>Ga0136633_1003331_pt1 | contig 10633 bp, 14 predicted proteins | sample AntDrymeUQ832206_2_FD_105494 | JGI IMG/M metagenome (GOLD analysis project Ga0136633, IMG submission 105494) | Polar desert sand microbial communities from Dry Valleys, Antarctica - metaG UQ83 (22.06) | ecosystem: Environmental > Terrestrial > Soil > Desert | place: Antarctica: Dry Valley...
CCGCGTCTTGCGCGCAATGTCGGCCATCCGGCCGCGGGTCTCTTCGGTCCACACACCCCGCCTGAATCACACCTCAAGCGAAAACGGAATCCCTCAAATCCGATTTTCCAAACAGCCTCTGAGCTGGGTCAGAAAGCTACTTTGTGCGCGACTAGCGTAGGAATCTCCCTTTCAACCAATGCTGCTTCATAGATGCCAAGATCGGCGTGGCTCAAAGGCAAAATCCCGAACCATCGCATAAATGCACTATGCTCGCGGACGACATCCTTCCATCTCGCGCCAAGTTCGCCGTCGGAAGGGCGCATGGCCTCGCCAGCAAAGTCGGACATGGTGTGCCAACAATAGCGTAGGCAGCGCCATTTCTTGTCAAGCTGGTAGTTTCGGTAACCAAGGTAGCCTGCCAAAGCCGTCACTAGCAAAAACAGCCAAAACATAATCGCTGGCCCTTCGAATTAAGTTAGCGCAAGCGCTTGTTCGCAAACGCGCGGCCCGATCCACTCTTGAGATAGCGCTCGAAGGCTGTTGCTGTCTCTTGGCGTTCAAACCAATGATAGCAATGGCAACCGCCACGGTCTAAATTTCGCCGTGTGCGGGGATTGGCCGGCATTGTGGCTACTCAGCCGTGCGGCGACGTCGGTGCACAAGCCCGTATAGAATTGCTCGGGATCGCTGATGCTCTGCAGGATGTAGACATAGTTCATGCGCCTGTAGCCCCCCTTCGCCACTCCGGACTAAAGATGGCTTGCCCTAAACCTTCGAGGCTGCCTTGCCAGCCGAAGCTTTAGCGCAGGCTGGTGGAGCCGAGGGGGATCGAACCCCTGACCTCTGCAATGCCATTGCAGCGCTCTCCCAGCTGAGCTACGGCCCCAGACCCTTCGCTCCGGCCTGGGTGGCGGAGCGGATTTGCGCGGATTTAGGCAAGGCGCCGCGCATAAGCAAGCGCCCTGCCCGCGCCGCCTTAAGCCTCTTCTTCTTCCGCCCCCGCGCCGGGCACGCCGATATCGTCGTCGCCGCCCAGATCGACCTCGTCGTCCGGATTCTGCTCGGCATCCTCATCGACCTCGAGTTCGAGATCGGGGGCGGCGAGATCGCCGTCTTCCTTCTCGACCTCGGCGACGGGCTTGGCGGCCTCATAAGGCACCGACTGCTTGGATTTCAGCACGGATTCGGGCTGCCAGTTGATCCCACAGGCGATGCAGGTCACCGGATCATCCTTGCCGAGATCGTAAAAGCGGGTCGCGCATTTGGGGCAGGTCCGCTTGACGCCCCATTCCGGCTTCACCATCGGTGAAAAGCTCCTTCAAACTGATGCGAAAGGCGCGCTCGCCTGCGTGGCGAACGCGTGTCGGCGCGCGCCTTGCCACAGCCCCGGCGCGCTGTCAAAAGCCGCCCGCATGCACCGCCCCAAGTCTCCCTTAACCCCCCCCAGCCGCCGATGATCATCGCCGTCGATGGCCCCGCCGCCTCCGGCAAGGGGACGATCGCGCGCGCGCTGGCGGCTTATTATGGCCTGCCGCATATGGACACCGGCCTGCTTTATCGCGCCGCCGCGCTCAACCTGCTCGAGACCGGCGGCGACCTGGACAGCGAGTTCGCCGCGGCGCGCGCCTGCGATATTTCCCAGATCGATTTCGCCGACCCCCAACTCAAGAGCGAGACGGTGGGCGGCATCGCCTCGCGCATCTCGGTCTATCCGATGGTCCGCCAGGCCCTGCTCGAGCGCCAGCTTCGTTTCGCCGGACAGGAGGGCGGCGCCGTCCTCGACGGCCGCGACATCGGCACCGTCATCGCGCCGGGGGCGGAGGTGAAATTGTTCGTCACCGCCACGCCCGAAATCCGCGCTCGCCGCCGCCATGACGAGCTTAACGCCGGCGGCATGCACGTCCATTTCCCCGACGTCCTCGCCGACATCCGCGCCCGCGACGCACGCGATTCCGGCCGCGACGCCGCGCCGTTGGTCCAGGCCGGGGACGCGATCCTGCTCGATACCAGCGAGATGAGCCCCGACGGAGCGGTCGCCGCCGCGATCGCCGCCGTCGAAGCGCGGCGCGTGCGCTAAAAGCCCCGCACGCTCGGCTGTGCAAGAGCGGCCCCAAGCTCCGTCATCGCCCACACCATCGCATCCGCCCGGTCGGGCGAGCGCCCCGGCCCCTCATAGCCGCCGCCGAGGACCAGCCCCGCCATCTCGTCCTCCAGGTCCGTGAAGCGCCCGGCCAGCTTCGCCCTGCCGGTCTCGAACCGCGCCGCCACCGGCTCGGCCCGCGCCACCTTGCCCCGGCTCGCGCTGACCAGTTTGACCGGCAGAGCGCCATCGACGCTGGTCAGCACGCTCGCCACCATGTCGCCGCCCTGATTCTTCTCCGCCACCACCCGGTCAGCGCCCCAGTCCGCCGCCGCCTTCGCCACCGCCCGCGCCCAGCCTTCGGGCGAAAGCCCCGCCGCCGAGCGATCGTCGAGCACATAAGCGACGCCCGCCTGATCCACCCCGCACACCACGATCCCGCAGGCATCGCCCTCGGCCGACACGGGAGGATCGACTCCTACCACGACCCGCCGCAACGCCTCCAGAGCATGTCGCGCGAAGGCGCTAACCCGACACTTCTCGATCAGCTCTCTTGGCCACAGCGCCCCCGCCGGCGCGTCGAAGAGCATTCCGTCCAGCTCCTGCCGCCCCAGCCGCGTGCCGTCATAAGTCTCTTCAAGCCAGTCGCGCACCCCGGCCGCGAGGTGGACATTTTCCGCCGTCCGCCCCTGCGTCGTCACACTGTCCCTCTGCCCCTTCACCCGCCGCACCAAAGCGTTTGAGCGCGGTGTCGTCGTGACGATGCAGCGCGGCCGCGCGCCGAGCCTCAGGCCCATCATCAGATTGTCCCACGCCGCGTCGCCGCGCCCGCGCGCCGATCCCTTCGCGGCGGGCCATTTCGCCAGCTCGTCGGCCCAGGCGAAATGGTGCTGCGGCCCGCGCAGTTTCTCCGGCGCGGCGGCGCTGTGGACGAAGCCTTCCGCGCCGGAGGCGAAGGTCACCACGCCGCGCGTCGGCGCCCAGCCGACCGGCTCGCCGGCGCGCGCATTGGCGATCAACCCGCTCGGCCCCTCGATCATCACCTTGACGACCTCGTCGCGGCTGCCGCCGATCAGGGCCACCGCCGCGCCCGGATGCGCCCGCGTCTGGGCCAGCACCCAATGCGCCCCGACCAAAGTCTTGCCGAAGCCACGCCCGGCCATCAGCAGCCAGACGCGCCAGATGCCCTCAGGTTCGCACTGCCCGCCATGCGCCTGCCACAGGAAAAACTCTTCCGCGATCCGCCGCAGCACCGGCGACGGCAGCGCGGCCAGGAAGCCCGGCCAATCCTCACCCTGCTTGGTTACCTCCACTGCCGCCCGCGCCAGCAGATCGTCGAAATCGGCGGGGTCGGCGCTCACTCCAATTCCTCCCCGGGACGGGGAGGGGGACCATCCGGCGAAGGCGGATGGTGGAGGGGTCCCTCCAGCAAAGCCGCCGACTCATCTGCCCCCATCCGCGCCGAGAACGCCCGCAACCCTTTCTCCAGCGCCTTGCGCACCTCGGCGTTGCTCGCCACTCGCGGCGCCCGCCCCGGCTTGCCTTTCGAGCCTGTCGAGAAACCGGCAAGCCCCCGCGCATGTTCGCGCAGCAGGACCAGCGCCAGCTCGACGTCGATCTCTCCGGCCGGCCCATCCCGATCGCCGTCGATCGGGAGCGCCGCCGTCCCCGCCGCCTTGGCGAGCAGCTCCGCCTGCAGCCGCTGATAGCCCTGCTCCAGCGCCCGCCCGAACCCCTCGCGGAAGCGCTCGTCCTTCATCAGATGCCTGTAGATCGTCTTGTCGCTGAAGCCCGCCTCACCCGCCGCCCAGCGCACATTGCAGCTCGCCGCGAAATTCTCGAGAAAGTCGCGCTGCGCCTCCTCGTCGAACAGTTTGCGCCCGCCATCGTCGGCGCGCTGCAAGCGCCGATGCTTGCCCGGCGCGACCCGCGCATTCCCCTCCGTAGCCGGCCCCGGACCACGATCCGGGGTCATCCCGGACTTGATCCGGGATCCACCTTCTGCCTGTTCCATTTCTTCCCCGCTCGTCCCGAGCGAAGTCGAGGGGCGCACCGCCTCGTCCTCCATCCTCTTCTCCGATCATCCCGCGCCCGTCGAAGGGCCGCCCAAGGAAAAGGGCCGCAGCGGCAAAACCGCGCGGCCCCTCTGAAATCGCCCGAATCGCAATGCGCGAGCGTGCGATCCCTTTACCGGATCAGCGTCACGCTGTCAAGTATATTAACCTATTTGGCACGATAGCGACCTTCCGGCTGACAATGGTCCGCATAACGACTAAGAGCGCCGCATGGCCCGCTCCCGCGACGATCTCGGCATCACCCCATTCGACGCCACCGACTATCTCGACAGCGAGGAGGCGCGGATCGCTTATCTCAACGACGCCGTCGCCAGCGGCAATCCGAACATACTCGCCGGCGCGCTCGGCGCGGTCGCCCGCGCCCAGTCTCGAACCAAGGGAATGAGCGAACTGGCGCGCGCCACGGGCATCAAGCGCCAGACGCTGAACAAGTCGCTGGGCCCGAAAGGCAATCCCTCGCTGACCACGATTGTGCCGGTCGTGGAGAAGCTGGGTCTGGGATTGCGCTTTGTGTCACTGCCCAAGGCCAGGCGCGGACGGGTGCGAAGCCTCAAGGCTGGGGACACCGCCCTGCGCGCATAGGCCCCCGCCTGCCCCGGACTCCGATCCGGGGTCATCCCGGACTTGCCTGCCCTGAGGAAGCTCAGGGATCCGGGATCCACCTCCGTGCGGCCGCGCCGCTGAGTCGCTTTGTCGCGCCTGTGCTTGTCGCGCTTCCCGACGTGTCGGTTCAAATATCCAGCGCTGTCTGTTTATCCGCGTCTCCTGCCGCCGTGGCGGCCTTGACCGCATCGGCGCGCGCCATCGGCAGGTCCAGCCGTTTGCCCGGCGTCCCGGGCCGGTCGAACAGTTCGGCGACGGTGATCACCTGCAGCCGGTCGTCCTCGCGGTTGAGCAGCGGGTGCCGGTATTTGCCCGCCGCCGCGATTTCGTCGCGCATCGGCTTGGTCGGCAGGCCGGTGCAGATCAGGAAGCCGAACTCGGCCTTCTCGCGCAGCCGGTCGGAATTGAGCGTCGCCAGGTCGGCGCGATTGCCGGGGCGCGATTTGACCTGGCAGATCGCCTTGCCGTTCTCATCCTTGTCGATCAGGAAAAAGGCGATCCCGTCGATGCCGCCATCGGCGCCCTTCTTCTCGTTGATCCGCGCCTGGTTCTTCGAGAAGGTGAGTATCGCCCATTTCTCGAATTCCTTGCGCGTCTTGTCGTCCTTGCGGTTGGCGAGCGCCATCGCGCTTTCGAGGTCGCGCGGGACGCCGTCGAGCAGGATGTTCGCTTCAATTTCGGGCCAGTCTTCGGGATGCTTGTCGGCGAGGCGTTTGAGGATCAGCGCAATCGATTGATAGGTGATGTCGATGCCGATCCAGCGCCGGCCGAGCCGCTGCGCGACCGCGACGGTGGTGCCGCAGCCGCAATAGGCGTCGAGGATCGTATCGCCTGCGTTCGACGACGCCTTGATGATGCGTTCGAGCAGGGCTTCGGGTTTCTGGGTAGGGTAGCCGAGGCGTTCCTGAGCTTGGGAATTGATAGGACGAATATCGTCCCAATCGTCACTGACCGCGACGCCCGGCATCTCGTCCAGATATCGCTTGTATTGCGGCACGCCACCGGGCTTTGTCTGGATGATGCGTCCCTCGGAGATCAGCCTTTCCATGTTGATTTTTGAGTAGCGCCAGTGCCTCGTCACTCCCATCACTTCGTAATATGCGTTGCCCTTTGACGCTCCGCCGGGACCAGTCAGATTATCGAGCCGATACTGACGACCATTTTCATCGACTGCTGAGTATTTGGTTGCAATGTAGTCGTCTGAGTAATCAGCAAACTGCTGATTATAGAGCTTTGTGTCCGTCCTCTTTGCGTATCGGAAAATGATGTCCCTCACTCGGGGAAAGTGGGTGGCACCCTGCGCATGATCGGATTTGGCAGTCGTTCGCCTCCAGCTGATCTCATTCACGAATTCCCCGCCCTGCCCGCAGAAAACCGCGTCCAGCACCAGCTTGAGATAGTGCGAGGCGGTGGGATCGCAGTGGAGGTAGAAGCTGCCGGTGGGCTTCAGCACGCGGTGGATTTCCACGATCCGCAGCGTCATGTGGATCAGATAGGCGAGCAGGCTGCCGCGCCCGAGCACCTTTTCGAGGCCGCGGATCAGCTCGACCGTCTGTTCGGTCCACGCCGTCTCCCCGGCGCGCGGGTTGAGCCGGTCGATGCTCAAAATGTAGTCGAGGCCCTCTACGCCCTCGTCGCCCCAGCTCCAGGTATCGACGAAGGCCTGCGCCTGCGCGCGGTCCTCGCTGCCCTGATTGTTGTAGATCTGGAAATAGTTGCGCTTCGAATTGAACGGCGGATCGATGTAGCACAGATCGACGCTTTCGGCGGCGATCTTGCGCCGCAGAACATCGAGATTGTCGCCATAATAAAGCTCGTTCTTCATGCCGCCAGCCGTTCGACCGGCGGCTGACGGTGCGCCCTGGCGGCGGCCAGATCGTGATTGATCTGCAGCCCCATCCAGAAGCGCGCGGTGCTGACGCCCGCCTGTTCCAGCCGGATCGCGAGATCGGGGCTGATCCCCGCCCGGCCATTGACCACGCGCGACAAGGCGACCCGCGACATGCCAAGCTTCTGGGCGGCCTCGGTCACGCCAAGGCCGAGCGGTTCGAGCACGTCGGCGCGAAGGATGAGGCCGGGGTGCGGCGGGTTCTTCATCATGGCCACGTCCTCAATGATAATCCTGATAATCGACCAGCTCGACATTCACGCCGGCGAACCTGAATGTAACGCGCCAGTTGCCGTTCACCCAGATCGACCAGCGCCCCTGCAGCTCGCCCTTCAACGGATGCAGCCGATAGGCAGGCAACGCCAGTTCCTCCGGCCCGGCGGCCACGTCGAGAGCGGCGAGCAGGCGCAGCAATTTGTCCTTGTGCGCCGCCTGCACCCCACGCGCGGACCCGGTTTCGTAAAGCCGCTTCAGCCCTTTGTGCCGAAATCCGATGATCACCGGCCCTGCTATATCGTGTAACGATACAGGATGCAAGCGGGAGGGGGATGGGCGACGCCGACCGCAATGGGTGGAAGCGGACATGCCCGCGTCTCCGCCCCCTCCCTTGCCCCCTTCCCTCTCTTCCCCTATAGGCGCGGCCGTCCAACGGGCGGCGGCCCGGCGGTAGCCAGAATGAGGCAGCGTGTCCGGCCGGGCGGTTGGCCCGGCCCCGGCGCGCCTTTTGCCATTCTTGCCTTCCCGCTACCGCCACCCTTAGGACGCCGCTCCGGCATGAGGCCGGTGCGGCAAATTCCTCTGGCCCGGCCCGCGCACGTCAGTCCGCGGTGCGGACCGGTAAGTTACAGGACTTTAATCCCATGGCCTCAACGGCAACCCCCACCCGCGACGATTTCGCCGCGATGCTCAACGAATCCCTCGGCGGCGAAAATGAGAGCTTCGAAGGCCGCGTCGTCGTCGGCACCGTCACCGCGATCGAGAATGATCTCGCCGTCATCGACGTCGGCCTGAAGAGCGAGGGCCGCGTGCCGCTGCGTGAGTTCGCCGCGCCTGGCCAAAAGGCCGAATTGAACGTCGGCGACAAGGTCGAGGTCTTCGTCGATCGCATCGAAAACACCCATGGCGAGGCCATGCTGAGCCGCGACCGCGCCCGCCGCGAAGCCGCCTGGGACACGCTCGAGACCGAATATGCCGCCGGCAACCGCGTCGAGGGTGTTATCTTCGGCCGCGTCAAGGGCGGCTTCACCGTCGATCTCGGCGGCGCCGTCGCCTTCCTTCCGGGTTCGCAGGTCGATATCCGCCCGGTCCGCGACGTGCAGCCTTTGATGGACCTGCCGCAGCCCTTCCAGATCCTGAAGATGGATCGCCGCCGCGGCAATATCGTCGTGTCGCGCCGCGCCATCCTCGAAGAGACCCGCGCCGAGCAGCGGTCGGGCCTGATCCTCAGCCTCGCCGAGGGCCAGGTGGTCGATGGCGTCGTCAAGAACATCACCGATTACGGCGCCTTCGTCGATCTGGGCGGCATCGATGGCCTGCTCCACGTCACCGACATTTCCTACAAGCGCGTCGGCCACCCGTCCGAGGTGCTGGAGATCGGCCAGACCGTGAAGGTCCAGATCGTCCGCATCAACCGCGAGACGCAGCGCATCAGCCTCGGCATGAAGCAGCTCGAAAGCGATCCGTGGGACGGCGCCGGCGCGAAATATCCCGTCGACGGCGTCTTCAAGGGCCGCGTCACCAACATCACCGAATATGGCGCCTTCGTCGAGCTGGAGCCGGGCATTGAGGGCCTCGTCCACGTCTCCGAGATGAGCTGGACCAAGAAGAACGTCCATCCGGGCAAGATCGTCTCCACCAGTCAGGAGGTCGACGTTTCGGTGCTCGAGGTCGATGAGGAGAAGCGCCGCATCTCGCTCGGCCTCAAGCAGGCGCAGGCCAATCCCTGGTCCGCCTTCGCCGAGACCCATCCGGTCGGCACCGAGGTCGAGGGCGAGGTCAAGAATTCGACCGAGTTCGGCCTGTTCATCGGCCTCGACGGCGATGTCGACGGCATGGTCCACATGTCGGACATCGCCTGGGGCGTGACCGGCGAGGAAGCGCTCAACCTGCATCGCAAGGGCGAGATGGTGAAGGCCGTCGTGCTCGACGTCGATGTCGAGAAGGAGCGCATCTCGCTCGGCATGAAGCAGCTTGAGCGCGGCGGTGTCGCCAAGGGCGGCGTGGCAGGCGGCGCGGGCGCGGGCGTCAACAAGAATGAGGTGGTCACCGTCACCGTCCTCGAAGTGCGCGACGGCGGCCTCGAAGTGCAGGTCGGCGACGATGGCGCGACCGGCTTCCTCAAGCGCACCGATCTCGGCCGCGACCGCGACGAGCAGCGCCCGGAGCGTTTCCAGGTCGGCCAGAAGTTCGACGCGATGGTGATCGGCTTCGATCGCTCGAAGAAGCCGAATTTCTCGATCAAGGCGATGCAGATCGCCGAAGAGAAGCAGGCCGTCGCCCAATATGGCAGCTCCGATTCCGGCGCCAGCCTCGGCGACATTCTCGGCGAAGCGCTGAAGCAGAAGCAGAGCTGATAAGGCGGCGCGCGGGGCTCCCGTTCGGGTGACCCCGCGCTCCCGCCAACCGGCCGCTTAGGCTGCTTGAATCGCTTGAGATTCCGAGCCGCGCCGATCTTGCTATTTATCAAGTTCGATGCGACTAGTGCCGGCGACGGCGGCGGCCTTAGGGGGGTCAGGCCGGAATTGGGGGGATGCCGTGATTCGATCCGAACTCGTCCAGAAGCTCTGCGACGACTATCCCGACCTCACCCTCAAGGAGGTGGAGCGCGTGGTCTCCACCTTCTACGACGCGATCATCGAACAGCTGCAATCGGGCGGCCGCATCGAATTGCGGGGCTTCGGCGCCTTTTCGACGCGCGGCCGTGACGCGCGCAAGGGCCGCAATCCGCGCACCGGCGAAGCGGTGGACGTCGACGCCAAACGCGTCCCTTATTTCAAGCCCGGCAAGGAAATGCGCGAACGCCTCAACGTGGATTGAGGATTTCGGCGCGCGCGGATTCAGCCGTTGCCCTCGAACAGGGTCGCGGCGTCCTTGCGCTCGAACGTGAGATTGACCGTGCGGGCGCCATAAGGCCGCGTCCCATGCCGCATCCCGCGCGGCACGGTGAGCATTTCCCCCGGCGACAAGATCACCTCACCCCCGTCAAACTCGATGACGAGCTGCCCATCGACGGTGAGGAAGGTCTCGTCCGAATCGGGATGAATGTGCCACGGAAAACCGGTCGTCATGACGCTCATGCGGATTTCGTGATCGTTCACGGTGGCGAGCGAGCGATTCTGATAGGCCTCGGTAACCGCCGCCGCGAGAGCAGCGGGATCCAGCGGACGGGGCGACGACGCGGCGCCTTCAGGGGCTTGGGTCATGCGGCAACCATGGTCGCATCTTCGTGCTTGGGCGAACCAGAATCTGGCTTAGAATCACAAGCCCGATTGATGGTTCGTGATTGTACGCGAGCACGGGACGCTTGACCGATGCCGCGCCGTCCGCGCACGACACAGACGTGCGGACGTGGCGGAACCGGTAGACGCTGGAGACTTAAAATCTTCTGCCCCTCAGGGGCGTGCCGGTTCGAGTCCGGCCGTCCGCACCAATCTAAGCTACTGACCTACCAGAGGAAATTGTAAATATCTCCCCGTCCCCTTCCTCGGCCTGTTTGGAGGCCGTGTGTAGTTCAGGTGTAATCGTGCCAGGAAGCGGGCTGTTCAAAACGCTGATCGCTCGATCGACGTGGGGCGCGAAAACGTGGGCGTAGTGCATCACCATCGCCACGGTCTTGTGGCCTGAGATCGTCTGCACCGTCTTGATGTCGGCCCCGGCCATAAGTGTTCCCCGTCAGCACCTATGGCTCAGATTTGAGGTTGTGATTTAAGGAGGTTTTGGCTCTCGTCGCAGTGACGAAGGAACGAAGATGAGAGCCAAATCGTCAAGCGCCAAAAAGCCTGCGGA
>Ga0136633_1003332_pt1 | contig 10633 bp, 9 predicted proteins | sample AntDrymeUQ832206_2_FD_105494 | JGI IMG/M metagenome (GOLD analysis project Ga0136633, IMG submission 105494) | Polar desert sand microbial communities from Dry Valleys, Antarctica - metaG UQ83 (22.06) | ecosystem: Environmental > Terrestrial > Soil > Desert | place: Antarctica: Dry Valley...
CGGAGGCGCAGGGTGGGCGTGCCGAGGATGACTCCCGCGGTCATTGAGGCGGCGATGCCCAGCGGCAGGATCACGAAGAACGGGATGTCGGCCTTGGTTCCGAGAAGGCCCATGGCGTAGCCCCCGACTGCGAAGAAGGCCACGTAGCCGAGGTCGAGAAGACCTGCCTCCCCCACGACGACGTTGAGGCCGAGGGCGATGAGCACATAGATGCCGACCGGATAGAACAGCACGCTCGCGAAGTCCGACTTCGGGGTGTCGAGGATGGGGATCTTGAGCTCGGGGAGGATGATCACGAAGGCGAGGAAGGCGGCTCCGACCCCCCACCGCACCGCCTTGGGTAGGCCCGCCCACCAGCGCGACACGGGCGCCACGAGCTCGGGCCGCGAACGGCTCATGCGCGGGCCCGACCGATCGCCTCACCGAGGAGGCCCGTGGGCCTGAAGAGCAGGATGACGACCAGGATCACGAAGCCGATCACGTCGATCCACTGGCTACCGAACACGGCGCCGCCAAAGGCCTCGAGAAGGCCCAGGGTGAGACCGCCGACGAGGGCGCCGCGCAGGTTGCCGATGCCCCCGAGCACAGCGGCTGTGAAGGCCTTGATGCCGAATATGAAGCCGATGTCGAACTTGGTCCCCGGGAACCGGACCTCATAGAGGAGGCCTGCGGCGCCCGCCATGAAGCCGCCCAGCAGGAAGGTCACGGACACGACGCGATCGATGTTCACACCCATGAGCGTGGCCGTCTCGGGGTCCTGGGCCACGGCGCGGATGCCCCGGCCGAGCCGGCTTCGCCGGACGAACTGATCGAGGGCGACCATCATGGCGATGGCTGCGACGAACGTGATGATCTTGTCCGGGCTGATCACCGCACCCTGGGGGGCGTTGAAGAGCTGCGCGTGGCTGACCAGCTCCGGCACAGGGCGCCTGTCGCGGCCGAGGAGCCGAGGGATGGCGAGCACCTCGGAGAGGAAGAGGGATGCCCCGATGGCGGAGATCAAGAAGGCCAGGCGGGTGGCGCCGCGCCGGCGCAGGGGTCGATAGGCCACGAGCTCGAGTACCACCGCGGTGAGGCCCGAGCCCGCCATCGACACGACGAGGCAGAAAAGGAGCACACCGGCGAGGGCGAGGCCGGTACGGGCGGGGTCAGCGGGGCCGATGCCGAGCAGGGTCGTGGCGAACAGGGTGCCCGCCGTGCCGATCATGAACACCTCGGAGTGAGCGAAGTTGATCAGCCTCAGCACGCCGTACACAAGGGTGTAGCCGAGGGCCACCAGCGCGTAGAGAGCGCCCAGGGCGAGGCCGTTCACCAGCGAGGGCAGAAAGCTGGTGAAGATCTCTTCAGGCGTGAATGCACCGAGAATTGGGAGTCCTTTCGGATACGAGGACGGGGCGCCCGTTGGGGCGCCCCGTCCTTACGCTTACGAGTGGGAGGTTCGGCTACTTGACCGCACCGACGAGGACGATCTTCCCCGCCTTGACCTCGTGCTGGATGATGTCACCGCCGCCCTTCAGCTCACCGTCGGCCTGGTACTCGTACGTCTTCAGGACGCCCTTGTAAGGCGTCGAGCCGATGTAGGTGTTCAGGTCGGCCCGGGTGACCTTCCCGGCCTTGATGCCGGCCAGGATGTGGTTGGCTGCGTCGTAGGCCTCGCCCGAGTACAGAGCGGGCTCCTGCCCGTTCAGCGCCTTGTAGGCGTTGGCGAACGTCTGGTCCGCAGCCGTGTAGGCACCCGGGGCCAGGAGGACCGCACCCTCGCCCTTGGCTCCGGCCGAGTCGATGAACTTGGCGTCGAGCGCGCCGTCGCCGGCGACGAACGTGGCCGTCACCCCGCCGTCACGCAGCTGCTTCATCAGCCGTCCGGCCGACTCGTAGTAGCCGCCGTAGAACACGGCGTCCACCGTGCCGGCCTTCACCTTGGTGACGGTGGAGGAGTAGTCGGAGCCCTTGGCGTCGATGGCCTCGGACACCGTGACAGTGCTGCCCGCCTCTCTGATCTTGGCGCGCACCGTGTCGGCCAGGCCCTTGCCGTACTCGGAGGAGTCGTCGATGACGGCGACCTTCTTGGCGCCCTTGCCGAGGATGAACTTCGCGGCCGCAGGGCCCTGGAGGTCATCGTTGGCGACGGCACGGTGGAAGATCTTCCAGTTGAACTTCGACAGGGTGGCGTTCGTGGCCGAAGCCGTGATGATGGGCAGGCCCGCCTCGGTGAAGATGGGGTTGGCCTGCTTGGACTCACCGGAGAAGGCTGGGCCCACGATGGCGAGGACCTTGGTGTCAGCGGCGGCCTTGGTGGCCAGAGCTGGCGCCTGAGCCGGGTCGCCCTGGGAGTCGTACTCCTCCAGGCCGATGTCGCAGCCCGACGCCTTCTTGTACTCCGCCAGAGCGAGCTTGACGCCGTTGCGCTCGTTGATGCCAAGAGCGGCATCGGACCCGGTCAGGGCTCCGAAGAACCCGATCTTGGACCCCGTCGGACACTTGGCGGCCCCGCCGTCCGCCGTCGTGCCAGCAGTGCTGCTGGCAGTCGTAGTTTTGGTATCGCTCCCACATGCTGCGAGCAGCAGGGCGAGCCCGGCCCCCGCAGCAGTGACCCGCAACGCCTTGCGTACCCTCATGCGTTTCCTCCGTCGTCGATGGTCTTCATCGGGGCATACCCTAGCGAGTGTCCCGTCCCGGTGACCGAAAGGTCGCGCCGACGTCTGCTAGGGCAATCGCGCAAGATGGAGCGCCTCGGCCGGCAGGGACCCGTCGCGGGGGCAGATCGCACTGGGCCCGCAGGTAGGGCCGGCCGCCACCGTAGGATCAACGGCCTGATGGGAGAGGAGACGCTGCGGGAGCTACTGAGGGAGATGGGCCACGTCGTGGTCGCCTTCTCTGGTGGGGCCGACTCCGCTTACCTGGCCCACGTGGCTCACGAAGCGCTCGGGTTCGAGGGTTCACATGCCGTCACTGCCGTGTCGCCGTCGCTCGCCGGAGCGGAAGAAGTCGACTGCAGGGCGCTTGCGGCGGAGTGGGGCCTGCGCTGGACGGGCGTCCGCACGGACGAGATGGCCCGGGTCGCCTATGTGGAGAACGGGCCCGACCGCTGTTACCACTGCAAGGCCGAGCTCATGGACGTGCTGGCCCCGATCGCCGAGGCCGAGGGCGCGACCGTGGTTCTCGGCGTGAACCTCGACGACCTGGGCGATCACCGGCCGGGCCAGAGCGCGGCCGACGAGAGGGGAGCGCGGTTCCCGCTCGTCGAGGCCGGCTTCACAAAGCTGGAGGTGCGCGAGGCGTCCCGCCGCCGGGGCCTGCGCACATGGGACAAGCCCGCCGCAGCTTGTCTGGCCAGTCGCATCCCCTACGGCATGACGGTCACCCTCGGCGCGCTCGGCTCGGTGCAGCGGGCCGAGGCCGCCCTCCACGCGCTGGGCCTTCGACAGGTACGGGTCCGTCACCACGGCGACGTGGCCCGCGTCGAGGTCGAGCCCGGGGAGCTGGGCGCGGCGTTCGCGCTCCGGTCCGAGATCACAGCCGGTGTGCGGGCCGCCGGTTACCGGTATGTGGCCCTGGACCTCGAGGGTTTCCGGTCCGGCTCATTGAACGAGGCGCTTCGCCCGAAGGGGTGAATCAGCCTTCAACCCGCCACGCGTGCGGTCCCGTGCGCGAGGCTTGTCCCTAGTTCCCCGCCCCGGAGGTCTCTTTGTCCCGTCGAGCTCGTCTCACCGCCGCTGTCTCCGTCGCCGGAGCCCTCGCCCTCCTCGGCACTCTCGCGCCGGGTTCGTCAGCGCTCGATCCTGACCAGCTCCGGCCGCCGGTACCGCCGAGCCCTCAGCTCGCCTACGTCCTCACGTCGACCAGGCATCTCGTGAGCGTAGACATCGCAGCCACCTCGACCACGGTGTCCGACCGGGTGATCAGCGGGATGGGTACCGACGAGACACCGGTCGGCATCGACGTGAGGCCGAAGACGGGCGCGCTCTACGTCGTCACGGTCGACAACGTGAAGGTGGGGCGCCTGTACACGGTTGACCCGACGAGCGGTGTCGCCACCCTGGCCACCGCCATCAAGGGCGTCACCGTCACAGGTGCCGCCTTCGCGGTGGACTTCAACCCAGTGCCCGACCGGCTCCGCCTCATCGGCGACGACGACCAGAACCTCCGCATCAACCCTGACGACGGCACCGTCACGGTGGACGGCCCGGAGGCCTTCGCGGTGGGCGACGTCAACAGCGGCAACCCCACGGTGACGGGTGGCGGCTACCTCAACCCCTTCAACGGGGCGCGGTCCACTTCCTTGTTCGTGGTCGACTCGGCCCGCGACATCCTGGCTCTCCAGGACCCCCCGAACAACGGCACGCTCAGGACGATCGGCCCGCTCGGGATCGACATCGACGCGGCCAATGGGTTCGACGTGGCCACGCGGGATCTGGGCTACCTCATCAGCGCGGGCACGGGCACGGGCACCGGCGCCGCTGGTGGGCCGAACCTGTTCACGGTCAACCTGGCCTCTGGCGGGGCCACCCTTCTCGGCTCCCTCTCGCCCATCTCCGGCAGCGTGGTCGACCTCGCTCTCAGCCAGCCTGGCTACCGCCAGACCGACGCCGGGCCCGTCGTCGGTCTCAGCGACGACGGCCGGCTCCTCCAGCTCGACGGCCCGGCCAGCTCGATCGTCTCCGCCGCCACCCCGCTGTCCGGGCTGGCCCCGGGTGACTCCATCGTGGCCATCGACTTCCGACCCGCCAACGGCCAGCTCTACGGGCTCGGCCGACTCAGCAACCTGTACGTCATCGATGTCGCCTCAGGGGTGACCAGCCGCGTGAACAAGGACGGCGCATTCAGCCCGCCGCTGTCGGGCACGAGCTTCGGCCTCGAGTTCAACCCGGTGGTCGACCGCATCCGGGTCACGAGCGACGCCGCGCAGAACCTGCGCCTCGACCCGAACGTCGGCACGGTCACGTCCGAGGACGGACCCGAGGTCTACGCCGCAGGCGACGCGAACGCAGGCCCTGGAACCATCACCGGGGCCGCCTACACGAACAGCGTGGCTGGCACCACGTCGACCTCGCTGTACGTGATTGACAGCGCCAAGAGCGTCCTCGCACTGCAGAACCCGCCGAACGAGGGTCGCCTCACCACGGTCGGGCCCCTCGGAGTCACGATCGGGTCCACGGACGTGGGCTTTGACATCGTCCCCGGCACCAACCGGGCCCTGGCCACATTCGAGACGGCCAGCACCACCGTGCCCAATCCCACCGACGCCCTTTACAGCATTGACCTCTCCACGGGGCGAGCGAGGCTCGTGGGCCGCCTGCCTGTCAACGTCATCGACATAACCGTGCCGGGAGACGGCGCCACGGGGACCGGCTACCACCTCGTGGCCAGTGACGGCGGCGTCTTCTCCTATGGCCGCGCCGGCTTCGCGGGATCGGCCGGGAACCTGCGGCTCGTCAGCCCTGTCGTCGGCATGGCCGAGCGTCCCGTGGGCACTGGCTACTGGCTGGTGGCGGGCGACGGCGGCATCTTCAGCTACGGAACGGCCAAGTTCTTCGGGTCAATGGGCGACAGGCGGCTGAACTCCCCGATGGTGGGCATGGTCGCTCACCCGTCGGGCGAGGGGTACTGGCTGTTCGCGTCCGATGGTGGGATCTTCAGCTTCGGACTGGCACGCTTCTTCGGCTCGGCGGGCGCCCTCCCGCTGCAGAAGCCGATCGTGGGCATGGCTGCCACACCGACGGGTGCCGGGTACTGGCTCTTCGCGGCTGACGGCGGCGTGTTCGCCTACGGCGACGCGGGCTTCTTCGGGTCGGCCGGCGGCACCAGGCTCAACCAGCCCGTGGTGAGCGGCTCCGCCGCCCCGAGCGGGCTTGGCTACTACTTCGTGGCCTCTGACGGCGGGGTGTTCGCCTACGGCCCCGGCGCCACGTTCAAGGGCTCCGCGGGTGGCACACGCATCAACTCACCGGTCGTCGGCATGAGTGCCGACCCCGACGGATCGGGATACCTGCTGGTCGGCCAGGACGGCGGTATCTTCGCCTACGACGCCCTCTTCGCCGGCTCTGCGGGTGGCACGCAGCTGGTCAGGCCGGTTGTGGGCATCGCCGGGTGGTAGGTGCTCCGGAAGACCCGCCGTCACCAGCCCCACGAGCCGGGGGTGCCCTTGAACGGTCCCACGACCCAGGACGTGACCCAGCCGCCGTAGAAGGCACCGGGCTGGGGTGTGGCCACCTCGCCGCCCACCGTGCAGCGTTCCATGGCGTGGCAATAGACGGCCACGTGATCGGCCATCGCCGCGAACGCAGGGGTGGGGGAGGGGTAGCTCCAGCCCACGCGCTCGCGTTGCTCACCGCCGCCCTTGACATGCCAGTAGCGGGCCCTCCCCTTCCACTCGCAGAACGAGGAGCCGTCGGCCGCCTCAAGAGCTCCAGGACCGAAGTCCTCAGGCGGTAGGTAGTAGGTCGGGGGATGGCTGGTCTCAAGAACCCGCCAGGCAGCCGAGGTGTCGGCGATCAGCACGCCCCCGAGCTCGACGGTGATCCGCGCCGCCACCCGCTCCAGCCTGGGCGGCCTCGGGTAATCCCACACGGACTCCTGTCCAGGGCCGGGCGGTTCGGGGACGGGTCGCATGTGGTGCAGCATGGTCCAGCTGTGGAAGGAGTCGCGCGCACCGTGGGCCAGCACATCAAGAGGCTCGAGAGATGACCGAGGCGGCTGCGTTCGTGGGCTTCGTTCCTGACCTGATGGATCGCTCCAAGCTCAGTGGCGTGCGCTTCGTCGCCCGCGCCTCGGCCTTGCTCGAGGCGCCCGAGCGGGCGGTCGTGCTCGACCTGGGCCGTGCCGGTGCGATCGACTTGATCGCCGAGCTCGTGGCGTCCGGCCGGCGCGTCGTCGGCTTCGTGAGCCACGTCGACCGCGTCACGGTCGAGGCTGCCCGGGCCGCGGGCTGCGAGTCCTATCCCCGCAGCGAGCTGTTCCGCCGTTGGCCCGACATCGCCTCGGGCTGACCCGCTCTGGCGCCTCCCAGAGCGGCCGTGCCAGCCTCGGCCTCATGAAGCGCAGCCTGCGAGTGGTGGCCATCACCGAGGCAGTCAGCTTCCTCGTGCTCCTCGGCGCCACGATCGTCAAGCGAACAGGCGGCACCGAGAGCGGCGTGAAGGTGATGGGTCCGGTCCACGGTGGGCTCTTCCTGGTCTACGTGCTGCTCGTGGTCCTCGTGGCCGTTGAGGAGAGCTGGAGGATCGGGCGGACGCTCCTGACTCTCCTCTGCGCGGCGCTGCCCTTCGGCGGTTTCGTGGCCGACTGGAAGCTGATCGACCGCCCCGCCTAGCGACCCTGGCCGCGGTTGGGGTCTTCCACCCACCCCGGTCCCCGGACCCTGCGCTCCTCGAAGAACAGACAGCCCTCAGGGCAGGCGAAGCAGGGCACGGTCTCACCGGCCTCGAGGCGACACCGCTCGAACGCATCGCCGCCCACGGTGCTCCGGCGCAGGTAGTGACGGCACCCTTCCTGCACGGCCATGCCCCATGCTGTCACGATCTGGCTCGTGCAGATCCACCGCTTCGACCCGTCGGACCCCGATGCCGGCCTCCTGCCCGGCGCCGGACTGCTCGCCGCGGCTGAGGCCGAGCGCCGCGGCGGCCTCCCACCGATGCCTGCGGACCTCACGCTGGCGCGCCTTCGCGCCAAGGCAGCCACCGGCGAGCGCTACATCCTCGTGGCCGGCGACCCGCTCGACCCTGGAGGTGCCGCCGTCATCGACGTCGAGACCGGACCGGTGAACAGCCACATCGGGCAGGTCACCCTGGCCGTGGCCCCGCAGCGCCGCCGGCACGGGATCGGCCGCGCGCTCATGGAGCGCGCCTCACGCGACGTGGAGGCCACAGGGCGAACGCTCGTCATGACGACCTCCGAGAGCTCGGTTCCTGCGGGTTCCGACTTCGCCGCCGCCCTCGGCTTCGAAGCGGGGCTCGTGATGAGGGTGAACCGGCTGGATCTGCAGCGCCTGGACTGGTCGCAAGTCGACTCCTGGATCGAGGCCGCGGCGCCGGCGTACGAGCTGATCCGCGTCGATGACGTCATGGCTGACGAGGTCGTCCCCGCCTACCTCACGGCCGCTCAGGCCATGAACGACGCGCCGACCGACGACCTCGACGTGGAGGACGAGCTGATGACTGTCGAGCACGTGCGGGCGCGGGAGGCCCGCCTCGCCGTCACCAAGGCGCGCTACCTGCTGCTCGTCGCCCGTCACCGGGAGACCGGGGAGGGCGCGGGGTTCACCGATGTGCGCTGGTGGCCGCACACGCCGGGGGTGCTCTACCAAGGCGGCACGGCTACGAGCGGCCACCACCGGGGACACGGCCTCGGGCGCTGGATGAAGGCCTCGATGCTCAGGTGGGCCACGGCCGAGCTGCCGGCGATCACTGAGGTGCGCACGGAGAACGCCCACACGAATCCGCACATGCTCGCCATCAACGACGCGCTGGGCTTCGTGCCCTACGCAGAGGAGACCATCCACCAGCGTAGGTTGGGGTGATGGGGAGACGACTCGTCGTCATCGGAGGCGACGCCGGCGGAATGGCCGCAGCTGCGCAGGCTCGTCGGGTCGACCCTCTGCTCGACATCGTGGCCCTCGAGAAGGGCCGATGGACGTCGTATTCGGCGTGCGGGATCCCGTACCTGATCGGCGGTGAGGTGGCCAGCCTCGATGATCTGGTCGCCCGCACCCCCGAGCAGCTCAGGGAACAGGGCATCGACGTCCGCATCCGCCACGAGGCCATGGCCGTCGACCTCGAAGCGGGCAAGGTCGAGGTCCGTGACCACAAGCTCGGGCGTACCTTCTCTCTGGGCTTTGACCGCATCCACCTCGGGACCGGGGCCCGCCCGTTCCGCCCCGACCTGCCCGGCATCGACGAGTCCTTCGTCGGCGGCGTGCAGACGCTCGATGACGCCCAGCAGCTGCTCAGCCACCTCACCCACCCACCGCCTTGGGCGCCGGGCGGCGTCAAGAAGGTCGTGGTCGTCGGGGCCGGCTACATCGGCCTCGAGATGGCAGAGGCCTTCATACGTCGGGGGCTCGCGGTGACGCTCATAACAGCGACTCCCGAGGTCATGCCCACGCTCGATCCCGACATGGGCAAGGGCGTCACCCGCGCCCTGCGCAAGCTCGGGGTTACCGTGCGGTGCGGGGAGTCCGTCACGGGCTTCGAGGCCGGCGCGGTGCACACGAGCGTGGGCGTCACGCCCGCCGACCTGGTCGTGCTCGGGATCGGTGTGGCCCCCAACGCGACCCTGGCCGACCAGGCCGGCCTGCTCCTCGGGGCGCGTGGCTCGATCGTCGTCGACCGTCGCCAGCGCACGAGCCACGAGGCCGTGTGGGCCGCAGGCGACTGCTGCGAGTCCACGCACCTGGTGAGCGGCCAGAAGGTCCATGTGGCGCTCGGCACGGTGGCGAACAAGCAGGGCCGCGTGGCTGGTACCAACCTGGGCGGCGGCTACGCCACTTTCGCCGGAGTGCTCGGCACCGCGATCACGAAGGTGTGCGGACTCGAGGTCGCCCGGACCGGTCTCACCGAATCAGAGGCCGTGGTCGCGGGGTTCGAGCCCGTGGCCGGTGTTGTGGACAGCACGACCATCGCCGGCTACATGCCGGATGCCGCTCCGCTTCGGGTGAAGGTGGTGGCCGAGAGAGGTACCGGGCGACTCCTCGGCGCGCAGATCGTTGGCGACGGTCCGGGCGCAGGGAAGCGGATCGACGTGGTGGCCACCGCTCTGACCGCAAACATGGATGCGGGCGATGTGGCCGATCTTGACCTGGCCTACGCCCCGCCTTTCGGGCCCCTCTGGGACCCTGTCGCGATCGGGGCGCGCCGGGCCGCGGCCGCCGCCAACGCCACCTGAAGGGCATCCAGGGTGGTCGGCCGGCCGAGAAGGTATCCCTGGGCGTGGGTGCAGCCGAGGGCCACGAGCTCATCGAGGGTGGCGGCGTCCTCCACGCCTTCGGCAACGACGTCCAGGCCCATGGCGCGGCCCATGCCGATGACCCCGGCCACGACGGCACGACAGCCAGGCTCGCTTTCAATGCAAGCCACGAAGCTGCGGTCGATCTTGAGCTCGTGGGCTGGTAGCTGCACAAGGTGGGTGAGGGTGGAGCCGCCGGTGCCGAAGTCGTCGATGGCGATGCGAACACCGAGCGCAGCGAGGCGGCGGAGGGACCCGATGGCCGTGGCCGCCGGCCCCTCATCGCCACCCTCGGGCACGGCGCGCTCGGTCACCTCCAGGCACAAGCGGCCGGGCTCGAGCCCGTGCCTGGCGATCGTGTCGGCGACCATGTGGGGTAGGTCGGGGTCGAGCAGCTGTGCGGCGGAGAGGTTCACGGACACGCGCCGGAGGGGCTGAGCAGTCCGGTCGAGTGTGACGAGCGCGGAGCAGGCCTGGTCCAGCACCGTGGCGCCGAGGAGCGTGTCTAGCCCTGCTTCCTCGGCGACACCGAGGAACTCGTGGGGGAGGAGAAGCCCCCGCTCGCGGTGGTCCCAACGCACGAGCGCCTCGGCCCCCACCACGGTGTCCAAGGGGAGGTCGACTATGGGCTGGAGGTGCACCACCAGCTCGCCGTTGGCGATCCCTCGGGACAGCGCCCGGGCCAGGAGGC
>Ga0136633_1003333_pt1 | contig 10630 bp, 8 predicted proteins | sample AntDrymeUQ832206_2_FD_105494 | JGI IMG/M metagenome (GOLD analysis project Ga0136633, IMG submission 105494) | Polar desert sand microbial communities from Dry Valleys, Antarctica - metaG UQ83 (22.06) | ecosystem: Environmental > Terrestrial > Soil > Desert | place: Antarctica: Dry Valley...
GAGGGCGAGGGCGAACAGGCGGGTCATGGTGTCTCCGTGGTGGGCAGCGCGAGCCGGCCCTCTCCGTAGTCGAGGTATTCGGCGGTCCGCCCGTTGGTCTCGCGCCACGAGATCACCAGCGGCCTGGTCTTGCCGCCCTCGAGTGCGAGCACGCGCCCGATGCGGACCTGCTCGTAGTCGGGCAGCGGTGCGCCCTTGCGGCGCGACTCGTCGAACACCGAGTGTCCGGGCGCCCCGGCGAAGCGCACGGTGGCGAACGTGATCTGCTCGCCCTCGGTGTCCAGCACCCGCACCTGCTTGGCGCGCACGACGAGCAGCTTCAGCGAGGTGTTCTCGATCGTCCCGAGGACCGTGCGGTCATGCGGGAGCGTGACCGGTGCCTTGATCCGCACCGGCTCGGACTTCCAGGCCATCGGCCCTGAGCTCTGGCCGGCTGCGTCGTAGCCCGAGGCGACGGTGACCGCGGCCACGACCGCGATCGCCGCGATCGTGGCGCCAACCAGCAGCTTCATCGCGCGCGGGCGCCCGGGTCCTTCGGCTGGTCGAACCAGTCGCAGCCCGGCGGGTGGGAGAAGTCGTCGTCGTTGGCGTCCCAGGCCAGGCAGGGCACGATCTCCGCGAACTGACGGGGCTCCTGCGGGATCCCGGTGTCCGAGCCCTTCGGGCAAGGCGGAAGGGACTTGGGGTAGGAGTCCGGGACGTCGATCAGGGCATCGGTGGCCGAGGCGAAGCGGTTGCCCTCCCAGCAGTTGGCCTGCCCCCCGCCGTCCCACCAGAAGAAGCCGCCGTTCGGGTCCTTCGTGCCGTCCTTGCGAAAGCCGACGTGGTTGCCGGTGATCTGGTTCGAGTGCGACGTGTCGTAGGACTTGTCGGAGTCGTCCTCGCCGCGGAACGACGCCGGGACCGCGAACAGGTAGCCCACGCGGCGATCGTTGTCGTAGAAGTAGTTGTCGCGGACGATGTTGCCGTTGCCGCCGGCCAGCAGGAAGCCGGTGCCGACCGGGACCTGGAAGACGGGGCAGACCCGCTTGGGGTCGCGCTTGAAGGCCTCCTTGGCGGTCTCGCGGCAGTAGTCCTGGTTCTCCTCGGTGAAGTAGTTCTCGTTGTTGGAGAAGATCTCGTTGCCCTCCCACTTCAGGCAGTCCTGAGGCTGGCCGGGATGGCCGGGCGCGAAGGAGTCCTCGACCAGGCCGATCGAGTTGTTGTGGAACTTCGAGTCGTGGACCCAGATGCCGTTGCCGGCGGTGCCCGAGAAGCCGAGCGCGTTGTGGTGGGAGTTCACGCGCCGGATCTCGATGCCGTAGCGCGCGCAGTGGCCTTCGGGACCAGAGCCCGGGTAGATGCCCGAGTCGCCCGAGTAGGACGCGTCGAGGTCCTCGTAGAGACCGTTGTCGGAGGCGAAGGACAGGAAGCCGTACTCGCGGGCGGACTCCGAGACGATGTTCGAGAAGCGGAAGCCGTTGGTCTCGAGCACGTAGATGTTGTTGAAGTCCGACTGCTTGACGGTGAAGTTGCGCAGGGCGATGCCGTCGGCGCGGTCGCCGAAGATCAGGTTCAGCTTCAGCCCGTCGGAGGTGATCAGGACGTCCTGGCGGCGCGCGGTGCCCTCGATCTGCAGGTTGCACTTCTGGTCGCATTCCTTGTCGGGGTCCTTCGGGTCGTCGCCGGCGACGGTGATCAGCGAGGCCGAGCGCGGGCAGGTGAACGAGTACTCATAGCTCGGGGCCTTGTCGCCCGCCGTGCTGCCGGCGCGGAAGGCCTGGCGCACGGCGTTGCCGCCCGAAGCGGGGTCCGGGCCCATGGCGGGCTCGAACATGTCCTTGCACTTCGGCTCCGGGAAGGGGACCGCACGGCTCGGTTCCTCCTTGTAGACGCCCGGCAGGATCAGGATCCGGTAGTTGGACTTCGCCTGCTCGACGGCGTCCTGGATGTGGCGGAATCTGCACTTCTTGAGCAGCCGCAGGTTGCGCTTGCGCAGCTTGGTCGTCTTCGGGCCCTTGCCTTTCAGCAAGGTCTTGATCCTGGCGCGCGAGTCCTCCTTGCAGACCACGAGTGCCGGCCCGGTGCTCCGGAACACGGGGACCTTGCCCTTCGTGTGGTCGGGGAAGAACGACAGCCGCTCCGGGTGGGAGACGGCGCTCCCGGCGAACGCGAGGAGCGCTCCGAGCAGGCTGAGGGCCACGATTCGCACGCGCATGCGGTCCAGGGTACCCACACGTTCACTTGCTGACACCGCGTTACGCTGCGTCGTGATGGAGCGAGTCTGGGACTACCCGCGGCCGCCGGCGCTCGTGGCGTGCGAGCGGCGCGTGCGGATCGAGCACGATGGCGTGGTGATCGCGGACTCCACCGGGGCGCTGCGCGTCTTGGAGACATCGCACCCGCCGACGATCTACATCCCGCCCGCCGACATCCGGATGGACCGGCTGAGCCCGGTGGCCGGCCGGCAGTCCTTCTGCGAATGGAAAGGGCGCGCGTCCTACTACGACGTGGGTGCCGAGCGGGCGGTGGCCTGGACCTATCCCTCCCCGCGACCCGCCTTCGCGGCGTTGAAGGACTTCGTGTCCTTCTACCCGGGGCGGATGGACTCCTGCCGGCTCGACGAGGAGGTGGTGCGGTCGCAGGAAGGCGACTTCTACGGCGGCTGGATCACCGACGACATCGAAGGCCCGTTCAAGGGTGCGCCGGGGAGCGCCGGCTGGTGAAGGCGGCCGCCGATGTCGTCGGACGGGTTGCCGATCGTGCGCTTCATAACTAAGCTGACTTCGCATTGCGTAGGGGAGCGAAAAGGAGTTCAGCGTGTCCCATCTGACCTGTCCCACATGCCGGTTCACAGTGTCCGCAGGAGTGGCCTCGCCGTTGCAGTCCTGCCCGCGCTGCCTGGTCCGTGACCGCGTCCGGATCGAGCTGATCGAGTCCGACGGGCCACCGCCGCGGTTCGCGCGGTCGGGGCCTGATCTGGCCCACATCAGCGAGGCGAAGGCCCGGCTGACGCGCCGGACTCGCGTGCCGGGGTCGTCGGCCTAGATCGGCCACCAGCTGCATCGGCAGGCTTCGCGCATAGGCTGCGCGGACGATGGAGTACGGCTACAAGGCGTCCGCCGAGCAGTTCGCCCCGCGAGAGCTGCTCGACCTGTCACTGGACGCTGAGGCGCGGGGCTTCGAGGTCATCGCCGTCTCGGACCACTTTCAGCCCTGGCGCCACCACGGCGGCCACTCTCCGGCCGCGCTGCCCTGGCTCGGCGCGCTGGCGGCGAGCACGTCGCGCGCGATCCTCGGCACGAGCGTCCTCACGCCCACCCTGCGCTACGAACCGGCCGTCGTCGCCCAGGCCTTCGCCACGCTCGCCTGTCTCGCTCCCGGCCGGGTCTTCCTCGGCGTCGGCACGGGCGAGGCGATGAACGAGACCCCGGTCACGGGCCGCGAGTTCCCTGCCGTCAAGGAGCGCCGGATGCGCCTGGCCGAGTCGATCAGGTTGATGCGCGCGCTCTGGGAGGGTGAGCGGGTGGACTTCGCCGGCGAGTACTACTCCACACGCAACGCGACGGTCTACGACCGGCCCGAGGAGCCGGTGCCGATCTTCGTCGCCGCGTCCGGACCGCTGGCGGCGAAGCTCGCCGGACGCGCCGGTGACGGGTTCATCTGCACGTCCGGCAAGGATCCTGCGCTCTACACGTCGCTCATCGACGCCGTCGAGGAAGGGGCCGGGGACCGCTCACCCACGCGCATGATCGAGATCAAGGTCTCCTACGACCGCGACCGCGCCTTCGCACACGACGCCTGCCGCTGGTGGGCGGCGCTCGCGCTGACCAGCGAGGAGAAGCAGGGCATCGAGGACCCGATCGAGATGGAGCGCGCCGCCGAGGCCGCGGCCGATCGCGCGCACACCCGCTTCATCGTCTCCGACGACCCGGAGGAGGTCGCCGAGGCGATCGCCCCCTACGTCGACCTCGGCTTCACCCGCCTGATCTTCCACTTCCCCGGCTCCGACCAGCGGCGCGCTCTCGAGGGGTTCTGCGCGGACGTGCTGCCGCGACTGCGGGAGCGGTTCGGGTGAGCGCCGGCCCCGACCTGCGCCGAGCCGTCGAGGCGGCACGCTGGTACCACACGATCGAGCTGCCGGGCGGGATCGTCACGCGCGGGGAATACGACCTGCGACCCGCCGTCGCCCAGGTGCCGCTGCCGGCCTCGCTGACCGGCCGGCGCTGTCTCGACGTCGGTACGCGCGACGGCTTCTGGGCGTTCGAGATGGAGAAGCGGGGTGCCACGGACGTGGTCGGGATCGACCTCGACGACCCGTCGCAGTACGACTGGCCCGCCCCGGCGCCGGTCCTCGACGCCGCCGCGCGCGCGGAGATCGAGCAGCGCAACCAGTGCTTCGGGATCGCTCGTGATGCGCTCGGGTCCTCCGTCGAGCGGCGCGTGCAGTCGGTCTACACGCTCGATCCCGAGGTCATGGGCCGCTTCGACTTCGCCATGATCGGCACGCTGGCGCTGCACCTGCGCGATCCGGTCGGCGCGCTCATGGGAATACGCCGCGTGATGGAGCCGGGCGGGACGCTGCTCGTCAAGGACGTCGTCTCGCTGTCGCTGTCGCTGCTGCGCCCCCGGGCCCCCGCGGCCGCCCTGATGACCCGCGACGAGCCGTTCTGGTGGATCCCGAATCGCGCGGCGCTCGAGCGCTACGTCCACGCCGCGGGCTTCGAGGTCCTCGACTCGAGCGGGATCTGGTTCGAGAAGAACGGCCAGACGCTTCCTCGTCCGCCACTGCGCCAGTGGCGCAAGGCGGGCTCGCTCGGCCGTTACCTCGTGCTCAAGCGCGGCGCCCCGCACGCATGGGTTCTGGGCCGGCCGCGCTGAGCCACGAAAGCGAACCGGGCCGAAAACCGTCTCACTATGAGACGGTTCTCGGCCCAGTCCCTGGGGTGCTAGGTCAGTAGGTGGCCTTGATGGTGAAGGCCACGCCCGACGAGCCGGAATACGTGTAGACGCCGACGTAGTAGTAGTCGGCGGCCGGGTTGGCGACCGAGCAGGACTCGTCGGACGAGCCGGTCTCGGCGGAGCAGTCGCGCACCGTCAGCGTCGGCTTGGCCGCCTTGCGCACGAACAGGTCCATGTCCGTCGAGCAACCGAGCAGGCCGCACGCAGGACCGTCGAGGACGACGGCGAGCGAGGACTTGCCGGCGGGCACCTGGATCTTGAAGTACTTCCAGGCCCCGGCCGCCGCGCTCGACGACGAGGTCGCCTGCCCGGAGACGAGATTCGGCGTGGTCGGATCGGGATCCGTGCCACCGCCGCCGGACGCGGTCACGGTGACGTTCTTCGTCGTCGTGGCCGTAGCGCCCTGGTTGTCGGTGACCGTGAGGCGGACGGCGTACGTGCCGGCGGCCGCGTAGGTCTTCGACGGGTTCGCCGCGGTGGACGTCGTGCCGTCACCGAAGTCCCACGCCCGCGACGCGATCGTGCCGTCGGAATCGGTGGAGGTGTCGGTGAACGAGCAGGCCAGGTTGGTGCACGACGACGTGAAGTTCGCCGTCGGAGCCACGTTGACCGGCGGCGGGCCGCCCGCGTTGATGAACGACGTGTAGAGCAGCTTGTTCGGCGAGCCCGTGCCGGCGCTCGTGACCTTGCCGGGCGTCGAGTTCGACGTCAGCGCGGTCGCCACCTGGGCCGGCGTGGCGCTGGGGAACTGCTGCAGGTACATCGCCGCAGCGCCCGCCACGTGCGGGGCCGCCATCGACGTGCCGCTCATGGTCGCGCTGCCCGTGTTGGAGCTGTACGACGCCGAGGTGATGTTGGAGCCCGGCGCGAAGATGTCCACGCAGGTGCCGGTGTTCGAGTACGACGCCTTGGCGTCGGTGTTCGTGGTCGCCCCGACCGTGATGGCCTCGGCCACGCGCCCCGGGGAGGTCCCGCACGCGTCCACGGCCTGCCCGAGGAGGTTGCCATTGCCGGCTGCGATGGCCGCGACGACGCCATCGGCGATCATGTTGCGGACGGCGGTGTCCATCGCGGTGTTGGTGCCGCCGCCGAAGGACATGTTGGCCACGGCGGGCTTGCCGGCCTGATGATTGCCCGTGACCCAGTCGATGCCGTTGATGGCCGTCGAGGTGTTGATCGACGTGGTGCAGTCGCCGATGCGCACGCCGATCAGGCGCACGCCCTTGGCGACGCCGTAGGTCGTGCCGCCGACCGTGCCCGCGACGTGCGTCCCGTGCCCCTGGCAGTCCTCGACCTCGCCGCCGTTGTAGTAGTCGATGCCGGTCACGGCACGACCACCGAAGTCCTGGTGGGTGCGGGTGATGCCGGTGTCGATGATGTAGGCATCGACGCTGGCGCCCGTGGCGTTGTAGGTGTAGGTCTGATTGAGCGGGAGATCGCGCTGGTCGATGCGGTCGATGCCGTAGGACGGGGTGCTGGTCTGGGTGTCGAAGAACTCGACCGTCCCATCACGCACGACGGATTTGACGTTCGCCGAGCGGCGCAGCCTGCTCACCAGCGCGTCCGGCAGCGTGGCGGCGTAGCCACGCAGCGCGTGGCGGTAGGTGTACGTGATCGAGGCGCCCTGAGCGCGGGCGCTCTGCGCCGCCTCTCCCGGCGTCTGCGTGGAGGTCTGCTCCAGCACGACGATGTACCGCCCCGGAGCCTTGGCCCCCGCCACCCCGGGTGTCATTGAAAATGCACTCACCGCGGCGATGCCGGCGGCGAGCAGCAAGCGCTTGCTCACTGTTTTCCCCTTGCTCGAGTGTTGACCTACGTACGAGCCCCCTGCCAAGAAGGCTCCGTCAGGGTACTGGTGCATCGTGGTACCCGCCACACTTCTTGTTCTCACATGGACACGGCACCCGAACTCCTTCCCAAGCTCGTCGACTCCGAAGTCGGCGCCCTGCGCCGCGCGCTCGTCCATCGCCCGGGCCGCGAGCTCGAGCGGCTGACTCCCCGCAACCGCGAGGCGCTGCTCTTCGACGACCTGCCGTGGGTCGAGCGCGCGCAGGACGAGCACGACGCGTTCTGCGACGTGCTGCGCCGTGAGGGCGTCGAGCTCTTCGACGTGCAAGCGCTGCTCGGCCGTGCGCTCGACGATCCCGAGGCCCGCGAGCTCGTCGTCGGCGCGACGCTCGGCGGCCTCGGCCCGGCGCTCACGATCCCCCTGCGCGAGTGGCTGTCCGGGTTGCCCGGCGACGAGCTCGCGGCGTGGTGCATCGGCGGGATCGACTACGAGGACCTGCCGTTCCACACCACGGCGCTCGCCGCCCAGGCCGCTCAGGGGTCGGACTTCGTCGTCGCACCGCTGCCGAACTCCTACTTCGCGCGCGACCCCTCGACGTGGGTCGGCGGCGGCGTGGTCCTGAGCGCCATGGCGACCGCCGCGCGCGGGCGCGAGGCGGTCCACCACGAGGCGATCTACCGCCACCATCCGCGCTTCCGCACCGAGGCACCCGAGGTCTGGGCCGAGGAAGTCGCGGGGACGGCGACGATCGAGGGCGGCGACCTGATCGTCCTCGGCGACGGCCGGCTGCTGATGGGTTGCGGCGACCGCACACGCGCCGGCACCGTCGAATCGCTGGCCGCCGAGCTGTTCTCCGCCGGCGTGCTGACCGAGGTGCTCGCGGTGATGCTCCCCCACCGAACTCCTGCCCTGCACCTCGATGCCGTGCTCGCGCAGGTCGACGTCGACGCGTTCGTCGTCTACGCGGACCTCGTCGCCTCGCTGCCGTGCTTCGCGCTCCACCCCGGCCGCGGGCCCGGTGCGGTCAAGGTGACGCCGGTGCGCGACGTCTTCGGAGCGATCTCGCGGGCCGTGGGGGTGGACTTCCTGCGCCTCTTCGACACGGGCGACGACGCGCTGAGCTCGGAGCGCGAGCAGGCCTCACACGGGTCCAACGTCCTCGCCGTCGCACCGGGCCGGGTGATCGCCTACGAGCGCAACGTACGCACGATCTCGCGCCTGCGCGAAGGCGGCATCGACGTGTTCGAGATCGCCGGCTCCGAGCTCGGGCGCGGGCGCGGCGGGCCACGGTGCATGTGCTGCCCGCTCGAGCGGACGCGGATGTCTTGAAGCTGGTCGACACGGTCGTTCGTCGACCTGCCGCGGCGACTCAGCGGCCGGCGCGGCGGGAGGCGACGATCTTCGCCGCCGGGCCGCTGAGGACGACCGTGAGCTTCAGCTTCGCGCCGCGCTTGACCCGGCGCGAGAGCTTGACCTTGACGGTCTTCGTCGCTCCCGCCTTCAGCGCCAGCTTGACCCGGCCCACGCGACGCTTGCCGAGCGCCACCTCGAGCCGTCCCCGGCACTGGCCGGTCTTGGCGCAGCGCAGCGACACCCGCAGGATGCGGCCGCTCACCCGCACCCGCTTGCCGATCGTCAGCCGCGCGACGCGTTTGGCCGCGGGCGTCGTCCCGGGGACGGCCGGAACCGGCACGGCAGCGCCCGGTGCGAAGTCCGCGGCGCTCGGCATCGGGACTTTCCACATCGAGCGCCCGAAGGTGGCGACATAGAGCGTCTTGTTCGCCGCGACGTAGCGCAGCTCGTGGATCGGGGCGAGCGGCAGGTTGGCTCCGAGCTTCAGCCAGGTTGCGCCGTCGTCGCGGCTGGCGAAGACGCCGAGGTCGGAGCCCACGACGAGGGTGCCGTCGATCACGTTGACGTCGTTGAGCGGCGCGGCCGGGAGGTCGCCGGTGATGTTGCGCCACGAGCCGCCGCCGTCGCTGGTCTTGAACAGGTAGGCCGGCTCGTCGCCGGAGCGGAAGCCCGAATACGTCACGTAGGCGGTCTTCGGGTCGCGCGGATCGGCCTGCACGCGCGTGATCCACGCCTTCGGGAGGTCCTCCTGCGTGACCTTGGTCCACAGCGTGCCGTTGTTGGCGGTGACCCACAGGTTCCCGTCGTCGGTACCCGCGTAGATGTAGCCGGTGGACTTCCCCGCGGGCGCGATCGTCGTCAGCGACCCGTAGGCGGTGTAGTCGGGGTCGGGGTCGGGCTGCTTGCCGTTGGAGAGATCGGGGGAGATCGGGACCCAGGTGGCCGCGTCGTCGGCCGAGCGGCTCATGATCTCCCCGCCGGTGTAAACGGTCGCCGGGTCCTCAGGATCGAGCTCGATCGGGGTGAACCAGTTCTTGCGCTCCGAAACGACCTGGTCGGAGAAGTTCTCGCGGGAGGTGCCGCCGCCGCCGCTGCGATCGACGAAGCAGTTGCCGTATTGCGAGCAGCCGTAGACCGTGTTCGGGTCATCCGGTTTGATCAAGGTGCGCTCGCCGTCGCCGCCGCCGTAGGAGCGGAAGCCCTCGTCGGAGGGCGTCCTGATGTTCACGCCGTTGTCCTGCAGGCCGGCGACGAGGATGTTCTGGTCGGTCTCGGAGACGTCGAGCGAATAGAGCTGGCTGGCCGGCAGGTACTCGTTGAACGTCCAGCTCGAGCCATTGTCGTCGGAGCGGTAGACGCCGCCGTCGTTACCGAGGTAGACCCGGTCGGGCACTTTCGGATCCCACGCCATGGCGTGCTGGTCGGCGTGGACGCCGGAAATGGTCGACGAGCTCGTCCCACCGTTCTTCGAGCGCACGAGCGACACGCCGGCGACGAAGACGTCGAGCGGATCCTTCGGCGCGACCCACACGCGGCCGAACCACCACGCGAACGAGGCGGACGCGAGGATGACGTTCTGATCGACCTGCGGGCCCGTCCACGTCGCGCCGCCGTCGACCGACTTGTAGAGGCCGAGGTAGCGGCCGGTCTGGACCTGCGCGATCAGGTAGGCGACCTTGGGGTCGCTCGGCGCGAAGGCGACGCCCATGCGGCCGAGCGTGGGCTGGGACTGCAGCGTCGCGCCGCCCGTGCGCGCCCAGGTCTCGCCGCCGTCGGTCGAGCGGAAGACGCCGGACCCGCCGCCGTAGTAGCGGTGCTCGTTGGGGCCGCGCTTGTGGTCCCAGAAGGTGGCGAGGACGTTCTTCGGATCGACCGGGTCGACGGCCACGTCGGCGGCGCCCGTCGTGTCGTTGGCTCCCTCGAGCACGCGCTTGAACGTGGTGCCGCGATCGTCCGAGCGGTAGAGCCCGCGCTCGCCGCCGCCCTTGAAGAGGTTGCCCGACGCCGCCACCCAGATGCGGTTCTCGTTGCCGGGATCGACCACGATGCGCCCGATCCGGGCCGACGTCTCGAGACCGATCCGCTTCCAGGTCTTCCCACGGTCCTCGGAGCGGAACACGCCGCGTCCGCCGTAGGTCATCGAGCCGCCGCCGGGACCCGTCTCTCCCGTGCCGGCGTACAGGACACCACTCGGAGAGATGGCCAGCGCGCCGATCGACTGCGTCTCGTCGACCGGCCAGGCCGGCTCGAAGGTGAGTCCGGCGTCGGCGGAGCGCCAGACCCCGCCGCCGGCCGAAGCGGCGTAGATGGTGTTCGGGATCTGCGGATCGACGGCAAGGTCCAGGATCCGCCCGCCGATGTTCGTCGGGCCCACGAGCTCCCATCTGGCTGCGGCGATCGCCGGCGCGGCGCGACGGGTCTCAGCCTGCAGGCGCCGCGACTGCGCCAGCGCGCGCTCGAAGACGCCCACCGGCGCGACGTCCTCACCGGAGAACTGGCGCACGAGCATCGCCGAAGCCGGTTCGGTCAGCTCCCGCGCGTCGCCAC
>Ga0136633_1003334_pt1 | contig 10624 bp, 13 predicted proteins | sample AntDrymeUQ832206_2_FD_105494 | JGI IMG/M metagenome (GOLD analysis project Ga0136633, IMG submission 105494) | Polar desert sand microbial communities from Dry Valleys, Antarctica - metaG UQ83 (22.06) | ecosystem: Environmental > Terrestrial > Soil > Desert | place: Antarctica: Dry Valley...
CGGGCCGGGGTCGAGCGGTTCGTCTACCTCTCGTCGGTTGCCGCCTACGGCATTCACCCGGACAACCCGCAGCCCCTGCGCGAGGAGCATGAGCTGCGCGAGATCGAGCGCCACTTCTACGCGACGCACAAGGCGCAGGTCGAGCCCCGGGTCCGCGAGGCGCTCGAAGCCGCCGGCGTGGCGTGCTACGCGCTGCGGCCCTGCGGCATCGTCGGGCCGCACACCATGGGCGCGGCGCTCGACCCCGTGCCCGCCCGGGTCACAGCCATCGCGCGGCGGATCGCCCGCGGGGCCGCCCGGGTGGGGTTGCGACCCGTCGTCGTGGCGCCCGCGGTGCCGACGCAGTTCGTTCACGCCGAGGACGTTGCCGCGGCAGCCGTCCTGTGCGTTCACGGCGAGGGGCCGCCCGGCCCGTACAACCTGGCCGGCGAGGACGTCATCGAGGGCGAGGACGTCCCGCGCCTGCTGGGGATGCGCACCCTCCCCGTCCCCCGGCGCCTGCGCCGCCCGGTGATGCGCGGGATCGCAGCGCTCCAGGGGTTCGCGCCGGTCCTGGCCTGGCCGCTGACCTTCGCCGAGCCCGTGCTGGTCGACACCGCCAAGGCGCGCACGCAGCTCGGCTGGCGGCCGCGCTACACGTCGCGCTCGGCGCTGCTGGCCACCCGCCCTGGGCTGGGGCTCTGATGGGCGTCTACGCAGCCACCCGCGAGGTCGAGGTCGCCGCGAGCGCCCAGGCCTGCTTCGACGCGCTCACGGACTACGAGCGGCTGCCCGAGTGGCAGAGCCGTGTCCGGGCCTGCCGCGTGCTGTCCCGCGACGAGCAGGGGCACGGCCGCGACGTCGAGTACGAGGTCGACGCCAGGATCCGCACCGTCCGCTACACGCTGCGCCACGAGTACGACGAGCCCACGCGCATCGGCAGCGCCTACCTGAAGGGGGACTTCAAGCACTTCGAGGGCGGTTACGAGCTGGCCGACCGGGGAACGGGCTGCCTGGTGACCCTTCGGCTCGCGATCGACCCCGGCCTCCGGCTCCCCGGCCCCATGGTCCGCATCGTCAACGAGGCGGTCATGGGCCGCGCGCTCGCCGAGCTGCGCGAACACGTCAACACCCTCCAGGAGGCATGAGCATGGCCGTCGACGAGATCTACGTGAAAGCCCCGCCCGAGCGGGTCTTCGCCGTCCTCAGCGACCGGACCCAGTACCAGAACTGGGTCGTCGGCACCGAGGACACCGCCGAGGCCGAGGGCGAGTGGCCCGAAGTCGGCAGCACCCTGCGCTACACGGTCGCCGGGCCCTTGAAGCTGTCGAACCGAACGGTCGTCGAGGCCGTCGACGAGCCCCATCGCCTCGAGCTCAAGGCCAAGGCGGGCCCCTTCCCCGATGCGGCGATCACGCTCGATCTCATCACGGAGGGCGCCGGGACGCGGGTGCGGATGCACGAGCGGCCCGCCAACGGGGTCGTGAATGCCCTGGCGGGCCCGGTGGGCCACTTCGCGCTGTCGCGCCGCAATAAGGAGGCGCTCGACCGCCTCCGCAAGCTCGCCGAGTCGTGAGCCTCGACGCGGTCGTCATCGGCTCCGGGCCGAACGGCCTCGTCGCCGCGAACCTGCTCGCCGACGAGGGTTGGGAGGTGCTGGTCGTCGAGGAGCACGAGGAGCCCGGGGGCGCGGTGCGCTCGGCCGAGCTCGTCGAGCCTGGCTTCCACAACGACGTCTTCAGCGCCTTCTACCCCCTGGCCGCCGTCTCGCCGTTCCTGCGGCGCCTCGAGCTCGAGCGCCACGGCCTGGTGTGGCGCCGCGCCGACGTCCCCGTGGCCCACCCGACCCGTGACGGGACTTGCGCGTTCATCAGCCGCGACCTCGAGGAGAGCGCCGCCAACGCAGAGAGCTTCGCGGCGGGTGACGGCGCCGCTTACCGCGAGCTCTACGAGCTGTGGGAACGCGTTGGTTCGAACCTCATCGGGCTGTTGTTTGACCCCTTCCCGCCAGTCAAGCCGGTGCTGCGGCTGGTCCGCGCGCTGGGCTACGAGGAGGGCATGCGCTTCCTGCGCTTCATGTTGATGAGCACGCGCCGCCACGGCGAGGAGACGTTCGCGGGCGCCGGCGGGCGGCGCCTGCTGGCGGCCAACGCCCTGCACGCCGACCTCTCCCCGGAGGCGCCGCCCAGCGCGGTGTACGGGCTGGTGCTCGTCGGCCTGGCCCAGCAGGTGGGCTTCCCGGTTCCCGAGGGAGGGGCGAGCGGGCTCACCCGTGCGCTGGTGCGGCGGTTGGAGTCCAAGGGCGGCCAGGTTCGCTGTGGGATGCGCGCGACCCGCATCGAGACGAGTGGCGGCCGGGCGCGTGCGGTCATCTGTGGCGAGGAGCGGATTGAAGCCGGCCGCGCGGTCTTCGCCGACGTCGGCGCGCCGCAGCTGTACACAGAGCTGCTCGACAACGTGCCCGAGCGCCTGCTTCGTGACCTGCGCCACTTCCAGTACGACAACTCGACGGTCAAGCTCGACTGGGCCCTCGACGGTCCCATCCCCTGGACGGCGGAGGCGGCGCGCCGGGCCGGGACCATCCATGTGGCTGAGGGCGTTGACGCGCTGACCCGGCACTCCGCGGCGCTCGCCTGCAGCGAAATGCCCGAGACCCCCTGGCTGGTCATGGGCCAGTACAGCCACTTCGATCCCACCCGGGCGCCGGACGGGTGCGAGGCGGCCTGGGCCTACACCCATGTCCCGCAGGCCGGCTGGAGCAATGCCGATACGGACCGCTTCGTCGACCAGATGGAGGGCGAGGTGGAAGCGCTCGCGCCCGGATTCCGTGACCTGATCCGCGGCCGGCACGTCTTCGTACCGCGATCCATGGAAGCGACGAACCGCAACCTCGTCGGAGGAGCTATCAACGGCGGCACCGCGCAGCTGCACCAGCAGCTCGTGTTCCGCCCCACCCCCGGCCTGGCCCGCCCCGAGACGTTCGTCGACGGGCTGTTTCTCGCGTCGGCCTCCGCCCACCCCGGCGGCGGCGTGCACGGCGCACCCGGCGCACACGCCGTGCACGCGGCGCTGCGCGCTCAGCGTCCCGTCCGGCCCATGGCCCGCCTGAGTCGAGCGCTGCAGGCTGACCGCAAGAACGCTCACGCCCCCGCGAACGTCCATATGTGAGGGCCAGGGACCTCACATCGGGACGTTCGCCGGGTCAGGGCGTCGTGATGACCGTCCCCACCCGCTCGCCCGACACGACCCGGTCGAAGTTCCCCTCGGTGTCCATGTTGAACACGTGCAGCGGAAGCTTGTTCTCCATGCAGAGCGTCAGCGCGGTCGCGTCCATCACCTTCAGGCCCCGCTGGAGCGCGTCCATGTGGGTGATGCGCTCGAGGAACTCTGCCGACGGGTCGGTGTTCGGGTCGGCGCTGTAGACGCCCTCCACCCCGTTCTTGGCCATCAGGATCGCCTCGGCGTGGACCTCGACCGCGCGCAGCGCGGCGGCGGTGTCGGTCGTGAAGAACGGGTTGCCCGTGCCGGCCGCGAAGATCACGATGCGGCGCTTCTCGAGATGGCGCATCGCGCGGCGTCGGATGTAGGGCTCGGCGACCTCTTCGACGTGGATGGCGCTTTGCACGCGGGTATGGACGCCGGCGGACTCCAGAGCGTCCTGGAGCGGCAGCGCGTTGAGGACCGTCGCGAGCATGCCCATGTAGTCGGCGGTAGCTCGATCCATTCCCGCAGCGGCGCCGGCCATGCCTCGGTAGATGTTGCCGGCGCCGACGACGACCGCCAGCTCAACCCCGCGGTCGTGGACCTGGGCGAGCTCGGCCGCAACCGACCGGACCTTCTCGGGGTCGGTGCCGTAGGGAAGCGAGCCCAGCAGGGACTCCCCGGAGAGCTTGATGAGGACGCGCTTGAAGACGGGCTCGGCCATTGCGCGGCGAGCCTACCCGCCCTCGGGTCTACTCGCCGACGGCGAAGCGAGCGAAGCGGCGGATGACGACGTTCTCGCCGGTCTTGGCCGAGAGGTCGGCGCGCAGCTGCTCGATGGTCTTGCCCTCGTGCTTGTCGGCGTTGACGTGCGGCTGGGCAAGCAGGACGACCTCCTCGTACCACTTGCGCAGCTTGCCCTCGGCAGCCTTCTCGCGCGCCTGCTCGGGGACGTTCTCGAGCTGCTGCTCATAGACGCGGCGCTCGGCGTCCTTGACGTCCTCGGGAACGTCGTCGACCGAGACCCAGCGGGTCGTCGGCAGGGCGGCAACATGGAGGGCGACATCCTTGGCGAAGGCGACGAAGTCCTCGTTGGTGGCGACGAAGTCGGTGTTGCAGTCAACCTCGACCAGCACGCCGACCTTGCCCGTTGCGTGGATGTAGGCCTGGACGGCGCCCTCGCTGGTCTCGCGACCGGCGAGCTTGCCGACCTTGTTGCCCATCTTGACGCGGATGATCTCGACAGCCTTGTCCATGTCGCCGCCGGCCTCGGTGAGAGCGGCCTTGCAGTCCATCATCCCCGCGCCGGTCTGATCGCGCAGGGCCTTGACGTCGGATGCGGTGATGGTGGCGCTCATGATGCTGGCTTGTCCTCGCTGGGGGTTTCGGGCGAATCGGTCCCGGAATCGGCCCCGCTTGCAGCGGGATCGGCGACCGTCGTCTCGGCCGGCGGCGTGGCCGGATCCGGCGTCTGGTCCTCGGCGGCGGGCGCCGGGGAGGGCGACGTCCCGGTGATGTTGTCGGACTGCGCAGGCGCGACCTCGGTGTTGGCCTTCTGCGGCACGACCGGATCCGGGGTCGGGCGCCCGGCGTCCTGCACCGCCTGCGCAACCTCGGCCTCGGCGACCTGGCGGTCACCACCGCCGTCGGCCTGGGTCTTGGCCGCCTCGGCGGCAGCCGCTGCGGCGTCACGCTTGGCCTGCTCCTCGGCCTCGCGGCGGGCGCGCTCCTCGGCGGCGCGGCGCTGCTGCTCCTCGGCCTCGCGGCGAGCGGCTTCCTCCTGGGCCCGGAACTGCGCGTAGTTCTCCGAGACAACGTCACCAATCGCGGCGGCGATGACGCGGCAGGACTTCATTGCGTCGTCGTTGCCCGGGATGACGAAGTCGATGCCGTCGGGATCGCAGTTCGTATCGACCAGCCCGATGATCGGGATGCGCAGGCGCTGGGCCTCGCGCACGGCGATCTCCTCGGTGTTGAGGTCGATGACGAACATCGCCTGCGGCGGGCGCTGCATGTGCTTGACGCCGCCGAGGTTGGCGCGCAGCTTGGCGAGGTCGGCCAGGGCGGCCATGCGCTCGCGGGTCGGGAGCAGCGCCAGCTGCCCCTCGGTCTCGTAGCGCTCGAGGTCGTGCAGGCGCTTGATGCGCTGGTTGATCGTCTGGAAGTTCGTCAGCAGCCCGCCCAGCCAGCGATGGTTGACGTAGGGCATGCCGGCCGACTCCGCCACTTCCTTGACGGCGTCACGGGCCTGCTTCTTGGTGCCGACGAACAGGACGGTGCCGCCACGGCGCGAGACCTCGGCGACGAACGTCTGCGCGGCCTCGAGCGCGGTCTGCGTCTTGAGCAGATCGATCACGTAGATGCCGCTGCGCTCGCCGTGGATGAAACGGCGCATCTTGGGGTTCCAGCGGCGGGTCTGATGGCCGAAGTGGACCCCGGCCTCCAACATGTCCCTGATGCCGACCTCGGTCGCCATGGGTGCTCCTTTGGTTGTGACGTTGATGAATGCCACCCCGGTACGCGTGGGACCGGGCGCAGTTGCGCCCGGCAGGACCCACGTCGCTTGACCCAGGGTGGGTAGACGACGGATTGAACAATTCAGTGTATTCGTCGAAGGATGGCGCAATTCCCGCGACGCTCCGACGTTAGGTGTATTGCGGGCGGGCCCCTTCCCTAACTCCGGTGGCCAGCTCGTCGGCCGGCGGGACGTCCCAACGAATGGGACGCCCCGCCGGCCACCCCTACGCGCCACTCCCCTCCCGGGTGCCCTGTGCGTAGTCTCGGCCCATGCCGCTGCACCCGCTCGCCAGGCAGTTTGCGGGCCTGGCGGACGTCTACGAGCGCGGTCGCCCCGACTATCCCGCTGCGGTCATCGACACGCTCATAGCCGAGTTGGACCTGTCAGCCGGCGCCCCGGTGCTCGACCTGGCGGCGGGAACGGGAAAGCTCACGCGGGCGCTTGTGGCCGCGGGTCTCGACGTCACCGCGGTCGAGCCCCTTGAGCCGCTCCGCGCGGTGCTCGCCGACTCGGTGGGCGCCGGCCGGGCACACGACGGCGTCGCGGAGCAGATCCCGTTCGAAGACGGCGCTTTCGCCGCCGTCACCGCTGCTGACGCCTTCCACTGGTTCGATCCCGATCCGGCGCTGGCCGAGATGCGCCGGGTGCTCGCGCCCGGCGGCAGGCTCGCGCTGATCTCCACCATTCCGGACTGGGGCGACGCTCCCTGGGGCGCCGAGCTCGGCGCCCTGCTGACCGGGATGCGCGCCGAGCATCCCTACTTCGACGGGCCCCCGTGGCGGGACACCATCGCAGCGGCGCCGGGTTGGACCGCGCCGCGCCGCGTCAAGGTCACCACGCGGCAGGGGCTCGGCCCCGCGAGGATCGCCGACTACGTGCGCTCGATGAGCTGGGTCGCCGCGCTCGCCGAGCCGGCCCGTACGCGGATGCTCGCCCGGGTCGAGGCGCTGGTGGCGACAGGAACGCCCGACACGCTCGCGATCCACGCCGTCATGTGGCTGTCCGCGCGTGACTGAGCGCCGCCGCCAGGTCGGCCGGCAGCGGCGACTCGATGTCGATCGGCTCGCCGGTGACCGGGTGGTCGAAGGCCAGGCGGGCCGCGTGCAAGAACTGCCGTTCGAGCCCGAGGCCCGCAGCCTCGCCGTAATCGGGGTCCCCGACGACCGGATGGCCGATGGCCTGGAGGTGGGCGCGGATCTGGTGGGTGCGTCCGGTCTCCAAGCGGATTCGTAGGAGCGTCGCGGTCGGCAGCGCCTCGGCGATCTCGAAGTGCGTGATCGCGTCGCGCGGCATGTCGGTGTCCGAGGACATGCGGGTGCGCACGCGGCGGTCGCGCCCCAGCGGCGCGTCGATCGTGCCACTGCGCGCGGGCGGTCGGCCCTCGACGAGCGCGAGGTACTCCCGCGTCACCGTCCGATCTGCGATTGCGTCCTTGAGGGCGCGGTGGACCGCTTCCGAACGCGCCACGACGAGCAGGCCGCTCGTGTCGCGATCGAGGCGGTGGACGATCCCCGCGCGCCCCGCCTCCCCGCCCGCGGCGCCGCGGGCCTCGAGCGCCTGGGCGAGCGTTCCCGTCCAGTTCCCCCGCGCCGGGTGCACGACCACGCCTGCGGGCTTGTCGACGACCATCAGGTGCTCGTCCTCGAAGGCGACCCGGAACTCGGCCTGCGGTCCGTCATCGACGGGCACGGCATCCGCGACGTCGTCGATGGCGATCCGCTCGCCTCCGCGCAGCTTGTGGCGCTTGGGCCGCGCTGCCCCGTCGACCGTCACCCGTCCATCGTCGATCAGCCGCTGGGCCCGGGCCCGCGAGCCGAGTGGACCGGCCAGGAACTGATCGAGCCGCTCGCCGGCGGCCTCAGGTGGGCTCGTCAGCTCCATCGCCGCGCTCCAGCACGTAGAGGAGCGCGAGAACGCCGAAGACGATCGCCACGTCCGCGATGTTGAAAGCCGGCCACAGGGGGATCTTGATGAAGTCCGTGACGGCGCCCTCGCGGACCCGGTCGATGATGTTGCCGATCGCCCCGCCCAGCAGCATCCCGGTCGGGATCCACACGAACGGACGGGTGCGGTGCAGGGCGAACCAGACCACCAGCCCGGCCAGCGCGACGAGCACGATGATCATCACGACCGACTTGCCCGAGAGCGCCCCGAAGGCGACGCCGCGGTTGAGGACGTGGACGATCTGCACGCCGGGGAAGACCGCGTTCTCCTCGCCGACCGTGACACTGCTTCGCACCAGGGCCTTGGTGACCTGATCGACCGCGACGATGGCGGCGAGCAGCAGACCGGTGCGGCTGATGGACTGCGCGGAGTCCGACACGGCGGACGCGGCGCTAGCCGCGGATGATCTCGGCAACGAGGTTGCCGACGAAGAACAGGACGAGGATGCCGATGATCGGGCTGAGGTCCAGTCCCCCGAACGGCGGCAGGAGGCGGCGGAAGATCCGCAGGTAGGGCTCGGCGGCTTCGCGGATGAAGCCGATGATCGCCGTGGTCGCCCGGCTGTAGGGGATCCGGCCGCCGAACATCTCGACCCAGCCCAACAGGATGTAGGCGAGGATGATGATCCAGTAGACCGTGACCAGCGCCTCGACGTAGTCGGCGATGCTGCCGCGGACCGATGCGGTCACGAGAAGGGCGGTCATCCGTTCCTCACCGCTTCGATCGCGTCGAGGAACGCGGTGCGCAACCCGGCCTGCTCGAGCGCGGCAAGTCCGCGCGCGGTGGAGCCGCCCGGAGACGTGACCTCCCGGCGCATGGCCAGGGTGTCTCCCCCGCGGTCGCGCAGCAGCTCGGCCGAGCCGGCCAGGACTTCGATGACCAACTGCGCGGCGAGATCGGCCTTGAGTCCGTGCTTGACGGCCGCGTCGATCATCGCCTCGGCCACCAGCGCGACGTAGGCCGGCGTGACACCGGTCGTGGCCGTCGCGGCGCCCATCAGGCGCTCGGGAACGACGACCACGACGCCGAGACGCTCGAGAAGCCCGCGGATGTCGTCGGGCAACGGCGTCTCTTCGGCGACGATCATGACGCCGCGGCGGACCTCGACCGGGGTGTTGGGAATCGTCACGTAGACCTCGGATTCCGGAAAGGCGGCGCGCAGGGCGTCAGCGCCCGTGGCCCCGAGCACCGAAAGCACGCGCTTGGCGGCGCCCTCGGTTTCCTGCGCGATGGCCTCAAGCTGGTAGGGCTTGCAGGCCAGGACGACGAGGTCGGCCTGCTGCGCCAGCTCCGCGTTTGTTGCACAGACCGTGCCGCCGAGCTCCTCAACGAGTGCCGCAGCGCGGCCCGAGCCCGCGTCGGTGGCGAGCACGGGATCGCCCCATCCCCGCGCCAGCGCGCGAGCCATGTTCCCGGCGCCGATCAGCCCTATCTGCACGACGACCAGCTTACGACTGGTTGAAGAAGCCCTTCTCGATCAGCCGAGCGCGCTCCTCCGCTGATATCTCGACGTTGCGCGGGGTGAGCATGAAGACCTTGTCTGCGATCTTCTGCATGCCGCCGTCGAGGGCGTAGGTCAGGCCGCTGGCGAAATCGATGAGGCGCTTGGAGAGGTCGGTTTCGGAGCCCTGGAGGTTCAGGATGACCGGCACGTCGTCCTTGAACTTGTTGGCCACCTCCTGGGCGTCGTTGAACGACTTGGGGATCACCAGGTGGACACGCTGCTCGCCGTTGCGAGCGGCCGGCGCCGCGGAGCGGCCCCCGGCCACGGGGCGCAGGGTCGTCGTCCGGGCCCCAGCCGGCTCGTCGTCGGGGAAGATGTCGTCGAACTCGTCGCGCCGGCGGCGGGCCGAAGGAAGGCGTCGCACGCTCTGCCGCTCGCGATGCCGATCATCGGGGTCGGCCTCGGGCTCGATCGCATCGGCCTCCGCGTACACATCGCGATCCTCGGCCAGGCCGAAGTACACGAGAGCGCGGTGCCAGGAGTCACTGAACGCCATGGTCACGCCAGTCTACGCCGCTCCGGCGGATTTCCCTGCAATCCCGCTGGCTAGCTGAAGATCCGCGAGCCGACCCGCACAATGGTGGCGCCCTCTTGCGCGGCCACGGCATAGTCCTGGCTCGTTCCCATCGAGAGCTCTCGCAGCCCACGGTCTCCCGCGAGCTCGCGCAACGCCGAGAACCAGCGACGGCTGTCCTCCGGCTTCTGGGCGGCGGGCGGCATCGTCATCAAGCCCGTCACCCTGACCGGGCAGCGCTCCAGAAAGGCGTCGAGCGCGTCAGGGTCCACGCCGCTCTTGCCCTGCTCGCGGGCGACGTTGACCTCGACGAGGACCTCCGTGTCGTCCGTGCCGTGCCGGCGGAGCTGCTCGAGCGCGGAATCGCTGGAGACCGAATGGATCAGGCTTACCAGCGGCAGGACCTGCTTGACCTTGCGGCTCTGCAGGTGGCCGATGAAGTGCCATTCGAGTTGCGGGAACGCCGCCGCCTTGATCTCGAGGTCCTGCGCGCGGTTTTCGCCGGCGAGCCGGACACCACCCTCGACAAGCCCGCCCAGATCCTCGGCGTCGACGTACTTGACCGCCGTCAGCACCCGGATGTCCGGCCCTACCTCCTCGCGGACCGCGGCGAGGTTCGCCGCGACCCGAGTGGGATCTACACCCGCCATGCCACACCCGCCTGACGCCCCGCCGCCTCGCCCTCGCGGCGGTAGCTGAAGTAACGGGGGTCGCAGATCGTGCAGCGGCCCACGTCCTCGATCTGCTCAACGCCCACGGCAGCCAGCCGGCGGGCGGCGATGGTCGCAAGGTCGAGCTTGGACGCGGTTTCGCCGAATGTCGCCCGGACGTCGTCGCCGACCTCGTAGCAACAGCCGCGTGCCCCCGGGCCGATGACGGCTGACAGCGCTCCGGCCGCGCCGACCTCGCGCAGCGCCCGCACCCCCTCCTCCAGCACACCGCCGGCCAACCCGCGCCACCCGGC
>Ga0136633_1003335_pt1 | contig 10620 bp, 10 predicted proteins | sample AntDrymeUQ832206_2_FD_105494 | JGI IMG/M metagenome (GOLD analysis project Ga0136633, IMG submission 105494) | Polar desert sand microbial communities from Dry Valleys, Antarctica - metaG UQ83 (22.06) | ecosystem: Environmental > Terrestrial > Soil > Desert | place: Antarctica: Dry Valley...
GGGCCAAGAGGGGGTGGCGCCTAGTCGGTGGGCGGGGCGGTGGCGGCGTCGACCAGCGGACGCACGTCGACCACCTTGCGACCCTTGCGGGCCCCGAACTTCACCGTGCCCGTGGTGAGGGCGAACAGGCTGTCGTCTCCGCCGCGGCCCACGTTCTCACCGGGGTGGAAGTGGGTGCCCCGCTGGCGCACGATGATGGCGCCGCCCTTGGCCACCTGCCCGTCGAACAGCTTTACGCCGAGGCGCTGAGCGTTGGAGTCGCGCCCGTTCTTGGTGCTGCCTGCGCCCTTGGTCTTGGACATCTGTCGCTACTCCCCTGTGTCCGGGCCGGTGTCGTCGCCCTTGGCGCCGCCGGGCGCGGCGATCGTGGTGATCTCGATCGTGGTGTAGTGCTGGCGGTGGCCCCAGCGCCGCCGGGTGCGGGCCTTCGGGGTGTAGGTGAGACCCCGGATCTTGGGGCCCTTCTCGGCCCCCACGATGCGGGCCCCGACGCTGGCGCCGTTCAACTCGGCCGGGGTGGCCAGGGTGGTGGCCCCGTCGACGAGGAGGAGAGGGGAGAAGGTGAGGTCATCACCCTCGGCTCCCGAGAGAAGCTCGACCGCCAGACGGGCGCCCTCTTCGACTCGGTGCTGCTTGCCTCCGGTGGCGATCACGGCGTACACGAGGGCTGAACCCTACTCGACCGGCTACTCCAACAGCTCGCCCCTCAGGGTGAAGCCCCGGCCCGAGCACACCGGGCACGTCTCTGACAGGCTCTCGACCAGGCCCTCGCTGATCCGCTTACGGGTCATCTCGACCAAGCCCAGCTCGGAGATGTCCAAGACCTGCACCCGGGTCTTGTCCCGGGCCAGGACCTGGCGGAACCGCTTGGCGACCTGGCCGCGGTTCTCCTTCACCTCCATGTCGACGAAGTCGATGACGATGATCCCGCCGATGTCCCGCAGGCGCAGCTGGCGGGCTACCTCCTCGGCCGCCTCCAGGTTGTTGCGGAAGACCGTCTCCTCCAGGTTGGTGCGGCCCACGTTCTTGCCCGTGTTCACGTCGATCACCGTCAGCGCCTCGGTGCGCTCGATGATCAGCGATCCGCCCGAGGGCAGCCACACCTTGCGGTCTAGGGCCTTGTGCAGCTGCTCGTGGACGTGGTGGCGCTCGAACAGGGGCAGCGGGTCGGCGGCCCGGTCGTGCAGCTCGATGCGATCAGCCAGCTCGGGGTTGATCGAGGTGACGTAGGACAGGACCTCGGCGTGCAGGGTCGGGTCGTCGAGGATCACCCCCCGGAAGTCCTTGGTCAGCTCCTCACGGATGAAGCGCACGGCGATGTCGGGCTCGCGGTACAGCAGGCGGGGTGACCCGGAGCGCTCGGCCAGCGCCTCGATCTGCTCCCACTGGCCCACCAGGCGGGCCACGTCGCGGCGCAGCTCGTCCTCGGTGCAGCCCTCGGCGGCGGTGCGCACGATGATGCCCCGGCCGGCCGGGCGGATCCCCTCGAGGATGCGGCGCAGGCGCTTGCGCTCGTCGTCGGGCAGGCGCTTGGAGATGCCGCAGGTGTCCGACCCCGGCACCAGCACCACGAAGCGGCCGGGGAGGGAGACCTCCTGGGTGAGCCGGGCGCCCTTGTGGGCGATCGGGTTTTTGGTGACCTGGCACAGGATGACCTGGCCCGCCTTCAGCAGCTGCTCGATGCGGACGTCGTCCCGCTGGGCCCGGGGGGCGTCGTGCTCGTCGGGCTCGGACCGCAGGTCGCCCCGGTACAGCACGGCGTTCTTCGGGGTGCCGATGTCGACGAAGGCTGCCTCCATGCCGGGCAGGACGTTCTGGACCCGGGCCAGGTAGATGTTGCCGTCAATCTCGCTCGAGTCGTTCTGGGGGCGGCTGACCACGTGCTGGATGAGGGTGCGACCCTCGAGCACGGCGATCTGAGTGGCTTCGGGCTGGGTGTGGACCACCATCAGGTAGCGGCCCACGGGGCGCCCGTTGCGCTCCCGCCCCTGGCGGCGGGCCAGCTCCTCGGCGCTCAGCTCGACGGCGGCGCCGGCGGCGTCGACGATCCCGCCCAGGACCGGGGGCCCGACGCCGCCCCCACCGCGCTTGGCGCGCTTGGCCCGCTTGGGGGCATGCTCGGAGCCGGCCGCCCGGGACGCGGGGGGCCCGCCGGCCAGCGGGTCGGGCACCAGAGCCGGACGGGTGTCGCCGACCTTGGGCCGGGCGGCCGGGAGGTTCGGAGGAGCTTGCGTCTTGGAAACCTGGGAAGGGGCCGGGCGGGCCGGCAGCTGGTCCACCTCGACCGAGCCGTCGTCGCGCGACCCGGCCTCGCGCTCGCCCCGGGGACGTCCCCGGCCCCCGCGCGAGCCGCGTCGGCGTCGCTTTGGGGCCGCAGGCGCGATCGAACCCGGCGCCTCGTCGCCGAGCGACCGGTCGACCTTGGCCTGGGGAGGGGTGGCGGGTCGGTCAGGCGCCGACCGCTCGGGCGTCTTCGGCGGGATGGGGGCCGGAGGGGTGTCCCCAGGTTCCGACATGGGTGCTCCTCGAGAAGGGGGCACGCCGGAGGGCGTGCGGCAGCGTGCCGGCGGCCAAGTCGATGCACGACACGACGTTGGTGTAGGCCATCTCCCGACCGAGCCTACCGGCGGCCCCCCGCAAGCACGTGGGTCAGGTCGCCGGGTCAGGAGTAGCGGCGCATGTGGACGTTGAGTACCAGGCCGATGGCCCCGAAGCAGGCCAGGGTCGAGGAGCCACCGTAGCTGACGAAGGGCAGGGTGATTCCGGTGATCGGCATGATCCCCATGGTCATGCCCACGTTCTCGAACATCTGGAAGCACAGCATGGCCAGCACCCCCACGCAGATGAGGGTGCCGACGGTGTCGTTGGCCTGCACCGCCGCCCGCCAGGTCCGCCACATCACCACCCCGAACAGCGCCAGCAGCAGCACCGAGCCGAGCAGCCCCGTCTCCTCCCCGACCACCGAGAAAATGAAGTCGGTGTGCTGCTCGGGGATGTAGCTCAGCTTGGTCTGGGTGCCCTCGAAGACGCCCTTGCCGACGATGCCGCCCGAGCCGATGGCGATCTTCGACTGGTTCAGGTTGAAGCCGTCGCCCCCGAGGTCCCGGGTGGGGTCGAGGAAGGTGGTGAGGCGGTCCTTCTGGTACGTCTGGAGGACACCGCTGCCCAGCACCCCGGCGCTGATGCTGACGACCAGGACGGCCAGCAGCAGGAGGTAGCGGCCCTTGGTGCCGCTCACCGACAGGATCGCCACCGTGACCGCCCCGAAGACCAGGGCGGTGCCCAGGTCGGGCTGGAGGAGGATGAGGAGCAGGGGGCCTCCGGCCAGCAGAACAGCGTTTACGATGCGGCGCGGCCCCATGCCGATCGGTTCCCGGGAGGACCCCGACAGGCCGCAGTATGAGGCCAGCATGATGATCACGCCGAGCTTGGCGAACTCCGAGGGCTGCAGCTGGAAGCCGCTGGGGAGTGTGAACCAGGCCTGGGCCCCCCGGGTGTTCGACCCAAGGGGGGTGAGCACGGCGAGGAGCAGGAAGAGGGTGCCCCCGTAGATGAGGGGGGCCAGCTCACGCAGCCGGCGGTAGTCGATGGCGGCGGCGAAGGCCATGACCCCGAGGCCGATGACCACGTACAGGCCCTGACGCTCGAGGAAGAAGGGGTCGACGATCTCGGCGCCCCGCCGGCTGCGGGTGGCTGAGAAGATCATCAGGGCGCCGATGCCGGCGATGGCGCAGACGGCCACCACCAGCACCCAGTCGACGTGGCGCCACGCCGCACCAGGGTCCTGGTCGACGTTGGTGAGGGCCACCCGTCGGGGGTAGGGGGTGGGCGATGGCGAGGACATGCGCTGCCTTCCTAGTCGGCGCTCTGGACGGAGCGGATCTCACCCAGGGGCTTGCCCGACAGGTGCTCCCAGATGCGGCGGGCCACCGGGGCGGCGGTGGTGCCGCCGAAGCCGGCCTCCTCGATGATGACCGACATGGCGTACCGCGGCGCGTCGAAGGGGCCGTAGGAGGCGAAGATGGCCGTGTCCATCTGCGGCTTGGGCTGCTGGGCCGTGCCCGTCTTGCCGGCGATCGGGATGCCGCTGTAGCCGATGAACGCTCCCGTGGCTGTTCCCGAGGGATTGGCGACCGCCCCCCGCAGGCCCTGGTGGATGGGTTCGCGGATCTCGGGGGGCAGGGCCATGGTGCTCTTGGTGACCGGCCCCAGCTGAGAGGCGTCGGCACCGGTGGGGTCTTCCGGGGTGGAGACCTGGCGGGCGATCCGGGCCTGGTAGAGCGTGCCGCCGTTGGCGAAGGTGGCGTACTCCATGGCCATCTGCAGGGGGGTGACCACCGTCTCGCCCTGGCCGATGGCGACGTTCACGTTGTCGCCGATGTACCACTTCGGGTTGGGGAACAGCTTGGGCTTGCTCTGGTTGAGGCTCTTGCGAACCTCGGGGTCGTTCACCCGCCCCTCGGCCTCGGAGGCCAGGCGGATGCCGGTGCGCTGGCCCAACCCCAGCTGGCGCGCCGTGTCCTGGATCGCCTTCTCCCCGTAGGCGTTGCGCCCGATCCAGAACTTGGCCCCGACGTCGTAGAAGTAGGTGTCGGAGGAGACGACGATGGCCTCGCTCAGGTTCACCGCTCCCTTGGGCGAGCGGCCGGCGTTCTGGAACTCGCACCGGCCCGAGCACGGCGGCGGGATCCGGTAGTAGCCGATGTCGTTGTAGCGGGCGGCAGGGTTGGCGATCACGCCCTTCACCAGGCCGGCCACGGCGGTGGGCAGCTTGAAGGTGGAGGCCGGCGGGTAGAGGCCCTGGATGGCCCGGTTGGTCAGCGGCTTGTCGGGGTTGTCGTTGTAGGCCTGGAAGGCCAGGGTCGAGATGCCTCCCACGAAGTCGGTGGGCTGGAAGTCGGGCACCGAAGCCATAGCCAGCACGGCTCCGTCGGTGACGTCGACCACCACGGCGGATCCGCCCGGCGCCCGCAGGAACCGGGGGTCCTCGTTGGTGAACCGGAGCTGTCGGGCCCGGTTGAGCCCGAGGCGGAGCGACTCCTCGGCCGTGGCCTGCAGCTTGACGTCGATGGTCAGCCACACGTCGTCGCCCTGAAGGGGCTCGGCTAGGCGGCGCTCGGCCAGCACCTTGTTCTTGCGGTCGACCTCGAGGGCGACCACCCCGGGCCTGCCCCGCAGCTGGTCGTCGAAGGACGCCTCGACCCCGGTCTTGCCGATCTCGTCGTTGTCCTTGTAGCTGCGGCACTCGTCCACCGGGTCGACCAGGCCGTTGGGCGGGGGCTTCTCGGCCTGCAGCCGGTCGAGCTCGCGGCGGGTGATGGGGCCGACGGTGCCGACGACGTGGCTGGCCAGCGAGCCGAACGGGTATCGACGGCTGGCCAGCGGAACGGCGTCGACTCCGGGGAAGGTGGCCGAGTTCTCCTTCATGAAGATGACCTTCTCCGGGGGCACATCGAAGGCCACCGGCACCGGCTTCAGGTTGCTGTAACGCAGGTCGCTCAGCCGCTTCTGGAGCTCCTCGACGGGGACGGCCAGCAGTGCCGAGAGGCGGGGCAGGGTGTCGGGCCGCTCCGCCACCGTCTTCTTCGACACGGTGACCGCCGTGGTCAGCTCGTTGTCGACGATCACCTCGCCGTTGCGGTCGCGGATGCGGCCCCGGGGGGCGGGCTCGCACAGGATCCGCACCTCGTTGCGCCTGGCCGCCTCGACGAAGCTGGACGAGTCGAGGACCTGGAGGTACCACAGCCGGGTCAGCAGGGCGGCGAACAGCGAGACCACGACGACACCGACGATGGTGAGCCGCAGCCGGGTGGTGCCGGTGGTCGTCATCAGCTCAGTCCCGGGGCGGTGGCGTCGTCGCCCACCGCCCACCGCATGGCGAACGCCACGGGGACGGCGAGCACGGCGTTGGCCACGCTCACCACGCCGACGACGTAGATGACGGCCTTCGGATCGCGCAGGACCATGGACTGGTCGGTGACGGTGGCCACGGCCACCGTGAGCAGCTCGCCGATGGCCGTCCCGACCGCCCCGGTCAGCGGCACCACCCAGAGGGGCCCCTCGATCAGGGCCTGGACGATGGAGCCGACGGCGAAGCCGGTGAGGGTGAAGACCAGGGCCGAGAGGCCGAACGCGGTGGGCAGGGGCAGGTCGGCGACCAACCCGGCCAGGAAGCCCACCCACGCACCCTCGCCGGGGCCGGCGACCAGGCCGGCGATCACCGGGAGCAGCAGGAGCACGTCGGGGTGGGCCCTTTCCACCTGCATCCGGTCGAACACCGGGCCCTGGAGCACTGCGGCGCCCACGATGAGGAGGAGGACCCGGCCGTTGCGGCCGAGGAGGGCGGCGATCACGGCGAGGGCACGGTCGTGGTCGTGGGCACGGTCGTGGTCGTGGTCGTGGTCGTGGTCGTGGTCGTGCCGGCGTCGGCCAGCCCGTCCTCGGCGGCGCTCGGGCCGCGGCGGATCAGGACGTTCACGAACTCGAGGTGGCCGAAGTCGATGACGGGCTCGATCTCGACCCGCTGGTAGGACACCCCGGCCACCGCCTCGGCCTTGACCACCGTGCCGATCGGGATGCTGTCGGGGTAGTTGCCGCCGATGGCGCTGGTGACCACGGCGTCCCCCTCTTTGACCAGCTCGTCGGGCTTTATCTCCTGGGCCCGGAGCAGGGCGCCGGCGCCGTTGCCCTTCACCGAGGTCAGGGTGCCGCTCGGGGCCAGCCGGGCCGAGACGTTCACGTCGGGGTCGGTGATGAGCCGCACGATGGCCCGCTCACCACTGGCCGAGGCGATCCGGCCCACCAGGCCGCTGCCGACCACAACGGGCATCCCGGTGGCCACCCCGGCGTTGGTGCCCCGGTCGATCTCCACCGTGAGCTGCACGTTGGACGGGGCGGTGTTCACCACCCGAGCGGCAACCCGAGGGATGTCCTTCGCCACCTCGAGCTTGTTCAGGTCGAGGAGGGCGTCGAGCTGGCGCTGGGCGTCGGCGGCCTGCAGCACCTTGCTCCGCAGGCGACCGTTCTCGTCCCGCAGCCGGCGGCTCTCGGCCTTGAGGTCCCCAGCGTTCACCAGTCCATCGGCAAACTCGGCCACCGGCTGGGTGACCTGGCCCAGGCCGGACTGGGCCGGCACGAAGACATCACGGGCCGCGGAGCGGACCGTGCCCAGCACCCCCCCACCGTTGGCCTTGGAGTCGATCGTGACGAGGGTCAGGCAGATCATCACCAGGACCATCACGGTGAACCGCGACCGTTGGCCGCCCCGGGGCGCCGCCATCACTGGATGGTGGAGGAGAGCAGCACGTCCTTCAGGACCTCGAACTCCTCCAGGCACTGACCGCCGCCGATGACCACCGAGTGCAGCGGGTTGTTGGCGACGACGATGGGCATGCCGGTCTCGGCGTTCAGCCGGACGTCGAGACCGTTGAGCAGCGCCCCACCGCCGGTGAGGACGATGCCCTGCTCCATGATGTCGGCGGCCAGCTCGGGCGGGGTCTTGTCCAGCGTCACCTTCACGGCGTCAACGATCGCGCTGACGGGCTCGGATATGGCCTCGCGGATCTCCTCGGTGGAGGTGGTGATCGTCTTCGGCAGACCGGTGATGAGGTCGCGACCGCGCACCTCGGCCTCCAGCTCGGACTGCAGGGCCCAGGCCGATCCCAGCTTGATCTTGATGACCTCGGAGGTGTGCTCGCCCAGCGCCAGGCTGTACTCCTTCTTGATGTAGCTGATGATGGCCTCGTCCAGCTCGTCCCCGGCGATGCGCACGCTCTGGCTGGTGACGATCCCCCCGAGGGAGATGACGGCCACCTCGGTGGTGCCGCCGCCGATGTCCACGACCATGTTGCCGGTGGGCTCGTGCACCGGCAGGCCGGCGCCGATGGCGGCGGCCATCGGCTCCTCGATGATGTACGGCGTCTTCTTGGCCCCGGCGAACTCGGCGGCCTCCTGCACGGCCCGCTTCTCCACGCCGGTCACCCCGGAGGGCACGCAGATGACCATCCGCGGCCGGTTGCCGAACCGGCGGGGATGCACCTTGTTGATGAAGTACTGCAGCATCTTCTCGCAGATCTCGAAGTTGGCGATGACCCCGTCACGCAGCGGCCGGATGGCCCTGATGTGCGCCGGGGTGCGACCGATCATGCGCTTGGCCTCGGTGCCGACGGCCAACGGGCGGCCCGTTCGGATGTCGATGGCCACCACCGACGGCTCGTTCAGGACGATGCCACGGCCGCGCACGTACACCAGGGTGTTGGCGGTGCCGAGGTCGACGGCCATGTCGCGGCCGAGGAACCCCCCGAAGAGGCTGTCGGACATGATGGCGAGCTCGCCTTTGGCTTGTCGGACGTTGCCGGCCAGGCTAGATGACGCCCGCCGCTGGCGGTGGTCACTCAGATGGCGGTGTCAGATTCGGGGGGAAGAACAGGGCGATCTCACGGGCGGCCGCCTCGGGCCCGTCGGAGCCGTGCACCAGGTTCTCGCCCAGCAGGGTGGCCAGATCGCCACGGATGGTCCCTGGCGCCGCATCCCGGGGGTTGGTGACGCCCATCAGCGTGCGCACCACCTTCCAGGTGTCCTCGGGGCCCTCGACGACCATGGCGAGCAGGGGGCCGCGGGTGAGGAAGGAGACGAGCCCGTCGAAGAACGGCTTGCCCTCGTGCTCGGCGTAGTGCTGGCGGGCGGTGGCTTCGTCGACCTGCCGCAGCTCGAGGGCGATGAGGCGGAGCCCCTTGCGCTCGAGGCGGACCACGATCTCGCCGACCAACCCCCGCTCCACGGCGTCGGGCTTGGCCAGGACGAGGGTGCGATCCACGGGGAGGCGACGCTAGCTCGCCCGGGTGAGGGGGTGGCGGTGGGCGAGGAGGACGGCGCCGGCGAGTACGACGAGCCCGACCAGGGCGGCGAGGGCCAGCAGGGGGGTCGGGCCCTGCTCGGAGGTGGAGGAGACGGGCACCACCGGCAGCAGGGGGGGCGCTGACGCCGTCGGGGCGGCGCTGCTGGCGGCTTCGACGGGCACGGTCGCCATCGACGACGGCGGCGGCGGCGAGGGCGGGATCGTGGCCGGCGGGGACGTGGTGGCCGGGGCGGTGGGAGCCGGGGCGAGGGTCGGGGCCGGGGCGGCGGCGGGGGCCACGGAGGGCCTGGGCTTGGGCGCTGCCTCGGTGGTGGCCGGGGCCGGGGCCCGGGTGGTCACCGGCGCTGCGGGCTGGGCGGGGGGCCCCGCCGAGCCGGGGCGCACGAACACGTGGGTGGTCCAGAGGCGACCGCTCCCGTCGAGGACGCTGCCGACACCGACCGTGGTGAACCCGCCGTCGGACATGTTGAGCATGTGCGGAGGGCTGGCCACCAGGGCGGCGAAGATCCCGGAGACCGCGCCCCCGGTGCCGACGTTCTCGCCCAGCTTGGACCACGAGGAGATCTGGTTGCTCAGGTTGGGGTTGTGAGACAGGGTGCCCGCGCCGGCCATCTTCAGCGACCAGGTCTGGGCCACGCTGGACGCCTGCGGGTCGAGGGCCAGCGTGGGCAGCCCCAGGGTGCCCCGCAGGGTGTTCAGCAGGTTGAGGAACTCGGTGTCGGCCGAGGGCACCGGCCCGGCCGAGGCCGGGCTGACCAGCGGCCCGACGAGGACCAGAGCACCCACCACCAGGGCGAGGGTCGTGGCCGAGAGGCGGCGGAGGAGGGTGCTCACCCCCGTGATGTCGGTCCGGAGGTGGCACCACCTTGAGGGCAAGGGGCCCGATCAGGACAAGGTCGCCCGAGCCGCCCCAACCACGTAAAGCGACCCGGTGACCAGGATCGTCTCTTCGATGCCGGCGTCGGCCCGGGCCGCGTCGACCGCCTCGGCCACCGATGTCACCTCGACCGCCTCGACCCCCCGCCTGCGGGCCGCGGCGGCCACCAGGGCGGGGTCGAGGGTGCGGGGCGACGGGGCCGGGCAGGCGATGACCAGCCGGAGCCGCTCGGGGCCGAGGGCGTCGAGCAGCTCGGCGGGATCGTGGCCGGCGAGCATCCCGACCACCGCCACCAGCGGTCCCGCGCCGGCAAAGTCCTCGTCCAGGGCCCGCCCGAGGGCGGTCATGCCCTGGGTGTTGTGAGCGCCGTCGAGGAGGACGAGGGGGTCGCGGCCCACCACCTCCAGCCGGCCCGGCGAGGTGACCCGGTCAAAGCCCTCGGCCACGATCTCAGGCGAAAGCGGGGCGTCGAGGAAGGCCTCGGCGGCGGCCACGGCCAGGACGGCGTTGTGGCCCTGGTGGCGGCCGTGCAGCGGGAGGAAGACCTCGGTGTGCTCCGACCACGGGGTGCGGATGTCCAGCATCCGCCCGCCGACAGCGAGCTCGTTGCCCTCGCAGGCCACGTCGCGCTCGGCCAGCAACACCCGGGCGGCGCCCACCGCCGCGGCTTGGCGCTCCACGGCCTCGACGACGACCGGGTCCCGCTCCCCCACCAGCACCGTGGCACCGGCTTTGATGATCCCCGCCTTCTCGGCGGCGATGTCGGCCACGGTCGGGCCCAGGTACTCGGTGTGGTCGAGGGCGACGGTGGTGAGCACCGCCACCTGGCCGTCGGCCACGTTGGTGGCGTCCCACCGGCCCCCCATGCCCACCTCGACCACGGCGA
>Ga0136633_1003336_pt1 | contig 10620 bp, 13 predicted proteins | sample AntDrymeUQ832206_2_FD_105494 | JGI IMG/M metagenome (GOLD analysis project Ga0136633, IMG submission 105494) | Polar desert sand microbial communities from Dry Valleys, Antarctica - metaG UQ83 (22.06) | ecosystem: Environmental > Terrestrial > Soil > Desert | place: Antarctica: Dry Valley...
GCGTGCACCCCGGTCTCGTCCAATAAGCCGGGTTAGGGTGTGTTCGGAGTCACACGACAAACGGATTGGCCACGGGTGACAAGAAATCGCAGGGCCACCACGCTGGACGAACCGCGACGGGCGGTCGAGCCTGTCGAGACCCTGGCTGCGACCACCTCGGGCCGATCGCTGAAGAGCTCCCACGCCCGCCTTGGGCGCTGACCTCGAGCAGCGGCCGCTCCAGGGCGGGCCTGGACGTGTCAGTTGAGGATCCTTCTCCGCTGGACCGCAACCGGCACCCACTCCTGGCGCCTCGCCCACGCCCGCAGCCAAAACAGCTTGTTGTGCACCCGCTCCTGTGGACTTCACGCCCGGTTTGTGACCTACTTGACCAGCAGCCGGTTCCCGGTTCCCAGGGAGGTGTCGTGAGCAGCAGGACGAGCCCGGAAACCGTGGGCGCTGGGGCGACAGTAGATCCGCGGATCGTTGAGTGGTTGTTGGGGTTGTTCCGTGTCGGGGTGGCGTTGTTGTGGATCGAGAACGCGGGATGGAAGAAGCCGCCTGACTTCTCCTCGTTGCGCTACTACACGGAGTTCGCCGTCAGCGACCCGGTGTTCCCGCCGTTCAGCTGGCTGGTGGAGCACGTCGTCCTGAGCAACTTCACGTTGTTCGGCTGGATGACCCTGCTGGTGGAAGCCTCGCTCGGCGCGTTCCTACTCCTGGGTCTCGCCACCCGACTCTGGGCGCTGATCGGCATCGGCCAGTCGCTGGCCATCACCATGTCGGTGCTCAACGCCCCGAACGAGTGGGAATGGTCCTTCTACCTGATGATCCTCGCCCACGTGGCACTCTTCGCGACCGCGGCCGGACGCAGCTACGGCCTGGACGCGGTGCTCCGCCCGCGTTGGGCCGCCTCGACGGGTGCCCTGCCGCGGCTGCTGCTGAGGCTCTCGTGACCATGTCGACGCACAGCAGCATCGGTCGAGCCGCGCTGGCGCTCGGGGCCTTCGGCGTGCTCAGTCCGGTCTTCGCACTGACCACCAGCAGCAACAACAATTTCGTGCTGATGAAGACCGCCGCGATCTTCGTGTTCCCAGTGCTCGGCCTGCTCACCATCGTGGGTGTGCTGCTCGGGAACCGCATAGTGATCCTGACCGCGGGGGCAGGTTTCGCCGTCGCGGCTCTCCTCCAGCTCGTCCAGTTCGGCCACGCGACCAACTGGCTCGGCGGGAACGGCTCGACCTTCTCCCTGTTGCTGGCACTCGGCGTCGGCCTACTGACCCTCGCTGCCTTGGGACCCACAGACACGCCACCCAGCTCAACCGACAGGACGAACCGATGGACCTGACCAGCCGGCTCGAGCCGGTAATAGCCGTTGCTCGTGAGACCGCACGAACGGTCGACGCGCTACCCAGCTACCCGGCTGACACAGTCACCGCGCTCCGCGATTCCGGGCTGCTGGGATTGACGCTCCCCGAAGAGGTCGGTGGACTCGGAGGCGGCCCCACCGAGCTCGTCGAGGTGATCAGTGCCCTCGCCTCGGCGTGCGGTTCGGCGTCCATGATCTACCTGATGCACGTCAGCGCGGCGATGACCGTCGCCGCGGCGCCACCCCCGGGCTCGCCGGATCTGCTGCCCTCCCTAGCCGACGGGCGCAGCCTCGGGACCCTCGCGTTCTCAGAAGCAGGATCCCGGTCGCACTTCTGGGCGCCGGTCTCACGAGCCCAAGAGACCGGTGACCGGTTGCGGGTGGCTGCCACCAAGAGCTGGGTCACCTCGGCAGGCCAGGCCGATGTCTACGTCGCCACCACCGGGAGCGCCGCGGTGGCCGGAGGCGTCGACCTGTTCGCCTTCCCCGCAGAGGTCGAGAAGCTCACCGTCACCGGACAGTTCCACGGCCTGGGCCTGCGGGGAAACGCCTCCTGCCCGATGAGCTTCGAGGTCGACGACGCCGCCCCTTACGCCCTCGGCGCACCGGGGGGCGGGTTCGAGATCCTGCTCTCCACGGTGATGCCCTGGTTCAACGTCGGCAACGCGGCGGTCTCGATCGGGCTGAGCCAAGCCGCCACCGATGCTGCGGTGAGGCACACCAGCGCGGCGAAGCTCGAGCACCTCGACCAGAGCCTCTCCGCACTCCCCACCATCCGCGCACAGCTCGCCAAGATGTCCCTGGATCTCGCCACCACCCGGGCCTACGTCGACCAGGCAGCCAGGCGCATCGCATCACCGCAGGAGGACACCATGCTCCACGTCTTGGGGGTCAAGGCTGCCGCGAACGACGCCGCGTTACGCATTACCGACACAGCCATGCGCGTCTGTGGGGGGGCCGCCTTCTCCGAGCATCTCCAGGTCGACCGGTTCTTCCGCGACGCCCGAGCCGGTCACGTCATGGCCCCGACCGCCGACGTGCTCTACGACTTCTACGGCAAGGCCATCACCGGGCAGCCGGTGTTCTGACCGACGCCCGCACGGACTAGATCCACGACCGCGACCACCCGGCACGAAGGACTCGACATGACCGCACCACTGCTCATCGGAGCCGTCGCCTACACCCCGAACGTCGTACTGATCTGGGAGGGAATGCGCGAATACTTCGCCGACACCGACGCTCCCATGGACTTCATCCTGTTCTCCAACTACGGGCGGCAGGTCGACGCTCTCCTGGCCGGCAACATCGACATCGCGTGGAACACCAACCTGGCCTGGGTGCGCACGGTCGGGCAGTCCGCCGGCGAATGTCGTGCCCTCGCGATGCGGGACACCGACACGGTCTTCCAGACGGTGATGGTGGCCCGCGCGGGCACCGGCATGACTGGTCTGGAGAGCCTGCGGGGAAAGACGCTGGCGCTGGGCTCCCAAGACTCCGCACAGGCGGCGATCCTGCCGGTCCACTTCCTGCATGAAGCCGGCCTGGGCGACGATGCGGTGACGCTGGTGCGGATCAACAGCGATGTCGGCAAGCACGGTGACACCGGCCGCAGCGAGTTGGACGCACTCCGCGCGGTCATCGACGGCGAGGCAGACGCTGCCGCACTCGGCATCAACACTTGGGAGTCGATCGGTCGCGAGGAGCTCATGCCTGGCGCATTCGAGTCGTTCTGGGCCTCCCCGCACTACAGCCACTGCAACTTCACCGCGTTGCCGACCCTGGAGCCGGACCGCGTCGACCCGTGGGTCGACGCCCTGTTCGCCATGGACTGGGAGAACCCCCGGCACCGCGAGGTGCTGGAGATGGAGGGCCTGCGCAGATGGGTACCCCCGGTGCTGCCAGGCTACGACTCGCTGTTCGCGGCCGTCCAGGCGCAAGGCCTCTCGATGCGATGGTGACCGGTTCGGCACCCACGCAGCCTGAGCCGCCGCAGCTCCAGGACGCGGGCCTCCTCCTCGACCTCGTCGAACAGCTCGGCCGGGCGCCGCGGCATGCCCTGGTCAAGGTCGCTCTTCGATCCGGTGACGCCGAGAGCCAGGCGCGGACCATCGAGAGCTGGTGTGCGCGCAGTGGCAACGAGATGGTGACGCTCGAGCCCGGTGTGGCCACGATCCGCCGCGGGCCTCGCCTCGACCCGTTCGCGGACCTCGACCCCAGCCAGCTGCCGGGCACCCGGTTGTGGATGTACACAAACTTCGACTGCAACCTGGCCTGCGACTACTGCTGTGTGAGGTCGTCACCCCGGACCCCCCGCGCCGCGCTGGGTGCCGACCGCGTACGCCAGCTCGCCCAGGAGGCAGCTGCCGCGGGGGTCAGCGAGCTGATCCTCACCGGCGGGGAACCCTTCCTGCTCCCGGACGTGGACGACCTCGTCGCCGCGTGCACGACCGAGCTCCCGACGACGCTCCTGACCAATGCGATGCTCTTCCACGGCCGCCGCCTCGAGGCACTGCGTCGGATGGACCGTGAGCGGTTGACCCTTCAGATCAGCCTCGACTCCCCCTCTCCCGAGATTCACGACACCCACCGCGGAAGCGGGTCCTGGGACCGGGCCGTCGCCGGGATCCGTACCGCAAGACAGGAGGGCTTCCAGGTCAAGGTCGCGGCCACGCTCCCCTACGAGCAGACTCACCACGTGGAGCCGTTCCACACATTCCTGGACACGCTGGACATCCCCCGCTCCCACCGGGTGATCCGCGCACTGGCACGCAGAGGCGTGGCCGATCACGGCCTGGAGCTGACGGTGGAGACCCTGATTCCCGAGGTCACCGTGACTGCCACCGGCGTGTACTGGCATCCAGTCGCGGCTGAACACAACGACCAGCTCGTGACCCGCGACATCTTCCCCCTCGCCGACGCCATCACCCTGGTGCGAGATCGCTTCAGCGCCTACCGCTCAGATGCGGTCGCCGCCGCCCAATGGTTTCCCTGCGCATGACGCGGAAACCGCCAAGTAGAGACGGGATTAGCACCCGACACGACAACCACCTATACGACCGAATCCCGCGCTGACAACCGGCAGTTCTTGGCCCACCCGCAGCCACACATTCCGCATGCACCGACAAGCGTGCATGTGATCCTCACCGCCTGCCGATAGGCGAACCGTCTGCGGCGACGCCCTGGTGGCCCCCAAGGGTGTGGATGACGGGTTGCCCCGGTAGCCCTGTCCGGAGGCGTCCCCGGGACGGGGGCGTCATACGGAACACCCCAGTAGTGAGGATTGCGGTCGGGAATGCGTGGGCCCACCCAGTGACCCAGCTCGGCGCGAACTCGGCCTTCCGGTGCCACATGGTTGAGCCGAACCTTTTCGACGAGAAGCAGTCCGCAGCCGAGTAGCCACCCTCTGACAGCCCGACGTCTCCATCCGGAACCGCGCGACTGCTTCATCCCTAGGTCACGTTCACGCGATGACGACGAGTGACGAGTGCCAGATTCGCTCTCCCAGAACGCCTTCGAAGACCTTCAAACTGAGCGGCACGCATGCTACGACGGTCCGTAGATCGGTCCGCCCCTCGGGGTGGGCCGTGAGTCATTTCAAGGCTAAGTGACGACGGCTGACGGGCGGTGACGAGGCGTGCATGGTGGGGTGAAGTTCTACCGCGGCTCCGCTTCCGCGGCGCGCTCGTACGTAGAGGCCGACCGCTCCCGGGTCGATGACTATTACCTCGCCGAGGGCACCGGGGTCGCGACCAGGTACGTCGCCGTCGCTTCCCTGGTGTCGGGGGGACGCGGTGTTTCCGCAGTTCAGGACGGGGGGACGCTGGACGGCGACGCTTACGAGCGTTGGGTAGCCGGCTATGACGTCGACACTGGCGCCGCGCAGGGTAGGCTCCGCACCGATGAGCGCGCGCTGCGGTTCGTCGAGGTCGTGGTGAACGGCCCGAAGACCTGGTCACGGCGAGCAGAGGTGCGTTCCGATGGCTGAGCGACGCGCCACCCCCGTCTACCTGAGCCTCGAGGAAGCGGCCCAGTACATGTCGGTCTCCGTCAAGACGATCCGCCGCTGGATCGCCGCCGGCACCCTTCCGGCGTACCGCTGCGGCAAGCGCGCCATCCGGATCATGGTCGAAGACCTGGAGGCCGCGCCTCGGCAGATCCCCACCGCGCGAAGCTGAGGCTTGTCAAGCCGTTGTTGGTGGTGACCGGCAGTCTATCGTCGCCGAACCGTCCACCAGCGAGCACCTGGTGGAGCAGCTGATGGCCTGAGCCAACCGTTGGGCTTGTTGCACGTATGTTGCACGAGAGGCCGGCTCCCCCAGGGAAACCGGCCTCTGACCTGCGCTTTTCTCGGTGGGCGATACTGGGTTCGAACCAGTGACCTCTTCGGTGTGAACGAAGCGCGCTACCACTGCGCCAATCGCCCTCGGCGGTCAGACAATACAGGTCGCCCGGGGGCCGGACGAAACCGGCGTCAGGAGGATCCCGTCGTGTCGCTGTCGGCGTCCTGGATCTCCTTGACTGCCTCCGGGTTCCCGTGGAACCGGCGATAGCTGTAGACGATCAGGGCGAACGCGAAGACGGCGGAGCCGATCTGCGTGGCGCCGGTGCCGGCGCCTCCGGGGAGCCACCAGAAGTCCGAGAGCGGCCACCAGCCCGGGGCCGGCGGCTTCACGATCCAGAGGACCCCGAGGCCGATGAGGACCACGACGCCCAGGACGGAGACGATGATCCGCGGCCACGTCTCCACGCCTTCGGCGGCGACCTGGATCGCGCGCCGCTTCACTGGATCGGTGCGACGCTCGGCCCACTCGTACTGCTGGGAGAGCAACGCTAGACCGGCGAACACCCCGAGCAGGCCTGGCCCCGGCAACACCAGGGCCGCGATGCCGACGAGCAGGAGAAGCCAACCGGCTGTCTCCAGCACGACCCTCTTGGCCGTGCCCTTCACCGGCGTTCCCCGTCGCGTGGTCTCACGGGGGTGAGCGTACTGGGCCGGGTGCAACTGCGCCCGCGTCAAAGGAGCGCGTCGGCGCCGTCTCCTAGAGCATGAGCTCGGCTCAGAGGCCGAGCAGCTCCGGCTCATGCTCGCGCCAGCACGCCATCGCCTCGAGAGTGACCGGTCCCGGCGCAGCGTGCTCGTGGTCGTTCCAGCGCGTCACGCCCTGGACGTCTCTGGTGGTCGACACCAGGAAGATCTCGCTCGCCGTGTCGACGGTCTCGATCGGCTCGTCGACCTCGACCCCGCCGAACCAGTCCAGCAGCAGCGCCCGGGTCACCCCGGCCAGGCAGCCACTCGCCAAGGTCGGGGTCCGCAGTTCACCGTCGACGACGTAGAAGACGTTCGAGCCGGTGCCCTCGCACAGATGGCCGGCCAGGTTGGCGAACACCGCTTCGGTGGCCCCGGACTCGGCTGCCAGCGCCAGCGCGACCACGTTCTCGGCGTACGACGTGGTCTTGAGGCCGGCCAGCGCGCCTCGCTCGTTGCGCGGCCACGGCACGGTCACGACGGTGGTGGTCTCCCCCGTCGGTGCCATCGCGTCGGCCACGACGACCAACGTCGGCGGCGCGTCGCCGCGGCCGGAGCCCAGAGGTGCCGGCCCGGCGGTGTAGGTGATCCGGATCCGGCCGAGCGAGAGCGGTTCGCCCTCCAGCACGGCCGCGACACCCCGACGTACGGCGGCGTCGTCGACCTCGGGCAGGCCGAGCCCGGCCGCGCTGCGGGCCAGTCGGTCGAGGTGGCGGGTCAGCGCGAACGGCTGTCCGTCGACCACCTTGATCGCCTCGAAGACTCCGTCTCCGACAGTGAGCCCGTGGTCGGTGACACCGACCGCCGGGCCGGTCGGATCGGAGAGGATTTCACCGTTCAGCCACGCGCGCATATGCCCACTCTAGGAGCCGAACACGCGTGCCCGGGGTTCATTTTGGCCCGCGTCTGACCATGGGCTACTGTTCTGTCCGCACCGAGCCCCGGCTTGGTCGCAAGCGGACGTAGCTCAGTTGGTAGAGCGCAACCTTGCCAAGGTTGAGGTCGCGAGTTCGAGTCTCGTCGTCCGCTCGGAGAGGTCTCTCCCCAACGTCGGACCTCCACGGTGGGTTGGCCGAGAGGCGAGGCAACGGACTGCAAATCCGTGTACACGGGTTCAAATCCCGTACCCACCTCCACTCCCACATAACTCAATAGCCCGGGCGATTGGCGCAGTGGTAGCGCGCTTCCCTGACACGGAAGAGGTCACTGGTTCAAACCCAGTATCGCCCACCAGAGTCTCCGCAGGTCAGAGGCTGTTTTCCTCGAATCAGGCGGCCCGCCGTGCAACATATGTGCAACAAGGTTCCGGGGCATTGAGCGAGAACGTGGCGGCTAGCATGGGCCCCATGACCCGCCTCGAGCGCATCACCACGGACCCGGACATCTGTCACGGCCAGCCGGTCGTGCGCGGTCTGCGGTACCCGGTGCAGATGCTGCTCGAGCTGCTCTCGTCGGGGATGACGTTCGACGAGGTCCTCGACGACTACGAGGACTTGGAGCGGGACGACCTGCTGGCCGCACTCGAGTACGGCGCGTTGACGGTAGGCGGCCACAAGGTGCCCCTGGGAGCCGCGTGAGGTTCCTCATCGATGCGCAGCTGCCGCGACGGCTTGCGCGCGAGTTGAACGCGATGGGCCACGACGCCATCCACACGCTCGACCTCCCCGATCGCAACGCGACCACGGATGGCGAGATCGTCGCCGTGGCCGACCGGGACGCTCGCATCGTGATCACCAAGGACAGCGACTTCCGCGACAGCCACCTACTGCGCGGGTCGCCGCGCGAACTCCTCCAGGTCACGACCGGCAATATCCGCAACACCGACCTGATCGCCCACTTCGAGCAGCACATCGACGCGATCGAAGAGGCCTTCGCCAACGCCGATCACGTCGAGCTCACCGCCACCGAGCTCATCGTCCACGAGCGCCGTGGCGACTGATGCGCCGCTGGGCTGCTGGTGGTCGATCGGTCGTCACCATCGTGCGGATGGGATGCGGTGGAAGACGAGGTCGAGGTCCTCGACGCGAACCCGGATGACACGCCGGCCGCAGCGGTAGGCGGGCAGGGTGCCGTCGGCGATCCGGCGGCGGACGGTCTTGACGGACACCGACATGAGGTCGGCGGCCTCGGCGAGGGTGAGGTAGCCGGGTCGGGAGCGGTCAGCCATGACGAACCCGCCGATCCTTGGGGGTCGCGGGGTGGAGGAATCGACGGGCCTCGGCGATGGTGAGGTAGAGGCGGCCGGTGCCTTCGAGGCGATGCCAGCGGGGCCCGACGCCGCGTCGGCGCCAGTCGCGGACGGTGCGTTGGGGGATCTGGATGAGGGTGCAGAACTCTTCGAAGGTGATGAGTCCGTGGTCGTCCCACTCGGCGGGGATCTGGATGGGTTCCATGTGCTTGGCTCCTGCCGTTGTCGAGTCGTCACTTCAGGCCGGAGAGGCGACACCGAGCTGAGCTGATCGGTCGCCTCGTGGTCTCCTAAGTCCCTTGGAGGGTGCGGAGCGATCAAGCGCAAGAAGCGACGCGAGTGGACAACTCACATGCCGATCCCGGGTGACCGGTCCCGGTGCTGCATGTAGGAGGGCGTCGGGTCGGGACGCCGCACAGCGGGAGGTTGCGGCACCGGATGCCGGCGCGGGGCGGTGGGTCCGTAGCGGTCGATGGCCTCGACCGCGGTCTGGGCGGCGTGCCGGGGCCCGAGGTCGGCCCGGTCCCGGTCGAAGGTCTCGATCCAGTGCTGTCGCGCATCCTCGAGGGTCTCGGCGACCAGGTGGGCGGTGTTGTGGTGGCGGCCGCGGGTCATGGCCACGTAGGTGGCGGCGGCGCCGGTGGTCTCGCCGAGCAGCAGGTGAGCTTGGTCGACGGTCTCGCCCTGGGCGCCGTGGATGGTGGTGGCGTAGGCCAGTTCGACGTGCTCACGCACGTATGCCGCGGGCAACGATCGCTGCCCGGTGCGGCCGGCGACGGTGAGGCCGCCGTCGGTGTCGAGTGCAGTGATCGTCCAGGTGTCGCGGTTGGCCACGCCGAGGTCCCGGTCGTTGCGTCGGGTCGCGATCCGGTCACCGACCCCGACCCGTTCCCCAGCCTTCGTGGTGAGCTCGGCTGGGGGCTTGGGTGTGAGCCTCGTGGTGAGCGCCTCGCCGGGCATGGTGAGCTTGGTGGTGAGCCGGTGGTCGCGGATCGCGGCGTTCAGCACGGCCACCTGTTCGCGGGTGTCGGCCACGATCAACCCGTCGGCGGTGGACAGGGCGGCGAGGCGTTCGACCTCGCTGCGGTGGACGACGATCTCGCCACGGGCGAGCAGGTCGTCGAACACCTCACCGGGCCGCTGGCCGGTCCGCATCAGCAGGCTCAACTCGGCGTACGCCGGGTCGCTGAACCGGTGGATGCTGTCCAGCTCGAGGTGGGTCTCGGGCTGGGCCCATCTGGCGGCGTGGTCGAGCACGCCGCCGCGGCCGACCGCGGGGAGCTGGTGCCGGTCGCCCACGAACGCGATCCGGGCGCCGGTCTCATCGGCGATGGTGAGCAGTGCGCGCGCGGTGTCCTGGTCCAGCATCCCGGCCTCGTCAACCAGCAGCACGTCGCCGGGCAACAGGTGCGCCGCCAGTACTGGTTCGGTGGCGACGCGCCACCGGTGTCCGTCCTCATCCCAGCGATAGCCGTACTGGTGGACCAGCCAGGCGGCGGACTGGGCGTCGGTGCCGACCTGCCGGCCGGCGACCCTGGCCGCCTTCAGGGTGGGGGTCACCACCATCAGTCGCCGGTCGCTGCCCTGGAGAACCTTGCTGGCTGCGGCCAGGGTGGTGGTCTTCCCGGCGCCGGCCGCTCCTTCGATGACCAGCAGCTGCCCGTCACCGGCCAGGGCGGCCACCACCCGCTGTTGGTCGTGGTCCAGGCCCATGCGTGCAACAACATTCTCGACCCACCGTGGCGTCCTGGCAGGCAGGTCGGCGCGTGCGGTCAGCCGGTCGATCAGGTCGGCCTCGACGTCAAGGACGACCTGAGAGGTGAGTGCGCGGACGTGCTCGGGCACCTCACCGCGATCCAGGAGCAGGGCGCAGTGGTCCACGGTGCGCCCGGTCAGGTCCTCGACCAGCTCCCGCCGCACGGGGGTGGGGGCGACGACGTTGACGCCGGCGATGATCCGTTCGACCTCGCCGCGGATGTCGGCGGCGTTCCAGCTCGACCGCCGCGCACCGAGCCGGGTCAGCACCAGGTCCACGACGGCGTCGCGGTTGACCCGACC
>Ga0136633_1003337_pt1 | contig 10615 bp, 4 predicted proteins | sample AntDrymeUQ832206_2_FD_105494 | JGI IMG/M metagenome (GOLD analysis project Ga0136633, IMG submission 105494) | Polar desert sand microbial communities from Dry Valleys, Antarctica - metaG UQ83 (22.06) | ecosystem: Environmental > Terrestrial > Soil > Desert | place: Antarctica: Dry Valley...
AAGGGAAAGTTCTTCCCGTTCTCATCACAGTTTATGGTGATAAATCATTTGATTTTGTAATCAAAACACCTCCTGCTGCAGTTCAGTTAAAAGATGCTGCTAAAATAGAAAGTGGAAGTAAAGAACCAAATCGTGCAAAAGTTGGTAAAGTAACCTGGGATCAGGTTGAAGAGATCGCTAAAGATAAAATGGAAGATTTAAATGCTTTCAGTTTAAACAGTGCAATGAGCATGGTAGCCGGTACAGCACGTAGCATGGGCTTAACAGTTGAAGGTAAAGCACCTTGGGAAAACTAACCTGACTAGATTATTCGGAGATTACAAAATTGCCTCACGGTAAAAAAAATTACAAATGATTACTAAAAAAAGAAAAGTTGCAAACGCTAAAATAGAGAAGGATAAGATATATTCTCTAAAAGAAGCAGCAAACCTTGTAAAAGATATTAATACAACAAAATTTGATAGTTCTGTTGATCTGCACATAAAATTAGGGGTTGATCCGAAAAAAGCAGACCAGGCAGTAAGGGGCACGGTTTCGTTACCTCACGGTACAGGTAAAACAAAAAAGGTGTTAGTGCTTTGTACACCTGATAAAGAAGAAGCTGCAAGAGCTGCAGGAGCAGATTATGTTGGTCTTGATGAATTTATTACAAAGATTGAAGGTGGATGGACAGATGTAGATGTTATTGTAGCTACTCCTTCTGTGATGCCTAAAATCGGTAGGTTAGGTAAAGTATTAGGTCCTCGTAACTTAATGCCCAACCCTAAAACCGGTACAGTAACAAATGATGTTGCGGCTGCAGTTAACGATGTAAAAGGTGGTAAAATTTCATTTAAAGTAGATAAGGTTGGAATTATTCATGCATCAATTGGCAGAGTAAGTTTTTCTCCTGATAAAATTGAAGCAAATAGCCAGGAACTTATCAATACCATTATGAAATTAAAGCCATCAAGTTCAAAAGGTACTTATCTAAAAGGATTAAGTATGGCAAGTACAATGAGCCCTGGTATCACAATCGACACTAAATCTGTTCAGGTTTAAATGTATATAAAGGATATGAGGAGGAAGAGTAAAAATATATTGTTTAATTTTTAAAACAAATGCCCGACCTCCCTCTCTGCAGGAGAGGGATCGAGGGTGAGGCAATTTTATGACAAGAGAAGAAAAACAAGAAGTGATTGAAACCCTTAAAGGAAAATTCACTCAATACACTAACTTCTATATAACTGATACTGAAAATTTATCGGTAGCGCAGGTTACTAATTTACGCAGGCATTGCTTTAACAAACAGGTTGAAGTAAAAGTCGCAAAGAACACACTTATTAAAAAAGCATTGGAAAGTTTAGATGCTGAAAAATATGCAGGTATCTATGATTCACTTCATAAAGTAACTGCTTTAATGTTCAGTGAAAATCCTAAAGATCCGGCTTTGATCATAAGCAGTTTTCGTAAGGAAATTAACGGTGAAAAGCCTTTATTAAAAGCGGCTTTCCTTAACGGAGATGTTTTTGTTGGTAATGACCAGCTACTTGCTTTAACTAAGATCAAAACCAAGAATGAATTAATAGGTGAAGTTATAAGCTTGTTACAATCACCAATACAACGTGTAATTGGCGCTTTACAAAACAGGCCTGAAGGTGGTGGCGATAGCGAAACTGCTAAAGCAGATGAGGCTACAGCTGCTCCTGAAGCGAAAGCAACAGAAGCCGCACCGGAAGCAACTGCACCTGAAACAACTACCACTGAACCAACGGCTGATGCAGCTCCTGAAACAAAACCTGAAGCATAATTAAATAACATTTTAATAAACCATCCGGCGGATTCGCCTTAGGCGAATAAGAAGTCGGAAACAAAAACAACAATCATGGCAGACGTAAAACAATTAGCTGAAAACTTAGTAGGCTTAACAGTAAAAGAAGTTCAGGAATTAGCTGAATTCTTAAAATCAGAATACGGTATTGAACCGGCAGCAGTTTCAGTAGCAGCAGGTCCAAGTGATGGCGGTGGAGCAGCAGCAGTAGAAGAGAAAACCTCTTTTAATGTTATTCTTAAATCTCCGGGTGCTAATAAATTAGGCATTGTTAAGATCGTTAAGGAATTAACCGGTCTTGGATTGAAAGAAGCGAAAGACCTGGTTGACGGAGCTCCAAAGGCTATTAAAGAAGGTGTTGATAAAGCAACTTCTGAAGAGATAAAGAACAAGCTTACAGAAGCAGGTGCTGATGTTGAGGTACAATAAAAAAATATTCTCCAAAAGTCTCCCCTATCGGGGGAGATTTAGAGGGGGCCGATGCAAAAGCCGGGGAGAAATCTCTGGCTTTTATTCGTTTGATAAAATGGCAAAAACGGGTTGATAAATCCTGATTCTAATTTAAATTCCTCTCAATACGGAACTCTATATTAAAATTTTGGATATTTTCCCTTACTTTTGCACTCCTTTAATTTCGGATTAGTGGCTTTATGCCTGATTAAATCCGGTTACAGGCACTTCTACACTTTAAAAAGTTTTAACTACAATATGGCTTCAACTAAAGTAGCTCCTGCCCAAAGAATCAACTTCGGTAAAATTGAACATTTGGCAGAGACTCCCGATTTGCTTGGAATTCAGATCCAATCATTCAAAGATTTTTTTCAATTAGAAACAACTCCCGACAGGAGAAACGTTGAGGGTTTATTCCGTGTGTTCAAGGAAAATTTTCCTATCACAGATACCCGTAACATTTTCGTTCTTGAGTTCTTAGATTATTTCGTTGACCCTCCACGTTATACAATTGAAGAGTGTATCGAGAGAGGATTAACTTATGCTGTCCCCTTAAAAGCAAAGCTTCGCTTAAGCTGTAATGATGAAGAGCACGTTGATTTCCAAACCATCGTTCAGGATGTATTCTTAGGAAACATTCCTTACATGACTCCACGTGGTACGTTTGTTATCAATGGTGCTGAAAGGGTTGTGGTATCTCAATTACATCGTTCACCCGGTGTATTCTTCGGACAATCGATTCATCCAAACGGAACTAAAATTTATTCTGCAAGGGTTATACCTTTTAAAGGTGCCTGGATGGAATTTGCTACAGACATCAACAATGTGATGTATGCATATATCGATCGTAAAAAGAAGTTTCCTGTAACAACTTTATTACGTTCTATCGGTTATGAAACTGATAAAGACATTCTGGAGTTATTCGGAATGGCTGTTGAGGTTAAAGCTGATAAAAAAACATTAAATGCCAACATCGGAAAAAGATTAGCTGCAAGAGTTTTACGCAGCTGGGTTGAAGATTTTGTTGATGAAGATACCGGTGAAGTTGTTAGTTTGGAAAGAAACGAGATCGTACTTGAAAGAGATACCATTCTTGATGAGGATAATGTAACAATGATCCTTGAGTTGGATGTGAAAAGTGTTTTCATCCAGAGAGAAGAGGTTAGTGGTGATTATGCTATTATCTATAATACTTTAAATAAAGATACTTCCAATAGTGAGATAGAAGCTGTTCAGCATATCTATCGTCAATTACGTGGCGCTGATGCTCCGGATGATGAAACTGCAAGAGGTATTATCGATAAATTATTCTTTAGTGATAAGCGTTATGATCTTGGTGAAGTTGGTCGTTATAAGATCAACCGTAAACTTGGTTTAAATTATCCTATTGAGAAAAAGACATTAACCAAAGAAGATATCATCGCTATCATTAAGTACTTAGTATTATTAACCAATGCTAAGAGTGAGATTGATGATATTGATCATTTAAGCAATCGCCGTGTACGTACAGTAGGTGAGCAGTTGTATGCCCAGTTTGGTGTTGGTCTTGCCCGTATGGCTCGTACCATTCGTGAAAGAATGAACGTTAGAGATAACGAGGTATTTACTCCTGTCGATCTGATCAATGCAAGAACATTATCTTCTGTTATCAATTCGTTCTTTGGTACATCGCAGTTATCACAATTCTTAGATCAAACAAATCCTTTAAGTGAGATAACGCATAAGCGTCGTATCTCCGCACTTGGGCCCGGTGGTTTAAGTCGTGAAAGAGCAGGTTTTGAGGTTCGTGACGTTCACTATTCTCACTATGGTCGTCTTTGTACAATTGAAACGCCTGAAGGTCCAAACATTGGTTTGATATCTACGCTTTGCGTACATGCCAAGATAAATGAAATGGGCTTTATTGAAACACCTTACCATAAAGTAAATGATGGTAAAGTGGACATGAAGAAAGTTACTTTCCTTAGCGCAGAAGAAGAAGACACAAAGAAGATTGCACAGGCAAACGTTGGTGTTGATGAAAAAGGAAACTTTGTTGAGGATAAAATTAAGTCAAGACAAACAGGTGACTTTCCTATTTTAGATAAAGGCGAAGTTGAATACATGGATGTGGCGCCAAATCAAATTGTTGGTTTGAGTGCTTCATTAATTCCATTCCTTGAGCATGATGATGCTAATCGTGCTTTAATGGGTTCAAACATGCAACGCCAGGCTGTTCCATTAATTCGTCCTGAAGTTCCAATTGTCGGTACAGGTTTAGAAGCCAAAGCTGCCCGTGATGCAAGAATTCAAATTCATGCTGATGGTGATGGTGTTGTTGAATTTGTTGATGCAAATGAAATTCATGTACGGTACAACAGGAACCCTACACAAAAACTAATAAGTTTTGATGAAGATCTTATAATATATAAGCTTACTAAGTTTATAAAAACTAACCAGGCAACTTGTATCAATCTTCGTCCTGCTGTAAAAAAAGGACAAACTGTAAAAGAAGGAGACTTCTTAACTGAAGGTTATGCAACAAAAGATGGTGAGATCGCATTAGGTCGTAATCTTAAAGTGGCATTCATGCCATGGAAGGGTTACAATTTTGAAGATGCAATCGTTATCAGCGAAAAAGTTGTAAAAGATGATTGGTTCACTTCTATCCATATAGATGAATTTGAATTAGAGGTTCGTGATACTAAATTGGGTGAGGAAGAATTAACTCCTGATATTCCTAACGTAAGTGAAGAAGCAACAAAAGATCTTGATCAAAATGGTGTTATAAGAATTGGTGCTCATGTTAAAGAAGGTGATATCATTATTGGTAAAATAACTCCAAAAGGTGAGAGCGATCCAACTCCGGAAGAAAAATTATTAAGAGCGATCTTCGGTGATAAAGCGGGTGATGCAAAAGATGCTTCTTTAAAAGCACCAAGCGGTACTGAAGGTGTTGTTATCGATAAAAAATTATTCCAGAGAGCTAAGAAAGATAAGAACGGAAAAGTAAAAGAGAAAGCTTCTTTAGAGAAAATTGAAAAGACACATGAGAAGAATGAAGCGGATCTGTTGGAAGTATTGATAAGCAAATTGCTTACCCTTACAAAAGATAAAAACTCTGCAGGTATCAGCAATAACTTTGGTGAAGTGTTGATCGGTAAAGGCGCTAAGATCACTGCAAAAAATCTTTCAGGCTTAGATTATCAAAATGTTAATCCATTAATTTGGACGGGTGATGCAAAAACGGATGATCACATCAACACGTTATTGCATAATTATAACATTAAGTATAACGAAGAATTAGGAAGATATAAAAGAGAGAAATTTAATATCTCTATCGGTGATGAATTGCCTGCAGGTGTTTTAAAACTTGCTAAAGTATACCTGGCAGTTAAGCGTAAGCTTAAAGTGGGAGATAAGATGGCAGGTCGTCACGGAAATAAAGGTATCGTTGCTAAGATCGTTCGCCAGGAAGATATGCCATTCCTTGAAGACGGAACTCCAGTTGATATTGTATTGAATCCACTTGGTGTACCAAGCCGTATGAACTTAGGACAGATATATGAAACTGTTCTTGGCTGGGCAGGTGAAAAATTAGGATGTCGTTTTGCAACACCAATATTTGATGGTGCTTCTGTTGATGAAATTGCAGAGCAGGTAGCGAAAGCAGGTCTACCATTGTTTGGTCATACATATTTATATGATGGTGAAACAGGTGATCGTTTTGATCAAAAAGCAACCGTTGGAATCATCTATGTAATTAAACTTCACCACATGGTTGATGATAAGATGCATGCCCGTTCAATCGGACCATACAGCTTAATTACTCAACAACCTTTAGGTGGTAAGGCACAGTTTGGTGGTCAGCGTTTTGGCGAGATGGAAGTATGGGCTTTGGAAGCATACGGTGCATCAAACATTTTGCAAGAGTTATTGACATTAAAATCAGATGATATCATTGGAAGAGCTAAGACATATGAGGCAATTGTAAAAGGTGATAATATTCCAAGACCGGGTGTTCCGGAATCATTTAATGTATTGGTTCATGAATTAAGAGGTTTAGGATTGGATTTAAAGTTTGAGTAAGAAGCCCCCTCTAAATCTCTCCGCCTGAGGCGGAAGACTTGCTAACTCACAAATGCCCATCTTCAATGAATTAAAAAGAATTATAAAATATTAGAGTCTTCAAAGTCCCCTCTTTCGGAGGGGATTTAGGGGAGGCAAAAAATTAAAACAGAATATGCAAAAAAAAGAAAATCGTCCACGTCCAACGTTTTCTCAAATAACAATTGGTTTGGCTTCGCCTGATTCTATTTTAGAAAGAAGCTATGGTGAAGTTTTAAAGCCTGAGACAATTAACTACCGTACTTACAAACCTGAGAGAGATGGTTTGTTTTGCGAAAGAATTTTTGGGCCTGTAAAAGATTACGAATGTGCTTGTGGAAAGTATAAACGTATCCGTTATAAGGGTATAGTTTGCGACCGTTGCGGTGTTGAGGTTACAGAGAAAAAAGTTCGTCGTGAAAGAATGGGCCACATCAAATTGGTTGTGCCTGTTGTACATATCTGGTATTTTAAATCACTTCCAAATAAGATCGGATATTTATTAGGAATGAGCTCTAAGAAATTAGAGACCATTGTTTACTATGAGCGTTTTGTAGTGATACAAGCCGGTATCCGAGCTGATAAAGGACAAAACTATTCTGATCTTTTAACTGAAGAAGAATATTTGGATATTTTGGATACACTTCCAAAAGATAACCAGCATTTGCCTGATGAAGATCCTGATAAGTTTATTGCTAAGATGGGTGCTGAGGCAGTTCATGATATGTTGCAGCGTATCGATCTTGATCAATTATCATTCGATCTTCGTAATGCAGCAGCAACTGAAACATCTCAACAACGTAAAGCAGATGCATTAAAGCGTTTGAGCGTTGTAGAAAGTTTCCGTGATGCTAATACAAGAATCAACAACCGTCCTGAGTGGATGGTAATGCAATACATTCCTGTTATTCCTCCTGAATTGCGTCCGCTTGTTCCTTTGGATGGTGGCCGTTTCGCTTCTTCTGATCTTAATGATCTTTATCGTCGTGTTATCATTCGTAATAATCGTTTAAAAAGATTATTAGAGATCAAAGCACCTGAAGTAATTCTCAGGAATGAAAAAAGGATGTTGCAGGAAGCTATCGATTCATTGTTTGACAACTCACGTAAATCAAATGCTGTAAAAGCAGAAGGTGGTCGTGCATTAAAATCGCTGAGTGATGTATTAAAAGGTAAGCAAGGGCGTTTCCGTCAAAACCTTTTAGGAAAGCGTGTTGATTACTCGGGTCGTTCTGTAATTGTTGTAGGACCGGAATTAAAAATGCACGAATGTGGTTTGCCGAAAGATATGGCTGCTGAATTGTTTAAGCCATTTATTATTCGCAAACTGATTGAAAGAGGAATTGTAAAAACAGTAAAAAGTGCAAGAAAATTAGTTGATAAAAAAGAAGCTATCATTTGGGATATTCTTGAAAATATATTAAAAGGTCACCCGGTTCTTTTGAACAGGGCACCAACACTTCACCGTTTGTCAATTCAGGCTTTCCAACCAAAGTTGATCGAAGGTAAAGCAATACAATTGCACCCATTGGTAACTACAGCATTCAACGCCGATTTCGATGGTGATCAGATGGCTGTTCACGTTCCGTTAAGTCATGCTGCGGTTTTGGAAGCACAGGTTTTAATGCTTTCTTCTCACAACATATTGAATCCTCAAAATGGTACGCCAATTACACTTCCTTCTCAGGACATGGTATTGGGATTGTACTACATAACTAAAGGAAGAAAATCAACTCCCGAATTAAAAGTAAAAGGAGAAGGAAAAAGTTTCTATTCACCTGAAGAAGTTATCATCGCTTACAATGAGCAGATGATAGACCTTCATGCTAACATTAAGGTTAAAGTTGAAGTTCGCAACGATGATGGCACTTTTCAAAAGAAATTAGTTGAGACAACAGTTGGCCGTGTAATATTTAACCAGCATGTACCAAAAGGTGCAGGTTATATCAATGCATTACTTACAAAAAAAGCATTAAGAGAAATTATTGGTGATGTAATTACATGGACCAATATTCCGGCAACTGCAAAGTTCCTTGATGATATCAAAACACTTGGATTCCGCATGGCATTCAGAGGTGGTTTATCATTCAACATTAACGACCTTATCATCCCTGATACAAAGCAGGATATGATTGATAATGCAACAGGTGAAGTTGATGAAGTTTGGGATAATTATAATTCAGGTTTAATTACAAATAACGAGCGTTACAATGGTATCATTGATATCTGGAGTCGTGTAGATACAAGGCTTACAGAGACGTTGATCCGTGAATTGGCAGCAGATAAACAAGGTTTCAACTCTGTATATATGATGTTGGATTCAGGTGCAAGGGGTTCTAAGCAACAGATCAAGCAGTTGGCAGGTATCAGGGGATTGATGGCTAAGCCACGTAAATCAGGTAGCACAGGTAGTGAGATCATTGAGAATCCAATTCTTTCCAACTTTAAAGATGGATTAAATGTATTGGAATACTTTATCTCTACACATGGTGCCCGTAAAGGTCTTGCGGATACAGCCCTTAAAACGGCTGATGCAGGATATTTAACAAGAAGATTAGTTGACGTTGCACAGGATGTTGTTATTCTGGAAGAAGATTGCGGAACGTTAAGAGGCATAGCCACTTCAGCATTAAAAGATAATGAAGATGTAATAGAACCATTATTGGATAGAATTGTAGGAAGAACTTCTTTACATAATGTTTTCAATCCTGTAAATGATGAATTAATTGCTGAAGCCGGTGTAGAAATCACTGAAGAAGTAGCAATGAAAATTGATGAGGCAGGTGTGGAAAATGTTGAGATACGTTCTGTATTAACATGCGAAGCAAAAAGAGGTGTTTGTGTTAAGTGTTATGGTAAAAATCTGGCTTCAGGCTATACGGCACAAAAAGGTGATGCCGTAGGTATCATCGCTGCACAATCAATTGGTGAGCCGGGTACTCAGTTAACGTTACGTACATTCCACGTGGGTGGTGTTGCAGGTTCTGCCTCAGTTGAATCTACATTAACTGCTAAGTTTGATGGTACTGTTCAATTTGATGGATTAAGAACTGTGGAAGCACTGGGAAAAAATATTGAAAGTGTTACTGATGATAAAGCCAAAGTAAAAATTGTAATTGGCCGTACAGGTGAAGTAAGAATAATGGATGTTAAGAATGATCGTCTATTGATCACTAATAATGTTCCTTATGGCGCTACTTTAAATGTAAAGGACGGACAAAAAGTTACCAAAGGCGATGTGATCTGCACATGGGATCCGTTCAACAATGTTATCGTTTCTGAAATTGATGGTAATGTTAAGTTTGAACATATTGTGGATGGTGTTACTTATCGTGAAGAAGCCGATGAACAAACCGGTCACAGGGAAAAAGTTGTTATTGAAACAAAAGATAAGGCACGTATTCCTTCATTAATTATTGAAAGTAAAAAAGAAAGCAAAGGATATAACTTACCGGTAGGTTCTCACATAATTATGGAAGAGGGTGAGGAAGTAAAAGCCGGCCAGGTGGTTGTAAAAATTCCACGTGTATTAGGTAAGCTTCGTGATATTACGGGTGGTCTTCCAAGAGTAACAGAATTATTCGAAGCAAGAAATCCGGGTAACCCTGCGGTTGTTTCTGAAATAGATGGTGTTGTTTCTTTTGGTAATATCAAGCGTGGTAACAGGGAAATAATTGTTGAAGCAAGAGATGGTGTTGTTAGAAAATATCTTGTTCCGCTTACACGACAGATACTTGCGCAGGATGGTGACTTTATTAAAGCGGGTGTTGCATTATCTGATGGCCAGATCGCTCCTGCGGATATATTATCAATCAAAGGTCCGTTTGCTGTTCAGGAATATGTTGTGAATGAAATTCAGGAAGTATATCGTTTACAGGGTGTAAAGATCAATGATAAGCATATTGAAGTTATTGTAAGGCAGATGATGCGTAAAGTAACAATTGAAGATGCAGGTGATACTAAATTCCTTGAGGGAGATACAGAAGATCGTTACGATTTTAATGTAGAGAATGACTGGATCTATGATAAGAAAGTTGTTACTGAAGCCGGTGAATCTGCAAAGATGAGACCGGGGCAAATCGTAACACTTCGTGAAGTACGTGAAGAGAATTCTGTGTTACGACGTGCTGATAAAACAGTAGTAGAGTTCCGTGATGCAAGACCGGCAACATCTTCACCGTTGTTGTTGGGTATTACAAAAGCATCATTGGGTACACATAGCTGGATATCTGCAGCATCGTTCCAGGAAACAACCAAGGTATTGTCATC
>Ga0136633_1003338_pt1 | contig 10612 bp, 14 predicted proteins | sample AntDrymeUQ832206_2_FD_105494 | JGI IMG/M metagenome (GOLD analysis project Ga0136633, IMG submission 105494) | Polar desert sand microbial communities from Dry Valleys, Antarctica - metaG UQ83 (22.06) | ecosystem: Environmental > Terrestrial > Soil > Desert | place: Antarctica: Dry Valley...
AGCGCGCCGAACGGCCGGCCGGCCGCGGGCGCCGCCGGCGACGCCGCGTTCATCGGCCGCGTCTCCGGGCCCGCAGGCTGGCGAGGACGCCCATCGGCACGAAGGCGGCGCCCGCCGCCGAGCCGGCGACGAAGCGCCCCGCGAAGCGGAGGCGACGGCCGGGGGTCATCGGCTCGCGCACCCGCTCGACGGGCGCCGGCGTTGCCGCGGGCGACTCCGCGGGACCCTCGAGCGGCTTGCACCCGGCGATCGAGATCCCGTACTGCTCGGCCTCGTGCCAGTCCGGCCGCACGTACGCCGCGCGGACGTCCTCGAAGCCGGCCGCACGCATCCACCCGTGGTACTCGTCCTCGCGCGGAAAGAGCATCCACGCGTCGGCCAGGCGCCGCGCAAGCGCCCGCCGGGGTTGCAGCGGCCCGACGACCACGGCGATGCCGCCCGGGCGCAGGACGCGGTAGGCCTCGGCGAAGGCGCGCTGGGGGTCGGGCCAGTACTCGATCGATCCGCACGACACGTAGCGATCGAAACCGCCCGTCTCGAAGGGAAGGTCCTCGGCGTCGCCGAGCAGGGTCGTGCATTCGCGCAGCGCCGGCTTGCGCCGCGCGCGGCCGAGCTGATGGGGGCTCTGGTCGAGCAGGGTGACGTTGACCGGCTCGACGCTGGCGACGATCCCCTCCGTCGCGAAGCCCGTACCCGCACCGACGTCCAGCGTCCGCAGGGACGGGTCGTCGAGCTGCGCCAACTCCAGCGCCTCGTCGCGCATCCGCTCCGTCCAGAACAGCGGGTTGACCCACCGGTCGTACAACGGAGACAGAAACCGGTAGAACCAGAACGCCTCACTCTTGTGCTGGATGAACCGCAACTTGCCCGCTCCCGTCGATTCACGTGAAGCCTAACCTCGACGCCTGGCTCGAGGGCCCCGCCGTGCGCACGCACCACCGCCGCGAGGCGGAGGCGTCGCCCGATGCCCTCTGGGCGGCCGCACAGGAAATCCGGCTCGCCGACACGGGGACGCTCGGTCGCCTCGTCCGCTGGCGCATCCCGGGCACGCCGCAGGGCATGACCTACCACGAGATGTTCCGCACGTACCCGTTCACCTTGCTCGAGGAGTCCGAGCACTCGTCGATCTCCGGCCTATGCGGGCGGATCTGGACGCTGCAGCGCGACTATCCGCGCCTCGAGGGGGCAGACGCGTTCCGCGACTGGGAGAAGCGGGGGACAGTGCGCGTCGCGATCGCCAACTGGGTGGAGCCGACGGAAACGGGTTCGGCGCTCGTGAGCGAGGCGCGCGTCAAACCGGTCGACCGCGTAGCGGGGGTCCGGCTGAAGGCGGTCTGGTCCGTCGTCGGCCGCTTCCAGCGGTTCGGCGCGGAGCCGCTCACGCTCGCGGTCAAGCGGGCGCAGGAAGGGAGCTGAAGCCGCGCTCGAGCCCGGCGAGGGTGCTCTCTTCGTCGACGATGCGTCGCCCGCGATGCTCGACGCGCAGGTGCAGGCGGCCCGCGAGCACCTGGTGCGAGCGGTGCTCCACCCCGGACTTCGCGGGCACCGGCAGTACCACGGGGTCTCCGCCCTGCGCCTCGATCGTCACCCGATGGCGTGCCGACCGGGCGCGGACGACCCACGTGCCGTCGCCGGTGCGCGCCCGCACGACGGCGGGCGGGGCGATGGCCAGCACGCGCCGCCCCATCCGCAAGACGACCGCCGTCGGCGACAGCCCGCGGACGTCCCCGCCGGCGAAGGCGACGTCGGCGCCTTCGCCGAGATGGGCCTGCCCCCACCACCAGTCGCCGGCGAAGGCGGGCCCCCAGTTCTTCTCGTGGTAGGCGTCCCAGCCGTCGAGAGCCACCCGCTCACCGCCGACGCGTGCCTCCCCGTGCACGCGGCCGCGGAGCACCAGGGGCTGCCAGTACTGGGGTAGAAACGGAAGCAGATGGGCGGCCCCGAGAGCCCCGAGCGGCCGGCGGGGCCATGCGTGGACGGGGGTGATCTCGGCGTCGACCGTGGCGTCGGCCGCGATCCGCGCGCGCAGGTGCCCATCCACCAGGTCCGCCGGGGCCGGCGCCACGCGCTCGCGCACGAAGCCGCCGGGGAGGGCGGCCATCGCACCCAGCGTCCACCCGCGCATGGCGCCGCAGAGCACCACGATGACGCGCCCCGAGACGGGGTCCGACAGGCGCCAGTACCAACCCTCGAATGGGGTCCGGCGCGTGGCGGCCGGGTTCGCGAAGGGCAGGTCGGCGCCCGTCCGGCGCCAAGCCGACAGCAACGGGCCGATCATGGGCCCCACTTCATCACCAAGAGGCGTCCAGCCGCAGCGTGCCGGGTACACCCCGCGGCGTGGACCCCGTGATCATCGAGAAGCGCCCCGACGTGACGGCACCGCCGCCCGTGCTCGAGGCGCCGCCGAAGGACCTCGGCCCGGCGATGGCGCACGCCGCCACGCGGGCGGTGCTGCTGGCCGCCGTGCTCGTCGTCGCGGCGATGCTCTTCCAGCACCTGGTCACGCTCGCCGTCGTCGGCGTGGTCACGATCATCGTCGCGCTGTTGCTGTCGCTCGTGGCCGATCCGCTCGAGCGCCGCGGACTGCCTCGGCCGCTCGGCGCCCTGGTCGGGGTGCTGCTCGTGCTCGGCGCGGTCGGCGGGATCCTCGCCCTGCTGGTCCCGGCCATCGCCAGCGAGGGCGCGCGCTTCGTCGAGCGCCTCCCCGAGACCGCCAACGACCTCGGCAAGCAGGTGGGGGCCGTGACCGGCGGCGAGCCGGCGCAGGCCGGCGATCGCATCCAGCAGGCCTTTGACCGGCTGTCCAGCGACCCGACCCGGTTTCTCGGGCCCCTGGCCGCCGTGGCCGGCGGCCTGGCCGGGATCCTCGCGGCGATCGTCCTGATCCTGATCATCGCCTACTACATGGCGGCCAGGCCGGAGCCGCTGATCAGCGGAGGGCTGCGGCTGTTTCCCCCGCATCGCCGCGAGTGGGCGCACGACGTGCTCATGCGCCTACGCGACGCCTGGGCCGGCTGGCTCAAGGGCGTCGCCGTCGACATGGTCATCACGGGAGTCCTGCTCTACATCGGGTTGTCGCTGATCGGGTTGGACTTCGCGTTCCTGTTCGCCGTGCTCAGCGCCCTGTTCGTCGTCGTGCCGTACTTCGGCGCGATCGCCGGGGGCGTGCCGCCCGTCCTCGTCGCGCTGACGGATTCGCCGCAGCTCGCGCTCGCCGTTTTTCTCGTCTACGTCGTCGTCCAGCAGATCGAGGGCAATGTGATCGTCCCGATGGTGATGGCGCGCGTCGTCAAGCTCCACCCCGCGGTGATCGCCATCGGGGTGGTCGTGGTGTCCCAGCTCTTCGGCGTCGTCGGGCTGATCGTCGCCGTCCCGCTCATTTCCGCGGCCGTGATCCTCACGGAGGAGATCTGGGTCAAGCCGATGGAGCGCCGCCGGAGCGCGTTCCGCGTGCTGCCGGGGGAGTAGCCCCGGACGGAGCCGCGCGGGGCCTGTTGAGGGCGGGCCCGCTCGACCGCGCCCCGTGTCAGCTTTCCGTCCACCGAGGCCCGGCAACCTGACACGGGGGCCCAAGTGGACCCGGCGCCACGCGGTCCGGCGGCTAGGTTGCCAGCATGCGAGCCACGGTCATGTACGGAGCCGGCGACGTCCGGATCGACGACGTCCCGGATCCCCGGATCCTCGAGCCGACGGACGCGCTCGTGCGCATCACGCGGTCGTGCATCTGCGGCAGCGACCTGTGGCCGTACAAGACGATGGAGGCATCCGACGAGGGGCGCCGGATGGGCCACGAGTTCATCGGCGTGGTCGAGGACACGGGCTCCGCCGTCACCACGCTGCGGCGCGGCGACGTGGTGGTCGCACCCTTCGTCTTCTCCGACGGCACGTGCGACTTCTGCGCCGAGGGCCTTCACACGTCGTGTCGCGGGGGCGGGTTCTGGGGAGCGGGCGACGTCGACGGCGGCCAGGGGGAGGCGGTCCGCGTTCCGCTGGCCGACGGGACGCTCGTGAAGCTGCCGGTGCCCGAGGACGACGCCCTGATGCCGTCGCTGCTGACCCTTTCGGACGTTTTCGCCACGGGCCACCATGCGGCCGTCTGCGCCCGCGTGGCCCCGGGGAAGACCGTCGCCGTGGTGGGGGACGGGGCGGTCGGCCTGTGCGGGGTCCTCGCCGCCCGCCGCCTCGGCGCCGAGCGCATCCTCATCCTCGGCCGGCACGAGGACCGCACGGCGATCGCCCGCGAGTTCGGTGCCACCGACGTCGTGGCGGAGCGCGGCAAGGCAGCCGTGGAGCGCGTGATGGAGCTAACGCAGGGGGACGGCGCGCACGCCGTGCTCGAGTGCGTCGGCCTCGAGGACGCGTTCAAGACGGCGCTGCGGATCACGCGCCCGGGGGGCGCCGTCGGCCGCGTCGGGGTCCCGCAGTTCGAGGCGCTGCCCGCGGCCGTCCCGACCTTTTTGAACAACGTGACCGTGTCGGGCGGCATCGCGCCGGCGCGCGCCTACATCGAGGAGTTGCTGCCGGACGTGCTCGAGGGTCGGCTCGAGCCGGGCCGCGTGTTCGACCGGGCCATCGCGCTCGACGGGGTGCCCGACGGCTACCGGGCGATGGACGACCGCGAGGCCGTCAAGGTGCTCGTGAAGCCGTAGCCCTGAAGGGCGCCGCCTACGCGGCGGCGGGCGCGGACAGCTCGTCGAAGACCGCGGGCCGGTCGCGCAGCAGCCACGTCCCGTCGGCCTGCCGCAGCACCATGTTGCGCTCCGTCAGCTGGCCCAAGGCGGTCGTGACAGACGGCCGGCGCGCGCCGATCAACCAGCCGAGCAGCTCGTGCGAGAGAAAGCCCGGAAGGACCCGGCCCTCGCGCCGCACGGTGCCCCAGCGCTCCGACAGGTGCCACAGCGCGATCAGCAGCCGGGTATCGACGCGCGGCATCTGGGCGACGGCGAGCATGCGGGCGAGCGTCCGGGAGCGATCGAGCGTGCGGCCGACCAGCTCACCCGTCATCTCGGGGAAGCGCGCGAGGCGCAGCGAGAAGCGGGCGTCGAGGATGGCGAGCGTGAGCGGCTCGACGACGCGGAAGCTCACGAAGAACGGGGCCGCGATGTCGTCGTCGTTGTCCTGCTGGGGGCGAAGGACATCCCCCGGACCGAGCAGCTCCGCGCAGCTGCGATGACCGAGCGAGAGCCGCCGGACCACGACGCCCTCGGTGATGAGCAACCCGATGCCTCCGTTCAGCTCGGGGGCGTTCTCAGGGGTCGGCCTCCAATGGCCGCGGGCCACCCCCTCCGTGCGAGCGACGAGCGCCTGCCGCGCCTGCTCGAAGCGATCGGGCGGAAGCCCCGACCCGAGGTCCGGATCAGCGTCGAGCACGCGGACGCCCTGGGCCACCGGTTGGGAGAGATGCGGAAAGGAGGCCATTGCTGCTGTTTGTCTACCGACGTACGGTCGTTGGCAAACACGTCGCGCCGGGAACTCAGCCGAGCGCATGTTGCTCCAGAGGCGGGGGTAGAACCAACCAATGAACCCCGAAGAGATCGACGAGCGCTACCACGAGGCCGCCCTCGAGGAGAACGGCGACGGCTGGGACGACCCGGCCGAGCTTGCCTCCGAGGATGAGGACGAACTGGACGCCGGCGAGGACGACGGGGACCGGACATGAGCGTCCCCGTCGCGGACATCGAGGCGCTGGTGGCGCGCGCCGAGGAGCACGGTTGCGTGAACTCGTCCGACGTCGCCGAGCTGATCGAGCGCAACGAGCTCGAGGGCGACGACGCCCAGGCGGTCTACGAGGCGCTGGAGCAGCGCGGCGCCGACATCTCCGACGACTGCGCGCGCATCCCCATCGACTCCTCGCCCTCGACCGCGACGAGCTACACGAACGAGCGGCTCGCGACGTTCACCACGGACGCCGTCCAGCAGTTCCTCAACGAAGCCGGACGTCACCGGCTGCTGACCCCGGCGGAGGAGCTCGAGCTCGCCTCGCGCATAGAGCGCGGCGACCTGGACGCCAAGGACAAGCTGACCACGCACAATCTCAAGCTCGTGGTTTCGATCGCCCGCCGCTACCAGGGCCTCAGCGAGCTGTGCCTGCTCGACCTCATCCAGGAGGGGATGCTCGGGCTCATCCGGGCGGTCGAGAAGTTCGACTACCGCAAGGGCTTCCGCTTTTCCACCTATGCCACGCTGTGGATCCGCCAGGCGATCCAGCGCGGAATCGCCGACAAGGGCCGGACCATCCGCCTACCCGTCCACGTCGCGCAGCGCGAGCGCAAGATCGCCACCGTCGAGCGCCAGCTCGCGACCAAGCTCGGCCGCGAGCCGACCCCGGAGGAGATCGCCGAGGGAACCGAGCTGCCCCTCGAGCAGGTCAAGGAGATGCTCGACGTCTCGCGCACCGTCACCTCCCTCGACCGCCCGGTCGGCGACGAGGATGGAACCTCCCTCGGCTCCCTCATGAGCGCCGAGGGACCGAGCACGGAGGAGGAGGTGTACCTGTCGCTGTCCCAGCAAGCGGTGCGCGCGGCGGTGGAGGAGCTCCCCGAGCGCGAGCGCGAGGTCATCAAGATGCGCTTCGGGCTCAACGGCCATCTCGATCCGCTTCCCCTCTCCCAGCTCTCGCAGGTCCTCGGCCTCGGCCGCGAAGAGGTGCGCGCGCTGGAGCGGCGGGCGCTGGAGCATCTCGCTCTGCGCCGGGAGCTCGCGGCGCTCAAAGACGCCGCGTAGGCGGCGCTGCGCCCGCCCTACTCGGCCTGCAGCGCCTGCTCGACCTTGCTGTCAGCCTTGCACAGGTAGCTGAAGGCGCTCTGGAACAAGTCGTTGCCGGCCGAGACCGCGAGCACCGTGGTCACGAAGCGGCCCGTGTGGGGCGCGTGCAGGCGCAGGCCGACGAGGCCGAGGGCCGACCAGGCCCCGATGCAGCGGGTGCAGGAGAGCAACTCGCCCATCGCGTAGCGCAGCCCCTCGCCCTTGGGCCGTCTGCCGTCCGCCGTCTCCTCGACGAACGGTGCGCGCACCCACGTCTCCACCTTCTCGTGAACGATCAGCTTGGTGAGCGCGAACGTCGCCGCGGACGTCGGGAGCAGGTCCCCATGCTCGAGCAGCGGCTTGCCCTTCGCGGAGGCCGCCGTGGTGGCAAGCAGGCCCGCGTAGGTGAGCGAGAGGAGCGCGTAGTGGGCGCGCTCCGTGGGGGTCTCGGTGACCGGCCTCACGCTCAGGCGATAGGCCGGAGGTTGGGGTCTGTGTCGGCTCGATGGGACATGTGGCCGTAACTACCCGTTCGGCTTCCCGGATACGCTGGCCCCCATGGCGACCAACCACCTCCGCGAGATCACCGAGCAGGGCCAGGCCATCTGGCTGGACAACATCTCCCGCGCCCTCGTCGAGGACGGGGACCTGCAGCGCCTGATCGACGAGGACGGGCTCACGGGCGTCACCTCGAATCCGACCATCTTCGAAAAGGCGATCGGCGGCTCTGACCGCTACGCGCCGGACCTCGCTGCGGCCGCGCGCCGCACGTCGGACCCCGAGGAGCTCTTCCTCGAGGTCGCGCTCAAGGACATCCGTGCCGGAGCCGAACTGCTGCGCGGGGTCTACGACGCGACGAGCGGCGCCGACGGATACATCTCCTTCGAGCTGGCGCCGGCCCTGTCCAACGACGCCGAGGGTTCGGTCGCGTCCGCAAAGGAGTTGCGAGCACGCATCGACCGGCCCAACGTCATGATCAAGGTGCCCGGCACCGCCGCCGGTGTAGAGGCGTTCGAGGCGCTGACGGCGGCCGGCGTCCCCGTGAACGTGACCCTGCTGTTCGCCGTGAAGCGCTATGAGGAGGTCGCCGAGGCATATATCCGCGGCATCGAGGCGCGGCACGCCGAGGGCGGCGACCTCTCGCGCGTCGCGTCCGTGGCGAGCTTCTTCGTGTCGCGGGTCGACGCGGCGGTGGACAAACGGCTCGAGGAGCTCGGGCGCAGCGAGCTCGCCGGACGGGCGGCGGTGGCCAACGCCAAGCTCGCCTACGCCGCGTTCGGCGAGCTCTTCTCGGGTGAGCGCTGGGAGCGGCTCGCGGCGGCGGGCGCCCGCGTGCAACGGCCCCTGTGGGCCTCCACGGGCACGAAGAACCCGAGCTACCCCGACACGCTGTACGTGGACGAGCTGATCGGGCCGGACACGGTGAACACGCTTCCCGACGCCACGCTCGCTGCGGCTCGCGATCACGCATCCGTGTCCCGCACCATCGATCGCGACGTGGACGCGGCACGGGCCCACGTCGCGGCGCTGGAGGAGGCCGGTGTCGACCTCCCGAACATCGTCGAGCACCGGCTCGTCGAGGAGGGAATCGCCTCGTTCACCAAGAGCTACGACTCGATGATCTCCACGATCGCCGAGAAGGCCGTCGCGGTCGCTTAGCTCGCTGGCGTGGACTCGCTGTCGAGCTCGTAGCGCAGCGCATCCTCGCGCGTGCGCGTGAGCGCGAGGACGCCGTCCAGGCCAGTGATGGTGAAGGTGTTCAACACCGCGGGGACGTCGCAGCTGATGACCAGGAGGTCGCCGCGCAGGCGCAGGCGCTTGTGAGCGGAGATGAGGATCCCGAGGCTCGACGAGTCGATGAAGCTCGCCTCCCGGAGATCGACCACCACCCGCGGCACGCCGGACTCGATCGCGGCATTGATGCGCTGCTTGAACTCAGGAGCCGTGAAGAGGTCGATCTCGCCCCGCACCGACACGAGGTGCGTGTTCGCGTCTAAGGCCTCGTCCCAGGCTTCGAATTCGATGGCCATCCCTCGTCGCTACCCCGCGTAGGCCAGGCGCACTCGCAGATATTCCATCCCGTTGGCTTCGACCACCTCGAGCTCGTCGGCGAGCTGCTCGATGACGTTGCCCATCCCTGGCACGGCCGCGTCCACGACGAGTGCCCGGCCGCCGCCAGCGCGCAGGGGGCCGAGCCGGAGATCGAGCGTGCGCTCGCCGGGCATCAGGGCCACGCGAACCTCGTCGTCGTAGGCGTGCGCGGAGGCTCGCGAGGCGATCACGTCGGCGATCAGCACCGCGTCGTCGAGCCGGTCGAGCGGGAGGTCGGCACGGGCGGCCAGCATGCCCACTACGCGACGGAGCACGGGTCCCACAAGCGGTCCGGCGGCGACGGCGACGAGCGTCTCGCCGGGTCTCCCGATTCCAGGGTCGGGCACGCCGTCCTCCCCGTCTCGAGCAGGCGGCATGAGAGCGTCGTCGTCGGTCTGCGTCACGCGGAGTCCCAGACGCCTGAGGTCGTCGTTTCGAAGGTCATGCGCATCCGGCTCCCGCGATCCGGGGCGTGCTCGATCTCCAGGCGGTCGGTCAGCGCGGCGATCAGTGGCAGGCCGAGGCCCGGCCCCTCGCTCGACGGATTCGGCAGGATCCCGAGGCCGCAATCGCTGACGACGACGGTGAGCATGCGCTCCTCCGGTTCGATCGTGATCTCGAGCGGGCCCTCATGATCGCGGTAGGCGTGGCGTACCACGTTGGTGCAGGCCTCGGTCACCGCGAGACGGATGTCCTCGATGGTCGCCGGCGGCAGCGCGAGCGCCTCGGCCAGCGCCCCGACGACGTGCCGGGCCACCACGACGTTCTCGGCGCGGGCCGGGAGGATGAGCCGGATGTCGCGTTCACGGGAGCGCAGGGGTCGGTGCTACCCGCCGTCGGAGCGGGAGTAACGCGGCGAGGTTCACCGCCCATCTTGACGGATGCAGAGCAAGCGTGCCGGCTCGTCCGCCGCGCACATGACCGGCGCGGCGCGAGCGGGTACGATTCCCGGTCCGATGTCAGCATCCGAGTCTGCCCATACGGCCACGCGTGTCGATGCGCTCGCGCCGCCGCCCGCCTTTCGCATGGAACGGGTGGACGCTCCCGCCGGCATCCTGCTCCTCGTGATGGCCGGCGAGATAGACCTCGCAACGAGCGGGCAGTTCCGCGGGGTGGTCGACGAGGCGCTCGCGGAGGGCATCGCGCTCGTGGCCGACATGGCCGAGGTGACGTTCATGGATTCGACGATGCTGCGCGAACTTCTTCGCGCACACCGCGATCTCGAGACGGCCGGACGCCACTTCGTGCTCGCGGCTCCGCAGGCGCCGGTCCGGCGGCTGCTCGACCTCACGGGCACCGCCCGGCTGTTCAGGGCGACGGCGACCCGCGCGGAGGCGCTGAGCCTCTCCGCACCACCCGCCTAGCGACTCTTAGCCTGAATCCACCGATTCTCGCGTCGCCTACGACGCCGATTCATCCACGATGATCGGCGGAGCCACGTCGAGCTGCTCGATGCGACGGAGATCGACCGTACGACGTCGGCCGACGTCGAGGCCACCAAGCCGCAGCCGGAGCTCGTTCGCGCTGCGCCGGCGTGCGCTGCTACGCGGTGCTCACGTCCGGGGTCGGACCCGCCGATCCACGTTGCGTTTTCTGCTCGGGACCCGGGGTAGCAGGCGTTTCGAGGGTCGCTTGCGATCCGCATGACCCAGGTGCTCATCGCACCGGGTCACATCCCCCGCGCTGCGCCCAGGACCCCCCCGCCCCGCGCAGCGCACGCAGCACCTGCGCGGCGCCGCCCTCCCCCCGGGCGGCGCCGCGTCTCTATTCGACCCCG
>Ga0136633_1003339_pt1 | contig 10608 bp, 7 predicted proteins | sample AntDrymeUQ832206_2_FD_105494 | JGI IMG/M metagenome (GOLD analysis project Ga0136633, IMG submission 105494) | Polar desert sand microbial communities from Dry Valleys, Antarctica - metaG UQ83 (22.06) | ecosystem: Environmental > Terrestrial > Soil > Desert | place: Antarctica: Dry Valley...
CGCGGATGACGATGAAACAGGTGTTGAGCGTCGGTTGCGGCAAGACCGCTCCGATCGCGTTGTCGATCTTAATATTGTAATAATCTGCGGTGAGCGTGAAGCCCTTCAAGAAGCTCGGCGTCAGCACGGCGCCAGCGGTCCACGTCTTGCCCGTCTCCGGCTGGATGTTGGGATCTCCGCCGAACAGGAACAGCGCACCGGTCAGATTCTGGGTGAAACCGCCCGCCGGCGCGCCGCTCGCGGTGCAGGTCGCGACATCGGCGCCCGATACGGCGGGATTGGCGCAAGGATCGGTGACGTTGAGGAGCGGAATGCCCGACGTCGCGCCGAACAGCTCGCCGATGTTCGGGGAGCGGACGACCGACTGATAGCTTCCGCGGAAACGGATATCGTCGGTCACCGCCCAGTCGCCGCCGATCTTGTATGCGTCGGTGCCGCCCGTGGTCGAATAGTCCGAATAGCGATACGCCGCCTCGAGGTTAAGCTCGCGCACCAGCGGTATGTCACGCAGGATCGGCAGGCGCACCTCGCCGAACGCCTCCTTGACGTTGAACTCGCCCGAAAAGGGTTTCCTGGTTCCTTGATTGAATGCCCGGCCGGTGCGTATCGCGTCGTCGAAATCGTTGTCGCCCTGTTCGTCGCGATATTCCACGCCGACAACAAAATCGATGCCGCCCCCGGGCAGGGTCAGGAAGCCCGACGTGTCGCCCGCCAAAGTGGCGCTGGTAACGAACTGTTCACGCCTGCGGCCTTGCGACAGCGGCGTACCAATGAAGCCGCGCGCTGCATCGCTTAGCCGCCCGGGACCGAAGAGGTCGGCCGGCACGCAGCCGCTTGCCGAATCCGCGCAGATCGGGTTGCCACTCGCGTCGACGGTTGCGTTCGCCGCTTGCTGGAGTCGTGCGAGCAGTCCCTCGCCGAAAATCGTGCTGGTTTCGTCGGTGACGCCATATTGGGCGTAGACGTTCCACTTAAAGCGACCCAGGTCGCCGCGCACGCCGATCTGGCCCTGCCCAGCGGTACGAACCGTTTCGGTGGTGCGCGTTCCGAATTCGCCCAGCGAGCGCGTGACGTTGATCAGCGCGGCGTCGGTGCCGGGACCGGACCCTGCGGCATTGAGGTTGAAGGCGCCAGCCAAGACTCGATCGAGCGTAGCGTCCAGGAACGGATTGTTGCGCTGGATCAGCACGTTCGTTGCTACCGTTGCCGGCGGAAGCGAGTCCCGTGATTCGGAGCGGACGAACATTGCGCGGCCATACAACTCCATGCCGCTCGTCAAATCATAGTCGAAGAAGGCCGCGGCGTTGAGGCGCTTCTGCCCGATGATCAGTGTTTCCAGCGGGCTGAGGACGCTAGTCGTCGGCGGGCCCTGGAGCACGCCGGCATCGGTGAATGCGAAGGTGCTGCTGGCCGCCGATCCGCCGACGCCGCTCAGGTTGAACACGGGGGCGCTGTCGCTGCGCCGGAAAGATCCTCCTAGAGGTCGTGCGGCGATGATGCCAGCGTCGTTCCGCTCCGGCGAGGCGAAGCCCCGCGCGCTCTTGAAAAGCGGCATACGTTCAGACCATCCGACATAGGCCGTGACATTGCCGCGGTCCCCGAGGCCGGTGCCTGCCGCGATGTTCGCGCCATAGTTGGTCGCATCGCCGCGCTCGCTGACATTATACAGCGCGGTTCCTTCGACGCCCTCGAAATCGTCGCGCATGATGAAGTTGACGACGCCTGCGACGGCGTCGGCGCCATAGACCGCTGCAGCGCCGCCGGTCAGGACCTCGACCCGCTGGACGAGCGACGCGGGGATTGAATTCAGGTCCACCGAGTTGCGAAATCCGAACGGCGTGCCGCGGGTTCCGTCGATCAACACCAGCGTGCGGTTCTGCCCGAGCCCGCGCAAGTCCGCCGTCGCGGCGCCCCGCGAATCCGATCCGTTGCTGACGCCCGAGAAGCTGCCGGTGAACTGAGGCAATTCGGTGAGTACCGTCTCGATATTGACCGCCCGATCGAGCTGGATTTCCTCACGGTCAAGCGTCGCGACGGGGCTGATCGACGTCAGGCCCGGGCGCGCTATCCGCGATCCGGTGACAACGATGTCTTCCTGATCGGGCGACGCCTTCTCGGCTTGTGCAGTTGCCGTGGGCACCGCGACCTGGCCATAGGCGGGCGCCGTTGTCAGCGCGATCGCCGAAACTGCTGCACTCAAGCTGACAGCCTTCATCATTGCGATACCCCCTATCAAAACTGGTATTAGATTCTAATAATTGTTACTACCAATTACCGTGTTGCGCCGGTGAAGGCAAGCTTTGCCGTCGCTAGACATGGTTCCGGGAACAATGCACAATGGCTTCAGATTTCGCCCGTTTACTATTGGGTCATCACCAGTTCGGCGCTGACCGCATACTGCCCATCGAGCCATGCAACGATCTCACGCGCGGCCGGATGATCGATTGTGCTGTAGCGGGCGCGCGTATCGCTAAGGTCACCGAGCCGATCGAGACCCAGATCCTGGAAGCGCAGCAGATCGGCCTCGATCATGGTGCCAAGCCGGTCTCCCGCTACGGCGCGCACCGCCTTGGCAAAGGCGGCGCCATAGCGATAGGCATCGCCTTGAGCGTAGCTATCGACCAGGGTGAGTAAGGGAATTCGCGTCAGCACGGGCTGGAGCGCGGGATTGACGGCGTGGCCGGCGATCGACCCGGCGATCGACGCGTTTCGCCCAGTGAAGCCGCGCAGGTTGAGGTGGCGGCATTGGCGATGGCCGTCGTTTACCGGATAATTGTCCCATAGCAGCGGTTTGCGGCCGAGCATCTCCGCAACGCGCGCCAGGCCGCCTGGTGTGAACTCGCGGGAGCAGACCTCTTCACCGGTCCAATAGAGGTCGATCGCCGGGTCGAGCCGCGCGATCCCGGCGAGATAATCGGGCGGGCGGCGGCCGAACACGCGGTCGAGGATCGGATCGTCGGAATAATAGCTTGGGCAGACGATGATCCGCCGCGCCCGGGTCCGCGCCGCCGCGACATCGACGATCGCGCGCTGGCGATCGGCGAGGTCGACTAGCTCAGCCCCTTCCATGTCGTCGAACAGGATCCCAATTTCGTCGATCCCGGCCGAGTCCAACTGGTCGATCTTGGCTTCGAGGGCATCGCGCATCGCCAGGTCGAAGCCGCGATGCGCCTCAAACGGCGACAGGCCGACGCCGAACCGCACCCCCGCCGATCGGCACGCCTGGCCGAACGCTGTCAGCCGATCAAGCCCGGCATCGGGATACGGCTCGGTCCAGCGTCGCCGCAGCCAAGGGTCGCCCTTCGGCGCATAGTGGAAGAAGCGGTAGCCGTGCGGGGCCAGCGCGGCCATCGTTGCGGTGCGTGCATCCCAGGACCAGGGCGTGCCGAAATAGCCCTCAACGATACCAAGATCAGGCAGCGTCACGCGCCGGCGATCCAGCTTCGAATCACGCGAAGGTCGTCGTCGACATGAACGAGATCGGCGGCCAGTCCCGGCGCGATGCGTCCGCGCTGCCCGCTTATGCCCAAAAAAGCGGCGGGATGCGCGCTTGCCAGCGCGACGGCTTTGGCGCGAGTCAAGCCCATCATCCTCTCGACATTTCGGACCGCGCTAGCCATGTCGAGATCGGATCCCGCCAGCGTTCCGTCGGGCCCGGTCAACCTGCCGTCGCTGGCCGTGATCTGCGTGTCCCCGAGCACGAATTGCCTGCTCTCTGAGCCGACAGTCGACATCGCGTCGGTAACGAGCAGGAGACGCTCGCCAGGTTTGGCGGCCATGACGATCCTGAGCGATGCCGGATGGACGTGATGGCCGTCGACAATCACCCCGCACCAGCTGGCCGCGTCCTCGATCGCCGCGCCGACGACGCCGGGCTCGCGGCCATCGAACCGGGTCATCGCATTGAACAGATGCGTAAATCCGTCCAGTCCTTCGGCCAGCGCGGCGCGTGTCTGGTCGTAAGTCGCGGCCGTATGCCCCGCGCAGACGATCGCACCGCGCGCCTTGAGCGCGCGGATCGCCCCCGGCGGCGCCAGTTCGGGTGCAATCGTTACCAACGTAATGCCTCGCTCGAGCCGGGTGATCCGCTCGATGGCGGCGTTATCGAGCGCACGGAATTTCGTTGAATCATGAATGCCGCGCTGAACCGGGTTGAGGAACGGTCCCTCGAGATGGATTCCGAGAACGCCCGGCACCCCAGCCTCAATCGCGGTATCGACCGCATCAATCGCCGCATCGACGATGTCGAGATCAGTACTGATCAGTGTCGGCAAGAACCCGGTCGTGCCAAATCGCCGGTGTACCGCGCCAATGGTGGCGATGCCTTCGACAGTCGTCATATCATTGAACATCACACCACCACCGCCGTTGACCTGAACGTCGATGAACCCGGGCAACAGATCGCCACCGTCGAGCGCGATCAAGTCGCCGCGCGCGTCCGCAGTAGGCACGATCGCCTCGACCAGGCCATCGTCGATCACCAATGCGTGATCCGAAACAAAGCCGTCGTCGGTTAGAATGCGAACGCCGGTGATCGTGAAGCGCTTCATCGTGTCTCCGTAACCTTGTTGAGATAGGGGGGAGCATCGGGATTGAGCCCGCGCGCCTCGGCAAGCGCAGCGGCCATCGGATAGAAGCTTTGCACCCATGTGATGGGTGTGACAGCGGGATGCAGCCCGGAAAGCGTCGGTAGCGGGGTTGTGCCCTTCATCCGGGCCCCGGCCAGCGCGACCTTTGCACCCCGTGCGGCGAAGCGCCCGGCAAGCTCTGCGACGTCGCTTGCCTGTCGCCCGGCAGCTGCCAGCATGATCACCGGAAATCCATCGTGCACGATTGCCATCGGGCCGTGCTCTACCTCCGCCGCGCTAAACGCCTCGGCGTGAAGTGCGCAGGTCTCCTTAAGTTTTAGCGCAATTTCATGCGCGATGCCCAAGCCGGGCCCGCGCGACACGGTAAACAGGCTGGTCGCGTCGCGCAGCAGCGGGATCGCCGCAGTCCAGTCGAGCGCCAGCGCACGATCGAGCGTGTCCGGAAGGTTAGCTAACTCGTTGCCCATCGCCGCGTCGCCCGTCCAGCGAGCGACGAGGTGCAACACCACCGACAGACTGGCGATGTAGGATTTAGTCGCCGCCACGCTCCGTTCCATTCCCGCCAGCAGCGGCAGCACATCGGTGGCGGCGTCCGCGAGCGGTGAAGCCGGGGCATTGACCAACGCCAGCACACGCGCGCCCGCCGCCCGCGCCGCGACCGCGTTGGCGACGATGTCGGGGCTTCGGCCTGATTGGGAGATCGCGATGAGGAGCGCGCCGGAGAGGTCGCGAGGCGGTGTGCGCTCGACCGACACGATCGACGGCGCCATCGACGCGACCGGCACGCGCAAATGCGTTTCGATGACATATTTGGCATAAAGCGCTGCATGATCCGAACTGCCGCGCGCGCAGGTGAGCACCAGGCGCGGCGGCGTTCTGCGCAGATCGCGTGCGAGTGCCGCAATCGGGGCGGCATGCGCGGCGATCTGCGCGTTGACGATCGCGGGTGCTTCAGCCGCTTCTTTATGCATCAGGGTCATCGCCCCGATGTAACTCCCCGTCTCCGACAAAGCCAATATAATACCTCTTTGCGCTTGCGCAGCGGTGATCCGCCTTTACGATCGGGTCCAAGGTAGCAAATTGCAGTGCCAGGAGGACCGATGTCCCGGCTTGAGCGGGTGTCGCAGCGATCGACAAAGGGCGACGGCCGCGTCAACGAGGACCGCGCGGGCGGTTCGGGCGACGTCCTTTGGGTGCTCGACGGCGCGACCGGCCTTGGACCGTCGCGTATTCCCATCACCACCGACGCCGCCTGGTTCGTCGAGGCGATCGACGCAGCACTGTCCGAGAAGACTCACGACAAGGCCAGTCTGGCCGACATGCTCGCCGCAGCGGTTGCGGTCGTCGCCCAGCGCTGGGTGGTCGAAGCTGGCCCTGCCACCGACGAGTGGCACGCACCGTCCGCCGCAGTTGCGATTATCCGCGTTCAACCGGGCGAGGTCGACATGCTCGCGCTCGGCGACTGCCGCATCGTCTATCGCCGCAATGGCGCGATCGAAGCGTTCGGCGCCAACGACATCGCTCCGCTGGAGACGCGCGGTCATGCTGCGTTGGCCGCGCTATTCGACGCCGATCCGGCGCTGAGCCTGGCTGACGCGCGCCGTCAGATCGATCCAATCTTGCTGGAGAACCGAATAAAGATGAATTGCCTCGACGGCTATTGGGTGCTTGGCCTTGACCCGCGACCGGTCGCAAAGGCGCTCACTGCAGCTATCCCGCTTGCCGCAGACGAAACCATGCCGTTCATGATCGCGAGCGACGGCTATCTTCGGCTCGTCGAAGTCTATGGCGCGGCGACACTCGAGGATCTCCTGGACGATGTCGCGGGGGTCGACGACCGCCTCGAGCAGCTCCGCGCGATCGAGGCGAAAGATGAAGGCTGCCGCCGCTATCTCCGCTTCAAGTGCCGGGACGATGCCACGGTGCTGCACGGCGTGGCGCATGGCTAAGGCCGCCCCGCCCCCCGCTAGCCGACCCGGGGTTGGCCGGATGGCGTTATTCACCCTGCTCGGCTTTTCGGCTGGGCTGCCGTTCTATCTCTTCTCGACCGTCCTGTTTCTGCGGCTGACGCGCAACGGCGTCGACTTGATGACTATCTCCTTCTTCGCGTGGGTCGCATTGCTGCCGACGTTCAAATTCCTGTGGGCGCCGCTGCTCGATCGTTACACTGTGCCCGGCTTCGGTCGCTTTTGGGGCAAGCGGCCAGGTTGGATTCTCCTGTCGCAGTTGGGCATCGCCAGTTCGATGGTCGCGCTTGCATTTGCGGACCCGGACCGGAATCTGGCCTTGACCGCCTTGTGGGCTGTGGCGCTTGCCTTCTGGACGACCACGCTCGAAGTCGCCGCTGACGCGTGGCGCATTGAACTTGCGCCTGAAAAGAGCCAGCAGGCGCCGCTGGTCGCGGCGACGCTCTGGGGCTATCGCAGCGCCATGGTGGCGGCGGGCAGCATCACGCTGATCATCGCGGATGGCGCGGGCTGGACCACCGCCTATCTCGTCATCGCGCTTGGGGCTTTTCTCGCTTTCCCCATTCTGATCGCCACGTCCGCCGATCTGTCCCTGCCATCCAGCAACCGCTGGAGCGCGCTGGGCGCCGGACTGCTGACGTCCGCGGGTGTCCTGACGGCAATGGCAGCGATCTTCGCGGGCGTGGGCAGCGTCCTGTTGATGGCAGCCGCGCGCGCCGGACTGACGTCCGAAACCAATATCACGCCGATCGTCCTTGCTCTTAGTATGCTGCCCTTCATTGTGATGGCGCTTGCGATCCCGCGCATCCGTCGCGCGCCGCGGACATCCCGGCTCAGATCATCTCCAGCGTTCGGTCCCTATGTCGATTTTTTTTGGCGCTACGGGTTTGCGTCGCTCGGAATTCTCGCTTTCGTCTCGCTCTATCGCATGGGCGACGTGCTTGCGCTCACTTTGTCGAAGCCGCTGGTCAACTCGGTCGGTTACTCGCTGACGCAGATCGGCGTCGCCGATGGCGCCGTGGCGCTCGCATCGAGCATCGTGGGCGTTGGTCTGGGAAGCTGGGCCGCGGCTCGCTGGTCGCGGGGTTGGGCGCTTGCGGTCGGCGCGGTCCTGGCGGCCATTGGCAACCTCAGTTTCGTCTGGCTCGCCAACCAACCGCCGGCACCGTTCGTACTCTATGCGGCGACGGCGGCCGACCAGTTTGGCAACGGTTTCGCCGGCGCGGTCTTCGTCGTCTATTTATCGCTGTTGGTGAACCCCCAACACCCGGGCTCGCAATTTGCGTTCCTGTCGGCGTTCGCATTTATGCTTCCCCGGCTGCTCGCCGGTGCATCGGGATCGATCGAGCGCGTCATTGGCTATGACGGTTTTTTCCTCTTGACGGCGGTGCTCAGCTTGGCAGCGATCGCTTTGTTGCCACTGGTCGCGCGCCCGAGGCTGCTCGAGGAGGGAGAGTCCACATCTAATTCGCCAGATATATCCGACAGGTGTGTTACGAATTCATAGCGATCCCCGCGATACGCCGACCGAGTGAGTTCGACCGCCGTCCCGTCCGCGAGAAAGGTACGGCGTTCAATGCGCAAGATCGCGCTGCCCTCCGGTATCGACAACAGCCCCGCCTCGGTCGGGCTCGCGAGCGCTGCGCGCAACCGCTGCACGCCCTTCACCGGTCGGCTATGGGTCCGGTCAAGCGCGGCGTAGAGCGAATCTCCGATCGCCTCGATGTCGGGCAGGAAGGTCTGCGGCAGCACGGCATTCTCGATGGCCAGCGGTTCGCCGCCCATTAGCCTGACACGCCCAAGGCGCGCCACTGGAGCGGTGATGGTGACGCCCAGAATCGCGGCTTCATCGGGCGTCGGAAACGCGATTGATCGGAGAAACCAAACCGAACTCGCCTGCTCGCCGCGTTTCTTCGCTTCGGCGGTGAATCCGGTCAGGGCCTCGCCCGATTGCTTGATCCGCTTCGCGACATAGGTGCCTGACCCGTGACGCCGCTCCAGCAGCCCCTCGCTGACCAGCTCGTCGATCGCCTTGCGCACGGTAACGCGCGATGTACCGATGCTCTCGCTCAATAGCCGCTCAGAGGGCACGGCCTTGCCCTGATCGATGAGACCGTCGGCAATGAGCTTCCGCAGCTTCTCGGCCAGTTGGAGATAGAGCGGAGTGCCTGTCGTCCGATCGGGAATCATTGATTGGAGCATTGGTCCTCGGGGCGTCCTGTGACTGGTATTGCTGTCAATGTATGGTGATACCAGCGATGCAATAACAGGACCAAAGCGTGCGGTCAGCGCTTAGCTGCGCCGGCCTCTCTCCGCGACCGGTTGACGGCGGCTTCCGCGGCAGGCGCTTGCAGTCTTCGGATCATCCGAGGCCGACTCTACGATCTCGATCCGCCGACACCGCAGCTGTCGTGCAGCTGCCCCACTGCTGATCATTCCTTTTCCGCGGCGCGCGTCCGGGCGAGAATAATCGCTCCATCGAGCGCGTCTCCGAGCGGCTCGCGCAACCGTTCACGGATGCTGGCGGCGAGCCAGTCCTTCATTCGAACCGCGACTCCGCCCATCAGGCAAAAGTGAGGCGCCCCCCGGTCGAGTAAAACGCGAATCAGGCGGTCGAGCCGCAGCGCCGCCTGCTGGACGATCGGCTCCGCGACAGGATCGCCCGCGGTCGCATGATCCATCACCAGCGACGCGAATTCCGCATAGTCCGTCGGCGTCGCCCGGCTCGTCCAGTCGACGATCTCGCTCGCCGATCCGTGGAACCGATCGAGAACCTCGTCGGTCATCTCGCTGGGCTGAATGCGGCCATCGCGCGCCCACAGCGACCGGCGGATCGCCCGCATGCCGAGGTCGGCGCCGCTGCCCTCGTCCGATATCGGGAAGCCGTAGCCGCCGATCGTGAACACGTCGTCGCCGACGCGGCCAAAGCCGATGCTACCAGTGCCCACGATCGCGATCGCGCCGTCCGCGCCAGCGTGGGCGCCGAGGTTGGCGATCGCCGCATCGCTCGCGAATGCGATCGAGCGAAAGGGGAAGTCATGGTCCTGCAAGCCGGGTAAGATGCCCCGTCGGTTGAGACCCGCTATTCCCAGCCCGACGCGGGTGGCGGTCACATCGGATTCGGTCAGGCCCGCCTCACCGAACGCTTGCGAATAGGCCTTTGCAATAGCGTCGAGTGCTTCCGGCAGGCCGATCCGCGGGTTCGCCGGCCCCGCTTCGCCTGAACCGATCAGATCGCCTTGATCGGACACGAGCCGCGCACGGGTGTGAGTACCGCCGGCATCGATGCCAAGATATAAATCCATCAGCTGTCCGAAACCTGTGAAGCCGCCGCAGCGGAAGGACCCCACTACCGGGCAGGAGTGAAAGATGCAATTCTGGTATTAATACCATTTCGCGTTCTGATGCTCGCCCGGGAAATCAGACTGATCAAAGCACGCCCTCGAAAGATCGGCGATCGTCCCTTTCCAGCAATGCATTCACTCCAGGCCGCCGGGAGGCAGCTAGCGCCAGGCGCGGATGACGGCGTTTCCAATATTTCGTCTGAGTTCGTCGATGCCAGTCTCTCGGTGTCGGGTGGGATGAACGCGATTGGTTAGCAAGGTCCAGGCCAGGCCGCGGTCGAAGTCAACCCAAAGGCCGGTTCCGGTGAAGCCCGTATGTCCAATCGTCTCATTGGAGCAGGCATCGCCGCCATGCCATCCCTCAAAGCGCTTCTCCCAACCGCACGTCCGGTTTGCATTTACACGGGTGCGCATTGCTTGGAGCATCATCGGCGAGGCGCCGCTGCCGTCGAGCAGTCCTTGCGCATAACCGAGCACCCCGGAAACCGTTCCGAACAGCCCGGCATGGCCCGATGCTCCACCCAGGGCCCAGGCGTTCTCGTCGTGAACCTCGCCTTTCATCACCCGTCCGCGCCAGGTACAGGCTTCGGTGGCGACCGCCGGTCCCGGCGGCGGTCCGTACGTCAGACCCAGTCCGAGCGGCCAATCGGAGAGCGGCCGACCAGTGATCCGCTCGATCGCGATGCCGAGCAGGATGAAGTTGATGTC
>Ga0136633_1003340_pt1 | contig 10604 bp, 13 predicted proteins | sample AntDrymeUQ832206_2_FD_105494 | JGI IMG/M metagenome (GOLD analysis project Ga0136633, IMG submission 105494) | Polar desert sand microbial communities from Dry Valleys, Antarctica - metaG UQ83 (22.06) | ecosystem: Environmental > Terrestrial > Soil > Desert | place: Antarctica: Dry Valley...
GCCGTGGCTCGACCTCACCAACTCCGCGCCCGCCATCGCTGTGGCATCGGCGCGGGACCCGTGGCTGAAGATGAGCTGGCTCCGGTTGTGCGCCCAGTGGTGGTCCGGTGGTGACGAGCTGAACCGGGCCGAGCTGAGCCCGTTGTACGGCAAGCTGGCCGGCCTGCCTCCGACGCTGATGTTCTGCGGCACGCGCGACACGTTGTACCCGGCGTGCCGACAACTCGCGGAGCAGGCCCGGGCGGTGGGTTGGGACCTGACGTACGTCGAGGAGCCCGATCTCTTGCACGTCTACCCGATCCTGCCGATCCCCGAGGCGAAGCAGGCCCTCATCCAGCTGGTCGACTTCCTCAACTGCAGGGCTCAGCTCGGTCCATAGCGGGCCGCTGCCGAGCCAGCTCCCAGCCAGGTGTGTGGGTTCCCCGCCCAGCACCATCCAAGCCGCGGCGCACCCTTGCTGACCCAGAAGCTCGGGATCCGCTTGTTGTCCGTGCGCGAGCCGAGTGACTGGAAGCAGTTGCGGACCTTGAGGATCTCCGGGTAGTGCGTCACCAGAGCCACCCCCTCGTCGGTCGTGAGGGGGGTCCGTCCGGCGCCGAGGATGAGCGGCAGCGCGTCGTTCGGCCGCACGTTGAGCGTCTCCCGGCCGGTGTCCACGTCGACCAGAAGATAGGCCGACGAGCCGGGCACATCGACTCCCTCGATCGGCTTGTAGGCGTCGATCTCGTCGTCCATGTCGGTCCATCCGGCCTTGTCACGGACCAGGAACCTCTGCACCGCGGGGACGGTCGGGACCAGGTCGCTCTTCACGACGATCACGAAGGGGATCGCGTCCTGAGTCGATGCCGGCGCCTTCGGAAGCAGGCGTTGGAGCGGCTCAAGGTGCTCGGTGAACTTCTCGATGCTCATCCCTGCGAGCGCCGGGTAGCCCTTGCTGATCAGCGTTGCCAACTGCCGGTCGAACTCCCCCTCGACCGTCGGGGCCAATCCGATGTCGTTCACCAACCCGTCGCCTCCGTCCGGACATCGTTTCGTCTGCGGTGTTGTCGCTCAACGCATCAGCGGGCCAGGGTGTTCCCCGATTCGTGTGGCATCGTCTGCTGCGTGACCGAGTACGACGCACACCTTGCCGCCTTCGAGGAGCTCGACCCGCGGACGGCGTACCTGCTGTTCCAGCTGCGGGAGTCGGTCTTCGTGGTCGAGCAGGCCTGCCCTTACCAGGAGCTGGACGGCCGAGACCTCGAGTCCGGCACGAGGCACCTGTGGGTCGAGGACGATGGTCTGCCGGTGGGATACCTGCGGATCCTCGAGGACCACAACTCGGCTCGGATCGGACGGGTCCTGGTAGCGAAGTCCCATCGCGGTCAGGGGATCGCCGAGGCGCTCATGCGCGCGGCACTAGGGGCGATCGACGGACGTCCGTCGCATCTGGATGCCCAGTCGTATCTTGCGCACTGGTACACCCGCTTCGGCTACGAGCAGTCCGGGCCTGAGTTCCTCGAGGACGGCATTGCGCACGTGCCCATGCACCGCGCCTAGCAAGCGGAGCGCGGCTAGATCGTCGAACAGTTAGGCAGCCAGGCCGCGAAAGAACACGGTGGCTTCGACCTCGGTGCGGACGACGCGTCCCTGCGCTGCGAGAAGCTGCAGATGCGCGAACGTCTCCAGCGTCGCGAGCACGGCGTTGAACACGTCGAGGTCGCGCAGGTTGCGACGGTGCCGCGTCCAGGGCAGCACCTCGGCTACGCCGTGTGCCGTCTCGATGCCGGACTCCACGGCCTGCAGGCAAAGGAGCAGTCGCTCGTCGTGATGCGCCACCAGCTCATCGACTCGGGTGTGCGAGCTCGAGGTGACAGGGCCGTGTGCCGGGAGCAGCGTCAGGTCAGGCATCGCCCGCACTTTCGCGAGCGAAGTGAGGAAGTCGCCGAGCGGCTGGTCGGCAAAGGCGGGCTCGAACCCGATGGAGGGCGTGATCGTCGGCAGCACATGGTCGCCGGCGAACAGCAGACCGGCGGCTGCATCCGCGAAAACGTAATGGCCCTGGGTGTGACCCGGTGTCGCGATCGCGTCGATCTGCCGGTCCCCGACGGTGAGTGAGGTGTCGCTCGACAACCACTCGTCGGGCATCTCGAAGTTGTCGGTGTTGGGCCTCGCGGTCCCCATCGTCTCGGTCCACCCTTTGGCGAGGGCGAATGCTCCCGCCTTGTGCAGTTGGGTCACGTTCGGGTCGACCTCGCCGTCGCGCTGGTTCACGATGTCGAGCGTTGCCTTGTCCCCGATCCCGAGGCTGACGTGCGAGCCGAACTCACGTCGTACGGCGATCGCCTGGGTGTAGTGGTCACGGTGCACGTGGGTGACCAGGAACCGGGTGATGTCGGAAACCTTGTGATCGATGGCGGCCAGCGACGACTCGAGCAGCTGCCGGGCCTCGTCGATCGCCCAGCCCCCGTCGATGCAGGTGAGACCGGCATCGGTCTCGATCGCGTAGACGTTGACCGCGCGCAGGCCGTCCAGCGGCAGGGGCAGTGGGATTCTGTGGACACCCTCGGCCACCGGGTAGGCGCCAGGGTCGGTCCAGTGAGGTTCGTGGGTCACTTACGGCGCCGAACCAGCGTCCGGAGGGTCACGCCCTCAGAGCTTGCTCAGCTTGTCGAACGGCGTGAAGAGCCGGACGCGGGAGTCGCCGAAGTCGACTACGACGGCCTGGACGCCTTCCACAGTGACCACGCGACCCAGACCGTACTTGTCATGGGTGACGCGCTCGTCGAGGAAGTAGATCTCCACATCCGGCACGACAGCCGGCTTGAACGGGCTGTTGGGCAGGTGGCGCCGGGTTCCGGCATATGGCTTCATCACCTCCAGTATGCGCCCTTTCCCTAGCAGATGCCGATTCCGTCTAGCCCCAGTTCCGTTCTCGAGCGCCCGTCGAGGCGATCACCGACCGGTAGGAGCGTCACCTGCGCCGGGCATGCGCCCTGCAGAAAGGGGCGTTGAATGTCGCCGCCAGATCCGCCACCCATCGTCACCTCGGAGCCACACGTCCGACGTCACCACCACACCGCTTCGGTCTTGACCGAGAACGGTGGCGGCCATCTCGAGGCGTTGCAGCAGCGTCGCGCAGTCGCCGAGTACATCGAGTTGTTGCTCCTGAACGTCGTACGTCTCGATGACATAGTCGGGAAGGACCTCCAGCCAACGACTTCGGGTGATCACCACCGGGTCTGGCTGGACGAGAACGAGCGCGTAGTCGCCATGAAGGACGGTGAGCGCAAGCTCGACATCGCGCCCGAGCACGCATCGCTCGAAGTTTGAGATCTGCGCCGTGAGGCCCGGATCCTTCATGATTGCCTGAGAAACACGAAGGATCAGGACGTTGGTTTTGCGTACGCCTTGATTCCGGTGTCGAACAGCACGCAGGCTTCGTCGCCGACGGTCCAGGCGTCGTGTCCGGGGTCGATGACAAACACGTCGCCGGCTCCGATCGTCGCCTCGTTGCCGTCATCGAAACGCACAATCATCTGACCAGATACGCAGATGCCCGTGTGCCTTGTCATGCAGGCGTCGGTGCCGGCGATCGGCTTCACGTCCTTCGACCATTGCCAGCCAGCTTCAAAGGTGCCCTTGCCCAGGGTGAAGTCACCGAGGGTGACAACATCGAGCTGACCGTGTGCCTGGAACGCTCGGGTCTCGTCGGGAGATTCGATGTTGCGGATGTCGATCGTGGCCATGTGGCTCCTTCGGTAGGCCTTCATCCTGTACCTACCGGGACGGTCTGGTCGAGGATTCGTAAATGACCGCCGGTGCGTGCCGCGACTCAGCGGTCGACGTACAAGCCGTCCTCGCGCTCAGTCACCTTCGCTCGACCGAGGGGAACGACCTTCGTCAGCATCCGAAAACTGAAGCCCAGGCCGGGGATCTTTGCGAAGATCCCCTGCGGCCCGCGAACCATCTGGCCCGTGTCGACGTCGTACGCCGATTGGTGCCAGGGGCAGACCAGGCAGCCATTCTCGTCGATGTGCCCGCCGGCGAGGTCTGCACCGAAGTGCCGGCATCGGCGCGTCACCGCGAAGTACTTCCCACCGGCATTGCCGACCGCGTAGCGACCCACACCAACCACCTGACCCGGTGGGATGTCTGCGGCTGAGCCGACCCTCTGTTCTGCGTCCATGACGCCGCCTCCTATTAGTAAGCACCTGAACTCCCGGGCGGATTCAACCGGTCTGACTCGACCCTAATGGCCAAGGCGGGTCTCGGAGGCAGGCTTCAACGACACCGACCTCGCCGTTGCCATCGAAAGCGCCGGAATCACGTTGGCTGAAGGGGAACTCATCGGCACGCGGCCACCATGACTTGAGCATCTCGACAAAGAAACTCTTGAAAACCCTTGGGGCCGCCCGCTTAACGCCCGTCCTCCGGAAGTGTGGACCCGCCTGAACCTGGCATTTGTGAAGGCCGCCCTCAAGTCCCAGTAGTCGCCGACCGATGTTCTAGGTGGTTAATCCCAAACCGGGCAAAGTTAATCCAAACCGGGCAAAGCGGTCTCAAGAAGGGGGTCTCCAGATGTCTCGAATCGACAGCTCACTGGGCGCCCACGGCGTTCTTAACCGGACCCTCATACTTGTCCTCTCCTCATTGCTGCTTACGGCGGGGCTCGCCATGAGTTCGACCGTCTCGGCGTCGGCCGTCACCGCAAGCAACGCAAGCTCGCCCGCCATGTCACCGGGCGACTATGAGAACCGCGTCCAGCACTGGGTGAACGTCATGCGCAAGCAGCGCGACCTGCCACGACTCCGTCTTGCGAGCTGCACAGACCGCGTCGCCGAGGACTGGAACAACCACCTCGCGACCAACGGCCTCTTCTACCACCAGTCGATGGAGGAAATTCTCTACCGCTGCAACGCGCAGTACGCCGGGGAGACACTTGGCCGCGGCGCGATCACGCCACGGGTTCTCGTTCGGCTGTGGATGGAATCGGACGGACACCGTGTTGTGCTTCTTAGCCCCAAGGCCAGGCGTATCGGCGTCGCTGCCCAGCCCGACGCGTACGGGCGATGGGTGACCACGGCAAACTTCATGCGCTTCTGATCGGAGCGAGTCGGGAGCACCAAGCCCGACTTGGCCCTGGTCACCCGCAAAGGGATCGAGGCTAGGAGGCGTTGACCGTGCCCAGCCTGGCCCGCAGCGCGAGCGTCGCGCGGGTGTGCAGTTGGCTGACACGGGACTCGGTCACACGAAGGACCCGCCCGATCTCTGCCAGTGTCAGCCCCTCGAAGTAGTACAGGGCGACGATGATCCGATCACGTTCAGGCAGCCCGTCCACGGCGTCCATCAATGCCTCTCGGGTCTCAGCGTCCTCGGTGGCATCGCCGGACGCTGGCGCCACGTCCTCCACCACACCGAGCTCATCTACACTCGCCAGGCTGGTAAAGGAAACTTTCGCGTAGATTTCGCGAAGCTCGCGCACCGAAATCTGCATTTCCTCTGCGATCTCGGTGTCACTTGGACTGCGCCCGAGACGAACCTCAAGGGCAACCTGAGCCCGTTGAATGTCTCGAAGCTTGTTGCGAACGGACCGCGGCACCCAGTCCGCAGACCGCAGGCTGTCGATGATCGCGCCGCGGATCCGCGGAACTGCGTAGGTCTGGAACTGCAGCCCTCGGGCGGGCTCGAACTTTTCGATCGCATCCATGAGGCCGATCACGCCTTCGGACGTGAGATCAGCCTGGTCCACGTGGTCCGGGAGACCCGACCGGACTTTGCCTACGACGTATTTCACCAGGGGCGAGTACTGCAGAACCAACCTGTTGCGCAACTCCAAGTCACCGGTGGACTTGTAGGTCGCCCAGAGTTCTTCTACGGGCACGGCCGACGGGTGCGAACTCAACGCGGTCTCCTCCGGTCATCGTCCCTGCGCGGAAAACACACAAGGACTACTCGTACTCGATTCTCGGTGAGCCACTCGGGACGGGGCGATGAGCCAGACGCTTCGATTATGGCGACATTCGGATTCTTAGGTCAGGACTTTCAGACAAACATGAGATGCGGAGGCCCGGTTATCTCCGCAAGGCGATGAGCGCGATCGCGGGCTGGTCACGATAGCGAATGATGAGCTCCCCAGAGGCCTCATCGATCCTCGCGTGCAGCGCACCCCGCTACTGGGGTCGGTGATCGTGCGGCGTCGGTTGCCCTGCCAGCCGGCGGGGCGATTGTCGACCATGGGAGCACCTCGGACTGTCGCGTCGGCATATATACCCAGTGATGGATCCAGACCTGCTGTCCCCAGGATGACGGAAGAGTCGCGCAAATTCGAGGAAACAGGATTGCTGCCTGCCGTCTCCCTACCCCCGTAGTCTGCCCGGCCAAATACCGCGATCGGCGAAGTCCTGTCTGGATGATTCAGCCTTCGCCATGGCGAGTCCGAGTGACCACGATGTCGGTAGCCCATGCGTAGTGGTCGGTTCGGGACCACCCGGCTGAGCCACGGACTCCGACGGGACTCAGTTCGCTGAGAATGAGCTGAGCATGATGGGAGGAGGTTGCGTGCGTCTGGGTCGTGGACAGGGCAGGGTGATCCCATGTACTTCGTAGGCATCGATCTCGCGTGGGGTGAGAAACGGCCCAGCGGACTCGCGGCCGTGGATTCGGACGGCCTCCTGCTCCACGTGTCCGCGCAGGGGAACGACGAGGCCATCGTGGCCGCGCTGAAGCCCTATGTGGACAGTGATTGTCTGGTCGCGATCGACGCACCGCTGGTGGTGGAGAACGCTACCGGCAACCGGCCGGGAGAGGCCGCACTCAACCGCGACTTCGCGCGCTTCGACGCCGGTGCCCATCCGTCCAACACCAGCAACCGGGTGTTTGCGGGGGTTCCGCGGGGTGCGCGCTTGGCCACCATGCTCAGCCTCGACATGGACCCGTCTTCCTCATCGCGTCGGCGGGCGATCGAGGTTTACCCGCATCCCGCGACGGTGGCGCTGTTCGGACTCGGTCGAACCCTGAAGTACAAGCACAAAGCCGGCCGTCTCCTCCCCCAGTTGCGGTCCGAACTGCTCCGGCTCATGAAGCTGCTCGAAGGGCTCGAGGACTCACCTCTGCCTCTGCACCTCGGCCAGCACGAGGAGTGGAAGGTGCTCACGGCCCAGGTCGAGTCAGCATCGCGCAAGAGTGACCTGCGCCGGGCCGAAGACCAGGTCGACGCAGTGCTGTGTGCCTACGTCGCGATGTTCGCCGAACATAGGCCTGACTTGACCACCACCTACGGCGACTTCAGTTCCGGCTACATCGTGACGCCGACGCTCCCTGACGGTCACCGACCGTCACCGCGAACCCCTCGGACCCCTCGGACCCCTGAGGAGTCTGCCGAGCCGGCCATCGTCGTCGACAAGGATCCCGTACGCCGGGCAGTGCGGTCGTTCGCAGCGATGCAGCCCGACCTTCGTGAAGCGACGGATCGGTACGTCGCCCTGGTCACCACGCTCCTCGACGATGCGGGCATCAACTATCTCAATGTCACCGGACGGGCGAAGAGCGTCGCGTCCTTCGCGTCCAAGGCCGATCGGAGGGTCGACGGCAGACTGCTCTACTCCAACCCCCTTGAGGAGATCACCGACCAGATCGGCGTCCGCGTCATCACCTACCTGCACAGCGACGTGATGGCGGTCGCGGACCTGCTGGGCGACCAGCTCACTGTTCTTGATGACCGTGACATGGGCCAGGAGACGGCGAGTGAGGGCCGCTTCGGTTACGCGAGCAGGCATCTGCTTGTTGCGCTCGATCCCGCGCGAACTACGCCCCCGGCGTACGAACGACTCCGCGAGAGGCACGCGCAGGTTCAGGTGCGTACGGTGCTCCAGCACGCGTGGGCGGAGTTCGAGCACGCCATCCGATACAAGGGGACGATTCCGGAGGAGTATGTGCCGGACCTCGACCGGAGATTCACCCTGGCTGCGGGGCTCCTCGAGCTCGCCGACCGCGAGTTCTCGATGATCCGTGACCGGCTGCAGGCCACGGTCACCGACCAGCAGCCCGAGTCGGACGTCAGCGACCCACGAATCAGCTCCCAAGATCTCGCCACCTTCCTCGCCGGTCAGTACGCCGACGCCGGTTGGTCCCGGACCGACCACTACGCATGGGTTTCCGGTCTCCTGCTCGAGCTGGGCATCACGTCGCTCGACGAGCTTGGGCGGCTGCTCACCTCCGTCGACAGCACGGCGATCAACGCTCGGATGGGTTACCGGTACCCACCTGGTGCTGTCCGCCGTCTCGACGACGCGTTGCTCGCAATCTTCGAAGCTCGCTATCTAAGCCTCCACGGAAACTCGCATCGCGAGGCTCTTTTGCGGACACGCCTCGAGCGGCTACTCACGCCGACGGAGCACCCGGATCGCTAGCATGAAGCAACAGGAGTCCCCGTGGTCGCAGGCGGTCGGGGCCGGCGTCTACTCGTAATGGAGCGCACATGACGGTTCAGCCGGCGGCTTCGGTCTACCCCGCGCGCCTCGAGGTCGACTACCCGGACCAGCACAACCGGGTGACAACCCTGTTTCGCGTGGTGCTGATCATTCCGATCGCGATCGTCATCGGCGTGCTCACGGCCGACGCCACCCAGACGGCTTACGACGACGGCGGTCAGGCGGTGAGCACAACGAGCGGCGGGATCACCGCCGGCCTGTTCCTCGCGACCCTGCTGATGATCGTCTTCAGGAAGCGCTACCCGCGGTGGTGGTTCGACTTCGCCCTCGAGCTCGCGCGGTTCGGCGCTCGTATAGGGGCCTACCTAGTGCTGCTCACCGACAACTACCCCTCGACAGTCGATGAGCAGAGCGTCCACCTCGAGATCGACTACCCCGACGCCGAACGCGACCTGAACCGCTGGCTTCCGCTGGTGAAGTGGCTGCTCGCGATCCCGCATTTCCTTGTTCTCATCGTGCTGTCCGTGGCCGCCGTCTTCGCGGTGGTCATCGCGTGGTTTGCGATCCTGTTTACCGGACGTTATCCGCGGGGGCTGTTCGATTTCGTGGTCGGCGTCGGCCGTTGGTGGCTACGCGTCCAGGCGTACGCGATCCTGCTCGTCACCGATCGCTACCCGCCCTTCTCCCTCACCTGAGCCCATTCGGGTCTGAGTCCATTCGGGGAAGCCGTCCTCCGAGTCGGGCCGCGACGACGTCGCCATCACGAAGTCGCTTGCGGAGCTGGTCCTGTGTCATGGTGCGCAGTTTGCTGTGGTCATATATTCAAGATTTCCCTTGACAATAACGCTCCTGCGGGTGTTTTATTCAAGACATCGCTTGACTTATCGGAGAGGTGTTGAGGATGACGACAACCGTGGACATAGAAGAGCTCGAGGCCAAGGTCAAGGACATGTACCGCGACGTCGCGCAACAACCCCAAGGCGCCTTCCACTTCGAGTTGGGCGAGCCGGTGGCGCTACGGGTCGGCTACGACGCGGATCGGCTCGCGGCGGTGCCACCTGGCGCTATCGAGTCATTCGCCGGCGTCGGCTACTTCTTCGACCTTGCCGAACTCGCGCCCGGCGATACGGTCGTCGACCTGGGCAGCGGATCGGGCATGGATGTGTTCTATGCAGCGAGCCTCGTCGGCCCGACCGGTCGGGTCGTCGGCATCGACTTCACGCACGAGCAGCTGGAGAAGGCGCGGCGCCTCGCTTCGACGTCGGGCGTCACGAACGTGGAGTTCCGCGAGGGCAGGATCGAGGAAATTCCGATCCCGGACGCGAGTGCCGACTGCGTCATCTCCAACGGCGTCATCAACCTGTGTCCGGACAAGAAGGCGGTCTTCGTCGAGGCGGCGCGCGTTCTGCGTCCCGGAGGCCGACTCGCGATCGCGGACATCATCACCGAGCAACCGCTCAAGGAGTCCATCGTCTGCAACGCGGATCTGTGGGCGTCCTGCATTGGAGGTGCCGCACAGCAGGAGTTGTACCTCGAGGCGATCGAGTCGTCCGGATTCGTGGTGGACCGGCTGCGCGTGAACGTCTACGAGTTCATCTCCGAGCAGGCGCGCAACGCCAGCGCCAAGTACGGCGTCAAGAGCATCTCGGTGCTCGCCATCCGAACCAGCTGACCACTCAAACCAGGAGGAGCCATGTCACCATCCGACAAGCACAACATCGACACCCCGCAGGAGACGCGCCCGTTCAAGGACCACGGCCACATGGACGTCGTCACCCTCGGTGACTTCACGCTCGGGCGCGGGGTCTTCGAACAAGGCTGGCGCTGGTCCAACGACGTCAAGCCGATCGCCGGGACAGAGTCCTGCCAGACGCGCCACACCGGCATCTGCCTCTCGGGGCATATGACCGTGCGACTCGACGACGGCACCGAGATCACCTTCGGTCCCGGCGACGTCCTGGTCGTCGAGCCCGGACACGACGCGTGGACCGTAGGCGACGAACCCTGCGTTCTGCTCGACACCGGCATCGCGGCCTACGCCAAGCCCGCGTGAGCACGTTTGCGAGACCACCCTGCTACACGTTTGGCGAACCGGGCACCAAAGACGGCGTCATAAACCACATCACCATCGGAGGCGAACGAACCGATGCTCGATGACATCGTCAGCCCCGTTGTCGATGAGGGCCTGGGAAA
>Ga0136633_1003341_pt1 | contig 10603 bp, 9 predicted proteins | sample AntDrymeUQ832206_2_FD_105494 | JGI IMG/M metagenome (GOLD analysis project Ga0136633, IMG submission 105494) | Polar desert sand microbial communities from Dry Valleys, Antarctica - metaG UQ83 (22.06) | ecosystem: Environmental > Terrestrial > Soil > Desert | place: Antarctica: Dry Valley...
GCACCTGACGCTGGATCCGAGCCGGGACTACCAGCCTCGCGGAGCGGCTTAGGTGTCCACTATGCTCCGCGACATCTGTCCGGGATGTCCCGCGACATCACAACGGCCACAAAGTTCGACCCGGCCCGTCCCACCCCCGGCCCCCCGGCCCCCCGGCCCCTCCCCTCGACCCCTCGTCCCGCCCGCCCCCGACCCCCGGCCTGGCCAACATGAGCCCCTAACCACCTCCCACGTGGTCACGGCCACAAGGTTCGACCCGGCCCGACACGCGCCCCCCGCCTCCCGGCCTCCGACCGCCCCTATTTCCGTTCTGTGCCAGAAAAGGTGCGGAATCCGCCCTTCATCTGGCTTAGAACGTCCTGAGGGGCGGCGGGTCGCGGGTTCGCGGCCGAGAGAAAGGCCGGGGATGGGGCATGCTTGGGGAAACACCGACGACGGGCGAGGGGTAGGGGTCATCGGCGGCAACGGTTTGATCGAGCGGCTGAGGAGCATCTGCGGGCCTGACCGCGTCATCGCGCACAAGGACCAGATGAGGACCTACGAATCCGACGGGCTCTTGCAGTACCGGGGAAGCCCGCTGGCGGTCACGCTCCCAGAAAGCTCCGCCGAAGTCCAGGCGGTGGTCCGCGCCTGTCACCACGCCCGTGCTCCATGGGTGGCGCGGGGTTCCGGAACCGGATTGTCCGGAGGAGCTGTGCCGGTGGCGGACGGGGTCGTAATAGCGCTCACCCGTATGAGATCAATCCTCGAAGTGGACCTCGACAACCAGCGCGTGACCGTAGAGCCCGGCGTCACCAATGTCGAGATCACCAAGGCCGTGGCGCCGACCCACCTTTACCCGCCCGACCCCTCGAGCCAGATCGTGTGCTCGATCGGAGGCAACGTCGCCGAGAACTCGGGCGGCGCGCACTGCTTCAAGTACGGCTTCACTACCAATTACGTAGTCGGTCTCGAGGTCGTCCTCTCCGACGGGACCATGTTGACGCTTGGAGGCAAGGAGCTAGACCGTGCCGGCTACGACCTCATCGGCGCTTTCGTCGGCTCCGAAGGAACGCTGGGGGTTGCGACCAAGATCACGGTTCGCGTGGTGCCGGCTCCCGAGTCCGTGCGCACCCTGGTCGCCTACTACGAGAGCACGGCCCCGGCGGGGCGGACGGTGTCGGACATAGTTGCGGCCGGCATCGTCCCCGCCGCCATCGAGATGATGGACAACGCCGCCATCGGGGCCTGCGAGGACGCCACCCATGCCGGCTACCCCAAGGATGCCGGCGCCGCCCTGATCGTCGAGCTCGACGGCCCCGAGGGCGAGTGCGAGGCGCGTTTCGAAGACGTCGTGGCGATCTGCAAGAGGAACCACGCGACGAACATCCGCATCGCCTCCGACGACGCCGAGCGTCAGCTCATCTGGAAGGCTCGCAAGGCCGCGTTCGCCGCCATGGGCCGGCTGGCGCCGAACTACTACGTCCAGGACGGGGTGATTCCCCGCACTCGGCTTCCCGAGGCCCTGCAGCGAATCGACGATCTCTCCGAGGAGTACGGCCTCTTGGTAGCGAACGTTTTCCACGCCGGCGACGGTAACCTGCACCCTCTTATCTGTTACGACGGCGCCCAGGCGGGCGAGGCGGAGCGCGCCGAGAAGCTCGCCGGGTTGATCGTGGAGGCCTGTATCGAGTTGGGGGGCTCGCTCACCGGCGAGCACGGAATCGGCTTGGACAAGAAGCGCTACATGACCAAGATGTTCTCTGACCAGGATCTCGCCGCATTCCAAGCTTTGCGCTGCGCCTTCGATCCGGATCAGCTAGCAAATCCCGGCAAGGTCATGCCCTCGCCGCGGCTGTGCGGTGAGGTGCCCGGTCCTTATCGCCGCCATCCGCTCGAGCAGGCGGGCGTGGCGGAGCGCTTCTAATGGTCCGCCTCGATTGCTCTCAAGGCCTGAGACTCCCCTAGCCATGGACAAGCGGAGCCCCTCGTCCGGCGAGGAGATATCCGAGCTGGTTCAGGACGCGGCGCGCGCCGGCTCGACGGTGCGGGTGAGCGGCGGCGGGACCAAGCTGGGCTGGGGACCGCCTGTGGAGGCCGATTTCGAGCTGTCCATCACCGCAATGGATGAGGTTTTGGAGCATAACGAAGGCGACCTCACTGCGGTGCTGCAGGCTGGAGTTCCCTTTCACCGCGCCCAGGCAAGGTTCGCCGACGCGTCGCAGATGCTTGCGCTCGACCCGCCGCTGGGAGAGCGCGCCGAGGCGACCATCGGGGGCGTCGTTGCGGCTGCCGACCAAGGCCCTTTGAGACATCGTTACGGGCCCGTGCGCGATCAGGTCCTAGGCGTCACCCTGGTACTGGCCGACGGCAGCGTCGTGCGCTCCGGCAGCAAGGTGATCAAGAATGTTGCGGGCTACGACCTCGCCAAACTGTTCTGTGGCTCGTTCGGCACTCTGGGTGTGATTGCCGAGGTCGTCGTCAGGCTGCATCCGGCGCCGCAAGATCCGCTGACCGTCGTGGGGCGCTCGGACGACGTGCACGCGCTCGCTGCCGGCGCCGCCCTCCTCGCTCACCGCTTGTTCGAGATCGAGGCCCTGGATGTGTTCTGGGATCACGGCTCGGGCGAGGTGCTCGCCCTGGCGGCCGGCGGAGCGCCCGACAAGCAGGCCGCCGTTTGTGCGGCCGCGTTCTCAGAAGCTGGGCTCGAAGTCTCGACCGAAGAAATTCGAGACCGATGGGCGCGCCAGCGCGCTATGCAGAGAGCCAAGGACGGTGCTGTGGTACGGATCTCGGGACTGCCGGCTCAGCTCGAGCGCGTGCTCGAGCTGGCTCGCGCCGTGGGGGCGAGCGCGGTGGGCCGGGCGGGGGTAGGAGTCAGTTGGCTGAAGTTGCCCAACGCCCCCGGGGATGAGCTTGTGGGTTCGATCGAAGAGATCCGTTCAGCGCTGAGCCCGTGGCCGGTGGCCGTGCTGGACGCCCCCGAAGCCGTGCGCGCCAAGGTCGATGTGTGGGGCCAACAGGACAAGGGGGTCGTCGAGCTGATGAGACGCGTCAAGCAGCGTTTCGATGGGGCCGGGGTGTTCAAGCCCGGCTATTTCGTGGGCGGTGTGTGATGGGCCGAGCCGCCACCGGTCAGTCCACCACGTCGCACCCAAGCAGCAGTTTCGCCTTCGATGACAAGAGGCCGCCTGCTGCAGAGCTGATCGACGATTGCGTCCACTGCGGGTTCTGTCTGCCCACGTGTCCCACATACGTGCTGTGGGGCGAAGAGATGGACTCGCCCCGAGGACGAATCGTGTTGATGAAGTCGGGGCTCGAGGAGGCGAAGGAGCTGTCCTCCGAGATGGTCACGCACTTCGACCGCTGCCTCGGATGCATGGCGTGTGTCACCGCTTGTCCCTCGGGCGTGCAGTACGACAAGCTCATCGAAGCCACGCGCCCACAAATCGAACGCAATTATCGCCGCCCGCTGTTTGACAGGATGCTTCGCAAGCTGCTCTTCGCTACCTTCACGCACCCCGGTCGCCTGCGGGCGCTGCTGCCCGTCTTGGCACTGACGCGCGCGCTCAAGTTCGAAGACCTCATGCGTCGAGTGCCTGCGAGCGCGCGGCTCGCGAGCTTCGGTCAGATGCTGGCGCTGGCGCCAAAGGTGTCGGTGGGGGCCGCGCTCAAGAAGCTTCCGGAGCACGTCGCGGCTCGCGGGACGAAGAGGGCCCGGGTTGGCCTCCTGCAAGGATGCGTTCAGAGGGTGTTCTTCTCAGACGTCAACCGCGCAACCAGCGAGGTGTTGGCGGCGGAGGGCTTCGAGGTCTTTGCGCCCGCGGCGGTTCGCTGTTGCGGCGCGCTCATGTTCCACACCGGCTATGAAGACGACGCGCTGGTGCTCGCTAAGAAAATGATCGGATCGTTCGAGGATTGCGACTACGTGGCGGTGAACGCCGCCGGCTGCGGATCGTCGATGAAGGACTATGGACACATCTTGGCGGACGATCTCGAGTGGGCCGAGCGCGCCGAGCGCTTCTCCGCCAAGGTGCGCGACGTGACCGAGCTTCTGTCCGAGTTCGAGCCGGTCGAACCCCGACACGCATTGAACCTCAAAGTCGCCTATCACGATGCCTGTCACCTCGCGCATGCTCAGAACGTCCGCTCCGAGCCCCGTAGCCTGCTGTCCTCGATCCCGGGACTCGAGTTGGTGGAGCCGGCGGAATGGGAGCTGTGCTGCGGTTCGGCCGGAATCTATAACTTGCTCCAGACAGAGGCGGCCGAGGAGCTCGGTGTGCGCAAGGCCAAGAACCTCATCGCCACGAATCCCGATGCCATCGCCGCCGGTAACCCCGGTTGTACGCTCCAAATCGCACGTTACCTCGAACAAGCCGGACGCGAAGTGCCCATCTACCATCCCATCGAGCTGTTGCATGCGTCGATATTCGAACGGAGGCTGTGAATGAGCGGTACTAATGGCGTGGAGGTCCGAGGCCCCCTTGGGGGCCGAGCCAAGGAGATCGTCACCGATGAGGCAGTGGCCTTCGTGGCCTCGCTTCATCGGGAGTTCGATAAGACTCGCCAAGAGCTGCTCGACGCGCGGCGGACTCGAGGGGCGAAGCTTGCCGAGGGCGCATCGCTCGACTTTCTTCCCGAGACCAAGGGCGTGCGCGACGGCCACTGGAGCGTGGTGCCACCTCCCGCCGACCTCCAGAACCGGCGCGTCGAGATCACGGGGCCGACCGATCGCAAGATGGTGATCAACGCTCTCAACTCCGGTGCTCGCGGATTCATGGCCGACTTCGAGGACTCGAACTCGCCGACGTGGAGCAATCTAGTTTCGGGCCAGGCCAACCTCATCGATGCGATCGAGAAGACGATCGAGTTCAAAAGCCCGGAAGGTAAGCAGTACCGGCTCGAGGAGGATGTCGCCACCTTGCTGGTGCGGCCGCGCGGCTGGCACCTGCCCGAGAAGCACGTGGTGGTGGACGGCGAGATGATCTCGGGCGCACTGTTCGACTTCGGTTTCTTCTTCTTCCACAACGCGAAGCGATTGCTCGATCGGGGCAGCGGACCCTATTTCTATCTCCCCAAGTTGGAAAGCTATCTCGAGGCGCGACTGTGGAACGATGTCTTCAATCATGCCCAGGACGTGCTCGGAGTGCCGCGCGGCTCGGTCAAGGCGACGGTGCTCGTCGAGACGGTTCCGGCGGCCTTCGAGATGGAGGAGATCCTATACGAGCTGCGCGATCATTCCGCCGGGCTCAACGCCGGGCGTTGGGACTACATGTTCAGCATGATCAAGTGTCACCGTACGCGCCCCGAGTTCGTGCTCCCGGACCGTAACTCGGTATCGATGACGCAACCGTTCATGCGCGCCTACACCGAGCTGCTCGTCAAGACCTGTCACAAGAGAGGCGCTCACGCGATGGGTGGGATGGCGGCGTTCATCCCCAGCCGAAAGAACCCCGAGATAAACGACCAGGCTTTGGCCAAGGTCACAGACGACAAGAAGCGCGAGGCGACCGACGGTTTCGACGGAACCTGGGTCGCCCATCCCGATCTCGTTGAGATCGCGACCAAGGAGTTCGACGGAGTCTTGGGCGAGCGCAGCAATCAGGTCGACAGGCAGCGCGAAGAGGTCTCGGTCACTGCCGAGGATCTGCTGAATGTGAAAGCGACCGAAGGTGACATCACCGAAGCGGGGCTCCGCAACGACGTCAACGTCGGCATCCAGTACATCTCATCGTGGCTTCGAGGCAACGGGGCCGCGGCTATCAACCACCTCATGGAAGATGCAGCCACGGCCGAGATCGCACGCTCGCAAGTGTGGCAGTGGGTTCACCACGGGGTGCGTTTGGAGTCGGGGACTCAGGTAACCGAGAGCCTGGTCAAAGACATTGCCCGAGACGAACTAGACAAGGTAAGGCAACAGGTTGGCGACGAGTTCTTCTACAACGAGGGTCGCCCGGATGAGTCACGGGAGTTGTTCGAACAGGTTGCGCTGTCCGAGGACTTCGTGGAGTTTCTGACCCTCCCCGCCTACGAGCGCCTGGACTGACGCGGTGATAGAAAGCGAACCGAGGACTCTAGACCCCCCCAAACGGTGGCGAAACGCGGACCGAGGACATTTGACCACCGCGGCGTCATCGATGGGTTGCTCAGTTCAGCCCGGGCGGCTGCGGCGGCCTCCCAGGTACGTTGTGAACCATCCGACTATTCGCTCGATGCGGTCGATGCGCCGGTCGGGCCGGCCTATTCCGGCAAGATAGTGCGACTCGCCCGGATAACGCACCATCTCGACCGTCCGGCCGCGCTGGCGCAGCATGGCGAACACGAGCTCGCTCTGGATGGCCGGGCACCTGAGATCCTGTTCCGACTGCAGCAACAGCAACGGGGCCTGAGCCTTGTGGATGTTGGTGTAAGGCGAGCGGCGCAGGAACTCGTCGATGTCTTCCGGCAAACTGCCCAGCCCCACTGCGGTCTGGTCCATCACCGTTCCGAAGTCCGAGCCGCCGAGCTCCGAGACCATGTCTGTGACGGGGTTCTCGGAGACGCCGGCGGCAAAGCGCTCGGGGAAGTGGCCCAGCATCCAGTTGACCATGAAGCCTCCGTAGGAGAGGCCCAGGATGCCGACCTTGCTCGCGCTCGTCAGGCCCTCGTCGATGGCCCAGTCAACGAGCGCAAGGAGATCGGAGCCATCGGGGTCGCCCCAGCGTCCATGCAGAGAGCGGGCGAACTCCTCTCCGTACGAGAGTGAGCCGCGTGGGTTCGCGTACATGACATGAACGCCTGCGTCGGCCAGCGCCAGCATCTCGAGCCACGGGGTGGGCCCATAGCTGGCATGGGGCCCGCCCGTGGACCTGGAGAACCACAGGACGGTTGTTGCGCCGGCCATGCGCGGGCACCAGCCACGCGTCGACTGAGTGGCCGTCGGGGTGGGAGATCTGCAGCGGTTGAGGGTCTCGTCGCCAAGGCTCGAGCCAGCGGCTTCCGTTAGATGTGAGTGGGCGCAACGAGCCGTCCTCGACCGCGTAGACCTCGGCTGCGTTGCCGCCCTCGTTCGCAACGACCACGACTCTTCCAGCGCCCACCGCGCACGCAGTGCAGACGAAGTCACCCCGCGCGAGCGGCTCCCAGGAGCCGTCGAGCCCGAAACGGTAGGGGACAGACCTGCCCCTGTCCGAGACCAGCGCGACAAAGTTGTCGTCGTCGAGCCATCCCCCGATGTCCGACACGAACGAATCGGGATCGATGAGGTCCGAGTAGCTCGTCGCTGCGACGGTAAGGTCGAGCCCGTCGCCGAGCCTGCGGCGCTCGCCGCGCCCGATCAAGAAGAGGCCGAGGTTCGACCACTCGGGAGTCCACTTGCGGTCGACGCCGATAACTACCAGCTTTCCGCCGGGCGAGAACGCGGCTTGCAGGATGGCGCCGTCGAGGGCCGCAACACGGCGACTTTGGCCTCCGGAGGCCGGGACGGTATAGGCGTGAGCTTCTTCCAACAGGTCGGCGTCCGGACGTTTGTCACCCAGGAAGCCGACGCGCCCGTCCGGCGTCCAGAAGACTTGTGTTACCTCGAATCCCGGTTCGCTCACTCGGCCCGGCCGGCTGCCTCCCACCCTGGCGACCCACGAGCTGTTGAACTGGTCGCGCACGCCGTGGCCGTCCAACCTCCAGTTCATAGCCGTGATCCTGCGCGCCACCGGGTCCTTTTTATCCCCGACGAGAAAACGTTGTTCTCCGGAAGGCGCAATCAGCGCGATGCGACGCCCGTCGGGCGCCCACTCCGCCGCCCGCACACCGCCTTCGAGGGCCGCGGCCTGCTGCGGCTCTCCTCCACTCAACGGCAGAACCCAGGGCTGGGTGCTCCCAGACCTGTCCGACAGAAAGAGCAGCCGGCGGCCGTCGGGGGAGAAGCGGGGACGCGAGTCGGAGGCAGCCGCTGTCGTGAGCTTCTCCGCCCGGCCCCCCCGGTAGCCCACGCGCCACAGTCGTGACCGGTAGCGGTTGTCTTCGATCGTGCGGCGCGAGTAGACGATCGACGAGCCGTCCGGGGCCAGCGCCAGATGCTGGATCATCACCTGCTTCAGCAGATCTTTGGGCTGGAAGCGCGCTTGGGAACTGGTTGATTTCGGCACGGTCGCACCCTACCGCTTTGCCTCTGGACCGATCGGGGAAGGTCCTATTCTGCTAAGTGATGCCAGAATTCGTCATAGACGTCATGCGAGAAGGAGACTGGGAGGACATACGGGCGATCTACTGCGAGGGCATTGCGACCGGGCATGCCACGTTCGAAGAAAACGCTCTCTCGTGGAGTGAGTGGGACGGCAGTCATCTCCAGTCGTGTCGACTCGTTGCCCGCGGAGACGACGGGGTAGTTGGGTGGGCTGCTCTCAGTTGTGTCTCGGACAGAGAATGCTACAAAGGGGTGGCCGAGGCTACCTTGTATGTCGCCGCCGACCACCGAGGAGGGGGGGTGGGAAGCGCGCTCGGACGAGCATTGATACGGGCATCGGAACCCGAAGGTATCTGGACGCTTCAGGCGATGGTGTTACCGGAGAACAAGGCGAGCCTTGCCGTGCTTGAGGAATGCGGGTTCGCAGCGGTAGGCGAGCGAAAGCTCATCGGAAGGCACAGGGGGCGCTGGCGCGACGTGATTCTGCTGGAAAGGCGGAGCAGAGTCGTGGGTGTCGATTGACCACCTTCGCAGGAGGCCCACTAACATCGGAGGTGAGCGGATCTCCCCAGAGTGGTTACGAGAGGATCCCGTTGAGCGTGCCGCCGTCGACTGCGACCGTAATCCCGCTCACGTAGGAACCGCGCTCGGAAGCCAGGAAAGTGACCACGTCGCCGAACTCCTTGGGCTCACCGTAGCGGCGCAGCGGAATCCTTGACTGGTTCGCCCGCCTCACCTCGTCGACACTCTTATCACCCGAATCGGCAGCGTTCTCATCGAGAGAGCGCAAGCGGTCGGTGTCGATGCTGCCCGGCGCGACACACAGGACCCGTATCCCGTCGGGGCCGAGCTCTTTCGAGAGTGTCTTGGCGAAGCCCACCACCGCGGCCCGCATCATATTGGACAGCAGCAGGGTGGGGATGACCTCCTTGGTGGAGGTCGAAGTGAGGAACACGATGCAGCCGCGCCCGCGCTCCTTCATGTCTGGTGTCACCGCCCGAGTCAGATTCCACGCCGATGCAGTGGTCAGAGCGAACGCCCGCGCCAGCTTGTCGTCGTCGGTCTGAGCGAATCCTCCGGGCGGCGGCCCGCCGGCATTGGCGACGAGGATGTCGACCGGCCCCAAGCCTTCGACCACGCGGACATGAGCCTCTTTGACGGCAGCCTCATCGGATACGTCGAGCGGCACCGCCAGCGCGCGGCCTCCGCTTTCTGACACCTCGGTGACGAACTCGTCCAGCAGCTCGGCGCGGCGCGCCGATACCGCCACGTGTGCCCCCTCATCGGCGAGCGAGCGCGCCGACGCCCGCCCCAACCCGCCCGAGGCGCCCAGCACCCACGCCACCTTGCCCTCAAGCCCCAGATCCATGCCCGTCCTCCCACGAGATCGGCGTCCGGACGATACTGTATCTAAGAGGTCAGGGGGCGAGGATGATGCGGCCGAAGGTTTCGTTCGAGGCCATCGCCGCGTAGGCGTCCTCGGCCTCTTCCAGGCCCACCACTCTATCGACGACCAGGTCGAGCACTCCCCGCTCGAACAGCGGCACGACCTCGCGCTCGAACGCTGCCACTGCGGCCCCCTTGGCGTACTCGGGCCGGCTCCGTAGCGCCGTGCCGGTCACTTGCAAGCGCTTGGACAGCACCGCACCCATGTCGAGTTGCGCGCTTGCACCCGCCACAAGCCCCACGATGACGATGCGGCCGGCAATCCGGCAGACTTCGACGTCCACCTCGAGGTAGTCGCCGCCGATGAGGTCGATGACGACGTCGACCTCCCCAATGTGGGCGGCCATGTCGTCGGCCGCGAGGACACCCTCGTCGAGTCCGAGCTGGGCGGCTCGCTCGAGCTTTCGGAGAGTCCTCGAAGTCCCCACCGTCGTGGCGCCTGCGGCGCGGGCGATCTGCAGGGCCGCTATGCCCACCCCCGAACCGACACCGTGGATCAGCACCCGCTCTCCGGGCCGCAGCCGGGCGCGCTCGAAGAGCGCGTCGTGGGCCGTTATGTATGCCTCGGGGATGCCCCCCGCCCGCACCGGGTCGAGTCCCTCTGGAATCCGCGCGCACAGGGACTCGGTCGTGAGCACTTGGCTGGCGTGCCCGCCTCCGCCCACGATTCCGAATACGCGATCGCCTGGCTGGAGCGAGCGCACTCCGTCGCCGACCGCGGCCACGGTGCCGGCGTGCTCGAGACCGGGGACGTCTTCAGGCCAGCCCTTGGGGGCGGGATAGCGCCCCATCTTCTGGAGGAGGTCGGCGCGGTTGACACCGGTGCCCGAGACCTCGACCAGCACCTGCTCTCCGGCGGGCTCGGGAGTAGGGCGCTCGGTTACCTCGAGGCGGCCGTCGTCGATGCGCAGAACTCTCAAGTCCGCTCTCCCTGTCCTTCCCCACCCACCCGGCCCTGTCCTTCCCCACCCACCCGGCCCTGTCCTTCCCCACCCACCCGGCCCTGTCCTTCCCCAC
>Ga0136633_1003342_pt1 | contig 10601 bp, 6 predicted proteins | sample AntDrymeUQ832206_2_FD_105494 | JGI IMG/M metagenome (GOLD analysis project Ga0136633, IMG submission 105494) | Polar desert sand microbial communities from Dry Valleys, Antarctica - metaG UQ83 (22.06) | ecosystem: Environmental > Terrestrial > Soil > Desert | place: Antarctica: Dry Valley...
AGATCTCGCGCTCGGCCGAGTCGCCGCCCATCAGGACGGCGACCCGACCGAGCGAGCGGGGAGAGCCCGCGCTCACGGCGCACGCCCCAGCAGTTCGGCGATCCGCGCCGGCACGTTGCCGATCGGCCCGGCCCCCATCGCGATGACGACGTCGTCCGCCCGGACCTGGCCGACGATGGTCTCGGCCATCACCTCGATGGCGTCGACGAAGACCGGATCGACCTTGCCGGCGACGCGCAGCGCCCGGGCCAGCGCCCGCCCGTCGGCGGCGACGATGGGCGCCTCGCCGGCCGGGTAGACCTCGGCCAGGAGGACCGCGTCGGCGCTGCCCATCACCTTGACGAAATCCTCGAAGCAGTCGCGGGTCCGGGTGTAGCGGTGCGGCTGGAACGCCAGGACGATGCGCCGTCCCGGGAAGGCGCCGCGCGCCGCCGCCAGCGTCGCCGCCATCTCGACCGGGTGGTGGCCGTAATCGTCGATCAGGGTGAAGCTGCCGCCGTCGCCGGTCGGCAGATCGCCGTGGCTCTGGAAGCGCCGGCCGACGCCGCGAAATTCCGCCAGCCCCTTGACGACCGCCGCGTCGGGCAGCTCGAGCTCGGTGGCGACGGCGATCGCCGCCAGCGCGTTCTGGACGTTGTGGTCGCCCGGCAGGTTGAGCGTCACTTCGAGGTCGGGCATGCGCTCGCCGTTGCGCCGTTGCACCGTGAAGCGCATGGTGCCGGCGTCGGCCCGGATGTTGACGGCGCGGACCATGGCGTCGGGACCGAAGCCGTAGCTGACGAGCGGACGCGAGATCATCGGCACGATCGACCGCACGCCGGGGTCGTCGATCCCGAGCACGGCGGCGCCGTAGAACGGCATCTTGTGGATGAACTCGACGAAGGCCTGCTTCAGCCGGGCGAAGTCGTGCCCGTAGGTGTCCATGTGGTCGGCGTCGATGTTGGTGACGACCGCCATGACCGGTAGCAGGTTGAGGAAGGAGGCGTCCGACTCGTCGGCCTCGACGACGATGTAGTCGCCGGCGCCCAGCCGCGAATTGGCGCCGGCGGCGTTGAGTTGGCCGCCGATCACGAAGGTCGGGTCGAGGCCGGCCTCGGCCAGGACGCTGGTGACCAGCGAGGTCGTCGTCGTCTTGCCGTGCGTTCCGGCGATGGCGATGCCCTGCTTGAGCCGCATCAGCTCGGCGAGCATGACGGCCCGCGCCACCACCGGAACGCGGCGGGCCCGCGCGGCCATCACCTCGGCGTTGTCGGACTTCACCGCGCTCGAGGTCACGACCGCCTCGGCGCCGGCGATGTTGGCGGCGTCGTGGCCGATCGCGACGCGGATGCCGAGGGCCGACAGGGCCCGGGTGGCGGCGCTCGCCATCTGGTCGGAGCCGGAGATGACGTAGCCCAGGTTGTGCAGGATCTCGGCGATGCCGCTCATCCCGGCGCCGCCGATGCCGACGAAATGGATATGCTTGACGGCGTGCTTCATCGGGCCGCTCCGACCAGGCCTTCGAGCTCGTCGGCGACCCGGGCCGCGGCCCGCGGCCGGGCCAGCGCGCGCGCCTTCGTCGCCATCGCCAGCAGGGTGTCGCGGCTCAGGCCGGCGATCAGGTCGGCCAGCGCCTGCGCCGACAGGTCGGCCTGGGCCAGATGGATGGCGGCGCCGTGACCGGCCATCCAGGCGGCGTTGTCGCGCTGATGGGCGGTCGTGCTGACGACGAGCGGCACCAGCACGGCGGCGACGCCGCCCGCGCACAGCTCGCTGACGGTGATCGCACCGGCGCGGCAGACGATGAGGTCGCAGTCGGCCAGCGCCGTCGCCATGTCGTCGATGAACGGCTGCACCTCCGCCTCGACGCCTTGCGCGAGGTAGGCCGCGCGCAGCGCCGCGACGCCGGCCTCGCCCGACTGGTGGACGACGCGCGGCCGGGCCGGCGGCGCCAGCCGGGCCAGCGCCGCCGGCAGCGTCTCGTTCAGGATGCGTGCGCCGAGGCTGCCGCCGACGACGAGCAGGCGCAGCGGTCCGCTGCGCTCGGCGAAGCGCCGGGCCGGCGGCGCCAGCGACTCGATCGCCGGCCGCACCGGGTTGCCGGTGACGATCGCCTTGGCGCCGATCCGCGTCGGCGCCGGACCCGGAAAGCCGAAGGCGATGCGGCGCGCCGCCGGCAGCAGGGCACGGTTGCTGAGCAGCAGGCCGGCATCGGCGTTCATCAGCATGAGCGGCTGGCCGAGCAGGCGGGCGGCCCAGCCGCCCGGAAAGCAGACGTAGCCGCCCATGCCGAGCACCGCGTCGGCGCCGCGGCGGCGCAGGATGGACACCGCCGCCCCGAGCGCGCCGACCAGGCGCAAGGCGCCCAGCAGGTTCTGCAGCAGCCCCTTGCCGCGCAAGCCGGCGAAGGCGAGGCGATCGATCTCGATGCCGGCCGGCGGCACCAGGCGGTTCTCCATCCCGGTCGACGTGCCGAGCCAGCTCACCGTCCAGGCGCGACGACGCATCTCGTCGGCGACGGCCAGGCCGGGCAGGACGTGGCCGCCCGTGCCGGCCGCCATGACGACGAGGTGGCGCGCCCTCACCCGCGGCCCCCGCGCATCATCTGGCGGTTTTCCATGTCGATGCGGACGACGATCGCCAGGGCGATCATGTTCATGACGATGGCCGAGCCGCCGTAGCTCATCAGCGGCAGCGTCAGGCCCTTGGTGGGCAGCACGCCGAGGTTGACGCCCATGTTGATGAAGGCCTGGCCGCCGACCCAGATGCCGACACCCTGGGCGAACAGGCCGGCGAAGACCCGGTCGAGGGCGATCGCCTGGCGGCCGATGTGGAAAAGGCGCCGGGCCAGCCAGAAGAAGGCGACGATGACCGCGGCGACGCCGACAAAGCCGAGTTCCTCGCCGATGACGGCGAGCAGGAAGTCGGTGTGCGCCTCCGGCAGGTAATGCAGCTTCTCGACGCTCGAGCCCAGGCCCTGGCCGAAGATCTCGCCGCGCCCGAAGGCGATCAGCGAATGCGAGAGCTGGTAGGCCTTGCCGAGCGTGTAGCGCTCGTCCCAGGGATTGAGGTAGGCGAAGATCCGTTCGCGCCGCCACTGCGAGGTGGTGATCATCAGCACGAAGGCGCTCGTCAGGATGGCGGTGATCAGGACGAACATCCGGCCGTTGACGCCGCCGAGGAAGAGGATGCCCATGGCGATCATCGCGATCACCAGGAAGGCGCCCATGTCGGGCTCGGCGAGGAGCAGCAGGCCGACGACGGCGATCGAGATGGCCATCGGCAGGACGGCACGGACGAAGTTCTCCTTCACGTCCATGCGCCGCACCATGTAGCCGGCGGCGTACATGGCGATGGCCAGCTTGGTGAACTCCGAGGGCTGGAAGCTGATGATGCCGAGTGGAATCCAGCGGCGCGCCCCGTTGACGCCCTTGCCGATGAAGGGCACGAGGACGAGGACGAGGAGCAGCAGGGCGACGATGAAGATCCAGGGCGAGAAGCGTTCCCACACCGACACCGGCACCTGGACGACGGCGAGGGCGGCGACGAAGGCCAGGGCCAGCGAGACGAGGTGGCGGGCCAGGAAGTAGGTCGGCGCGTAGCGGGCGTACTTGGGGTTGTCGGGCAGCGCGACGGTGGCGCTGTAGACCATCACCAGGCCCACCGCCAGCAACGCGATCACGACCGTGACGAGGGTCCGGTCGAAGGCGAGCAGCTGGGTCGGCCGGCCGCGCTCGACGCCCATCCACTCGCGCACGGGGATCGCTTCGGCGGCGGACCCCGGCCCGGCGACATCGTCGCCAAGACCGAAGCGCCGACCGAGCCAGCCGGGCAACGCAGCGAGCAGCGACGCGTTCACGCCGACACCTCGGGGTGGCCGACGCGCGCTTCGGCCCGACGTTCGACGGCGGCGACGAAGACCTCGGCCCGGTGGCCGTAGTTGCGGAACATGTCCAGGCTGGCGCAGGCCGGGCTCAGCAGCACGGCATCGCCGGCGACCGCGGCGTCGAACGCGGCCTCGACCGCCTGCTCGAGGGACGGCGCGCGCTGGCACGGCACGCCGGCCGTTGCCACGACTGTCTCGATGACGGCGGCGTCGCGGCCGAGGGTCACGACGGCGCGGGCGTGCCGGCGCAGCGGTTCGACGAGCGGCGTGAAGTCCTGGCCCTTGCCGTCGCCGCCCAGGATGACGACCAGCCGGGCCGGCGCGCGGTCGGCGCCGAGGCCGTCGAGCGCGGCGACGGTCGCACCGACGTTGGTGCCCTTGCTGTCGTCGAAGGCGTCGACGTCGTCGATGCGGCCGACGTGCTCGACGCGATGCGGCTCGCCGCGGTACTCGCGCAGGCCGTGCAGCATCGGCGCCAGCGGGCACCCGATCGCCTCGGCGAGAGCGAGCGCGGCCAGCGCGTTGGTGGCGTTGTGGCGGCCGCGCACGCGCAGCGCGTCGGCCGGCATCAGGTGCTGCAGGTCGACCTCGACCGGCAGGCTGGCCGTGGCGCCGCGCGCCTCGCCGGCCTCGGCATCGCGGGCCCGGACCAGCCACGCCATGTCGTTGTCGACGGCGATGCCGTAGTCGCCGGGCCGCTGCGGCAGTCCGGCACCGAAGCGGACGACGCGCCGCTCGAGCCAGCGCGGCGGCCGGCCCTTGCGGGTCGGCGCGGCGACCGGTGCCGGCACCTGGCGCAGGGCCGCGGCGTCGTCGCGGTTGACGACGACGACCGCCTGGCGGCCGAACACCTTGGCCTTGGCGGCGGCATAGGCGGCTTCGCTGCCGTGCCAGTCGAGATGGTCCTGGCTGAGGTTGAGCAGCGCCGCGGCGTCGGACTCGAAGGCGGTCGCGGCGTCGAGCTGGAAGCTCGACAGCTCGAGGACCCAGACCTGCGGCAGTTTCCCGGCCCGCGCGACGCCCGGCGCGGCGTCGTCGTCGGGAGCGTCGAGAGCAGCGCTGGCGGTCGGCTCGTCGACGGCGTCAATCGCGTCGATCGCGTCGGCCAGCGACTGCAGCATCGTCGGGCCGATGTTGCCGGCGGCGACAGCACGCAGGCCGCTGCGCTCGACCAGCAGCGCCGTCATCGCCGTCGTCGTCGTCTTGCCGTTGGTGCCGGTGATGGCGATGACGCGGGGCGCGTAGTCGCAGGCAACGCGCAGCGCCGCCAGCGCCTCGGCGAAGAGATCGAGCTCGCCCTGGACGACGATGCCGGCAGCCGCCGCAGCGGCCAGCGTCGGCGCGATGCGCTCGTCGGCCGGCGCCAGCCCGGGGCTGCGCAGGACGCGGTCGACGCCCTCGAGATCGGCCGGCGCGAGCGGTCGGCCGAGCAGGCTCGCCGCCGCCACGTGCTCGGCCAGCGCTGCCGCCTGCGGCGGCTGGGCCCGCGAGTCCCAGACCCGCACCGTCGCCCCCTGGCGCGCGCACCAGCGCGCCATGGCCAGGCCCGAGTCGCCGAGGCCCAGCACGAGCACGGTCCGGCCGTCCAGCGCGGCGACGGTCTTCATCGCAGCTTCAGGCTGGCCAGCCCGACCAGGCAGAGCAGCATGGTGATGATCCAGAAGCGGACGACGACCTGGGTCTCCTTCCAGCCCGACTTCTCGAAGTGGTGGTGCAGCGGCGCCATCTTGAGGATGCGCCGGCCGGCGCCGTAGCGCATCTTGGTGTACTTGAACCACAGCACCTGCGCCATCACCGACAGCGCCTCGGCGACGAAGACGCCGCCCATGATGGCGAGGACGATCTCCTGGCGGGTGATGACAGCGATGGTGCCGAGGGCGCCGCCCAGCGCGAGCGCCCCGACATCCCCCATGAAGACCTGCGCCGGGTAGGTGTTGAACCAGAGGAAGGCGAGACCGGCGCCGGCCATCGCGGCGCAGAAGATCAGCAGTTCGCCGGCGCCGGGGATGTACGGGAAGATCAGGTAGCGCGAGTAGACCGAGCTGCCGGTCACGTAGGCGAAGACGCCCAGCGCCGAGCCGACCATGACGACCGGCATGATGGCCAGGCCGTCGAGGCCGTCGGTCAGGTTGACGGCGTTGCTCGAGCCGACGATCACCAGATAGGTGAGGATGATGAAGCCGAACACGCCGACCGGGTAGCTGACGCTCTTGAAGAAGGGCACCATGAGGTCGGCCTTCGGCGGCAGGTCGTTCGAGAAGCCGCTCTGCACCCAGCGGACGAAGAGCTCGAGGACGCGCAGGTTGGTGCTCTCGCTGACGCTGAAGGCGAGGTAGAGCGCGGCGACGATGCCGATCACCGACTGCCAGAAGTACTTCTCGCGCGAACGCATGCCCTCGGGGTTCTTGCCGACCACCTTGCGCCAGTCGTCGACCCAGCCGATGGCGCCGAAGCCGACCGTCACCAGCATGACGATCCAGACGAAGCGGTTCGACCAGTCGAACCAGAGCAGCGTCGAGACGCCGATGCCGAGCAGGATGAGAACGCCGCCCATCGTCGGCGTGCCGGTCTTCACGTGGTGCGATTCGATGCCGTAGGCGCGGATCGGCTGGCCGATCTTCAGCTCGGCGAGGCGGCGGATCACCCACGGACCGAGCGCCAGGCCGATGAGAAGCGAGGTCATCGCCGCCATGACGGCGCGAAAGGTCAGGTACTGGAAGACCCGGAAGAAGCCCAGTTCGGGCGACTGCGCCTGCAGCCACTGGGCCAGGCTAAACAGCATGGACGTCCTCCGCGGGCCGGCCGGCGAGCGACGCGACGACGCGCTCCATCCGCATGAACCGGGAGCCCTTGACGAGCACCGACGCGAAAGTCGGCGCCTCGCCGAGCGCGGCGACGAGCGACTCGGCGGTCGCGAACGCCCGTCCGCCCGGGAAGGCGGCGACGGTGTTCGCGCTCTCGGGGCCGGCCGCCCAGAGCGCGGCGAGGCGGCGCTCGGCGGCGTAGGCGCCGGCCTCGCGATGGAAGGCCGGGCCCTCGCTGCCGACCTCGCCCATGTCGCCGAGGATCAGCCACTGAGGCGGCGGCAGGCCGGCGAGCACGTCGATGGCCGCACGCACCGAGTCCGGGTTGGCGTTGTAGCTGTCGTCGACCAGCGTCCGCTCGCCGCCGCCGTGGGCGATGCGGCGAAGCTGCGATCGTCCGCCGACCGCGGCGAAGGCGGCCAGGCCGCGACCGATCGCCGTCAGCGGGCAGCCGGCGGCGACGGCCGTGGCGGTGGCGGCGAGGGCGTTGCGCACGTTGTGCCAGCCGGGCATATGAAGCTCGACGTCGGCGCCGCCGAGCGGCGTGCGCAGGGCGATGCGCCAGCGGTCGCCCTGCCAGGCGGCGCGGCCGCCGACGTCGGCGACGGGCCGAGGCGCGGCGCGGCCGCCGGCGACGCCGGCCTCGTCAGGGCCGGCAGCGTCGGGCGCGAAGGTCAGCACCCGGCGCGGACCGGCCAGCGACCGCCAGAGCGGCGCATGCGCGTCGTCGGCCGGAAAGACGGCGACGCCGGCCGGGCCGAGGGCCTCGATGACGGCGCCGTTCTCGCGCGCCACCGCCTCGACGCTGCTCATGAACTCGAGGTGCTCGCGCTGGGCGTTGTTGACCAGCGCGACATCGGGCGCGGCCATCGCGGCGAGCCGGCCGATCTCGCCCGGATGGTTCATGCCGAGCTCGACGACGGCGATCTCGTGGCGCGGGCGCAGCCGCAGCAGGGTCAGCGGCAGGCCGATGTCGTTGTTGAAGTTGCCCCGCGTCGCCAGCGCGGCGTTGCCGCGCCAGGCGCGAAAGATCGAGCCGACCATCTGCGTGACGGTGGTCTTGCCGTTGCTGCCCGTGACCGCCACCAGCGGCAGCGGGAAGCGCGCCCGCCAGGCGGTTGCCAGCTCGCCGAGGGCACGGCGGCTGTCGACGACCTCGAGGCCGGCGAGACCGGCCTCGTCGAGGCCGCGCTCGGCGATGGCGGCCACCGCGCCGGCGGCGCCCGCCTCGGCGAGAAAGGCATGGGCGTCGAAGCGTTCGCCGCGCAGGGCGACGAACAGGTCGCCGGGACGCAGGCTGCGGCTGTCGCTGTGCACCCGACGCACCGGCGTCGTCGCGCTGCCGACGACGCGGGCCGCCGGCAAGGCCCGGGCGGCATCGGCGAGCGTCATCAGGGGCAACTCGTCGTCGTCGTGATCGTGGAGCAGCGCCGCGGCGCGGTCGCCGGCGCCGCTCCGGGCCGGCCGTTCGGCGCGCGCCCGCAAAGCGGCGAGCGCCACCTCGGCGTCGGAGAACGGGTGCCGGACGCCGGCCACCTCCTGGGTGGTCTCGTGGCCCTTGCCGGCGATCAGGACGACGTCGCTGGCCGCCGCCGACGCGATGGCGTGGGCGATCGCTTCGGCGCGGTTGTCGATGACGTCGAAGTCGTCGTGGCCGACCGCCCCGACGAGGATCTGCGAAATGATGAAGTCCGGGTCCTCGTCGCGCGGGTTGTCGCTGGTGACGACGGTGCGGTCGGCCAGCCGGCCGGCGATCGCCGCCATCAGCGGTCGCTTGACCGCGTCGCGGTTGCCGCCGCAGCCGAAGACGCACCAGAGCCGGCCGCCGCGACCGGTGGCCAGCGGCCGCAGCGCCGTCAGCGCCTTGTCGAGCGCATCGGGCGTGTGCGCATAGTCGACCACGATCTCGGGCTGAGGAGAAGGCGGTTTGCCGGCCACCGCCGGGTCGCCGACCCGCTGCATCCGCCCGGGCACCGGCGTCAGCGCCGCGCAGGCCGCCGCCGCGTCGGCGAGGCTGGCGCCGAACGAGCGCAGCACACCGATGACGCCGAGCAGGTTGGCGACGTTGAAGTCGCCGATCAGCGCTGTGGTGATCGGCGCCGACGTCGCGCCCTCGTGGACCTCGAAGGCCAGGCCGTGGATGTCGTGGCGGACCTGCGTGGCGCGCAGCCGCGCCTCGCCGCGCGCCGAGATCGTCCAGACATCGACGCTGCCGCCGGAGAGGGTCCGCGCCAGCTCGACGCCCTGCTCGTCGTCGAGGTTGACGACAGCCGCCCGCAGGCCCGGCCAGGCGAACAGTTGCGCCTTGGCCTGCCAGTACGCGGCCATGTCGCCGTGGTAGTCGAGGTGGTCCTGCGAGAAGTTGGTGAAGACGGCGACGGCGACCCGCGTGCCGGCCAGCCGGTGCTCGGCGATGCCGATCGACGAGGCCTCGACGGCGCAGGCGGCGAAGCCGGCGGCGGCGAAATCGGCGAGCGCCGCCTGCAGGCGGATCGGGTCGGGCGTGGTCAGCCCGCTGACGGTCATCGACGCCGGCAAGGCCGATCCGGAATCCGGCGCAGGGCCGGGCGCCGCCGCACCGGGCGGCTCGCCGATGCCCAGCGTGCCGACGACGGCGCAGCGCCGGCCGAGCCGGCCGAGCGCCTGGGCGATCCACCACGCCGTTGACGTCTTGCCGTTGGTGCCGGTCACCGCGACGACGGCGAGCCGGGTGCTCGGCGCGCCGAGGAAGCGGCTGGCGATGTCGCCGGCGGCGGCCTTGAGCCCGCGCACGGCGGCCACCCGGGTCTCGCCACGGTCGTCGAAGGCGAAGGCTTCGACGCCGTCGGCCTCGACCAGGCAGCCGACCGCTCCGGCGGCGAGGGCGTCGGCGACGAAGGCGCGCGCGTCGTTGGCCTGCCCCGGCCAGGCGATGAAGGCATCGCCTTCCTCGACACGCCGGCTGTCGCCGACCAGCCGGCGCGGCCGGCGCATCAGCAGCCAAGCGTGGGCGGCGTCGCGCGATTCGAGGACGGCGAGGCGGGCCATCAGAAGCTTTCGTCGACCGCCGGCAGCTCGTGCGAGACGATCTGCGGCTTGACGTCGAGGTCGGGCTGCACACCCATCAGCCGCAGCGTGTGCTGGACGACGTCGCTGAAGACGGGCGCGGCGACCTCGCCGCCGTAGTACTTGCCGGCGGTCGGCTCGTCGACCATCACCGCGACGATGATGCGCGGGTGGACGATGGGCGCCATGCCGACGAACCAGGAGCGGTACTTCTTCTGCGCGTAGCCGGCGCCCTCCTGCTTGTAGGCGGTGCCGCTCTTGCCGCCGACCGAGTACCCCGGCACCTGCGCCTTCGGCGCCGTGCCCCCGGGCAGGGTCGCCAGGCGAAGCATGTCGCGGATCGAGGCGGCGGTCTTCGGCGAGAGGACGCGAACGCCGGCGACCGGGCCGCTCGTCGCCGCCGGCGGCTTGACGAGGGTCACCGGGATGAGCTCGCCGTCGTGCGCGAACACGGTGTAGGCATGGGCGATCTGGAACAGCGAAGCCGACAGGCCGTAGCCGTAGCTCATCGTCGCCTGCTCGATCGGCCGCCAGCTCTTGTGGGGCCGCAGGCGGCCGCTGACGACGCCGGGAAAGCCGATCTGCGGCTTCTGCCCGAAGCCGACGGCGCTGTACAGCTCCCACATCTCGCGCGGCGTGAAGGTCAGCGCCATGCGGACCGCACCGACGTTGCTCGACTTCTGGATCACCTCGGTGACGGTCAGGTTGCCGTGCGGGTGCGAGTCGGTGATCGTCGAGCCGGTCACCGTCATCCGGCCGGGTGCCGTCTGGATGATCGTGCTCGGCGTCACCCGGCCGCTCTCGATCGCCCAGGCGGCGACGAAGGGCTTCATCGTCGAGCCCGGCTCGAAGGTGTCGGTGAGGGCCCGGTTGCGCAGCTGCCCGCC
>Ga0136633_1003343_pt1 | contig 10600 bp, 8 predicted proteins | sample AntDrymeUQ832206_2_FD_105494 | JGI IMG/M metagenome (GOLD analysis project Ga0136633, IMG submission 105494) | Polar desert sand microbial communities from Dry Valleys, Antarctica - metaG UQ83 (22.06) | ecosystem: Environmental > Terrestrial > Soil > Desert | place: Antarctica: Dry Valley...
CGCCGAGACGGCGCTGGCGGCAGTGCTTCCCCAGATTCCGCAGATCGTCGCGACCGCGATGGCGGCGGTGCACCCCGAGGATGTCGAGGAAGCGCTGGAGGAGGCCGAAGAGGAAATGCGCGAAGCGGGCCGCCTCAGCCAGAGCGAGATTGCGGCCGCAATGCGCGGCGCCCGGGCTGCGGTGCGGACGCAGCGGGTGCGCGTGGTGAGGCCCCCGCATGCGGCGGCGATCGCCGCGGCGGTGCGCAACGCAGACCAGGTTCGCGTCGAGGCCTTGCGGCAGGCCGAACATGCCCGGACGAACGCCCACCGTCAGGTGCGCATTTCGATGGCGTCGGGCGCGGTTGGAATGGAGCGGGGCGCCGACAGCATGGAACGCGGCGCCGACCGGATGGAGGCCCAGGCCGCCCGTCTGCGCTCGGACCGTGACTATCGCGAGCGGCAGATCGAACGCGCCCGGGCGCGCGGCGAGCATGTCACGCACGAGCAATTGATCGAGGCCGCGGGCGAGATGCGCGAAGGCGCGCAGGACATGCGCGAAGGCGCTCGCGAGATGCGCCAGGGCGCGCGCCGGATGCGCGACGGCGACTAGATCACCGGGCTAGGGAGGGAAATGGCGGGCGCTTCGGCGCCCGTCATTTTTTCGTGGGCCTTTTGCCAAGTATCAGCCCGTCACTCCCGCGAAAGCGGGAGTCCCGCTTCCTTTTTTCCGTATGTCGTTCCAAGAAGAAGCGGGATTCCCGCTTTCGCGGGAATGACCGTTGCGGGGGGTGCGTAATGCGGGCGATCCTTGGTTTCTTCCTGACCCTTCTTCTCGCCGTCCCCGCGGTCGCGCAGGATCAGCCGCATCAGCGGCAGGCGCGGGCAATTTATGAGCGGCTGATCTCCTTTCGCACCGCTACCGGCCACAATCAGGTTCCGGCGATGGCCAATTATGTCGCCGAGACGCTGCGCGCAGGCGGTGTACCGGAGGCCAATATCGTCATGCTGCCGCACGAGCAGACGACGGCGATGCTGGTTCGAATTCCGGGCGCGGAAGCGGTGCGGCCGATCCTCTTTTCCGGCCATATGGACGTCGTCGACGCGCGCCCCGAGGATTGGGAGCGCAATCCCTTCCAGCTGGTCGAGGAGAATGGCTATTTCTTCGGGCGGGGCACGGGCGACAACAAGGCCGGGATCGCGGCGATGGTCTCGACGATCCTGCGTCTGACCGCAGCGGGCCGGCGGCCGCGCACGACGATGGTCTTCGCCTTCATCGGCGACGAGGAAACGGGGATGGAGACGACCGCTCTGGTCGCCGCCCATCCCTGGGTCCGCGGCGCCCGCTTTGCGATCAACACCGACGCGGGCGGCGGCCGGCTCACCGCCGATGGCCAGCCGATTATGTACGGCATCCAGGGCGCGGAGAAGACCTTCGCCAGCTTCCATGTCACGGTGCGCAATCCGGGCGGGCACAGCAGCCGGCCGCGCCCCGACAATGCGATCTATCAGCTTGCTCAAGCGCTGCTGAGGGTGCGCGAGATACGCTGGCCGGTGCTGACCAATGCGGTGACGCGGGCGGCGCTTGGCGTGACGGCGGCGGCGACGCCGGGGCCGGCCGGACAGATGATGGCGCGTTTCGTGGCCAATCCCGACGACCCACAGGCGCGCGCGGCCTTGCTTGCCAATCCCGATTTCGTCCGCGAGGTGAGCACGACCTGCGTCGCGACCTTGCTGGAGGCGGGCCATGCCGACAACGCTCTACCGCAGCGGGCGCAGGCGACGGTCAATTGCCGGATCTTTCCGGGCGTCACGGTCGAGGAGGTGCGCGCCACCCTGGTCGCGGCGATCGCCGATGAAGGCGCGGTGGTGGAGGTGGTCGGCACCCCTTCGGCCAGCCCGGTCTCCGAGCCGGACCAGGTCGTGACTGCGGCGATCAGCCGCTCCATCCATGCCCGCCACCCCGGCGTGCCGATCACGCCCTATCAGGAAGCGGGCGCGACCGACGGGCGGGTCTATCGCAGCACGGGCATTCCGACATTCGCCAGCTCCGGCATCTTCATGCGGGAATCCGACATGTTCTTTCACGGCCTGAACGAGCGCATCCCGGTTGCCGCTTTCTATGAGGCGATCGAGCATATTCACGACCTCGCCATGGACCTCGCGGTCGAATGAAGCGCGCGCTCACCCTCGTCGCGCTGATCGCGCTGCTGCTCGCGCCCGCGCAGGGTTGGGCGCAGCGCAGCACGCGCTTCTACGATGTCGTGATTCGCGGCGGCACGATCTTTGACGGGGCGGGCGGCGCGCCTTATGTCGGCGACGTCGCGATCAGGGGCGACCGCATCGCCGCGATCGGGCGGCGTATTCCGGGCCGTGGCGCGCGCGAGGTGGATGCGCGCGGGCTGGCGGTCGCGCCGGGCTTCATCAACATGCTGAGCTGGGCGACCGAGAGCCTGATCGAAGACGGACGCGGCCAGAGCGACATCCGCCAGGGGGTCACGCTGGAGGTGATGGGCGAGGGCTGGTCGATGGGCCCGCTCAACGACGAGATGCGCCGCCTCACTATATCGCGGCAGGACGACATCCGCTTCCCGATGCCGTGGACGACTTTGGGGCAATATCTCGAACATCTCGAGCAGCGCGGCATCTCGCCCAACGTCGCGAGCTTCGTCGGCGCGGCGACGGTGCGCATCCATGAATTGGGCGAGGGCGATATCGATCCGAACCCGGCGCAACTGGCGCGGATGCGGGCTTTGGTCCGGCAGGCGATGAATGAGGGCGCGATGGGGGTCGGCTCCTCGCTCATCTACGCGCCGGGCAATTTCGCTGAGACGGACGAGCTGGTCGCTCTGGTGACAGAGGCGGGCCGCTGCGGGGGCATGTATATCAGCCACATGCGCTCCGAAGGCGACCGCATCCTGCAATCGGTCGACGAGCTGATCGAGATTTCCCGCCGCTCGGGCGCGCCGGCGGAAATCTATCACCTCAAATTCTCCGGGCGGGACAATTGGGGGCGCTATGAGGAGGTGATCCGGCGCGTCGAGGCGGCGCGGGCGAGCGGCCTGCGCATCACCGCCGACATGTATCTGTACGAGGCGGGCGCGACCGGGCTGACCGCGGCGATGCCGCTCTGGGTGCAGGCCGGCGGGATGGAGGCGTGGATCGCACGGCTGCGCGACCCGGCCATCCGCGCGCGGGTGATCGCCGAGATGCGTGACCGGAGCCCGCCGTGGGAGAATCTGATGCTCCGCGCCGGGCCGGCGGGGATGATGTTCACCGATTTCCGCACTCCCGCCTTGCGCCGCTACGTGGGCAAGACGCTGGAAGAGGTGGCGCGGGAGCGGGGCACCTCGCCCGAGGACGCCGCGATCGACCTGGTGATCGAGGATGGCAGCCGGGTCGGCACGATCTATTTCCTGATGAGCGAGGACAATATTCGCCGGCAGGTGCAATTGCCCTGGATGAGCTTCGGATCGGATGCGGGCGCGCCGGCGACCGAAGGCGTCTTCCGCAATTCCAACCCGCATCCGCGCGCATACGGCAATTTCGCGCGGCTGCTCGGCCGCTATGTCCGCGACGAGGGGCTGGTGCCGCTGCAGGAGGCGGTGCGCCGGCTGACCTCGCTCCCGGCGACCAATCTCGGAATTCGGGAACGCGGATCGCTGGGGCCGGGCAATTTCGCCGATCTCGCCATCTTCGATCCGGCAGTGATCGCCGACCGCGCCACTTATGCCGCGCCACATGCTTATGCGGTCGGCATGCGCCATGTCTTCGTCAACGGGACGCAGGTGCTGCGCAATGGCGAGCATACCAATGCGAGGCCGGGCCGGGTGGTGCGCGGGCCGGGCTGGAACCGGTGCGGGGCGGGGCAGTAATGTCTTTTCCCCGGCGGAGGCCGGGGCCAAGGGCCCGAAGGGCTTCGAAACAAGGCCTGGACCCCGGCCTCCGCCGGGGAACGGGAAAGGCCCGTCTCGCCTTGTCACGGACCTCCTTTCCTGCGTAGCCGTTGTGGAGGCGGGGGCGCCGGTCGGGAAGGGTTCCGAGTGAACGAAAGACGCGCTTTCATCAATGCGATTGCGGGCGTCACGCCCGATAACGACGTCCATGCTCTCTTCATCGACTGGGCGCAGGCGCAGGTCGAGGATCCCCGCATGCGCAAGCTTTTCCTGCGCATGGCGGAGAGGTCGGGGATCGAGCATCGCTGGTCGGTGCTGCCGCCCGCGCCGGGCAATCTGCCGCACGACCAGCCCGGCGGCTTCTATCACGGCCCGTCGCCGGCGACATCTACGCGAATGAAGACCTATGCCGAGGCCGCGCCGAAGCTGGCGCTCGGTGCGATCGAGAAATTGCGCGCGCAGGTGAACCTCGACGGCGTCACCCATCTCGTCGTGGCGAGTTGCACCGGCTTCGCCGCGCCGGGGATCGATCAGATCATCGCCCGCGCGCTTGGCATCGAGAATGTCGAGCGCACTTTGGTGGGCTTCATGGGCTGCTACGCCGCGGTCTGTGCGCTGCGCACCGCGCACCATATCGTTCGCTCGGACCCGCAAGCGCGGGTGCTGGCGGTGACAGTGGAGCTTTGTTCGTTGCATCTGCAGGAGACACAGCAGCTCGAGAGCCTGCTGGCCATGCTCCAGTTCAGCGACGGCGCGGCGGCGGCCCTGGTGACGGCCGATCCCAAGGGCTTCGAGATGACCCATCTCTTCTCGGCGGCGCTCGAGGATTCGGCTTCGCTGATCCAGTGGAACATCGGCGATACCGGCTTCGAGATGACGCTGTCGGGTGAAGTGCCGGGGCGGATCCAGCATGCGCTGGCCGACGACGCCGTGCGCAAGCGGGTCTATAATGGCTGGCGGCCGGACGAGGTCGATACCTGGGCGGTGCATGCCGGCGGCCGGTCGATCCTCGATGCGGTCGAGCGGGGGCTGGAATTGCCGCAGGGCGCCTTATTCGCCTCGCGCGAAGTGCTCGCCAATTACGGCAACATGTCGTCGGCGACGTTGATGTTCGTGCTCGCGCTGCTGATGGAGCGGCCGGGCGTGGGCAAGGGCGTGGCCATCGCCTTCGGGCCGGGCCTGGCCGCGGAGGGCTTCCACTTCGAGCGCGCCGCGTGACCTCGCTCGCCATCCGCTCGCGCCACGAGGAGCAGATGGACGATCCCGCTTTGCCGCCCGAAACCTATGACGCGGTGCTGCGCGATCTGGCCCGGGTCAATCGCTGGACTTTCACGGCGCGGCCGACCTTGCTGTTCCTGAAGCGCGAGACGAAGGGCCTCGCCGCCTTTCGCCTGCTCGACGTCGGCTTCGGCCAGGGCGACATGCTGCGGCGGATCGCGCGCTGGGCGCGTCGGCGCCAGATCGCGGTCGATCTTGTCGGCGTCGATCTCAATCCGAACAGCGCGGCGGCGGCGCAGGCGGCCACGCCCGCCGGAATGCCCATCGAATATCGCACCGGCGATTATGCCGAGCAGCCGACGCCGTTCGACTTCGTCGTCTCCAGCCTCGTCGCCCATCATATGACCGACGATCAGTTGCGCGCCTTCATCCGTTATATGGAAAAGCAGGCGAGCCGGGGCTGGCTGATCAACGACCTGCACCGGCACGGGTTCGCTTATTTCGGCTTTCCCTGGTTGGCGCGATTGATTGGCGCGCACCGCATCGTCCGGGAGGACGGGCAATTATCGATCGCGCGCGCCTTCCGCCGCGACGAATGGCGGGCGATCCTCGCCGATGCGGGCGTGCCCGAAGGCGCGGCGCGGATCGTTCGGCGCTTTCCCTTTCGCCTGTGCGTCGAACGTCCGCGCTGATCATCGGCGGCGGACCGGCCGGTGCGGCCGCCGCGATCGGGCTGGCGCGCGCCGGCGCGATGCCGGTGCTGATCGAGCGCTCGGCGGAGCCGCGCGACGTGGTCTGCGGCGGTTTTCTGGGCTGGGACGCGCTGGCCCATTTGCGCAAGCTGGGGCTCGATCCGGCGGTGCTCGGAGCGCGGCCGGTCGGGCGGGTGCGGATGATCGCGGGCCGGCGGGTGGCCGACAAGAGGCTGCCCAAGCTTGCGGCCGGACTCTCGCGCCGGGCGCTGGATGCGGCGCTGTTGCGGATCGCGGAGGAAGCGGGGGCAACAATATTACGCGGGCGGGCGGCGCGAGCGGTCGAGGGGCGGAGTGTGCGTCTCGACGACGGCGAGGAGTTGAGCGCGGACGCTCTGTTCGTGGCGACCGGCAAGCATGAATTGCGCGGCGTCGCGCGGGACTTTGGCGACCGCCCGGTCTCGGTGGGTCTGCGCGCGGCCTTCACGCCTTCGGCCGAGGCTGCGCGCGATCTCGCCGGGACTGTCGAGCTGCATCTTTATGACGGCGGCTATGCCGGACTGCTGCTGCAGGAGGACGGCAAGGTGAACCTCTGTTTGTCGGTCGCGCAGCGCCGCTTGAGCGAGGGGCGCGACGCCTTGCTGGCGGCACTCCAGGAGGAGGCCCCGATTCTCGCCGAGCGGATCGGCGGGCAGCCACTCGACTGGGAGGCCATTGCCGGCGTTCCTTATGGGTGGCGGGCGCGGACGACCGAGCCGGGCGTATATCGCGTCGGCGATCAGGCGGCGGTGATCGCCAGCCTTGCCGGCGACGGGGTAGCGATCGCTCTGGCCAGCGGCACGGCGGCGGCGCAGGCCTGTCTGCACGGCGACGGGCCGGGCGCACGCGCTTTTCAAAAGGATTTCGCACGCCGCGCGGCGCGGCCGATCCGCGCCGCCGAAATGCTGCGTCACATGGCCGAGCGTCGTGGCGAGCGGGGGCTGATGATGAACTTGGCGAAGTTTGGCGGATTGGCGCGGCTTTGGGCGCGGCTGATGCGGATCGGTTAGCGGCCGCCGGTCAGTCCGGCGGGGGCGTCGGCGCGCCACTGACCGGAGTTGCGATATTCCTCGCGGATCGTCGATTCGGGAAGGTTGGTGGCACTCCAGCGCGGATTGGCGGGGATGTCCGACGGCATCGCGACGGCGGCCCGGACCTGGGCCGGAGTGGCGGGCGCGAAGGCATCGAAGCGCGTTTGCATCGCGCCGGCGCGGGGGAAGAGGATCGGGTTCGGCCGGGCCAGCGGCTCGGCGCCTGCATAGGAATCCCTGAAGGCGCCGCGCGTGCCGGCGAGGCCGGGCAAGGCGTAAAACTGGTGCGCGCCGATCAGCGCGGTGCGGGCGAGGCGCGGTCCCCAGGAGGGCGAAACGGCGAGCGTGTGATAATGGGTCGAGAAGCCCACGGGAGCGAAGACGCGTCCGGCGAGCGCTTCGCCGGCGAGGCGGCGGGCGCGGTCCCATGACGAACCTCCCGCCGCGCGGGCAAGCGAGCCGTCGCAGGTGAAAGTGAACTGGCAGCCGCCACCGGCGCGCATCGGCCCCTGATAGACGACGCCGCAGACGCTGTTCGGCCAAGCCGGGTGGCGCACGCGGTTGAGCACGACCTGCGCCACCGCGCGCTGCCCGTCCTCGCTCTCCGAAGCGGCCTCGTAATAGATGGCCTGGGCGAGGCAATCGAGCGAGCGCAGACTGTCGAGCGGGGTGCGGCCCTGGAAGACGAAGCTGTTGGCGGCGGCGAGATTCTCGGCCGAGGTCAACGGCATTCCGGCGGGCTGGCCGAGACCGTCGAGGCCGATCAGGCCGGTCCGCGCGACCGTAGCGGCGGGCGCTGGCGCGGCGAGGGCGATTTGCGTTTCGGCGGACTGCGAGACGGCGACGGGAACGCAGGACGAGCTCCCCAAAACGAGGCCGAGGAAGGCGAGTGGACGGGGGCCGCGCAGCAGCCCTTTCTTGCTCGTCTTTCCCTTGGATACGCCCAACTTTATGCCCGCTTCCTGCCCGGAAATGAGGCTCCCGGACCGCGCCGATACGCCTTTCCGCCCTCTGCCGCGCGTCTCGATTTCGCTGCGTCCCAATAAGGAACAGAGGTGCAGGAAGTGTTGATGGCGCTTGGTCGATGGCGCTTCGCGCTTGGTCGAAGAGCCCGCGACTTGGCGGCAACTCGCGGGTCTATTGGGGGCCGGACAAGATCGACGTCCGGGGTTCGGCGCTCGCAGCCGGGATGATCGTGCGTATGAGCCATGCCGCCAACCGAGCCCACCAGGCGGCACGGCTCATGCGGGGAGGCGGCGGTGCCCCGCCGGCGCCTCCCTATTCAGCATGGCCAGAGAGTTGATCAAGGCAAAGGCCGTTCAGGCTGAGCCTGTCAAAGCCCTGTCCTTCCCTGTCCAAGAGACAAGCAGTCCTTCGACAAGCTCAGGATGAGCGCTGCTGGGCCAAAGCCCTTGGGCACGATCTACCGCCCCGCGAACCTCTTCACGGCATCCACATACGACCGCCCGATGCGCTGCTCGCCGCCGTCCCTGAGCCGTGCCGTCCAGTGGGCGGCGTCGTCGCGATAGAGGCCGGTGATGGTGTCGCGGCGCAGCAGCACCGAGCGATGGACGCGCAGGAAGAGTGCCGGATCGAGCTCCTCCTCCAGCTTGGCGATGGTGCGGTGGATCAGCCAGGTGCGCTGGCCGACATGGAGGCGCATATAATCGCGCTCGGCCGTGACCCGCTCGATGTCGCGCGCCGCGATGCGGACCAGGCCGCTATGATCGGGCACCCAGAATTCCTCGACGAAGGCGGTGGGCGCCCGCATCGCATCGCGGCCGCCCGCAGCGAGATGGGCGCGGACGCGCTCCAGCGCGCGCTCGAGCCGGTCGGGGAGGACCGGTTTCATCAGATAATCGATTGCCGCGATATCGAAGGCGGCGACGGCGAAATTGTCGAAGGCGGTGACGAAGACGATGGCCGGATCGACGCCGGTGCGCTGAAGCGCGCGGGCGACGTCGATCCCGTCCATACCGGGCATCGCGATATCGAGGAGGACGAGGTCCGGGCGGGCGCCGGGGGCGGCGGCCAGCGCGGCCTCGCCGTCATGCGCGGTCGCGACGACCTCGACGCCGGGAAGCCGCTCCAGCAGCAATTGCAGGCGCTCGACGGCCAGCGGCTCGTCGTCGACGATCATCGCGCGCAACGGCGCGGTCATGCACGCACAACCGGCATATAGAGATGGACGGTATAGCCGCCATCGGGATCCGCCCCGTGCAGCACGCCGGCCATCGGGCCATAGCGCGCCGTCAACCGTTCGCGGACATTGGCGAGGCCGACGCCGGTGCCGCCCTCGCCGGCCTCCGCCTCGCCCGCCTCGCCATCATCCTTCACCTTGATGTGCAGCCGGCCGGCTTCCTCATAAGCGGTCAGCCGGACGGTGACAGGCTTGCGCGATTTGGCGACGCCATATTTCACCGCATTTTCGACGATCGGCTGAAGGATCAGGACCGGCACGAGCGTATCGAGCAAAGCCTCGGGCATTTCGATCTCGACGGTGAGGCGCTCGGGGAAGCGGATCTGCTCGATGTCGAGATAGAGGCGCTGCAGCTTGATCTCCTCGGCGAGCGGCACATCGGCGGTGGGGTCGGCCGAGAGGGTAGCGCGGAAGAAGGTGGAGAGGTTCATCAACATGCGCTCGGCGGTCTCGGTGCGCTTGGTCAGAACGAGGGAGGAGAGCGAGTTCAAAGTGTTGAAGAGGAAGTGCGGGTTGATTTGATATCTGAGCGCGCGGAGCTGCGCCTCCTGCGCCTCGCGCGCGAACAAAGAGGCGCGCAGATCGGCGGCGCGCAACTCTCGCGCATAGCTCGTCGCGACATAGAGAGCGGACCAGGCGGCGAAGAGGAAATACCAGCTGATCGCGCTCTCGATGACGGACTTCACCGCCATCTCCAGAGCCGACAGGCCCTCGCTGTCCCAATTGCTCATCACCGAATCGAGCGGCGCGAAGACGTAGAAAATGTAATAGTTGAACGAGCCGAAGAGTAAGGCGGCGGGGAAGCAGAGCAGGCCGGCGAGCACCGCCTTCTTGGTCAGGCTCGACCGCGCGACGCAGCGCATCAACAAATAGATCAGGAAGGTGACGAGAGCGCCGACCACGATTGCGGCGGCGCGGCGCAGCAGCATCGGCCCCAAATCGTGATATTGCAGGATGATCGCGCGCAGCGTCACCAGCGCCATGTAGAGCAGCCAGAAACCGGCGATCGACTTCAGCGCCATGCCCAGATCGGGCAGGCGACGCGCGTCGCCGGCAGGGATCGCCTTATCCATCCCGCCTGTTAGCGCAGCCCCTTGAGAAAAGTCTTGGCCGGCCGGGGCGTTGGCCGAAAGGCCGGGAAGGTTGGTCGAAAAGGCGGACCTCGGGCGGCGATAGCCGAGCGCGTCGGACATGCCGGGCTGCGTCCTGCCCTCGTCCCGATCCGTCATTTGCGCCGATTCCCGCCCATGCGGCGGCCATAACATGCGCCGGGCGCGGCGTCAGGCCGGGCGGGGCTTTTCGTTGCGTGTCCGCAAATATCCCCGCTTCCCGCCGTTATCGTGAATCAGGCTGTTGCCGAATGGCGACAGGTCGGACGCACTGCGACCAAGAGAAGCGGTTTCGAATTGCGGGCGGAAGTGAAGCATGATTCATTTCTGAACGGGGAGCGGGGATCTGGTTAACGGCTTCGAAAGCCGTTGTGCGTTATCCCGCGCTTGAGGGGCAAAGGAGTGTGGGAAGATGAGTACGAGGACTCGGCCCGCC
>Ga0136633_1003344_pt1 | contig 10597 bp, 11 predicted proteins | sample AntDrymeUQ832206_2_FD_105494 | JGI IMG/M metagenome (GOLD analysis project Ga0136633, IMG submission 105494) | Polar desert sand microbial communities from Dry Valleys, Antarctica - metaG UQ83 (22.06) | ecosystem: Environmental > Terrestrial > Soil > Desert | place: Antarctica: Dry Valley...
ACTGGACCGTCGATCTTCCCAGCGACTGCGTCGCCGCCGTGTTCGTCCTGGACCTCGATCACTTCAAGCCCGTCAATGATTTGTACGGCCATAGGCTCGGCGATGAGGTGTTGCGGGTCGTTGGCAAGCGCCTGGAGCGCATTGTCGGTGGCGATGGCATGGTGGCGCGCCTCGGGGGCGATGAGTTCGGCATCGTCATGCCGGTGAGCCGGGACAAGAACGCCCAAGTCCGGCTGGCCCGCCGCATCGCCTACGAAATCCCCAAGCCCATCGCCCTTGCGGCGCTTGTCTTGGAGGTGGGCGTGAGCGTCGGCGTTGCAATCGATGACAGGGACGTACGCACCTTCGACGAGATTGCCGCGCGCGACGGCAGCGAGGTGGAGACCCTTCTGCGCCAGGCCGATATGGCGATGTACAAGGCAAAGACGGAAGGACGCGGGTCCTATCGTTTTTTCGACCGCGACATGGACGATCGCTTGCAACAGCGGGTGAAGCTCGAGACGGAGATTAGAAGCGCCATCGCCTCGGGCAAGATCGTGCCGTTCTATCAGCCGATCGTCGAACTCGCGGACGGCAATATCATCGGCTACGAGGTCTTGGCGCGCTGGCTGCATCCGACGGAAGGCATTGTGCCGCCTGTCGTCTTCATTCCGATTGCGGAAGATACCGGTGTCATCGGCGAACTTACCGATGCGCTGCTCGCGCGCGCGCTCGCCGAAGCCGCGTCCTTTCCCGGTGATACATTCCTGTCCTTCAATATCTCGCCGCGGCAATTCGCCGATCCCTGGCTGTCACAGAAGATACTTGCCGCGCTGATCAGGGTGTCCTTCCCGCCGCACCGGCTGGAAATCGAGCTGACCGAGACGGCGGTGGTGAAAAGGCTCGATGAGGCCAAAAGCATGCTGCAATCCATGCGCAATGTCGGCGTGCGCATCGCGCTCGATGATTTCGGCACCGGCTATTCCGGCCTGCATCATTTGCGCGAGCTGCAGCTCGACACGATCAAAATCGATCGTTCCTTCGTCATGCAGGCGGTGGAGAAGCCGGAGGATGCGAAGCTCGTTGAAGCCATCGTTGGTCTCAGCCGGGTCCTCGGCCTTCAAGTGACCGCGGAAGGCATCGAGACCCAAGAGACCCTTGATCTCTTGCTCAAGCTCGGCTGCGAGACCGGGCAGGGCTTTTTCTTCGGCAGGCCGATACCGGCGGCGGAAGTCGCGCGGCCGCTATCCGACAGGTCGCGGCACATCGCTTGAGTCTTGGGGCTAACGCGGCGCGAGTACCATCACCATCTGCCGCCCCTCCAGCCGGGGCTCGGACTCAACCTTGGCGATGGTCGTGGTGTCGAGCTTGACGCGGTCGAGCAACTGCGCACCGAGCTCCTGATGCGCCATCTCGCGCCCCCGGAACCTTAGCGTCACCTTGACCTTGTCGCCTTCCTCGAAGAAGCGGCGCATCGAGCGCATCTTCACATCGTAGTCGTGCGTATCGATGTTCGGCCGCATCTTGATCTCTTTGATCTCGACGGTGCGCTGCTTCTTGCGCGCTTCGGCCGCCTTCTTCTGCGACTGATATTTGAACTTGCCGTAGTCGAGGAGCTTGCAGACCGGCGGCTCCGAATTCGGAGCAATCTCCACGAGATCGAGCCCGGCTTCAAGCGCGTGCGCGATGCCATCCGTCGTGGAGATCACGCCGATATTAATGCCAGTGGCATCGATGAGCTGGATGTTGGGAACGGTGATGCCCTCGTTGATGCGGGGGCCCTCCCTGTTGGGAGTCAAATTCGTCGGCCGTCTTGCGATGTGTCGCTCTCCTCTGTTCCGAACACAGCTGCGATCCCCGTCGGGACGAGCCTTGTTCCTCGTCCGGCGCTGAACGCTTCAAGGTTCTACAGGATGGGAATTCACAATGACAAGTCAAACGCGAGGGATTCTGCCATCGATCCCCGGCGGATCGCGGTCTGCACGACCCGCCGGGGCAAGGGGAACAACGGAATCGCCGGTCTAGCTCGCGCTTGCCGGTCCCGCATAATCGGTGAGCTGGCAGCTCCAGCCGCCGACGGCGTAGCCATGATAGGCCGGGTTCTGCTCAAGATACTGCATGGAAGCGAGGTAACCGGCCCGGCCGATGCAGGAGCGCGGCGACATCTCCGCGGTCATGATTTCGGGCGGGACGGGGACATCGACGCATTGTCCGGGGCCCGCCGCGCCGCTCGCCAGGCACGCCTTGACGATGAGGGTGACGAATAGCTTCATGCCGCCCTCCTTCCAGTCGAATAAAGTCCAACACTCATAACGAACTCCTCTTGTGCGCGTGCGCGCATCGAGCCTGCCCATCTTGCGATGGCGCCTGTCCTCCAAGGATTTCCTGCAAAGATCGGCTGGTACGATCCAGCTTTCATGCGGACACTTGAGATGTGCCGGCAGATTGGCGCGGGGAACGTCCCCTCGCGCGTTCAAGTTCCCTACATGGGGAACCTCGCCTGTCGCAGCAAGGCTTTTCCCCCGCGCCCGGACAAGGCATGGTGGGATAGAATAGGAGACGGGAGATGAAGATGCGGGTGCTGATCGCCGCAATCGTTCTGTTGGGCCTGACGGTCGCGGGCTTCGCGCAAGGAAGCCCCACAAGGCGGTGCCTGCTGATTTCCGGCACCGGGGATGGGCTCGGCAAGCAGGCTGCTTCGGCGGCCGCGCTCGGCGCGCTCGCCGATGCCGTTGCGAAATGGCAGGCCGAGCAGAATGTGCAGACCTACGAGGCGACGCCCTGGAAGCCCAATCCCAATCCCTATTGGCGCAGCACCATTTCCGAGAATCTCTTCCTGCCGCCCGACGACGTGACCGATCGGACCTATACGATCTGCTGGAAGGGCGTGGTGTCGCCGGCGGTCTGCACCTCCGGCACCAAAGTTTGCTGGTAGCGGATCAGGGTTCGGCCGCGTAGGCCGGCGGATTTTCGTACAGCTCGGCCAGATTGGTGCCGAGCAGCTCGTCGTAAACGGCGAGGGTCTTTGCCTGCATCTGCGAAAGCTCGAACAGGGCGACGACGCGCGCGCGGCCGCGCGCTCCGATTGCGGCTCTTTCGGCGGGCGACAGCGACAGCGCGAACTTGATGCGGTCGGCGAGCGCCCCGGCATCGCCCGCCGGAACGCTCCAGCCCGTGAAGTCCTCGCCCTCGCCGATCGTCTCCGGCAAGGCTCCAAGGTCTGACACGATAACCGGGCATCCCATGGCCTGCGCCTCGATGCTGGTGCGCCCGAAGGTCTCGGCGACGAGCGACGGCACCAGGGCAAGGTCGGCTGCGAGAAAGGCGACCGGCATGTCGCTGCAATGGCCGACGACGCGCACCTTGTCTTCGAGCTTGTTGCCGGCGATGAGGTCGAGCAGTTCCTGGCGGTAGACAGCCTTGCCTGGGGCGTCGCCGGCGAGGATGATGCAAACACCCGCAAGCGCGCCCTCTTTGTCCAGACGGGCGGCGGCCTCGATAGTCTGCGGCTGGCCCTTGATACTGCTGATCCGCGCGGCATGCAGCACGATGCGCGTTTCCGGCGCGACGCCCCAGACTTGCCGGAGCTTGCTGACGGGTCCCGGCGGGACCACGAGCGGATCGAAGACCGCGCTATCCAGGCCGCGATAGACGACGCGAATGCGATCTCGCGCGACGTGCTGGCGGCCGACGACAAGATCGGCGGTGTACAGCGAATTGGCGATCACGCGGTCGCCGCGCCCCATGACGCTGTTGTAGAGCGCCTTGAGCGGACCGGGGCTGCTATAGGCGCCATGATAGGTGGTGACGAAGGGTCGCTTGGTCCAGCGCGCGGCGATGAAAGCGCTCCATGCCGGGGCGCGGCTGCGGGCATGGACGAGATCCACGCCGCGCGCCTCGATGAGCCGCGCGAGTTTGCGCGCATTGGCGAGCATGGTAAGGGGGTTTTTGCTGGCGACAGGCATCGGAACCACCTCGCCGCCGGCTTGCACGATTGCCTTTGCCATGCGCCCGCCTTCGGTCGCGACCAACGCCTTCGCGCCGGCTCGGGTCAGCGCCTCGGCGATTTCGACGGTCGTCATCTCGCTGCCTCCGGTTTCGAGGCGCGGCACGACCTGCAATATGGTCACATTGGGCATGGGGTAAACTTCGTGTGAATGGCTCGGCAACGATGCAGGGCTTCTTAGAATGGACGTTGGATCACGGCAATTCGCGGAGATCGGCTCAGGCGCGCGCCGCCGCCGCATCGCCTATCGCTGGACTGGCACGGACGCCGACGATGGCAAGGTGGCGCTGGTCTGGCTCTCGGGCTTCCGCGCCGACATGGAAGGCACCAAGGCGACGACGGTGACGGAGTGGGCGCGCGCCCGTGAGGTCCCCATGCTGCGCTTCGACTATTCGGCGCACGGCGCTTCGGACGGCGCGCTGATCGACGCTACCATCGGCGACTGGCTGGAAGAGTCGATCGCCATGCTCGATCTTCTCGGCAAGCGGCGCGCCATCGTCGTCGGGTCGTCCATGGGCGGATGGCTTGCGCTGCTCTTGGCGCGTCATCTTGCGAAGCACGGCGCATCGCGACGGCTCGCCGGACTCGTGCTGATCGCGCCGGCATTCGACATGACCGAAACCTTGATGTGGCGCGTGCTTCCGACGGAGATCAAAGCCAAGGTCGAGCAGGAGGGCGTTTATTATCATGCCTCCGCTTACGGCGATCCCTATCCCATCACGCGGCGCGTCATCGAAGAAGGCCGCAATCATCTCCTCGAAGCGTCAACGTTCGATCCGGGATGTCCGGTGCGCATTATCCAGGGCATGCGCGATCCGGACGTCCCGTGGCGCCACGCGCTGGCGCTCGTCGATCTGCTGGATGGCGACGACGTCGAACTCAACCTCATCAAGGAAGGCGATCATCGCCTCTCCGAGCCGCATGATCTGCGCCGGCTGGAAGCGACAATCGCGGCGCTGCTCGCGTCGGTGAGAGATCACCGCTGAGCATCTAGCAGCGCCGCAAGGCCGTCGCGATAGGTGGGATAGCGCAAGCTCACGCCAAGCTCCGACTTGATGCGCTTATTGCCGATCCGCCGCGTGCCTTGGTAGAAGCTGCGCGCCATCGGCGAGAGGTCGGCCTCCTCGAACGGCACCGCAGGAGGCGGCGGAACGCCGAGCAGCTCGGCAGCATGCGCGATCACCTCGTCAGGCGGTGCGGGCTCGTCGTCGGCAACATTGTAAATGGCCCCCGCATGCGGCTGCGCGATGGAAGCCTCCAGCACGCTCGCGATGTCTTCGACATGGATGCGGCTGAAGACCTGCCCGGGCTTCACGATGCGCCGCGCCGTGCCGTCTTTCAGCTTGTCGAAGGCGCTCCGCCCAGGACCGTAGATGCCGGCAAGGCGGAAGATCTGCACCGGCACACCAATCTCGGTGCCGAAGGCGAGCCATGCCGTCTCAGCTGCGACGCGTGCATGCGTGCGTTGGCTGTTCGGCGCGACGGGCGTCTCCTCGTCCACCCAGGCGCCCTTCTGATCCCCATAGACGCCGACCGTGGAGAGATAGCCGGTCCATTGAAGCGCAGGCAGAGCGGCGATCGCCTCGCTTGCGGCGTTGAGCACGGGATCGCCATCGGTCCCGGGTGGGATTGAATGCAGCAGATGCGTGGTGCCGTGGAGCGCGCGCGCCAGTTCGTCGCTGAACGCGCCGGTAAAGCGCACGACGTCGTAGCCGATCGCCGTAAGCCGCTCGATATTCGCCGCATCGCGCGACGTGCCGGCGATTTCCCAGCCTTGGGCCGCAAGACGCGCGGAAAGTACTTCGGCGCTGAACCCGAGGCCGAAGGAGAAGAGACGGCTCACGCCGCGGCCTCAAGCCATTCGCCGCGCACGGCGGGATCGGCCTCGGCGGCCGCTAAGAAGGGGCGCAGCGCCCGAAGCCGCTGCGGCGCGAGCCGGGACAGCGCCCACACCGCCATGGCACGGACGAGGGGAGAGGCATCGTCGAGCAGGCCCTCGATTTGCGGCACCAGCGTCACGTCGCCGGAATTGCCGGCCGCGATAAGGACGTTGCGCATGAAGCGGTCGCGCCCGGTGCGCTTGACGGGCGTGCCGCGGAAGCGCGCTCGGAAGGCTGCATCGTCGAGAGAGAGCAACTCCGCGAGCGGTGGATTGTTCGTCTCTTCCCTGACGCTGAGAGTCGTCTCGCGCGCCGCGAGCGCAAACTTGTTCCAGGGGCAGACCGCAAGGCAATCGTCGCAGCCGAAGATGCGGTTGCCCATCGCCTCGCGAAATTCCGGCGCGATGTGACCCTTATGCTCAATGGTGAGATACGAGATGCAGCGACGGGCATCGATGCGATAGGGGGCGGTGAAGGCGCGCGTCGGGCAGATATCGAGACAACGGCTGCAGCCGCCGCAATGATCCTCTTCCGGCGCATCCGCGGGAAGCTCGGCGGTGGTGAAGATCGAGCCGATGAAAAGCCACGACCCGAAGTCGCGCGACACGAGATTGGTATGCTTGCCCTGCCAACCCACTCCCGCCTTTGCGGCAAGAGGCTTCTCCATCACCGGTGCGGTATCGACGAAGACTTTCACCTCGGCCTCGGCGAGAGTTTGCACGAGGCGCGCAAGCGTCTTCAGCTTGGCTTTGAACACGTCGTGATAATCGGCGCGCTGCGCGTAGACCGAGATCGCGCCGCGCGAACGTTCACCCAGAATGGAAAGCGGGTCGCCGTCGGGGCCATAATTCAGACCGAGCAGGATGACGCTGCGTGCCTCCGGCCAGAGAGCGAGCGGGGCTTCGCGGCGATCCGCGGTGGCTGCGAGCCATCTCATGTCGCCGTGCCGCCCCTCGGCGAGAAACGCATGCAGCGCCGCGCCGGCGCCATCGGCAGCGTCGGCGGACGTAAAGCGCACCACATCGAAGCCGAGCGCTTCGGCTTCGCACGCGATCTCGCTCTTCAGGGGTTCGGACATGGGTCTAATGTCGGGCTGTGCGCGTCAGAAGTCGAGGTCGGCGTAGGTTCCCGAGGGGATGAAACCGGCAACACGATCCTGCAGCAGTGGCCGGAACGAGGGCCTCGACTTGAGCAGCGCATACCAGTTCTTCGCCGCCTCGTAATCTTCCCACGGCACCTCGCCGAGATAGTCGAGCGTCGACAGATGCGCGGCCGCCGCAAGATCGGCGAAGCTCAAGGCGCTGCCGCCGATCCAGCTCCGCGTCTCCGCGAGGTGGCCGATATAGGCAAGATGATAGCGTAGATTGTCATGGCCGGCGCGCATCGCCTCCATGTCAGGCGACCCGCTATTCGGTCCGAAGCGGCGAAAAACCTTCTCGTCGACGAGATAGCTCGTCACCTCGTCATGGAACTTGCGATGAAACCAGTCGACGAGTCGCCTGACCTCCGCGCGCTCCACGGCACCGCCGGGAAAGGGATGGAAGCCGCGGTTTCCAGTCGCATCGATCGTTTCGCCGAGATATTCGGAAATGGCATAGGCGCCCGCGATGACGCCGTGCTCGTCGGTCACCAGCACAGGCAACGTGCCCGCCGGATTGAGCTCGATAAAGCCTTGGCGCCATTCCCACGGCCGTTCTTCGACGGCCGCGACCTCGATGCCGCACTCGTCGAGAGCCAAGCGGATCGAGCGGGAATAGGCGCAAAGTGGATAGTGTAGGAGTGTTGCCATCGACCTATTCGGTGGCTTGGGGCCGCGAAAAGAATTTCACGGCGGCTGGGCCCCCGGTATAGAACCTGCTCGCGCGCCGAACAAGCGGCGGCACGGGGGGCTATGACCGTAGAGCAGATCATTGTGCTGGCGGTGGTGCAGGGAGTCACCGAATTCCTGCCGATTTCGTCGTCAGGGCACCTTATTCTCATCCCTGCGCTGACCGGCTGGCCGGACCAGGGCCAGTTCGTCGATGTCATGGTGCATCTCGGCACCCTGCTCGCGATTCTCATCTATTTCCGGCGGGATGTCTGGAAGCTCATCCTCGGCACGATCGAGCTGTTCAAGGGCCGCATCACCGACGACGGGCGCCTTGCAATCTATATTCTGCTCGGCACCATCCCCGCGGTCCTGTTCGGTCTCGTGCTCGAAAGCTTCGACTTTCCGGATCTCGAGCGCAACGTCGCCGTGGTCGCCTGGAACACGATTCTCTACGGCATCTTGATGTTGATCGCCGACATGCTGCGTCCGCAGATTCGCACCATGAAAGACATCACCTTGGGCATGGCACTGTTCATTGGCTTCGCGCAGGCGCTCGCACTCATACCGGGCACCAGCCGGTCCGGGGTGACAATCACCGCCGGTCGCTTCCTAGGATTTACCCGCCCCGACGCGGCACGTTTCTCATTCCTGCTCGGCATCCCCGCCATCGGTGCGGCGGGCGCCTTGAAACTGATCGAGGCCCTCCGCGCCGGCGAGTCAATCACGCCGGGCACGTTCGAATGTGCGGCCCTCACCTTCGTCGCTGGCCTCGCCGCGATCGCCTTTCTCATGGCGGTGCTGAAGCGCGTGAGCCTATTGCCTTTCGTGCTCTACCGCATGGTGCTTGGCGGCTTCCTCCTCGCGATGCTTTACACTTAGACTACGGCCGATAGATCGAGAACTGGCCGCGCGGCCGGAACTGTTCGAGATAATCGGGCACGACCGCCTCGATCGCCACCGGCTCGATGCCGAGGCCTTCAAGTGTGCGGCCGTCATGGATCGCCGCCTCGCTCACCACATTGTCGGTCTCAAGCAGCCGCACCTGATCGATCGTCAGCGGGGGCTTCGGCAGCAATTGCAGGAACGCCGCCTTCATCTTGGCGAACCAGAAGGGCACGGGAACGAGCGGGCGCTTGCGCATCGAGTAGGCGAGCACGCGCTCCATCACTTCTTTCAAAGTCACGATCTCCGGGCCGCCGAGCTCATAGGGCCCCTCGGCGTGGACTCTCCCCGTAAGGCCCGCCAGCACGGCCTTGGACACATCGCCCACGAACACAGGCTGAAACCGCGTCTTGCCGCCACCGATCAGCGGAAGGACAGGCGCGATGCGCGCGAGCGCCGCGAAGCGGTTGAAGAAATCGTCATCTGGTCCGAACACGACAGAAGGGCGCAAGATCACTGCGTCGGGGAAAGCATGTCGTACCGCATCCTCGCCTTCCGCCTTGCTGCGCGCATAGGCGGAGAGGGAGTCGCGGTCGGCGCCGATCGCGGAGAGATGCACGAAGGTGCCGACGCCATTGGCACGTGCCGCTTCCGCGACGTTCCGCGCGCCCTCGTCCTGCACGGACTTGAAGGTCTGATTGCCCGTCGGAAACAGAATGCCGACCAGATTGATCACGGCGTCCGCGCCCTTTGCCGCCGCGAGCAGCGAGTCCGGGTAGCGCACATTGGCCTGCACCGCGTTGATCTGCCCGACGCTGCCAAGCGGCTGCAAATGGCCGGCAAGGTCGGGCCGGCGCACGGCGATCCGCATGCGCGCGCCAGTCTTGGCGATGGCACGGACGACGTTGCGGCCGAGGAACCCAGAGCCACCATAGATCGTGACCAGGGCCGAGTTGTTCAGGGTGATCGCCACGGGACTGCCCTTCGATGGAGTTGAGCCTAGCGGGTCGGCAGCAGCTTTGAGCAGCAATACACGACCCGGATCAAGGCGCTCAAGACGATCGGCGCGGATTGACTTTGGCCGACGCCAATCGTACCTCAAGTCCTTCATGCCCAGGTGGCGGAACTGGTAGACGCGCTAGCTTCAGGTGCTAGTGCCCGAAAGGGCGTGGAAGTTCGAGTCTTCTCCTGGGCACCAAAGTCTTGCTTTCCGGGCACCTGACCTGGAAAGCCCCCACGGGGGCAAGCGAAAGAACCTTGAACCAGCCTCTTCCCGACCTGCATCGCGGCGACCTGCCAACGGGCCGTTTCAGCGGTCCCTCTGTCGCCATCGACACCGAAACCTTAGGGCTCAATCCCTTCCGCGACCGGCTCTGCCTCGTCCAGCTCTCCTCGGGCGACGGGAGGGCCGAACTCGTCCAGTTCGGCAAAACCTATGAGGCCCCGGAGCTGAAGAGGCTGCTCGCCGATGAGAGCGTGCTGAAGATCTTCCATTATGGCCGCTTCGACATGGCCGTTCTCAAGCATTTTCTCGGGGTGATGCCACGGCCGGTCTATTGCACCAAAGTGGCCTCGAAACTCGCCCGCACCTTTACCGACCGCCATGGTCTTAAGGATCTCTGCCGCGAGATGCTGGGGGTCGAACTGTCAAAGCAGCAGCAATCCTCCGATTGGGGCGCGGACCAGCTTACGCCCGACCAGCTCAATTATGCCGCGAGCGACGTGTTGCATCTGCACGCCCTAAGGGAGAAACTGGATGCCATGCTGCGGCGTGAGGGACGGGAGGAGCTTGCGCGGGCTTGCTTCGACTTCCTGCCGACCCGCGCCGAGCTCGACCTTCGCGGCTGGGCGGAGATCGAGCCCTTCGCCCATTAGGCGAAAACCGCAGGGTCGCAGGCGTCGCAATCTGAGCAAAATCCTGCGGCTAGTTGACCTGGGCAGGCGGGAAGCCGCCTCGAGGAGCATCGGGCAAACGAATGGCTATGAGCGCAGATGTCGCTTCGGCGCATGGAGGGTATCGCCCCCGCTCCACGGAGGAGC
>Ga0136633_1003345_pt1 | contig 10596 bp, 11 predicted proteins | sample AntDrymeUQ832206_2_FD_105494 | JGI IMG/M metagenome (GOLD analysis project Ga0136633, IMG submission 105494) | Polar desert sand microbial communities from Dry Valleys, Antarctica - metaG UQ83 (22.06) | ecosystem: Environmental > Terrestrial > Soil > Desert | place: Antarctica: Dry Valley...
AACGTCTCGTCGTTGCAGTTCTTCGACGCCAGCAGCGTATCGCTCGGCAGCTTCTTTGTGCCGAGCGTCGCTGGGGCCAACGCCAGCCTGTCGTTCCTCGGTCTGCGTTTTGACGCTGGCGAGCGCATCGGCCGGGTGCGGATCACCGCCGGCAACCAGGCGTTGTCGTCCGGACAGGAAACCGGTGACGTCGTCGCCCTCGACGATTTCATCTACGCCGAGCCCATGGTCGTCGTCACTGCAGCCATACCGGAGCCGGAAACGTATGCGCTGCTTCTAGCCGGCCTGGGTCTGCTAGGTGCTGTCGCTCGCCGCAAACGGATGACCTTGCGACGCTGAGCAGAGGGTCCCCGCCGGGCAGCGGCGGGATCATCCAGGTACGCTTGGCATGGCGCCGGTGCCGTACCGACAAGGGCCGGTTCCGGCAACGGGCAGCCTACCGACGCGCGCTCGACTGCGCGGTCCGTACGGGCAGGCTGACCAGCTGAAGCGCTGCGGCGACCCGACGCGTCGGCCGGTCAGGCGCGGGCCCGGTTCCGCGTCAGCCAGCCGTCCACCCGCGCCACGGTCGCGTCGAGCGATTCCGATTGCATGCCCTGCTGGAGCGCGATCTGCTGGACGAGGCGGTCGACCCGTTCGACGTCGCGGGCGCCGGCCGCCAGGGCCCGGGCCACCGACGACGGGCTGCCCAGCGACAGCGCGGCGCGGGCGTACTTCTCGAACGGCACCATGTCGCCGGCGGCGGCGCCGAGCGAGATGCAGAGCCGGGCGACCCACTCGTAGACGGCCCGCGTTGCCTCGAGGTCGCCATGCACGGCCTCCTGGATGGGGCGCACGCCCTCGTCCTCGACGCAGCGGTAGTTGCCGGCGAGCAGCATGCTCCACTTGGCCAGCGGCACGAACACCGAGTCGTACACCTTCAGCTTGACCGGTAACTCGATCGGCGCGCCGTCGCCGGCATCGAAGCGGACGGCCTCGATGTCCGCCTCGAGCTGGCGCAGCATGGCGGTGGGCGCATCGACCGCGAAGCGAGCCGCCTTGAAGTTGGTGGGCAGGCGCACCTGCAGCACGTTGACCGGTTCGTCGGCCGGCCGAAACGCCTGCGGGTCCGGACTGCAGAGGGTCAGGCACGACGGCTCGACCGGCGCCCAGACGGCGGCGTCCGCATAGGCCGACCGCAGCGGCCCGACGTCGACTCCCGGAATGCGCTGCAGGTACGGCAATGGCGGCATGTTCATGATCGACAGACACGGCACGCCGGTGCGGCCGACCTCGGCGAGCAACTCGCGCACGCCGGGCGAGCGGTACTGCGGCTCCTGCATGGCGAGCACGACGAGATCGAAGTCGGCCGGCCGCACGTCGGCGGGGCCGGCGGCAGCAAGCTTCCCCGGCGCCGTCGTCGTCTCGATCTGGACCAGGGCGTCGCGCCCCTTCACCGGCATGCGGACGATCGCACCGTCGCGGTTGAAGGCTTCCACCTCGTGCGGCAGGCACACCATGGTGACGTCGTGCCGGGCCAGCACCAGCTTGGTCGCCAGCAGCGAACCGTACGACGCACCCAGGATCAGAACCCGAACCTTCTCGCCCATGGATTCACCCTCCGCGATTCGTTGCCGGCAACGACCGGCTGGCGCGGACGATACCGCCGGGCGCGAGTTGCCGCGCCCGCAATACCCCCCGTTGCGGCAGGGATGGCGTGCCGCGCGCATCGGGAGTAAGGTGAATCGGTGCCGGCCACGGCCGGCCCCTTGTCGATGTTTCGGGAGCCGCTCATGAACACCCCCGCCACCTTGCCGACCTTCCGCCTCGAGCGTGGCGCCGTGCTCGCCCAGGCGACGCTCTCTGGCCACGCGCCGACCACGCTCGATTCGCCGGCATCGGAGGTCATGACCGACCTGACGCAGGTCAAGGCCGCCACCACGCACCCGGGCACGACCTTGCGCCAGGCCGAGCAGATGATGATTTACCAGGGCGTGCGCATGCTGTTCGTGGTCACCGACATGCCGGTGATCGAGGGCCTGGTCACGGCCGCCGACCTGCGCGGCGACCGGCAAATGACGGTCGGCCACGAGCGCCACCTTCCTTACGACGAGCTCTGCGTCGCCGACGTCATGACCGATCTGGCGACGCTCGATGCCGTCGATCACCGGCGGCTGCAGGCGGCGACCGTCGCCGACGCAGTGGCGACGCTGACGCGGCTGGGCCGCAATCACCTGCTCGTCATCGAGGACGTCGACGGTCGGCCGCGCGGTCGCGTCCGCGGCGTCATCTCGCTGGCGCAGATCGCGCGACAGCTCGGCACGTCGATCGAGGTCGTGCCGGTCGCCCACAGCTTCGCCGACATCGAGCGGGCGCTCGGCTGAGGGGCGAGCGATCGTCGCGCCCGCGGAGCCGCAGCCGGCCGCCCGACTGGCGAGCGCCCGCCTCAGTCGAGCGTGAAGCCGATCTTCAGCGAGACCTGCCAGTGGGCGACCTGGCCGTCGATGACATGGCCGCGCGTCTCGGTGACGGTGAACCAGTGGAGATTGCGGACTGTCTCGTGCGCCTTGGCGACCGCCTTGCGGACGGCGTCCTCGACGCCGACGGTCGACGATCCGGTGAGTTCGAGCAGCTTGTAGACGTGGTCGCTCATGACGGGCTCCGGTCGGGGTGGTGGGACAGGCCGAGCTTAAGCCTGCGCCAGCGCGGGCCGTCCGCAGGCCGTCAGCGCGGCGTCGACAGCTCGCCGAGGGCGACCGTCCCGAGGGCGCGCAGGAAGCGTTCGCCCGCCGCCAGCTGGGCGAGCGTCACGTACTCGTCGGCCTGATGCGCCTGGACGATGTGGCCCGGGCCGCACACGACGGTCGGGATGCCCGCGCCCTGGAAGAGTCCGGCCTCGGTGCCGAAGCCGACCAGCGTCGTCGCCTCGGTGTCGGCCAGGCGCCCGGCCAGTACCACAGCGGGGTCGTCGGCGCGGGCGAGGAAGGCCGGCACGTCGCAGATCGTCTCGAAGCGGATGCCCGCCTCCGCATCGACGTCGCGCATCGACGGCTCGAGCGTCGCCGCGAAGGACCGCACCTCGCCCTGCATGGCGGCCACGTCGGCGCCGGGCAGGCCGCGAAATTCGTAGTGGAAGCGGCAGTCGGCCGGCACGATGTTGTCGGCGATGCCGCCTTCGATGACGCACACCGCGCCGGTGCTGTAGGGCACGTCGAAGCCGGCGTAGTGCGGCTCCTCGTCGCGAAAGCGGGCCGACATGTCGGCCAGCCGGCCGACCACGCGGGCGCCGATCTCGATCGCGTTGACCCCCTGCGGCGTCAGCGACGAGTGCGCCGCGTGGCCGCGGACGCAGCAGCGCCAGCGGGCAACGCCCTTGTGGGCCAGCGCCGGCACCATGCCGGTCGGCTCGCCGACGATGCAGGCGAGCGGCCGGATGCCCGCTTCGCGCAGGTCGGCGATGAGGCGAGGCGCGCCGAAGCAGCCGACCTCCTCGTCGTAGCTGAAGGCGAGGTGAACGGCGAACGGAAGGTCGGCTTCGAGCCAGTCCGGCACCTGGGCGACCGCCAGGCCGATGAACCCCTTCATGTCGGCGCTGCCGCGGCCGTACAGGCGGCCGTCGCGAACCTCGGAACCGACCGGATCGAACGACCAGTTCTGGCCGTCCCACGGCACCGTGTCGGTATGCCCGGAGACGATCACGCCGGCCGGCTTGCCGGAACCGACGGTGGCGAACAGGTTGGCCTTGCGGCCGTCGTCGTTGTAGGTGAGGCGACTCGTGACGCCGTGGCGCGCCAGCTCGTCGCGGATGAAGTGGATCAGCGGCAGGTTGGACTCGCTGCTGACGGTGTTCATGCGCACGAGGGTGCGGGCCATCTCGAGGGCGCGCGCGGAGGGTCCGGTTGACATGTCCATCACCGAAATATACCGACTGCTACGCTCGCCCCATGATCGACATCACCCGCGAACACATCGTCGATGCGCACCAGCGCATCGCCCGCGACATCCGCCGCACGCCGCTGCTGCGCCTCGACGGCGGCCAGCTCGGCATCGAGGGCGTCGAGCTCTGGCTCAAGCTCGAGCACCTGCAGGTGGGCGGCAGCTTCAAGGCCCGCGGCATGTTCAACCGGATGCGGGCGAACGCGCTGCCCGAGGCCGGCGTCGTCATCGCCTCCGGCGGCAACGCGGGCATCGCCGTGGCCTGCGCGGCACAGTCGCTCGGCGTTCGCTGCGAGGTGTTCCTGCCGGAGACGTCGACGCCGGCCAAGCGGGCCAAGCTGGCCGAGCTCGGCGCCGTCGTCACGGTGATCGGGGCGAGCTACAGCGATGCCCTCGCCGCCAGCCTGGCGCGCCAGGAAGCGAGCGGCGCCCTGCTCATGCACGCCTACGACCAGCTCGATGTCGTCGTCGGAGCCGGCACGCTCGGTCTCGAGGTCGAGGAGGACACCGGCGTCCCCGATCGCGTCCTCGTCAGCGTGGGTGGCGGCGGCCTCATCGCCGGCGTCGCGGCCTGGTTCGGGCCGCGCTGCAAGATCGAGGCACTCGAGCCGGAGCTCGCGCCGACCTTGCATCGCGCCCGCGCCGTCGGCCGACCTGTCGATGTCGAGGTGTCGGGAATCGCCGCCGATTCGCTCGGCGCGCGCCGCATCGGCGAGATCGCCTGGGATGTCACCCAGCGCCACGTGCACGCGTCGCACCTGCTCGACGACGCGGCGATCCGGGCGGCTCAGTCGACGCTCTGGAAGGAACTCCGGCTAGCGGTCGAGCCGGCCGCCGCCCTGCCGCTGGCGGCGCTGGCGACGCGCACCGTCCGGCCGCGCGCCGGCGAGAAGCTGCTGCTCGTCATCTGCGGCGCGAACGTCGACCCGGCAACGCTGGCCGCCTAGACAGCAGACCCTGAGTCAGAGCGGGTCCGCGGACTCCAGACGGAGCTGCACCGCGGTCGCGGTCGTCGCCGTCGGCTTGCCGAGACGCGTCGCCGCGACACCGCGCGAGCGCAAGTAGCGATGCACCTGGGCGGCGCGCTGCACGGCCAGCGACGACGTGCCGCCACGGTCGTCCGGCGCCGCCAGCAGGGTCAGCTCGGCCAGCGGCACGCGGCGCAGGCTTTCGGCCACCTTGTCGAGCACGGCCGCCAGGGCCGGCTCGATGCTGCTGCGCCCCGGACCGAAACTGAACTCGCGCGGCACCTCGACCGTCAGGGCACCGTCCGGGCGCTGGCCGATGCGCACCGGCGTGCCCTTGAACCAAGAGGCCAGCCAGCGGCGCTCCGCGGCCAGGGCCTCGGGCACGTTGGCCCGCTGATCGATGGTCGGCGGACCGCTGTCCGCCAGCGGCGTGACGCTGCCGCAGCCGCCGATCGCGAGGCCGGCGACCAGGGTCGCCAGGCCGATCGCGGTCCCGGCCCGAATCCCGGTCGGCGCGACACGTAAGGCCTTGGCCTGCATCGGCAGCGCCGTCAGGTCTTGGCCGACTTCCGCTCGGCCTTCTTGGCAGCTTCGAGCTTGTCGGCCTTCTGCATTTGCTTCTCGGCGCGCGACGGCTTGTTGGCGCCGGCCTTGGCCGCCTTGGGCTCCTTCGGCTCCTTCGCGGCCTTGGGCGCCTTGGCGACCTTGGGCTTCGCGACCTTCGCGGGCGGAGCCGCCTTGACGGGCTTCGCCCGTGGCTGGCCGGCTTCGGCACGTCGCTTGGCCTGCTCCGCCTTCAGGGTCCGGTGCTCCTCGCGCAGCGCCGCTTCCTTCTCGGACGGTTCGGCAGCAGCGTCGCCCGGGCGACGGGCGACGACGAGATGCAGACGGGCGCCGGTCTTCTTGATCTGGCGGGACAGGGAGGCGGTTCGGATGGGCATGGCGGTTCCAGGGTGGCTCGGCTGCCGATGGCGCGTCGGGTCCGACCTCGTCGGACGCGGTCGATGGGCGCTGGCAACCTCGAATTGAAACGTCGAATGTAAGGCAGCCCGGCAAACCGGCCGGAAAACGGCTCGTCGGCTGGCGCCTGCCACGGCGACGCGGCATCCCTCATTCACGGGAAGACCGCTCGATCAGGGGATGCGCCCGCGGCCGCGCCCGTGGATCATCGTCTTCGCACCGGCGCGGTCGACGCGTCGGAACTCCACCCAATCCCGACGAGGCCACCATGACGAGCGACGAGCGAACCGAAGGCGACTACCGCATCGTCGCCCAGGCGCTCGCCGACCCCGACTGCATTGGCTTCATCGCCGCGGTCACGGTGCAACGGGTCGGCGGCATCGCCCACGGTCCGCGCGAAGCCTACCGGGACGAGCGGCTGGCCGGCGGCTATGCCTGGCCGTCGGCGGAGGCTGCCTGCCTTTACGCGCTGGCCAAGGCCCAGGAAGTCATTCGCGAATCGCCGTTTCGGCTCTGCTGCTGAGCCGTTCGCGTCAGCCCTCGCACGGCGAGGCGCCGCCCGGTCGGCGAAAATGGCCGCGATGAACGCCATCGACGACCCGTGGCGGGACCGCGAAGCCGGCACCCGCGACAGCACCCAGGACACCACTCGCATCGACGACGTCCGCATCAGCGCGGTCCGGCCCCTCATCTCGCCGGCCCTGCTGCAGGACGAACTGCCGGTGCCGCCTGCAGCGCAGGCGCTCATCGAGCAGACCCGTGCCGCGATCGCCGACGTGCTGCACGGGCGCGACGACCGGCTCGTCGTGGTCGTCGGCCCGTGCTCGATCCACGATCACGGCCAGGCCATGGAGTACGCGAGCCGCCTGCGCGACGCGGCGGTGGCGTCAACCGACGCGCTGATCGTCGTCATGCGCGTCTACTTCGAGAAGCCGCGCACCACCGTCGGCTGGAAGGGTTACATCAACGACCCGCTGCTCGACGGCAGCTTTCGCATCAACGACGGACTGCGCCGGGCCCGCGCCCTGCTGCTCGAGATCGCTGCGCATGGCCTGGCGCCGGGTTGCGAGTTTCTCGACCTGCTCTCGCCGCAGTACATCGCCGACCTCGTCGCCTGGGGCGCGATCGGTGCCCGCACCACCGAGAGCCAGAGCCACCGCCAGCTCGCCTCGGGCCTGTCGTGTCCGGTCGGCTTCAAGAACGGCACCGACGGCGGCGTCCAGGTGGCCGCCGACGCCCTCGTCGCAGCGCAGGCCTGCCATTCGTTCATGGGCATGACCAAGATGGGACAGGCGGCGATCTTCGAGACACGCGGCAATAACGACAGCCACATCATCCTGCGCGGCGGCCGCACCCCCAATTACGGCGCCGCCGCCGTCGACGAGGCCTGCGCCCTGCTCGCGAAGTTCGGGCTGCGGCCGCAGGTCATGATCGACTGCTCGCACGCCAACGCGGCGAAGCAGCCGCTGCGCCAGATCGAGGTGGCCGCCGACGTCGCGGCGCGCATCGCGGCCGGCGATCGTCGCATCGTCGGCCTGATGATCGAGAGCCACCTCGAAGGCGGGCGCCAGGACCTGCAGCCGGGCGTGCCGCTGCGCCACGGCGTGTCGATCACCGACGCCTGCCTCGGCTGGACGCAGACCGAGCCGGTGCTGGGCGCGCTCGCTGCGGCAGTGCGCGCCCGCCGGCAGGTCGTCGACGGCGCGCCCGCTCGAGCCGGCACCGCGTCGATCCGCTGAGGCCGAAGCGCCCCCGGCAGGTCGACCCCACCAAGTGATCACGACCGCTTTCATGGCAAGCACCCCGAAGCCCTTTCGCCTGCACGTCGCCGACGAAGCGATCGCTGATCTCCGCGGCCGACTCGAGCGCACCCGCTTCCCCGACCAGGCGCCGGGCGATCCCTGGGCCTACGGCGCCGACGTCGACTACCTGCGCGAGCTGGCGGCCTACTGGCGCGACGACTTCGACTGGCGCGCCCAGGAGGCGCGCCTCAACGACTTTGCCCAGTTCCGGGTGCCGTTGCACGGCATCGACCTGCACTTCCTGCACGTCCGGGGCCAGGGACCGAAGCCGCTCCCCCTGCTGCTGTCGCACGGCTGGCCGGGCTCGGTGTTCGAGTTCCTCGACCTCATCCCGCGCCTCACCGACCCGGCCCGCTTCGGCGGCGACCCGGCCGACGCCTTCACGGTCGTCGCGCCCTCACTGCCCGGCTACGGGCTGTCGTTCCGGCCCGGCCAGCCGCGTTTCGACCTGGCACAGATCGCCGACTGCTTCGCCGATCTGATGACCGAGGTCCTCGGCTATCCGCGCTTCGCCGCCCAGGGCGGTGACTGGGGTGCCTTCGTCACTTCACGCCTGGGCGCGTCGCACGCCGACCGGCTGGTCGGCATCCACCTGAACCTGCTCGCCGTGCGACGTGACCGGACGCTCGCGACCGATCCTTCGCCCGAGGAGCAGAAGTTCCTCGGCGAGCTCGACGTCTGGTTGAAGGAGGAATGCGGCTACCAGTGGATCCAGGGCACGCGGCCGCAGACGCTGGCCTTCGGGCTCAGCGATTCGCCGATCGGACTGGCCGCCTGGATCGTCGAGAAGTTTCGCGCCTGGTCGGACTGCGGCGGCGACATCGAGAGCGTCTTCAGCAAGGACCAGCTGCTCGCCGACATCGGCCTCTACTGGTTCACCGGCGCGATCGGCTCGTCGTTCTGGCCTTATTACGCGCGCCTGCACGGCCCCTGGCCGATCCCCGACGGCGGCGTGACGGTGCCGATGGGCTACGCCGCCTTTCCACGCGAGATCCTGCGCCCGCCGCGCTCCCTCGCCGAACGCACGTACACCGACATCCGGCGCTGGACCCCGATGGCCCGTGGCGGGCATTTTGCGGCGATGGAGCAGCCCGAGGCGCTGGCCGAGGACATCGCCGCCTTCTTCCGGCCGCTGCGGCCCCAGTCGACCACATCCCGCCTGTAAGAAGCCGCGGCGCCGGGCGTCTACCGGACGGTCGGCGATCCGCCCGCGCGCCGCGCGGCGCGCATGCGACGACCGGGATGGAGCGTCGGACGTGAGCGGATGGCAAGGGTTGTTCTTCTGGGGATTTCTCGTCGCCTTCGGCGTCGTCATGTACGTCGTGGCGCCGCGCTCGAAGGACAAGGCCGGCTTCTTTCGCGGCCACGACGCGGCGGGCCGCCCGGCCTCCGAATGGGCGTTGATGATGAGCATCTTCATCAGCTGGATCTTCGCCAAGTCGGTGACCAACGCCGCCAACCTCGGCGCGACCTACGGCGTCGTCGGCGGGCTGGCCTATGCGACCTACTGGCTGTCGATCCCGCTCGCCGGCCTGGTGATCCACCGCCTGCGCACGCGCGAGGGCGCGACCGGCCTCGTGCCCTTCCTGATCGGCAAGTACGGGCGCGGCGCGGCACTCGCGTTCTCGTTGGCGATCCTGATCCGGCTGTTCAACGAGGTCTGGAGCAACACCGCCGTGGTCGGCGGCTACTACGGCGACACCGGCTCGGCCGGATTCATCGGTGCGGCGCTGCTCTTCACGGCGGCGGTGCTTTCCTACAGCCTCAAGGGGGGCCTGCGCAGCTCGATCTTCAGCGACGTCATCCAGGCCGTCGTGTTCACGGTGTTCCTGGGCATCGTCCTCGCGGTCGTGCTGCCCAGGCATTCGCCGGGCGCACTCCTGTCCGAGGGGACGTTCGCGATGAACGCCGGCGTCGACCTGCTGCTGGTGGCGCTGCTGCAGACGCTGTCGTACCCCTTCCACGATCCGGTGCTGACAGACCGCGGTTTCATCACGCGCGAGAAGGCCATGCTGCGGGCGTTCACGGTCGCCGGTCTGCTCGGCTTCGTCGCCATCTTCGCCTTCAGCCTGGTCGGCGTGCACGCCCGCCTCGACGGCCTGGCGGCGAGCAGCAACGTTCCGGCCGACGTGGCGCGCGGACTCGGCGTGGCCGGCTTCTTCGCGATGATCGTCGTGATGGTGACATCGGCCGGCTCGACGCTGGACTCGACCTTCACCTCGCTGTCGAAGCTGGTCGCCCGCGAGCTGCCGCTGCTCGCCGGCCGGCTGCCGTCGTCGAAGGCGATGACGATCGGCGCCCTGACGATGGTCGCCTTCGCCCTCCTCGGCAACCTGCCGATGATCGCCGGCACCGACATCCTGAAGGCGACCACGATCAGCGGCACCATGGTCATCGGCCTGGCGCCGATCTTCCTCTTCTCCGGACGGGTCGGTCATTCACCCTTGTCGTTCCACCTGGCCTTCTGGCCGGGCATCGCGCTCGGCGTCCTGCAGGCGATCGATCTGATCCCGGCCTCGTGGGCGATCGGCGACGGTAAATACGCGCTGCTGCTGGGCACCAACCTGTACGGCCTGCTCCTGTGCACCGCCGGCTTCTTCCTGCCGCTGCTGGCACTGCATCGCCGGGGCCAGGCGGGCGGCGCCGCCGCGTGAGGAGCACGATCGCGGCGCGATGGTGCGCCTGGCCGCAGGCCGGCTCAACGCCCGGCGACAGACCGGCTCAGCGACCGCCCGCGATGAGGCGCAGGCCGCGCTCCTGACGAAACAGGGCTTCGACCTCGCTGCGCGGCCGTGGTGTGCCCAGGAAGTAGCCCTGGGCCTGGTCGCAGCCAAGTTCGCTCAGGGTGCCAGCTGTTCCCCGTGTTCGACGCCTTCGGCCGTGATGACCCATGTCGAGACCGGCGCCCAGGGTCGTGACGGCACGGATGATCGCTGCCGCCTCGCGGCTGC
>Ga0136633_1003347_pt1 | contig 10591 bp, 5 predicted proteins | sample AntDrymeUQ832206_2_FD_105494 | JGI IMG/M metagenome (GOLD analysis project Ga0136633, IMG submission 105494) | Polar desert sand microbial communities from Dry Valleys, Antarctica - metaG UQ83 (22.06) | ecosystem: Environmental > Terrestrial > Soil > Desert | place: Antarctica: Dry Valley...
CGACCCCGGTGCCTTCACCGCCATGTTCATGGGCATCGGCATCCTCAAGGTGAAGTCGCTGTTCCGCAAGCTGCGCAAGCTCTCGGTGCGCTACGGCGGGGTCATCGTCTTCTTCGACGAGGCGGACTCCTTGGGTAGCCGTGGATCCCTCGCCCCGGGTGGCGTCTTCGGGGGGCAGATGCGCGGTGGCGGTTACGGCACCCAGACGCACGGTCCGTGGAACGCCTCCGACCACTGCAACGGGCTGACCTACGTCGACCAGGGCGTGGCCAGCATGACGCTGCGCAACTGGCTCGACGCCAGCTCGGGCCCCGAGCCCGAGCGTCGGCTCGTCAACAGGATGATGATGGGCATGGGCGGCGGCGGCCAGGGCACCCTGCAGGCTCTGCTGGCCGAGATGTCGGGCCTCAAGAAGCCCAAGGGCTTCATGAACCGGGTCGTGCGCCGGACCCTGGGCTTCAAGCCCAAGCCTCCGCCCAAGTACCGGATGCTCATCATGATGGCCACCAACATGCCCCAGAGCCTCGACGAGGCCCTGCTGCGCCCCGGCCGCATCGACCGCATCTACAAGGTGGGGTACCCGTCGAAGCCGGGCCGGATCCGCACGTACGAGGGCTACCTGAGCAAGGTGAGCCACCAGCTCACGGCCGACGACATCGACAAGCTGGCCACCATCACCCCCTACGCCACCGGCGCAACCATCAAGGACACCGTCAACGAGGCGCTGATCAATGCCATCCGCAGCGGCCGCGACTCGATCACGTGGAACGACGTGGTCAAGGCCAAGCAGCTCAAGGACCTGGGCCCGCCGGAAGACGTGGAGTACATCGAGCGGGAACGTCACGCGGTCGCCGTCCACGAGGCGTGCCACGCGGTGGCCGCCTACCGGGTGCGGGCCCACATGACCATCGACATCGCCACGATCGAGAAGGGCGGCACCTACCTGGGCATGGTCGCGTCCATCCCGCCCGAGGACCAGTTCACCCGGTGGCGGTCGGAGTACGAGGCGGACATCATCGTCTCCCTGGCCTCCCTCGTGGGCGAGCGCATGTTCTTCGACGGCGACAACTCCTCGGGCGTCTCGGGCGACCTCGAGACGGCCACCCAGATCGCCACCCTCATGGAGGGCTACTGGGGCATGGGCTCCACCATCGCCTCCCACGGGGTCACCCAGAAGGTCGGCATCGGCGGTGGCGGCAAGCCCGGCAAGGGTGACGAGAAGGACCACAACAAGGACCTGCTCGAGGGCACGCTGGGCGAGCGGATCGAGGACAAGCTGGCCGATCTCATGGACCGCACCCAGCGGCTCCTCGAGGCCAACCGGCGGGCCATCCTGGCCGTCGCCCACGCCCTGGAGACCCACAAGACGGTCACCGGTGACGACATCCAGGCCATCATCGAGGGTCGCCCCGGCACCCTCATCGACGGCACGCCCTATGGAACCGTGGAATTCGACCGGCTGGCCGAGGAGTACCACAACCGGGTCGTGGCGGCCCACAAGGGCCACGGCAAGGTCGACATCCCTCTGCCCCTCCTCAACGGCCGCTACCGGGTGATGCAGCCCCAGGGCGACGTGCTGGTGGAGACCGAGCTCAGCGAGGCCGAACTGGCCGGTCGAGGCTTCCGCCGGCCCCCGCCGCCCCCCGAGGACCGTAACGGAAACGGCAACGGCGAGACGCCGACCCACAGGGACGGTCCCACCCCCTAGGCGTCAAGACCCCGCTGCGAGGGTCACGGTGCGTCGATCCGGCTGTTCCGATATCCCGACCCGTGTCCCCGGGGGTCGAGCAGGCACCCCACGGCTGAGCCTCGGGCGGGCGGGCGCCCGCCCGACTTCCGCTCAGCTGTCGTCGCTGAAGGTACCGCCGTAGATGTCGGAGTTCCCGAAGGTCGGCGGGCATTGCTTGTTCGGGCCGGGACGCAGAGCCAGTGAGTGGCTGGCCGGCGGCTCGTCGGCGGCCGCACGGTCGCGGGGCCGGTCGGCCACGACCGGCTCGGTCGCACCGGCGAGGACGTCGTCGACGAAGGCCTGGCGGTAGGCGTTGATGGCCGGGCACACCGCGCCGTTGCGCATGTCGTTCCAGACCGCCGATCCGAAGTCCCTCGTGGCCACGGCGTAGTTGTAGTCGCCGAGAAACTCCGAGGTCAGGCCGTTCGCGCTACTGGCCCGCCCATCGCCCTCCGGCCCCCGGTGCACGGTGCTCCAGCTGGTGACCGCCCCGGTGGACGGGTTTACCTCGGCGTGCCGTACGCCCCCTTGCATCCGCCGGCTCTCGCTGGTGTTGTTCCGCCATGGGTCGAGCCAGGCGTTGTACACCAGCCAGGCGTCGGTGCCGTCAGGCGAGATGGCGATGGCCGGGAAGTTGGCCCGGTCGTTGCCGTCGTTGACGTTCATCGGCGCCGAGTACGAGTTGCCCCGGTTGGTCGAGCTGACCAAGTAGGCGCGCTCGTTGTTCGTACCCGTCCGGTTGTCGGACCACGTGACGAGGATCTGGTCGGTCGCGTCGGCGCCCGACGGCGCCCCGTTGGCGATGTCGATGCTCGGGAAGGTGTTCGTCCGGGCGCCGGCGATGCCGTCGATCGTGAACCGTCCCTGGGCAGGGTCGAGCTGGCCGATGCCGGCCACCGGCTGGACGATGGGGCGAGGGCGCTCGAAGGTGGCGCCGCCGTCGAAGGACCGGGCCTGCAGGAACACGTCCTGGCGGGACGGGATGTCGGTACCGATCCAGATGACGTAGACCACGCCCTTGCTGTCAGTGCGGATAGCGCAGCCCTGCCGCCCACCGGTCTGCGGGTTGTTGGTCGCTGCGGTCAACTGGCGGACCCCCCACGAGTCGCCACCGTCGGTGGACCGGGAGAACAGGACCGGCTCCGACCCCGCATCGCCCCGGAAGCCGACGTTGCAGACCTAGACGTTGCCGAAGTGGGGGCTGGAGGCGGCGTTGTCAGCCCACAGCTGCTCCTTGTCGCTGAACAACGCCGAGTTCTGCCGGGTGACGATGACCGGGTCCATCCAGGCGTCGTTGTCGCCGGCGATGGCACCGGCGATGTCGTCGGTGCGCGAGACGGCGATCGCGCCTGCGCCCAGGAATCCCTGCCGCCCCGGGAAGTCGGTGGCGATGTTGGCGTAGTAGAGGCGCTGGCCGTTGGCCCACGAGAACCGGCCGTCGGGGCCCGGGACGGGCCCGAAGGCGAGCTCCGGGTCGCCGTTGGAGACCAGGTCGTTCTCGAAGTACTTGGGGAGCGTGCCAATGGGGCCGGCAGCGTCGGGCATGCAGCCCGTGTCACCCGGCGGGGGCTGCCCCGGGGCGGGGTCGGGCTGGCCCAGGCAGCTCGGCGCGACCCGCGCCGAGTACCCTCGGTACGTCGGCTGGGTCCACGACCGGCCGCCGTCGACAGAGAACTGCACCCCGGACACGCCGACGCCACGCGTGAACGGGCAGGTGCGGTCGTCGGCCGCGTTGCATGCCTCGAGGTCGATGTTGTCGTTGGCCCCGGCGGCCAGGACGTTGGTCTGCACCGGGTTCACCGCCAGACCCGGCTCGTTCTGCTTGTTCTGCGAGAAGATGGAGTCGTTGCTCCCCACGGTGACCTCGGTGGACCCTCCGGGTGTCACCGGCGCGGCCATCGCCGCCACTTGGGAGATCGCCGACGCGATCACCAACGCCGCTACTACGGCCAGCCGTCGCTTGAGCATTCCGCCCTCCTGTTTGCCTCCGCCATCGCCGCAGTCGTCGCAGGTGTTCGACCGACGTACCTAGTTTCCCGCCCTCTCGGGCCGGTTGGCAAGAGGTCGCAGGCGATTTTGGCGGATTTGTGGTAGCGGAGGTGTCCGGCCGCCTCACCGCTTCTCCGGTCGTTTCAGACTGGCCGATCAAAGGCAGGAGCCGGTCAACGTCGGACACCAGGTGCTCGCGTTCGACGAGCTGCCGCACGAGAGCCTCCCGCTCGGCGGCTTCCCGCTGGGCTTCCAGGCGCCTGCGTCGGGGCGTCTTCGGCCCGCAAGCGGAAGTGCTGGTCGACGCCGGGGTCGATGAGATTGCGGAGAGCAACTCCACCCATCGTTGCGCTGAACACCGAGATCGTCGAGAGCCAGCCCGGCAGCAGGGCGCTGCCCACAAGACTCCGCCAAAGGTGGGCGGCTGGAGCGTACGTCGAAGGCGATGTCGAGGTCACCCGCGATCCCGCCTCGCGAACGCCGACTGTGCGAAGGACTTTCGACGTCTCGGAGATGACACCCGTGGAGCCGGGGACGGTGAGGTGCTGGGTGATGGGTGATGGGTGAATGCTCAGCCGCTTGTCCCCACCGGGTCGGCCTTCGCCGATGCCGTCGCGGCCATCGGCGTCGTGGCCAAGGCGGCGGTGCACCGGCTCGTCCCCGGCCGCCGTGATCGCTGGCCTCGCTGTTGACCGGCGGGGCTGCAAGGCAACCGTGGGCTGGGGACGGAAAAGCGAACCGGCTGCAGTGGATGCGCATTGCGCACCTCACTGCAGCCAGTTCGGCATCATGAACGGCTGGGATCAGCCGACGATCACCCCTGGGCGGGGATTTCTGCGGCCCGGCGGCGGAGGCGGACTAGGCCGAGGGCGGCGAGGAGGAACCCGCCACCAGCGACCAGCGGCCACGAATTGCCACCGGTGGCAGCCAGGTCACCACGGGTGACGTTGGGCCCGACCAGCGTGAATGCTCCGGTGATGGCGTTGCCGTTGATCTGCGCGCTGCCGATGATGTCCTCACCGGCAGCCCCGGTGCCACGGCAGTTACCGAGGGTGGCGCTGACGTTGACCGTGTCCCGGAGGACACCTGCCCCTGAGTTGGCGGGGATTCGGGCGTTGATGGTGACGAGAATTGGTGGTTGACCGAGTGTGTAGTTCCCTAGGTTGGCGAAGGTCACCGTGTTTCCCGAGACCACCCCGCCATTGCTGGCCGACAGCAACTGGATCCTCGGGCTGCCGCTCGCAGTCTCGACCCTGTCCACGGCACTGATGTTGATCAGGTCACAATTGAACAGGGAGCTGAAGAAGGCGGCATCGTTCGGGATGCTGATCGTGAAGGCAAAGTCGCTACCGACGGTAACCGGGTCCACGCTGGAAACCTTGCTCACGGGGATCTGGCACCTGATGCCACCGGCCGGCACCGTCACGGCGCCCTCCATGTGGGCGACACTTAGGTCGACCAAGTTGCTGAGCAGCGTGAGACGAAGCAGGTCGACGGCGCCCGAGGCCGACGTGCCGTCGGCGGCGAGGGTGGCGGTGGTCCCGACGGCGCCCCTGAGGGCCCGCGGCGGCGCACCGAGCGAAAGACTCGCCAGAGCGGCAAGGACGGGAGGCGTCGTGATACCCGTCGGACCGGTGATCGACTGCAAGGTGACCGGCGGGAACAGGTCGACGCCTGCGAGCTTGATGGTGATCAACGGGTTGCCGGTGTAGCCGGCCGACGCACCGCCAGGCTTGCCGGTGGCGGCGACACGGAACCCGAACTCACCGGCGATCTCGATGGTGATCGGGGTGCCAGCGATTGCGATGGGTGCCACCGTCTGGCGGGTCTCGCTCACCACACCGAAGGTGCCGTCGCCGTTCGACGTCAGGAAGGTGACGGTGCGGGACTGGGTGGTGGCCCGGGGGGTCCCGGTGGGGGAACTCAGGCCGACGAGCGGGTCCTGGATGCTGCCGTCCGCCGCTTGCATGGTGCCGGCCAGCTCGAGGTTCTCGACGTAGCCCCGGCCAAAGCTGAGAGGCCGCCCGATGGGGCAGAACAGCGGATCGAACGTGGCTTGCGCCTCACCTCGGGCCGTGTCGGCGTACAGCAGCGTGTTCAGCGGGATGGTGGTGGTGGCCAGCACCAGTGGGCTGGGTGGGGGAGCGAAAGCCCGGGCCAGACCGGTCAGGACAACCTGGGGGGTGACGGCAGGGGGGATGGGCACTGCGATGGCGGTACCCAGGCCGAAGGCATTCTTGTCGGGAGTCGACGGCTGGATCAGCAGACCCAGCTCGTTGGAGACGGGGGCGGTCAGACCGGCCGGACCGGAGTTGACCGAGCCGCCGGAGGTCGCCACCCGGGCGCCGACCAGCCCGGTTGCCGTCAGCCCGATGGCATCGCCCGACCCGTACGCGGTGAACGGCTGGGTCGAGAGGGCCTGGCCCGAGGCAGGAGTCAACGACGACACCAACAGGCTCCCCAACACCATGGCCGCCGACAACAGTCCTATTGCTCGCGTCCTCAAACGCTGCTCCTTTGCTCGTGGCCTCCCGCCGGAGTGCCTGACTTCCACCCCGCCATGTCCCTCGCTAGATTCACTGCAGCCACGACGAAAGGTCGAACTGGCGGCTCCGGGAGGAGCCCCCCGAGGGGGTTGTCGCCAGCGGCCTCAAAATACAAACATCTGGTTCAAAAGTCGACTCTTTGTCGCCCGTCGCCCGATCAAAGCCCTGAGCGTAGTCGAACGGCCACGCTGGTCGCTTCCTTGTCCGCCGCTCCGCGCCGCCGCCCCGAACAGTGGAGCACGCACTGACACCTGCACGTTTTCCCATCTCCTTCGCCGACGGGAACGTCGCCCTTGGGGTGCGCGCCGATCCGGACACGGACCTGCCCCGGGCGCTGCGATCCATGGGCCTCACCACCGGTGTCCCCACCATCGTGGCCGTGGGCGCCGGCTCCCGGCCTGGCGAGCTCGCCCGCCTCGGTCCCCTGCTCGAGAAGGTGGTCGTCGCCGTGGCCGAGGTGGTGGAGGCCACCGTGGTCGACGAGGGGGATCCGGCCGGCCTCGGCGCGGCGCTCGGCCAGGCCCGCCTGCGCAGGAAGGCCGGCTTCCCGCTGCTGGGGGTGGCGTCTGACCGAGCTGCGCCTGCCGACCTCGACCCGGCACACACCCACTTCGTCCTCGTGCCAGCCGATGATGTTTCGACCATTGCGTCGTGGACCGCCGCCGTCGCCGCCGCCGTCTCCGGCGGGAACCGGTCGGTCGCCCTGGCCGCCGCAGGCGGTGAGGCCGCATGGGATGCGCTCGCCGCTCACGTCCGGACGGGGCGGCTGGTCATGGCGGTGGCCCGCACCGGCGGCGTGGCCGACCACCTGGCGGCCGCAGTCGCCGGCCGCCCGGCCGACAACAGGGCTCTGGCCCTGGCCGGCTCGGGCCAGGTGTTCGCCGTGGACCCGGCCAAGGGCGCGGCCCACGTGGCCGACACCCTGCGCAGCGCTCTCAGCCGCCCCGACGCCCTCGGAGCGGGCCCCGCCCGCTGAAGGGAGGGAGGGTGCTGTAGTGGTGAGGTGCTGCGCATCTTCCTCTCCGGCCGGGTGGCGATCGAGGCGGATGGTTCCAGCCTCGACGCCGGGGGGTTGGGCCGGCTGGGTCGGGTCGCCCTCGCCTACCTCGTCTCGGAGCGCCACCGCCCCGTCACCAGGGACGAACTTGCCCAGGCATTGTGGGGTGACGACCTGCCTCGGTCGTGGGAGACGTCGCTGCGGGGCGTGGCCCTGCGGCTGAGAGGCCTGCTGGCGACAGCCGGCCTGGTTCCTGGTGAAGCCCTCACCAGCGCATACGGCTGCTGGCAGCTGCAACTGCCCGGGACGACCACGGTCGACGTCGAGACGGTTGCCGTCGACCTCGCCGAGGCCGAGAGAGCGATGGCCGAGGAACGCCCGGCCGACGCAAGGGCGCTGGCCGCCACTGCCGCCGCCGTGGCCGGTCGGGGCTTCCTTCCCGAGACCACCGGGACGTGGGTGGAACGTCGCCAGGCCGAGTTGCGGGAACTGCACCTCCGGGCGCTGGAGGTCGAGTCCGACGCGGCATCGGCCACCGGCGACTGGCCAGGTGCGCTGCGGGCGGCCGAGGAGGCCGTCTCAGTCGAGCCGTTCCGAGAGTCGGCCCATCTCCGGCTGATGCAGGCCCACGCCCGGGCCGGGAACAGAGGGGAGGCGCTGCGGGCATACGAGCGGTGCCGGCGGGTCCTGGCCGAGGAGCTCGGCGTCAACCCGTCACCCGCCACCGACGCCGCGTATCTCGCCCTGCTCGGCGAGGAGCCCGAGCCGGCGCCTCCCACCACTGACCTCCCGCCACCGACGTCGAACCTCCCCTTCCAGCTCACCCACCTCGTGGGGCGCGACGACGAGCTGGCTGCGGTCGAGGAGGCACTCGTCGGCGTCAGGCTGCTGACGCTGTCCGGCACCGGCGGCGTGGGCAAGACCCGCCTGGCTCTCGCCGCCGCCGCCGACCTGGCCGGCGACTTCTCCGACGGCGCCTTCCTCGTCGAGCTCGCGCCCCTCGCCGACCCCGACCTGCTGGCCCAGCATGTCCTCGCAGCACTGGGGCTACGGGAGGAGGCGGGCCAAAGCCCGGCCGGCACCCTGACCGCCCACCTGCGGAACCGCAACGTCCTGCTCGTCCTCGACAACTGCGAGCACCTCGTGGGGCCCGCGGCCGCCCTGGCCGACGGGCTTCTGCGGTCCTGTCCCCGGCTCACCGTGCTGGCCACCAGCCGCGAGCCCCTCGGCGTGCCCGGCGAGGCCACCTGGCGGGTGCCGTCGCTGTCCCCTGCCGGTGCGATCGCCCTGTTCACCGAGCGGGCGCAGGCCGTGCAACCCGACTTCACCGTCACCGACGACGCCGCCCCGGCTCTGGCCCAGCTCTGCCGTCGGCTCGACAACATCCCCCTCGCTATCGAGCTGGCCGCAGCCCGCACGAGCGCCCTGTCTGTCGAGGAGATCGCCGCCCGTCTCGACGACCGCTTCCGCCTGCTCTCCGGTGGCGCCCGCACCGCTGTGCCCCGCCAGCAGACCTTGCGGGCCATGGTCGACTGGACCTACGACGCCCTGTCCGAGGTCGAGCGGCGGGTCTTCGACCGACTGGCCGTCTTCGGGTCGGCCTTCGACCTGCAGGCGGCGGAGGAGGTCGTCGCCGGCGCCGACGAGATAGCCGGCGACGGCGTGGAGGCGGGCGACGTGGTCGAGGTGCTGACCGACCTCGTGAACAAGTCGCTGGTCGTGGCCGAGCGCCACGAGACCGGCCGCAGCACCCGGTACCGGCTCCTCGAGACGTTGCGCCACTACGCCCGCGAGCGGCTGGCCGAGTCCGGGCAGGCGACCGCAGTGCGGTCGCGGCACCTGGCCCGCGCCGTGACCATCGCCCAGGAGGCGCAGGCCGCCCTCGACGGCCCCGACCAGGCCACGGTGCTCGACCGGCTGGAGGCGGAGCACGACGATCTCCGGGTGGCGCTGGCGTGGGGCACCTCCGGCGGCGATCCTGAGCCCGCCCTGCGCCTGGCCACGTCGCTCGGCCGGTTCTGGGAGGTCAGGGGCCACCTCAGCGAGGGGCGGGGCTGGCTGGAGGCCGCTCTCACCGCCGGCGGGGGCGGCGACTGGCCGGGACTGCGGGCCGTCGCCCTCAACTGGGCCGCCGTGCTGGCGCAGCACCAGGGCGACTACGCCGCGGCGCGCGGCCTCTATGAGCACAGCCTGGCCCTGCGCCGGCGCCTCGACGACCGCCTGGGCACCGCCGCGGCACTAGTCGGGCTGGGCAACCTCGCCGCACTGCAGGGCCAGCTCGCGTCGGCGCGGGCCCAGTTCGAGGAGAGCCTGTCCATCGGGCGGGAGCTGGGGGAGCCGCAGGTGGTCGCGGCGTCGCTGACCAACCTCGGGTGGGTGGCCCACGGCCGGGGCGACCTTCGGGTCGCCCGGGCCCTCTACGAGGAGGCGCTCGACGTTCGGCGGGGGCTGGGCGACGGCCACGGCACGGCCATGGTCCTCGCCAACCTCGGAGACCTGGCTCTCCAGCAGGGCGACCTCGACACCGCCCATGCCCTGCAGACCGAGGGACTTGACTTGCGTCGACAGCTGGGCGACCGCTCGGGCGTCGCCGACTCTCTGACCGCACTCGGTCGAGTTGCGCTGGCCCGGGGCGACCGGGTCACGGCCCGGACGCTGCACGGCCAGGGCCTGGCCGAGCGGCGAAGGGTGGGCGACCGCCCCGGCATGCCCGCCTCGCTCTCGGCCCTGGCCGAGTTGGCCCGCCTCGACGGCGACCCCGCCACTGCGGCCGAGCTCCTCGAGGAGGCCTTGGCGGTCGCTACCGAGCTCGACGACCGCCACTGCATCACCCTCTCGTTGCTGCACCTGGCCCGCCTGGCCCGCGACCAGGGCGACCCGGCACGGGCCGACGCTCTCTACCGCGAGGCTATGCCGGCCGACGTCTCAGCCGACGTCCCGCCCACCGACAGCACGGCAACCTGGCTGGAGGGGCTCGGCGCCATCGCCGTCGACGACGGCCGGCCGGAGCGCGCCGCCCAGCTCCTCGGCGCGGCCGACGCCCTCCGCCAGGCCATCGGCACGCCGCTGCCGGCGCATGAGGCCGCGGATCGCAACGACACCGTCGCCGGCTGCAGCGCCGCCCTGGGCGAGGACCGCTTCCGCGCCGCCTTCGACGCCGGCGCAGAACTGTCCCTGCCCGAGGCCGTCCGCCTGGCGACTGCTTTTCCGGTCGCGACCCGCGCCGAGCCCTGACGGCCTTCCGGCAGGGCCTCCGCTGCGCTCCGGCGGGGTCCGGCAGGCCGGCTCGGTGCTCTCGCTCCTGCTTTGCCGGTCGCGACCCGCGCCGAG
>Ga0136633_1003348_pt1 | contig 10591 bp, 10 predicted proteins | sample AntDrymeUQ832206_2_FD_105494 | JGI IMG/M metagenome (GOLD analysis project Ga0136633, IMG submission 105494) | Polar desert sand microbial communities from Dry Valleys, Antarctica - metaG UQ83 (22.06) | ecosystem: Environmental > Terrestrial > Soil > Desert | place: Antarctica: Dry Valley...
CATCTCGTCCTGCTCGCGCTGCGGGCCGCTGATGTCCGCGCGGATCTCGATCCATCGGTCCGGGAAGCCGCGTGGGCTGAGCTGCCACCACGCCACGAGGGTGCCGTCCTGGGCTCGTCGGAATTCGCTTGCCGCCGGTTGACCACCGATGAGTGCGTCGGCGTCCAGGCCGAATGGTCGTGGCACGACGGGGTCCGGCACCGGAGGCGTCCCTGCCTCCCAGGCGCTGATGACGATCGATGCCTGGCCCGGTGGGATGGCGTCGCCGGTGAGCTCGCAGGGCCTGGCGAAGCTGGTGCACAACTGCGCCGGCTCGACGGCGAAGGTCACGATGTGGGCGAGGACCCGATGGCCCACGGGATCGGTGACGTCGCCTGGCGTCAGGCTCCAATCGGGCGGGTACGCGAAGCTGAGCTCATCACTCGTGAAGCGGAGGCGCTCGTCGGCAGGCTGCGACGCCGCGGAGATGCCGATCATGAGCACCGCCAGCAGCAACCCGACGCCCGCCAGGACACCGATCACCACTCGGCCGGAGTCCATCGGCGACGGCGGAACGTCCGGCGCTGCCGAGGGGCGGCGGAACGGTTGAGACGGAGGTGGTGCAGGGGCCCAATGCCGTGCCGCGGCCAGGCTGTGCGCGCGATCCCATTGAGCGCGGCGGCCGGCATCGGACAGGGTTCGCCAGGCTTCGTTGATGCGCGCCATGCGCGGAGTCGGCGTGGTGTTGACATCGGGATGGTGCTGCTTTGCGAGGGCGCGGTAGACCCTGGCGATCTCCTCGCGCGTGGCGCTGCGTGGCACGCCAAGGACGGCGTAGGGGTCGAGCTCGGTCACGGCGGTCGCAGTCTACGCCGCCACGCTTGCTATCCTGTCGCCCGTGATCACCAAGCGCCAGCGCAAGCCCGCCCAGAAGGGCGATCCGGACTCCACCATCACCCCGGAGCCGGCCGTTGCGGCGTCGGTGGCGACGGTCCCCGCGGCCACGGACGCGCCCATCGACGGGTGGCAGTTGGACGCCGCCATCCTGCGCTTGCTGCGCCAGTTCCCGAACCGCACGGTCGACCTGTCGCCACTGGCCGATGAGCTGGCAGTTGATCCGTATCGGCTTCAACTGGCGGTCGAGGATCTCGGGCGGCGGGGGATGGTCGTCATCCCCTTCATCGAGCCGGGCAGCGCAGGGGGCGCGACGCTCACGGCCATCGGGCTGCGCTGGCTGATCTCGCGGGAGGGTGGGTCGCCGGCCGACACGCCCGTCGCACTGAAGGTCGCCAGGGAGCGGGTCCGCGCCGAGGACGAGGCTGCCCGCCTTCCCCGCGCGCAGGTCTACGGGGTCAAACACGGCTCGCGGTGATCAGCCGCGTCCTCTCTGCCCTCTCTCGCGTTCCCGGTTGGCTGTGGCGCTCGACCGCGGGACGGCTCATGGCACGGCCGCCGGCCGCATCGCGCCCGGCCGTCATGGCCGAGAAGGAAGAGCCGCGGAGCATCGCCGGCATCACCTTGCGCGCCAGCCTGGTGGTGGTCGCCGTGGTGCTCGCGTCATACCTGCTGTACCAACTGCGCCTGCTGCTCATCCTCGTGTTCCTGGCCATCCTGCTGGCCGCCGGACTCCACGGGGTCGTCCGCACTTTCGAGCGCTTCATGCCTCGGATCCTGGCCGTACTGCTGGCGTACGCGCTCCTCATCGGGGCCTTCGGCCTGGTCCTGTTCCTGATCTTTCCGCCCCTGGTGCGTGGGGCCGTCCAGTTCGCCGATGACGCGCCGCGCATTGCCGCGGACCTGCGGGCGGGGGTCATCTCGCTCATCGACGGCATCGCCGGCGCGGGGTCGGGCGAGGACCTCATCGACAGCCTGACCGGCGGCGCGCAGGGCGGGCTGCCGGAGATCGGCTCGCTGCTCAGCGTTCCGCTCACGCTGGTCGGGATCCTGACGAATGCGCTGGTGGTGATCTTCCTCTCGGCGCTGATGCTCATCGAGCGCGACCGCGTTCGGGGCTGGGCGCTCGAGTTCATCGACGAAGGGGACCGGGAGGTCGTCATCGGTGTCTCGCGCAATGCGCTCCTGCGGCTGGGCTCCTACGTTCGAGCCCAGCTCATGGTCATGGCGATCATCGGTGTCGGTTCTGCGACCGGCATGCTGATCCTGGGCGTTCCGTTCGCCGTGCCGCTGGGGGCCCTGTCGTTCGTCACGGCGGCCATCCCATTGGCGGGCGCCTTCATTGCCGGCGGACCGATCGTCCTCGTGGCACTCACCGTCTCGCCGCTGACGGGGCTGCTGATGTTGGCGTGGCTCGTCGTCCTCCAGCAGCTCGAGGGATCCGTCATCACGCCATACATCCAGGGGCGCGTGGTGAACCTCTCCGCCATCGCCGTGCTGCTGGGCGTGGTGGCCGGCACCTCGTTGGCCGGCATCGTGGGGGGCATCATCGCCATTCCGCTGGTGGCCGTTGCGGACGTGGTGCTGCGGGACATCGTGTTTCCGCTTCGCCGCCGAGCGGATGAGCGGCGCGCAGGTCGTTCGGAGGCTGCGGCCCTGTAAGCCTGCGCTTCATGCCCGCCGATTCATCAGGTGACTGTTAGGGGCGCAGTTGGGCACCGATTCGCCCCTATCGGCCCGGTCCCGTGCGTGGACTCGTCCCTATAGGCCTGATTCCTGACCCACCAGTCACTCGGTGCATGCGTGGGCGGCTACCGCCCAGTCTGGGACCGGTGGCAGTCAAGGCATGAATGGTTTGGCATGAAGTCTCGCCGCCGCCGACAACAGCATGCAAGGCACGAATAATCGGCCGGTAAGCGGTTGGTAAGCGCCGGCGCTCAGAATAGGTGGCATGGATGCCATGCGGTTGGGCGCGGTCTTCCGAGCGGTGCGTATTCGCAAGCGCTGGCGACAGGTCGACGTGGCAATGGCAGCTCGCGTGTCCCAGGCGATGATCTCGCGCATCGAGCGCGGTCACCTCCGCCGTCTCTCGATCGATGCGCTCCTACGTGTCGCGGAGGTCCTCGAGATCCGGATCGACTGGGCTCCAAAGTGGAGAGGAGGGGATCTCGACCGGATGCTGAACGCCGGCCATGCGTCGCTGCACGAGACCGTTGCGCGCCTCTTCGCAGGGACCCCGTGGTTCCTGTCGCCCGAGACGACGTTTGCGATCTACGGCGAGCGCGGCGTGATCGATATCCTGGCCTTCCATCCGCCGACCGGTGCTCTGCTGGTCATCGAGCTCAAGACCGCGCTGGTGGACGTGCAGCAATTGATGTCGGTCGTCGACCGCTATCGGCGCCTGGCACCCCGGATTGCGCGCGAGCGTGGATGGCGCGTCACATCGGTCAGCGTCTGGGTGGCCTTGCTGGACACGAAGACCAACCGGCGTCGGGTGGCGGCGCACGCATCGGTCCTGCGCGTTGCGTTTCCCGACGACGGGCGCGCGGTGCGCAGGTGGCTGCGGCGGCCGGATGGTCCCATGGCGGCAATCTCATTCGTTGTGGAGCAACCGGCTCGATCTGGGGCAGCCTCCTCCACCGGCGTTCGTCGCGTCCGGCGAGCCGCAGCGTAGCGCCGGCTCTGGACTCGCATGCATCGGTTGACTCACAGGGGCGGTGTTGCCCACGAAGCTTCGAGGCAGCGGGCTCCCCTGAGCGTGGCAGATGCATGCTTCCGCCCGATCGCCGTCGAATTCGGACCCTACCAATCAAGGAGTGAATGCCTGACCGGACTCGGACCGCAGATGGCCGATACCAGTCGACCGATGAGTGTCAGTCCAGGAAGCGGCGGACGAATGCCGCAGTCCGAAGTCCTAGCGGTCCAGGAAGCGGCGGAGGAAGTGGGTGGTCTCCTCGTGGCGTGGGTCGTTGAGGACCTGCTCCGGGGGGCCCTGCTCGATGACCACGCCATCTTCCATGAACACGACCCGGTCTGCCGCCTCCTGGGCGAAGTGCATCTCGTGGGTCACCACGATCATGGTGGTGCCCTCGTGCGCGAGGTCCTCCATGACCAGCAGCACCTCGCCGATGAGCTCCGGATCCAGCGCCGATGTCGGCTCATCGAACAGGAGGACCTTGGGCTCCATGCACAGGGCCCGAGCGATGGCGACGCGCTGCTTCTGGCCGCCAGAGAGGCGGGCGGGATACTCGTCGCGCTTCTCGAGCAGCCCGACCTTGTCGAGATAGCCCTCGGCGCGCGTGACAGCCTCGTCGCGGCGCACACCGCTGACGCGCATCGGTGCCTCCGTGCAGTTGTCGAGCACGCTCATGTGCGGGAAGAGGTTGAACTCCTGGAAGAGCATCCCGGCACGGAGCCGGATCTGGCGGATCTTCTCCTGGTGCGGCCGGCTGCGGGCGCGCAGCGGATCGGCCTGGAGCCTGACGCCGTCAACCTCGACCCAACCGACGGTAGGCTCCTCCAGGAAGTTGATACAGCGCAGCAGCGTGGTCTTGCCGGAGCCGGATCGGCCGATGATCATCACAGCCTCGCGCTGCCGAACCTCGAGATCGACGCCGCGCAGCACATGGTTCGAGCCAAAGTACTTCTCCAGCTTCTCCACCTTGACGATCGGCTCGCCGACGTGGGTCGGGAGCTCCGAGCCGGCGTCGTAGCCACTTTCCGCCGATGCAGGACGCGGCCCGAGGTCGGGGAGCCTCGCGTCCGTCATTGGTCACCTCGGGCCATGCGACGCTCGAGGCGCTCCTGGAAGACGCTGAAGATGATGGTGAGCGCCCAGTACACCAGGGCCGCGATCAGCAGAGCGGTCACCGGCTCGAACGTCGAGCGTCCAAGTCGTTGCGCAAGAAACAGGGTTTCGTGCACCGTGATGGTCGAGACGAGGGCACTGTCCTTGAGCATCGCGACGAAGTCGTTGCCGATGGCCGGAATCACGATGCGCACTGCCTGCGGCAGCACGATCCGCCGCATGTACAGTCGCTCTGGCATCCCGAGCGCCTGCGCCGCCTCGCGCTGGCCGCGTGGCACGGCCTGGATCCCGGCGCGGAAGATCTCGGTCATGTAAGCGCCGTAGTTGAGGCTGAGAGCCAGGATGCCCGCCGGGATCGCAGGGAGCACGATTCCGAGCTGCGGGAGCGCGAAGTAGATGAGATAGATCTGCACCAGCAGCGGGGTGCCCCGGATCAGCGAAACGTAGAACGACGCGACGGCGTAGGCGACGGGATTGCTGCTGAGCCTGCCGATGGCACCCAGCACGGCCAGGATCGTCGCACCGATAATGGAAGCCACCGACAGCAGCAGTGTGATGCCGGCGCCCTGGAGCACGATGATGGGGCCCGAACGGAAGGCGAACTCCCAATCCCAGGCATCGGCGACGGCGAGCGCCAGGCCGATGCCGAGGATGATGACCAGCCACACGAAGACGAACGTCAGCCGGAAGCGGAGCGTCAATGCGCGCCGCGCAGCCGCGATCTGCTCCACGATGGGAGCCCCTCGGATCGCTTCCGAATCCGCCCCGACGGTCACCCTGTGCCTCCATGAGGGAAGCGAAAGGCGGGAGAGGCGTCGTCACCCCTCCCGCCGGCATCGCGCATCAGGCTTGGCTACTCCTGGGTGGTGTAGTCCAGGCCTTCGTACCACTCCTCGGAGAGCGAGGTCAGCGTCCCGTCCTCGTGCATCTGGCCGATGATCTCGTCGACCGCCGCAACGAGTGAGTCGTTGTCCTCCACGCTCTTGTCGAACGCCACAGCCAGTGGCTCGAAGAAGACCGGATCTCCAATGAGGGTTACCGGATAGTCGTTGTCGATCGCGCCCTGCGCCGTTGGCAGGGCCGTCAGCCAACCCTGGAAGTCGTCGGTGCGGCCGGATTTCCAGGCCTCGGCGCAGTCGATATCGGTCGGGAGGGTTGTGGCCTGCATCCCTTCGGGGACTGCGGCGATCTCGCCGGCCTCGGCCGGAAGGCTCAGAGTCCCGTCGATCCAGAACAGGTAGGTGGTCTGCTCGCCGACGCAGACGGTCTGACCGGCTAGATCTTCAACGCCGGTCACGTCGGAGTCGGCGAGGGCCGCCATCTGAGCTGGCGTGTAGTAGTAGGGCTGCGTGAAGTCGAGAACTTCCTTGCGCTCCTCGGTGACGGTCACCGAGCCAACACTGACATCCCAACGGCCAGACCAGTTCCCGGCCACGACGGCGTCGAATGTCGGGTCCGTGAATTCGACATCGACTCCCAGTCGGTTCGCGATCTCGTTCGCGACATCGATGTCGAAGCCCTCATATTCGCCGGTGTCCTCGTTGAGGAACGACTGCGGCGGGTATGCCGGGTCGGTTGACACCACCAGGACTCCCGCCTCGCATACCGCGGCGAGCTGCCCATCAAGCTCTCCCGAGTCACAGACCGCTCCATCGCCGGTGCCCCCGGTCGCGGCCGGGCCGCCGCCGCCGTCCCCAGCCTGGCATGCCGCCAACACCAGCATCGCGATCGGCAGGATCGCAAGGCTTCGCATCTTGTCCATGAGTCTCCTCCATCTGGGCACGCCGATGACCGCCGGCGTCCTCCATTTCTTCGGTCCGGATGTTGTAGCACTTCGCCGCACTCCGCGGCAAGGAAATGGGGTGGAGGATTGCGACGACCGTCGGCATCGGCCTCTGCGCATCCGCGCTAACGTTCCCTGGGTGAGAATCTGGCAGGAAGGCGGCGCCAGAGTGGCGGGTACACTCACCCCATGACGACCGTCGAGCGTCCGATGATGCGCCCACCGCTCAGCCACGCTGCCACCCTGCCGTCGCGCTACTACCTGGACGCCGATATCCTCGAGCGCGAGAAGGATTGGGTCTTCGGTCGCACGTGGCAGTTGGTCGCCCGGACCGATGAGCTCCAGCGCATCGGTGACTTCGTGCCGGTCACCGTGCTGGATGAGCCGATCGTCATCACGCATGGGTTGGATGGTGAGCTGAAGGCCTTCTACAACGTGTGCCGCCATCGGGCCGGGCAGGTGGCGTTGACGAGGGGCAACCGCAAGTCGCTCCAATGCCGGTATCACGGCTGGACCTACGGGCTGGACGGCGGCCTGCGCGCGGCGCCCGACATGGAGGAGTCCGAGGGGTTCGCCAAGGAAGACTTCGGTCTGGTCCCCGTGCGCGTGGACCGGTGGGGCCCGTTCGTCTTTGTCAACCTGGACGATGGCGCGCCGCCGCTGGCCGAGATGATGGGGGAGATCCCAGCGGACGTCGCCCAGGCCGGCTACGACGTGGATTCCGTGCGCCCGGTCGAGCGCCGTGACTACGTCATCGAGTGCAACTGGAAGGTTTACGTCGACAACTACCTCGAAGGGTATCACCTGCCGATCGCGCATCCGCAGCTTTTCAAGGAGCTCGACTACGACGCCTATCGCGTGGAGGAATTTCGTTATTACTCCAAGCAGCATGCGCCGATCCGCGAGCTGAAGCCGGGTGAGGAGCTGGGCGTCGACCGTCGCTACCTGCGCCAGCCCGGCGCGGAGGATTCGGCCCTCTACTACTGGCTCTTCCCGAACACGATGTTCAACATCTACCAGGACAACATGTCCTCCAACGTCATCCTCCCCCTGGCGCCGGACCGCACGCTCACCATCTTCGAGTGGTTCTTCGCGGATCCCGGCTCCGGCCCGGGCTGGGAGTCGATGCAGCAGACGATCGCCTTCAGTGACGAGATCCAGCAGGAGGACATCGTGATCTGCGAGCAGGTCCAGCGCGGCCTGCGCTCCCGCGCCTACGACACGGGGCGTTTCAGCGCCAAGCGCGAGAACGGTGTCTACCACTTCCAGAACCTTGTCCGCGAGTTCCTGGGGGAGTAGGTGACGTACGAGGAGCTCCTTGCTCTTGCGCGTCGGTACGAGGGACAGACGCTCGAGACCGTGACCGGGAAGCCGTTCACCGTGGGCATCTACCTGGACTGCCCATTCTTCACGCCGGCCTCGAGCGGCTACGGCCAGAGCGATGGCCGGAAGGCCGCAGAACGGTTCCTGGCGCGCTACAACGAGATCGGCAGCCTGCGTCCCGGCGATTACGCGGACGTGACGCGCAACGCCTCCTATTACATCGGGCTCCTGTTGCGGCGTTCGTAGTCAGCCGGCCGCGCAGAGTCCTGGTCTGGAATGCGTCGGGTGACTGCTCGGCCGTCCGTCGGTCCTTTCTGGTCACCGGTGACGGCAGGCCCCGAGCGTGAATTGGGGGCCGAGAGGCTGCGCGGGCCCGTCGACCCGGCCTACCAGTCACCCGGCGACTCTCTGACCCTCACCGGCCCTGGTACCGCCGATACCAGTCACCACGTGCATGGGAGTCCGAATGCGTCACTCGACTGAGAAGATCGATCGCGGGCCGCTCACGCCCTTGAGCTCATGAACGCCGCGGTCGGTGAATCGGAGCTCCCGGCCTTCGATCAGGTCCCGGGTGGTGGCCGAGACCAACACCTCCCCCGGCGCGGCAAGATCCATCACGCGGGCCGCGATGTGCACCGCCAGTCCCCGGACGTTGCCGGGGACCACCTCCACCTCGCCGGTGTGAACGCCGGCCCGGATCGGGATACCTTGGGCCCCCAGGGCATGGACGCTTGCCGTGGCGCACTGAACGGCCCGCTCGGCACCGTCGAAGATCGCGAGCAGCCCGTCGCCGGTGGTCGCGACCTCACGCCCGCGGAACCTGTCCAGCATCTGGCGAATGAGCGAGTTGTGCTCCTCGAGCAGGCGTCCCCACGCCTCGTCGCCGAGGACGTGTGCGCGCGCGGTCGAGTCGACGATGTCGGTGAAGAGGATGGTAGCCAGGACGCGCTCGCCCGTCGGCGGGGAAGCCCAGCGATGAGCTCCCACCCAGTCGACGCTCTCGAACGGCTCATCGCCCAGCACCCAGGCGTCATGGCCCGCCGGTATATCGAACACGTCGTCGGGCCCAAAGTCCATCTCCGTACCGTCGTCCCCGTGAAAACGGATCCGACCGGACAGGACCACGCCGACGTGGTGGAAGCGGCAGCTCGCCGTGCCGACGATCGGCTTGACGTGCGCCGACCATTGCCATCCGGGTTCGCTGTGGGTCTTGGCGACCACGAGCTCACCGAGGTGCACCTCGCTCGAATAGCCATACGGAAAGTCGGCTCGCTCGTCGGGTTCGCGGAGGCTCTTGCGCTGGATGCCGCTCACGATGTCTATCCTACGACCGATGAATACTGCCATCCGAGCTGACGGCAAGCTGACCGTCGCCCTGATCTCCGACACCTTCTGGGAGGCCGATGGCGCGGTGCGCCTGAAGCAGCGCCTGGCCGACGCGGCCGAGCGCGGAGCCGACGTGGCCGTCCTGCCCGAGATCCCGCTCAATCCCTGGCGCCCCGCCACCAAGGAGTCCCACGACGAGGACGCGGAACCGATGGACGGCCCGCGGGCACGAGCCCAGGCCGAGGCGGCGGCCGAGGCCGGCATCGGTCTGGTTGGGGGCATCATCCATCGCGACCAGAATGGCCGGCGGACGAGCCGCGCCCTCGTCTTCGACCGCAACGGCGCCGTGAGAGCCACCTACGAGAAGCTTCACCTGCCCGAGGAGCCGGGCTTCTGGGAGACCAGCCACTACGAGCCGGGCACGCAGGCGCCGAAGCGGGTTGATGCGTTCGGCCTCCCCATCGGCGTCCAGATCTGCTCGGACAGCAACCGGCCCGAGGGCGTGCATCTGCTGGGAGCCCAGGGCGCGATGGCCATGATCAACCCGCGCGCGAGCGAGGAGAAGACGTACCAGCGCTGGAAGACCGTCTTTCGCGCCAATGCGCTGACGAGCTGCCTCTACGTGCTGAGCGTGAACCGGCCGCATCCCGAGGAAGGGGTGCTGATCGGCGGCCCGAGCGTGGCGATCGACCCGAACGGCAACGTTCTGCTCGAGACCACGGATCAGATGGCCATCGTCACGCTTGATGCCAAGGTGGTGACCGACGCGCGCCGCGCCTATCCGGGTTACCTGCCGGTCCGCGCGCGACTCTACGCCGACGCCTGGGACGAGATCGCTCGCGGCGACGGGTAGAGAGGGAGAGCCTCAGCCCTCGACGTAGGTGAACGGGCCCTGCGCCACGAGCTGGTCGTTGACGTAGGCGCGCCAGACGTAGCTGCCCGGGCCGCCGAGATCTCCGATGAACGCGTCCGCTGTCCCGAGGTCATAGCCGAAGACCGTCGCCGTGGGGTCGACGGTCACCTTCTGGCGCTCGAGAACGACCTGCTCGGTCCCGTCGTCCTGGATGCGGACGATCTCGTTCTGGATCTGGGGAGCCCCGAACGTGCCGGGCATGCTGATCGAGTAGGCGAAGGCCATTCCGGGCGTGAAGGCGTCGGTCGGATCGGTCACCGCGCGGTTTGCGTCGAGGGTGGTGCCGAAGGTCAGGGTGCCGGGCAACGCCGGCGTGGGGATGGGGGTGGGCGCAGGCGTATCGGTCGGTATCGGCGCAGCGCTTATCTCCAGGGTCGGCTCCGGGGTGGGGCTGGGGCTGGGGGTTGCCTCTGCCACGCTGGGGTCGGTCGGATTCAGGCTCGAGACGAAGAGGCCGACGAGCAGCGCCAGCACGATGGTTCCGATCACTGCACCGATGGAAACGAGAGAGTCACGATCGGTTGGCACGCGGCCGGCGGGCGTCACGCGCGCCTCGCCATGGCGG
>Ga0136633_1003349_pt1 | contig 10587 bp, 9 predicted proteins | sample AntDrymeUQ832206_2_FD_105494 | JGI IMG/M metagenome (GOLD analysis project Ga0136633, IMG submission 105494) | Polar desert sand microbial communities from Dry Valleys, Antarctica - metaG UQ83 (22.06) | ecosystem: Environmental > Terrestrial > Soil > Desert | place: Antarctica: Dry Valley...
CTGGCTGGACGCTGTCCGTGCACCAGGCGTCCCCGGTCTTCGCGTTCCTGAAGAAGCACAGGGTGAACAAGGTACACATGGGCGTCTCCTACACCGTCTGAGCAGCACGGTCACGTAGGATCCGGTCGCCCCTTCCCGACTGAAATGCGACCCGCAACCCTCGGCACCTGCTGACCGCCGGTAACGAGAGCCATCGAAGAGCTTCGGCGTGGGGCGAAGGTCGAGCCATCGGGTGGGACCATTCTTGGTTGCCAAGGCCAACAGCCAGGCGTAGGCTTTCCTAGTTGTAGTGGTGGAGTGCCGACCGGGGGAGATCGTCATGCAGGTTCGTCGCACAATCCTCTCTGCGGGCATCGTGACAGCCCTCACCATGCTTGCCGGGGCCTCGGCCTTCGCCTGCACGAATCTTGCTGTGCTCAACCTGAGCAGCAACGCGGGCAAGGCGGGCGACGTCGTCACGGTGACGGGCTCGTCCTACAGGATGCCCGCCAACGTCACCACCGGCGTGCAGCTTCGGTGGAATGCACTCGACGGGCCGATCCTCGCGGAGGCCACGCCGGACAAGGTTGGCAACATTTCGGCCAGCATCACCATCCCACAGGCCCCTCCTGACAACTACGTGATCATCGCAATTTTGCGGGATAGTAAGGGCGCTGACACCTCAGGCACCCCGTCACGTGCTCAGTTCCAGATCCAGGGTGGCGCCGGCACGGGGACGCCCCAACCAGTGCTGGCACAGCAGCTTCCGGTCTCCAACGCATCGAGCAGCGGATCTACGGGCCCGCTCGTCCTGCTCCTCGGTCTCGGGGTAGTGGGCCTGCTGCTTTTCGGCGGAGGTCTCGCCGCCGCAGCCCGTGCCAGTCGCACCCCCGCCGTGGCCGCAGCCGCCAGGGCCCGCCAGGACTGACGCAGCAGCGCCCGACCTCTTGATGGACACATACCGCACGACGGCCCGCTGGGCGCTGGTTTTCATGGTTGCCGCGACTGCCCTCCTGATGCCGCCTGCGGTTGCGGAGGAGAAGGTGTCGACCCCAATAGTCACCGGGGCAGTGCAGGTCACGGACAACCCCAATATTGTCCGGGCTCACGTGACCCCCCTCATCGCCCGCAACCCGAGAACGGGCGAGCTGGTGATCGCCGAGGTCGATGGGCGCGGGAGCCGGGAATGCACAGTGCACCTCTCCTCCGACGGAGGCCGGAGTTGGTCGCTCGGGGGCGGCTTCATGGTGAAACCCTTTACCGACTGCTCGATCGGAGCCGAGTTCGGGCCCCACGTCACGCCCTTCTTCGACCGCGACGGGGTACTCAACGTTGCCTTCGCTGCCAACGATCCCGCCCGCCTCGCCTCCTCCGACCGGCCGACGAGCACATCCGACGTCCGTGAGGACATCCCCCGCAACGCCTACCTGGCTCGCTCCACCGACGGCGGTCGCACCTTCACCACCGTGCTCGTTGCGGCCGGCAAGGAGGGAAGTACCCAGACCGCCTACATCAGTGCGCCGTCGGGCGCCGTTGATCCCGCCAACTCCCGCAACATCTACGTGAGCTGGGGCCAAGGCGACTGGAGCAACGAAAAGGATCCGATCCGGACGATGGTGGCCGCATCCACCGATGGGGGCCGGACTTTCGGCGAGCCGGTCGACGTCGCCAACAAATCCGGCGCCGACTACAGCTTCCTGACGGTGGACCGCAACGGCGTGGTCCATGCCACCTACTGGTCGCGTGGCGTCGGCACTGAGGCATACGACACCACCCAGGCCCGGGTCAACGGCCGGCGCAACCCCACCCCGCTGATGCACGCCTGGTCAGGCGATCAGGGCAAGACCTGGGAACGCAACGTCCTCGATCCAGGGAACCAGCGGATCTACCGGGCCGCTACCATCGCCGCTGACCCGAACTCTGATGCTGTGTACGCCGTCTGGCACCAGTACCCCGATCCCATGAACTTCGAGGCCAATCGGGAATCCAAGGACCGGGTCGACGTCTACTTCAGGGCGTCCTTCGACGGTGGGCGCACCTGGGGCGAGCGCGTGATAGTGAACGAGGGTCCCCAGAGTGGCGTCAACCACGAGATGCCAGGCATAGCCATCGCCCCCAACGGTCGGATCGACGTGGCCTGGTACGACTACCGGTTCAGCCCCCGCGCCGGCAGTGGCGCCGGCGTCCAGGACGTCTTCTACGCCTCCTCATCGGACCAGGGCCGTACCTTTGGCCGCAACATCCGCATCACCGACCGATCGATCGACCGCTCGATCGGTGTGTACGCGGGAGCGATCGGGACCAACATCAATGTCGGGATCACCTCGACCGATGACGAGGTTTTCTTCGCCTGGCAGGACAGCAGGAACGGCCGCCCCAACACCCATTCCGAAGACATCTATAGCGCGACGATCCAGCTTCGCGGCACTGCGTCGGCCGCAACCAGCGATGACGGCATCGCCGGTTGGGTGTTCCTGGTGTGCGGAATAGCCATTGGTGGCGGCGTGGCCGGGGCGCTGGCTTGGACGGCAGCGTCCCGTTCGCGCTCGGCGGGCTTGCCCACGCCCGCCTGATCCCTCAGCCCACACGCATGGCAGGACCGCGCCAGGCGAGCGGCAGCCCCATTCCGGCAGGTTCAACGGGAGTTGTGCGCCGATTCAGGCACATCAGACAGGGCGCTTGATGGACGGCGACCGACGAGGCTGCCCACCGGCCCCCGAGCTGCGCCCCGCGTGGTTGGTGCAGCAGTCCGGAACGAGCGGTTAGGTCGGCAGAACGCGCGCCGCCTATCCCCCCCCGCCGCCTCCACTGCGTAGCCCACGTATGCCGTCCGAGACGCTGTAGGCGATAAGCGCAGACCTGTTCACTGTGTCCTGATGCGCGACGAGAAGGGCCGCTCCTGGAGGGTCCGCAGCTGGCCAGGTCACGCCAGAGGCGACCCCATGACGTCTCGCCTTGGGGGCCGGGGGGAACGTCCCCTACCGCCGGCCGTGGGTCACCGCCTGCTGCCTGCGGCGGGCTCTCAAGCCCCGCAAGTACTTGGAGCATGGGGCGCCCATAACGTCACCGGTCACCGCCGCGGTGACGCCCACCCGCAAAGGCTCTTGTGACAGATCCGTGGGTGCCTGAGTAGCCCATCCGCGGCTGCACGCCGCCTCCTTCCTAGGTTTCCCGCTGTTGACGGCTGGATTCCAGGGAGGGAGAAACGGCGTGCAGATGGCGAAGGTATGGCAACGCCTGCTCGGTGTCGAGCGGACCGTGATCGACAGCGTCGACTTCGACGAGGACGATGAGGTGATCGTCGCATCCGTGCGGCCACGAAAGGACGCCGGCAAGGGCCGCTGCGGGCGCTGTGGGCGCAAGAGCCCCGGCTACGACCGGGGGGACGGCCGGCGGCGGTGGCGCACGCTCGACCTCGGCGACATCCCCGCCTAAATCGAGGCCGAGGCGCCGAGAGTGGAGTGTCCCGAGCACGGCCCGACGGTGGTCCAGGTGCCCTGGGCCCGCCACGGCGCCGGCCACACCCGGGCCTTCGACGACCAGGTGTCGTGGCTGGCCACCCACTGCTCGAAGTCGGCGGTGACCCAGTTGATGCGCATCGCCTGGCGCACGGTCGGCTCGATCGTGACCCGGGTGGTGGCCGACGCCCGGGCCGAGCGCGACCCCTTCGAAAACCTGGTGCGCATCGGCATCGACGAGATCAGCTACAAGAAGGGGCACAAGTACCTGATCGTCGTCGTCGACCACGACACCGGGGCGCTGGTGTGGGCCAAGGCGGGCAGGGACAAGAAGACGCTGCGGAGCTTCTTCGACGCCCTGGGCGAGGAGCGCTGCGCCAAGGTGAAGCTGGTCAGCGCGGACGGGGCCGAGTGGATCGCCAGCGTGGTGGCCGAGCGGTGCAAGAACGCCGTGCGCTGCATGGACCCGTTCCACGTGGTCCAGTGGTGCACCGACGCCCTCGACGAGGTCCGCCGCGACGTGTGGAACGCGGCCCGCAAAGGCGGCATGAAAGCCCTGGCCGGCGACCTCAAGGGTGCCCGCTACGCCCTGTGGAAGAACCCCGAGGACCTCACCGAGCACCAGAAGGCCAAGCTGGCCTGGGTGGCGAAGGCGAACGCCCCGCTGTTCCGGGCCTACCTGATGAAGGAGCAGCTCCGCCAGGTGTTCCGCCTGCGGGGCGAGGCGGGCATCGCCCTGCTCAAGGCGTGGCTTGGGTGGGCGTCGCGCTCGAAGATCGCCGCCTTCGTCGAGCTGGCCCGGACCGTCCGCAAGCACCGGGCCGCCATCGAGGCCGCCCTCACCCACGGCCTCACCAACGCCCGGGTCGAGAGCGTGAACACCAAGATCCGCCTGCTGCAGCGAGTCGCCTTCGGCTACCGGGACCCCGAGGCCCTCATCGCCATGGCCATGCTCGACCTTGGCGGCTGTTGTCCCGACCTCCCCGGCCGCCGCGCCGCCTGAAGTCCCGCGGGTTCGCCGTCGGGGGGGGCCTGCCCCCGGCCCCCCGCTGCCGCCCTCCGCTTCGCTGCGGTTGCCTTCAGCGTTGGACAACCTGGTTGGCTCGCCGGGTGGAGATGACCCGACGCCCGATGTGGCATCCGGTCGTCACCGCTCCGACGCCACGGCCCCGGCGGGACAAGCCGGTCGATCCACCGGATCTCAGCTCGCCTCGACCAAGATGGGCGTCGACGTTCGACGAGGAGGTCGGGCATGGGCACAGCAGGACGGAACGAGCGGTGCGAATGCGGGAGCGGCCGGAAGGCGAAGCGCTGCTGCGGTGTCCAGCGGGGCCCTTCGGAAGCCGACCTGGCCCGAGCGTTCCTGGCCAGCCAGGTGGGGCCGTCTGCCCGGGTTCTTCGGAGCTTTCCCGACGAGGAGCTGGACGACCTCCTGGCCGAGATGATCGACCTGCCCTGCCTCGACACCTCACTGCATCTGCCGCTTCCCCGGCTGTTGACGCCGGACGTCGACCGGCTCCTGGTGGCCATCGAAGAAGGCGACCTCGACGAGATCGACGCCGCCCTGCCCGCTGTGCTGGCCCGGGTGGACACCCCCGTGGCCCGGGCCCGGCTGGCTCGGGCGGTGGTCGGGCTGCGCGATCGAGGTCGAATCGACTCCGGGGTGGCCGCCGTGGCGTTGTTCGAGCTGGCGGCTCCGAAGCTGCAATCGCTGGTCAGCTCAGCCGTGGTCCACGCCGCCGGAGTGGCCCTGGGAGACGTCGCCACCCCGAGTGGGCTTCTCGTGGCCGGCTGAGAGCTCCGCCCGCCGATCAACCCCGGGAACAGGCCGCCAGGTCGAGCTCGGGCCAGGGCCTCGCCGAGCGGAGCCCGAAGGCGATGCGGGTCAGCAGACGCAGCTTGGTGTTTGACGCTCTCCACTCGGGCGCTGGACACACCGTGCGCGTGCAGACGCCGACAGATGGGCTACTCAGGAACCCACGGATCAAGCAGAAGACCCGCAAAGCAAATGCCGGCTGCGGAGCGGGTGCATGAGTGCCGGGTGATCCGCAAACGCCGGTGCGGCGCGTTGTGCACCCGCGGCCCGCCGAGCCGGTAGCGCATCGCGGCACTTGTCGAGGCATTGCCGACGGTGTCGTGTCCCGAAACGCCTCTGGTGGGACGCTGCGCATGCGAGACCTGATGACGCTCAAGCGGGCCCGTAGTTCGCCCTCCAGGAACGCGTCCTGCGGACTATTGCCTTACCTACCGAATGACGGAGACCGGCTGGAGGTCGCTGCGGTACATGCGCTCTACGAGCACAGCCACACGGTGGGCCTTGGCGAGGTAAGCGACCGAGGACGCCCACCGCTCGGATGCCATGGAGCCTGGCGGCTCGCCGGTGAAGATGCGCGGCTCCACCAGGCGCCATCCCTCGCGAGCGTCGTCGGGAACGACACGCGGGGTTCGGGAAACGGCCTCGACGACGCCCCGCTCTGGATGCCGCCGCTGGCGCTCGAGCGTCGCCATCACCGCGCCCACGACCCGCTCGACCAGCTCGGTAGGTAACCGGTCGGCGGCCACGAGGCCGCTCGAATACACGTCGAGGCCGAGGTTCACGCTGCGGACCTCGATGCCGGAATGACGCCGGGCCCGCGGGAGCAGGTCCTCATAGTCCGCCACTGCGTCGATCTCGCCTCGCGCCAGCATGGCGCACGCCTCCTGCAAGAGCCCGCCGCCCGTCGAGCGGCTGGTGGGGACGACGACGGGCGGATCGACTTCGAGCTCGGCCATGCCGCCGACGAACTCGGCCATCGCCCACGGCGCACCGGCGACCCGCAGGCCGGAGAGATCGCCCGGTCTGACTGCGGTCGATGAGGCCGGCACGAAGGCACCGATCGGGCTGCGGCGCACGATGACCGCGACGAACCGCGCCGCCAGGTTCTCCTCCCTTGCGGCGGCGACGACATGGCCGGCGACGCGGCTCAGGCAAAAGTCGGCATCGCCACTCGCAACCCGGGTGGAATTGTCGGCCTCCCCGGACGGATCGAGAAGCTCGACCTCCAGCCCGTGCTCGGCGAACAGACCGTCCGCCGCTGCCGCGAGGAACGGCAGATGGAGGCCGGGCAGTCAGCCCGGCGCCCACAATGCGAGGCGGACCGGTTGGAGGCGCATCGCACCAGACGCTAATGCCTTCGCGCATCCCTTCGTCTGAGGCCTCGATTCGGTAGTCTCCGACGGGGGGCATCGTGGGGGTGCTGCTCGGAGAGGAGCGGGAATGATCCGGGCGCTTCATCGGAGATTGCTTGTCGTCGTGGTGCTCGCGCTGTTGGCGGCAGCCTGCAGCAGCGACGGCGGGGACGGAGGCGCCGGCGACGCGGCTCAGCCGGCTCCCCGCCAGGAGCTCACCGTGGGGGTCACGCAGGACCAGTACACAACGGACGGGCCTCAGGCGAGCCTCGGTGTGGCCGGGCCGAACGCCAACATCTACGAAACCCTCCTATACATGGGCCCCAACTTCGAGATCAAGCCCATGCTGGCGGAGCGCTGGGAGTTCCGGGCCCCCAACACTTTCCGCTTCTTCCTGCGCCGGGGCGTGAAGTTCCACGACGGTCAGCCGCTCAACGCCCAGGCCGTCAAGGTCGGTGTATTCGATCGGGCGGCTGCGGCCGGCGGGCTCACCCTCAAAGCGGGGCCCGAGTCGACGGTCGTCGTCGACGAGTACACGCTCGACTTCACCCCGAAGATCCCAAACCTGCGGCTGTTCGAACAGATCGTTCACGCCAGCTACCCGGTCATCGCACCCAACAGCGAGGTCGGCAAGAAGCCGGTGGGTACCGGGCCCTTCCGCTTCGTGGAGTACGTCGCCAAGGAGCGCATCGTTGTCGAGCGCAACCCGGACTACTGGGGAACGCCGGCAATCCTCGACAAGCTCTCCTTCCGCTTCTACCCGGACTCCTCGGCACGGCGTCTGGCGCTGGAGGCGGGCGAGATCGACGTGGCATTCGACATCCCCCGCGCCGACGTGAAGAGCCTCAAGGCGACCGGGGTCAACGTGCCGGCCTCGCCCGTGGGCGGGTACCAGGTGCTGTTCGCCGACCTCACCGGCAAGGCCCCCTACGACCTGATGGCCGACGTGAACCTGCGCAAGGCGGTGGCGTACGCGATCGACCGCCGAGCCCTCATCAGCGGCGTCCTGGACGGCTTGGCCACTCCCGACCAGTCCATGGTGCCGTCGCCGGCGCTGGGCGCCCACGCCAGCGTGGTGAAGGGCATCCAGTTCGACGTCGCGCAGTCCCGCCGCATCCTCGACGACGCCGGATGGAGGGTCGGCTCCGGCGGCATCCGGGAGAAGGACGGCCGTCAGCTCAAGCTGGTTCTCGTGTCCGGCTTCCCCTCGGCCGAGGTGCTGCGCCCCATTCCGGCGTTCGTTCAGGCCCAGCTGAAGACGGTCGGCATCGACGTCACGATCGACGAGCGGCCCGACAGCGCATCCTTCCGGGACCGCATCCGGCTTAAGGAAGGCGACTTGTTCCTCGAGCAGCGCAGCCAGAACGACGCCGACCCCAGCTTCCTGCCCGTCGTGTTCATGTCGGACATCTCCGAAGGCGGGGCGGCGCCCTACCAGGCCGCGTTCAACCCAGGGCAGCCATTCAACGGGCTCCTGCGCAGCACCCTGACCGAGGCCAGCATCGACAAGGTCCAGGCTTCGGTCGCCCAGGCCATGCGCAACGCCGTCGACGAGCAAGCCACGGTGATCGGTCTGGCCGGTGTCTATCCGATCTACGGGGTGCGGTCGAATGTGCAGGGCTTCGTGGCCCATCCGACGACGCAGAACGTGCTTTTCGGAACGGTGCGAATCGGCAAGGCCTGATCTGGGCGCCGGCATCGGGGACGGCACAGGGAGGGAGGCCGGGTCGTGAAGCGCTACGTCCTGCGTCGGCTCGCAGTGCTGATCCCGACTCTGTTGGGGATGTCGTTCCTCGTATTCTCCGTCGCAAGCCTCACCCCCGGGGACCCGGCGGAGGAGTATGCCCAGAGGGTCAGCGACCGGCCCCCCACGGAGGAGCAGCTGAGGCTCGCCCGCCAGGAGCTGCGCCTCGACCGGCCGTTTGTCGTGCAGTACGTGTCCTGGGTGGGCCATGCCCTGCGGGGGGACCTGGGCAAGTCGTTCTTCACCCGCCGGCCGGTGGTCGACGAGATCCTCCATCGGATCCCGTTCACCCTCCAGCTGGCCGTGCCGGCTGCCTTGCTTTCACTGTTGCTCGCAGTCGCGGTAGGGACCCTGTGCGCGTTCTACCGGAACCGACTGGTCGACCAGGTCGTACGGATCCTGTCGTTGGCTGGAGCATCGATGCCGAGCTTCTGGCTGGCGTTGATCCTCATCATCCTGTTCTCCGTGCGGTTGCACATCTTCCCGGTGGCCGGACGCCAGGCCGGGCTATCCAGCGTCGTCCTGCCCGTGATTGCCTTGTCCCTGCCGTCCGCCGCCGTGCTCGGCCGGTTCATCCGCTCCACGCTCCTGGAGGTTCTCGGCGAGGATTACATTCGCACCGCCCGCTCCAAAGGCGTGCGGGAGGTGTCGGTCCTAAGCCGGCACGCGCTGCGCAACAGCCTGGTGCCGGTGGTCACGGCGTTCGGCACCAGCCTCGGGCATCTCCTGGCCGGCACAGTGGTGATCGAGAGCATCTTCGCGTGGCCCGGGCTCGGGACGCTCACCCTGGACGCCATCAGGCATCGGGACTACCCGATGCTCCAAGCGTTCATCCTGTTCTCAGGCCTGGTGGTCATCGCCATCAACCTGATCGTCGATGTCTCGTACGCGGCCATCGACCCGCGCATCCGGCCGGGTCGAAGGTCCTCGGCCACCCGATGACCGGTGCGATCGATTTCGACGCCGGCATCCTGTCCGTGCCGTCATCCCACTCCGACGAGCGGGCCAGCTGGCGTCTACTGCGGGTGCTCGCCCGGGACCGGACAGCCCGGATCGGTCTGGTCATCGTCGCGGTGTTCGTCCTGATCGCCGTGCTGGCGCCGGTGCTGGCGACCCGCGATCCGAACGCCATCGACGTCGTGAACAAGTTCGCCCCGCCCTCCCGCAAGCACCCGTTCGGCACCGATCACCTGGGCCGGGACGAATGGGCCCGCATCGTGTGGGGCGCCCGCCTTTCGATCGGGACCGCCGTCATCGCCGCGTTGGGCGTTGCGTTCGTCGGCATCGTCCTGGGCACGGTGGCCGGCTACTGGGGCGGGCTCGCCGACGGTGTGATCAGCCGTGTCGTCGAAGTCCTGCTGTCGTTCCCGGGGTTTCTGTTGGCGCTGGCCGTGACCGGGATTATGGGCCCGGGCCTCCGCAACCTGCTCTTCGTCATGGTGTTCGTCTCCTGGGCGGGATATGCGCGGCTGGTGCGAGGTCTCATCGTGGCCGAGCGCGCTAAGCCCTACCTCGAATCTGCGCGCGCCACGGGCGTCGGCAACCTGCGGATGGTCTGCCGGCATCTCCTGCCCAACATCTCCGCGCCGATCATCGTGCTGACGACCCTCGACATGGGCGGCATCCTGCTGGGGCTGGCGGGGCTCTCGTTCCTGGGCCTGGGCGTCCAGCCACCGACCGCCGAGTGGGGCGCCATGCTGTCGGAGGCGAAGACGTACCTCGGATCGGCGCCGCAGACGATGCTGTACCCGGGCGGCGCGATCTTCCTGATGGTGCTGGGGTTCAACCTGCTCGGAGATGGGCTGCGCGATGTGCTCGACCCCCGCACGCGGCTTGTCTCGCCCCCACCGGATAGTTCCCGCCGAAGACGACGACGACGAGACATCGAGGATGTCTCGAAGCTTGTTGAAGTTCGGTGGCGGCCTTCGATCTCAGACGATCGATCGGCCCTCCTCTCGTGACGCCCAACGCTGGTGTGCTGCCTGGCGAGTGGTGCCGATGATGTCGCCGATCTGCGCCCACGAGGCTCCTGAGCGGTGGGCCGACGTCACGGCCTCGGCGAGTGTCTGCTCGGCCTCCTTGACCGTCTCGGCCGCACGGGTGAGGCGGTCAAGACAGGCGCCCGGGAACGGGCGTCCGGCGTGTTCTCTTCCCACGGCGGAGCGCATGGCGTCGCACATGGCGCACAGGGCGACGCCCCCGTAAGCCACGATGGCGAAGCCCTCGCAGTTGGGACGC
>Ga0136633_1003350_pt1 | contig 10586 bp, 10 predicted proteins | sample AntDrymeUQ832206_2_FD_105494 | JGI IMG/M metagenome (GOLD analysis project Ga0136633, IMG submission 105494) | Polar desert sand microbial communities from Dry Valleys, Antarctica - metaG UQ83 (22.06) | ecosystem: Environmental > Terrestrial > Soil > Desert | place: Antarctica: Dry Valley...
AGCCAGGCCCCCGCCATCACCAGCGCCAACAGCACCGCCTTCACCGTCGGCGCCGCCGGCAGCTTCACCGTCACCGCCACCGGGTCGCCGGCGCCCGCCCTGTCGCAGTCCGGCGGTCTTCCCACGGGCGTCACCTTCAACGCCGGCACGGGCGTGCTCAGCGGTACCCCGGCGGCGGGCACTGCCGGCACGTACAACCTGACGTTCACGGCCGCCAACGGGGTCGGCTCGAACGCCACCCAGAACTTCACCCTCACGGTGGCGCCGGCGGCGACCGGGCAGGACTTCAATCCGCTCACGCCGGCCCGCATCCTCGATACCCGTGGCACCGTGGGTGGCCACGCTGGCAAGCTGGCCGCAGGGGAGACGGCGAACGTGGTCGTGACCGGCGTGGGCGGCGTGCCTGCTTCGGCGGTGGACTCGGTGGTCCTCAACGTCACTGCGACCGGCGGGAGTGCCTCGACGTTCCTCAGCGTCTTCCCGGCCGGCCAGATCCGACCGTTCGCCTCGAACCTGAACGTGGTGGCCGGCCAGGACGTCCCCAACCTGGTGGTGGCCAAGGTCGGCACGGGCGGTAGCGTCTCCCTCTACAACAACCAGGGCTCGATCGATGTCATCTTTGACGTGGTCGGCTGGTACAAGCCGGCGGCGACCTGCTTCACCTCGCTCACCCCGGCCCGCATCCTCGACACCCGGTCGACCTCGAAGGTCGGCCCCGGCCAAGCGCGCGACATCCAGGTCACCGGCGTTGGTGGCGTCCCCTCCAGTGGCGTCGGCGCCGTGGTGGTGAACGTGACCGCCACCGCAGCCACCGCCTCGACCTTCCTCACCGTCTTCCCGGCCGGCCAGACCCGACCCGACGCCTCAAACCTCAACGTGGTGCCGGGCCAGGACGTGCCCAACTTGGTGGTGGCCAAGGTGGGAGCCAACGGCAACGTGACCGTCTACAACAACCAGGGTTCGGTCGATGTCATCTTCGACGTCGTGGGCTGGCACCCGTCGGGCGCAACCTGCTTCACCTCGCTCACGCCGGCCCGTATCGTCGACAGCCGGTCGACCACGAAGGTCGGCCCCACCGAGGCACGCGACGTGAAGGTCACCGGCGTGGGCGGCGTGCCCGGCAGCGGCGTCGCCGCGGTGGTGCTGAATGTCACCGCCACCGAGGCCACCGCCTCCACCTTCCTCACCGTCTTCCCGGCCGGCCAGACCCGACCCGACGCCTCGAACCTCAACGTGGTGCCGGGCCAGGACGTGCCCAACCTGGTGGTGGCCAAGGTGGGGGCCAACGGCAACGTGACGATCTACAACAACCAGGGCTCGACGCACGTCATCTTCGACGTGGTCGGCTACTTCCCGGGCTGAGCGCAGCGGGCGGCGTGCGCCGGCGGCGGGCTTCTCAGCTCGGCTGAGAAGGCTGCCCCGGAGGCCGGCTGACGGCGATGCGCCGGCGGCGCGCCTCCTCGAGGACCAGTCCCGGGCGGGTGGGGGTGAAGCGGAGCCCGGAGGCGTGGATGGCCACGCCTTCCCGCCGTCCGGGCTTGAGCAGGGTGATGGTGGTGAGCTCGTCGAGCTCCATGGCGATGGCGAGGCCGGGGGCGCGCTGGGAGAGGTCGAAGAAGCCGGCGTCGGCGGGCGTCGCCGGCCGGAGGGCGGTGACGTCCTGGCGGCGGAAGAGCATGGGGTCGAACAGAACCATCGGGTCGTGGAGCACGACCCCGGCGGGCACGAACACCGCCCAGCGGCGGGACAGGTTGTGCAACGACTTGAGGAGGAGGAACGCGAGGGGCCAGCCGGCGAGCAGCGCCAGTCCCCCCAGGATCCACTGACGGCCGGAGAGCAGAAGCGGTCCGGCCGAAATACCCGCCACCGAGAGGATCCAGAACGTCGGCAACGGGCCCAGGAGCAATGCCCGGGGTGGGCGGAGGAGGAAGCGGCGCTCGTTGGGGTAGGCCGGCCCGTTCACCGAGTGCGACCCGAAGGCCGGGGCGAAGGCCCATGCACACGCCACGGTCGCCCAGGCGACGGCCAAGGCCGAGGGTTGCTCGGCTGCGGCGGCGACCACTGCAGCCACCACCGCGGCCGGGGCCACCACCCGGAGGGCGGTCAATCCGATCGGGTGAGGGGCGAAGGCGGCGATCATGCCGACCGCCCAGCCCAGCCACAGCCCGGACGAGGCAACCAGCTGGACCGGGCGGCTGGCGGCGTCCAGAGCGGCGGCGAGTGCCGGCCCGGTGGTGAACGGCAGCGCCGCCCACAGGCCGCGGATCAGCCAGGGCAGGAAGCGGGCCCGGTCCCGGGTGAGAGACGAGGCCTCAGTCATCGGCTCCACCCACGCTACCGTCCCATTCGTGACTGCAGCGAGCCGCGTCGAGGAGCTGCGCCGGCTCGTGGAGCACCACACCGAGCGCTACTACCTGCTCGACGATCCCGAGATCTCCGACGCCGAGTTCGACGCCCTGGGGCGCGAGCTCCGGACGCTGGAGGAGGCCAACCCCGAGTTGCAGGCGCCCGACTCGCCCACGCAGAAGGTGGGTGGTCGGGCGTCGACTGCGTTCGCCGAGGTCCGCCACCGGCTGCCGATGATGTCGCTCGACAACGCCTTCAGCTTCGACGAGCTGGTCGCCTGGGGCAAGCGCATGGAGCGCTACATCAGTGAGCAGGTCGACTATGTCTGCGAGCTCAAGATCGACGGCATCGCCTGCTCGCTGCTCTACGAGGACGGCCATTACGTGCGGGGCGCCACCCGGGGCAATGGCGTGGTGGGGGAGGACATCACCGAGAACGTCCGCACCATCTCGGTGATCCCCGACCGGCTGGAGGTCGACGGGCCTCCGGCGGCGATGGAGGTGCGGGGCGAGGTCTACATGCCCGCCTCGGCGTTCCAGGAGCTGAACCAGCGCCAGGGAGAGGCCGGGCTGCGGTTGTTCGCCAACCCCCGCAACTCCGGGGCGGGGTCGCTACGGCAGAAGGATCCCACGGTGACGGCCAGCCGCGACCTGAGGTTCTGGGCCTATCAGCTCGGCGACGTCGAAGGCGGGCCCCGCTTCCGCCTTCACTCAGAGACGCTCGACTTTCTGAAGGCCGCCGGGCTGCCGGTGAACCCCGAGGTCCGCACGGTGGGCAGCCTCGATGATGTCTTCGCCTACTGCGAGCAGTGGCTGCAGCACCGCCACGACCTGGAGTACGAGATCGACGGCGTGGTGGTGAAGGTCGACGACCTCGCCCAGCGCGACGAGCTCGGGTCCACGTCGAAGTCGCCGCGATGGGCCATCGCCTACAAGTTCCCGCCCGAGGAGGCGACGACCGTCCTCCGCCAGATCAAGCTGTCGATCGGCCGCACCGGGAAGGCCACGCCGTTCGCCCAGCTCGAGCCGGTCAAGGTGAGCGGGTCGACCGTGCAGCTGGCCACCCTGCACAACGAGGACCAGGTCCGTGTCAAGGACGTGCGCCCGGGCGACACCGTGACGGTCCGCAAGGCGGGCGACGTGATCCCCGAAGTGGTGGCGCCAGTCCTGTCGAAGCGGCCCGAGGGGCTGCCCGAGTGGCGGTTCCCCGACGCCTGCCCGGTGTGCCAGGGCCCGCTGGTGCGCATCGAGGGCGAGAGCGACACCTTCTGCGTCAACGTCGACTGCCCGGCCCAGCGTGACGGGCGCATCGGCCATTTCGCCTCGCGGGGCGGCATGGACATCGAGGGGTTGGGCGAGAGGCGGGTCTCCCAGCTCACCGGAGCCGGGCTGTTGTCCGACCCGGGCGACATCTACTCCCTCACTTACGAGGCGCTGATGGGGTTGGAGGGGTTCGCCGACATCTCGGCCCGCAACCTGCTCGACGCCATCGAGAAATCCAGGTCCCGGCCGTTGCCCAACCTGCTCATCGGCCTGAGCATCCGTCACCTGGGCGGCCGGGGGGCCGAGGTGCTGGCCGAGGCGTTCACCTCGATGGACCGCATCCTGGAGGCCTCGGAGGAGGAGATGGCCGTTACCCCGGGGGTGGGGCCGGTGATCGCCAGGAGCGTGTGGGAGTTCTTCGCCCTCGACCGCAACCGCTCGGTGATCGACAAGCTGCGGGCCGCAGGGGTCAACTTCGAGGGAGTCGCCCGCTCGGATCTGCCGCCCACCCTGGCCGGCAGGGCCGTGGTGGTGACCGGCACCCTCGAGTCGATGTCACGGGACCGGGCGGTGGATGCGGTCAAGGCGCGCGGGGGAGCGTCACCGGGGAGTGTGTCGAAGAAGACCGCCTATCTGGTGGCGGGCGCCGAGCCGGGAGCGGCCAAGGTTCACAAGGCCGAATCATGTGGCGTCCCGGTGATCGACGAGGCCGCCTTCCTGCGCCTGTTGGAGACAGGCGAGGTCGAATGACGCTGCAGCTGGTGTCGGTCAACGTGACCACGCCGCAGTTCCTGGGCCTGCACCGGGGCCAGCGCATCACCAGCGGCATCGCCAAGCACCCGGTGACCACCGGGTTCCTGCGGCTCGACCACCTCAACCTGGAAGGCGACGCCCAGGCCGACCTCGAGGTGCACGGGGGGCCGGACAAGGCGGTGTACGCCTATCCCTCGGAGCACCTCCCGGCGTGGAGCGCAGAGCTGGGCCAGGACCTCGGGCCGGCGGCGTTCGGCGAGAATCTGAGCACCGCGGGAGGGACCGAGGACGACGTGTGCATCGGCGACCGCTGGCTCTGGGGCGACGCCGTGCTCGAGGTGTGCCAGCCCCGGACCCCGTGCTTCAAGCTGGCCATGCACCGCGGGCGGGGAGACATCGGCCGCCTGCTCCGCCAGAGCGGCCGGACCGGTTGGTACCTCCGGGTGCTCCAGCCGGGCCGTGTCCCCGTGGCCGGACCCGTGGAGGTGGAATCCCACCCCGTCGGCGCCACTGTCTGGGCCGTGCACGAGGCCGCCCGGCCGGGCGGGGCGCCGGTGGAGGTGGTCACGGCCATGCTGGGGATCGACGAGCTGGCCCTCGAGTGGAAGCTGGCCCTGGCCGCCCAGCTGCCCGATTGATCTCATCCGGCAGCCGTCCGGTGCCGTACTCTCCTGAAACACACAACGCTGGGAGAGATCATTGATCCGTCGTAAGGGTGCAGTCACCGTCATCAGCGCTGCTGCGCTCAGCCTGGGCTTCCTGGCCATGTCCGGGCCGGCCACGGCCACCCACGTGGGTCGTGCCACCGCCTACATCCGGGGCGACGCCGGCCTGCCGACGGCCAACCCCGACGTGAACCCCAACTCCAACTGCGCCACGCCGGACTACGACGACGTGCAGACCCTCAGCGCGCCCGGCTCGACGGCCAACAACGTGCACATCGACGCCTGCATCTTCGGCCCGAACGCACCGCGGGGCGCCACGCAGAGCGACGTCGACGTGCCCGCCACGTTCGAACTGTTCGGCCCGGGCACCTTCAGCGCCTGTCCCGACCCCGACGGCGCCGGCCCCAAGACGGCGACGCGTCACGATCACGACGGCGACGGGAACTTCGAGCACTGCCACCTGAGCGGCTACCAGTCCACCGGCACGGGCGCCCTCGAGTACCACGCCCGGTTGAACAACTCGACCCAGGCCGGCCAGTCACGGGTCCTGTTCTGCTACGACCCTGACCAGGACGGCTGCCTTGACGAGACCTTCCGCAGCCAGGTCGCCGTCGGCTGGACCCCCCGGGCCAGCTAACGACTTACTCGTTCCCGTTGGAGGTGGCCGCCCGGATTCGGGCGGCCACCTCCGCGATCTCCTCCTCGCTCCCGTAGCGCTGGCGGGGCCAGAAGAACCCGCGCAGTCCGTCCTTGCGCCGCCGGGGCACCACGTGGACGTGCAGGTGGGGCACGCTCTGGCTCACCCGGTTGTTCATGGCCACGAAGGTGCCGTGGGCGTCCATGCCCGCCTCGACCGCCCGGGCCAGGCGCTGGGCCGCATCGAAGAGGGGTGCCACCAGCCCCGCCGGCAGGTCGGTCAGCGTCTCGTGGTGGTCCCGGGGTACCAGCAGGGCGTGGCCCGGGAACACCGGCCGCGTGTCGAGGAACGCCAGCGTTGCGTCGTCGGACGCGACTACGTGGGCGGGCGTGTCACCGGCGACGATGCTGCAGAAGACGCAGCTCAATGGAGCCGGAAGCACCAGCGGTACGACGTGGAGTTCTCCCGCGGCTGGCCGATCCGTCGGTAGAAGACGGTGGCGCAGTGGGACCCGGGCTCGAAAATGGCGAAATCGCTGTCGGGGCCCGGCTTGAGGGTCACGGTATTGAGAGCGTCGACGACCTGAATCTCGTCCTCGGGCACCTCGTTGCCGTCGATGGCGAGGTAGCCCGTGTAGCCGGTGGCCAGGTCGGCCGCGATCGTCACCTGCCGGAGCTCGAGGTTCCCGGGCAGCGGGAAGACCGATTCGACGGCCGGCGGGGTGTTCGGCCCGTCGTCCTGGGTCGGACCGGAGAACGCGAACACGATGCCGCCGACAGCCGCGGCGGCGATGAGGGTCATGATCAGTCGACGGAGCACTTCGATCCCAATATTGGCTCAATTCTTCCCCCATGGGATTGCCGGTGGTTGAGCGGCTGCGCACGGTACCCTTGCGAACGTGGCTTCGACCCGGATCGCTGACCACCTTGGTCGCGTCCTGGGAGGCCGGTACCGCCTCCTGGCCCCGATCGGCACGGGAGCGTCCGCCCACGTCTTCCTGGCCGATGACGTGCGCCTCCGCCGTCGGGTGGCGGTCAAGATCCTCCACCCGGCACTGGCCGACGACGAGGCGTTCCTCAAGCGCTTCCGGGCCGAGGCCCGGGCTGCCGCCGCGCTGAACCACCCCCACGTCATGGCCGTCTTCGACTGGGGCGAGGAGGCCGACGGGCCGTACCTGGTCTCGGAGTACCTGGGCGGCGGCAGCCTGCGGGCGGTGCTCGACCGGGGCAAGAGGCTCACGCCCTCCCAGGCCCTGATGGTGGGCCTGGAGGCGGGAAAGGCGCTGGCCTACGCCCACGGGCGCGGGCTCGTCCATCGCGACATCAAGCCGGCCAACCTCCTCTTCGACGAGGAGGGACGGCTGCGCATCGCCGACTTCGGCCTGGCCCGCGCCCTGGCCGAGGCCGCGTGGACCGAGCCGGTCGGGGCGGTGCTGGGGACGGCGAGATACGCGTCACCCGAGCAGGTCAAGGGCGTCCCGGTCGACGGCAAGGCCGACGTCTACTCCCTGGCCATCGTGCTGGTCGAGGCGGTCACCGGTCGCGTGCCGTTCGCGGCCGAGTCCACGGTGGCCACCCTCGTCGGCCGCCTCGACACGCCGTTGGAGGCGCCGCCCGAGCTGGGCCCGCTGGGGCCGGTGGTGGCCCGCGCCGGGCGCCCCGACCCCAGGGAGCGCCTCGACGCCATGGCGTTCGCAGCCGCGCTGCAGGCCGTCGCTCCCGAACTGCCTGCGCCCGAGCCCTTGGCCCTGGCCGGGCCGGCCACCTTCGACCTGAACCATCTGGCTGCCCTGGAGGGCGACCCCACCGACCTCGGCATGGCGCCGCCCAAGCCGAAGGTGCCCTTCGACGCCACCGTGCTCGCACCAGCGCCCCTGATTCCCTCTTCGCGGGCCGACCCGGACGTGACGCAGGTGACGCCGGTGCTTTCCGAGCCGGCGGCCGATCCCACGCCCACCGGTGTGATCGCCCTCCCCGAGCGGAAGTCCAAGCCCAAGCGGAGGGCCGAACAGGCCGAGGTCACAGCTGTCCTCACGTCCCGCAGGGCCGGGCGCCGCCGGCGCTGGCCGTGGGTGGTCCTCCTGATCGTGGCCCTGCTGGGCGGTGCGGGAGCGGGCGCCTACCTGCTGGTGGGCGAACAGGTGCCCAGCCACCCGATCCCCGACGTCACCACCCGCGACCGGGCCACGGCCGAGGGCGCGCTGCGGGCCGCCCGGTTCGTGCCGGTCGTCGACGAGCAGTTCATCGACGCCACCAAGCCCGGCATCGTGACCGACCAGACCCCGAAGGCGGGCACCGACGCCGCGGGCAAGCCGATCGCCCTCAAGGAGGGATCCACGGTCAGGTTGGTGGTGTCCAAGGGCCCGCCGCCGACGCCCATCCCCGACCTCGCCGGCCTCACCGAAGCCAAGGCGAAAGCGGAGATCGAGAAGGTCGGCCACGTCCCCGGCCAGGTCGAGAAGCCGTTCGACGAGACGGCCGCAGCGGGCGTGGTCATGGACTGGAGCCCCAAGGGCACCTCGCCTCCCAAGGGCGCCACGGTCGACCTCACGGTGTCGGCCGGGCCTGCGCCTCGCATCGTCCCCACTCTCGCCGGGCGGACCTACGACCAGGCGGTCGCCGCCCTCGAGGCCATCGGGCTCCGCACGGCACGGGCCCCCGACCAGTACAACAACGACGACGAAACCAGGGGCAAGGTCGTCGGCGCGTCGCCGAGCCAGGGGTCCACCGCCAGACGGGGTGAGGTCGTGACCGTGACGGTGTCCGCCGGCCGGCCCGAGGTGCCGTCGCTCAACGGCCTCAACGTCGCCGACGCCGAATCCCGGCTGGGCACCGTCGGCCTGAAACTCGATCAGAGGTTCGGCCCCGGTGGTGGCAGGGTCTTCCTGCAGAGGCCCGACGCCGGCAGCAAGGTCGCCCCCGGCAGCTCGGTCGACGTCTTCATCCTTTGATCGCCTTCGCAAGCAGAGCTTGCTCGGCGAGTTGATCGCGCTTCAGCCGTCCGGCGGAGCCGGCCGGCCTCCGCCGTCCCTTCTTCGCCGGCAACCGGAGGAGGCCGCCTTTGGCGGCCGAAGCGGCCACCGGCGATGACTCTCGCGGGACGGGTCGCCATTGTGACCGGGGCGGCTCGGGGGATCGGGCGGGAGCATGCGCTCCTCCTCGCTTCTGAGGGGGCGCGGGTGGTGGTGAACGACATCGACGCCGAGCCCGCGCAGGTCGTGGTCGACCAGATCGTCGCCGCCGGCGGTGACGCGGTGGCGGCGCCGGGCGACGTGGCCACGTGGGAGACAGGCGAGGCGTTGATCGGCTTTGCGATCGAGGCCTATGGCGACCTCCACGTGCTGGTGAACAATGCCGGCAGCACCGCCGACCGGTTCCTGGCCAACATGACCGAGGAGGAGTGGGACGACGTCGTCCGCACCCACCTGAAGGGCAACTTCGTGCCCACGCGGTGGGCGGCGGCGTGGTGGCGGGAGCGGGCCCGGGCGGGCGACGAGGTGCAGGCGTCTGTGGTGTGCACCACGTCGACGTCAGGCCTGTTCGGCAACCCGGGCCAGTCGAACTACGGGGCGGCCAAGGCCGGCATCGCCGCCTTCACCGTCATCGCCGCCGCCGAACTGGCCCAGTACGGCGTGCGGGTGAATGCGGTGGCGCCCGTCGCCCGCACCCGGTTGACGGAGTCGGTGCCCGGGCTGGCCGAGCGGATGGCGCCACCCGCCGACCCTGACGAGTTCGATCCGTGGCACCCGGCGAACGTCGCCCCGTTGGTGGCGTGGCTGGCGTCGGCGGGCTGCGACGTCACCGGGCGGGTGTTCCTGGCCCAGGGCGGCAAGGTCGAGGTGTTCCGGCCGTGGTCGCCGGAGTGGGCGGTGGAGCGCGAGGGCCGCTGGTCAGCTGCCGAGCTGGGCCAGGAGCTGGCGTCCCGGTTCAGGCAGTGATGTCGCGGATGCGGGCCTGGGCCTGGTCGACCGCATCCGCCGAGGGAGGGGCCAGCTGCTGCAGGGCGGAGATCAGCTTGGCCATGTCCCCCTGCACCCTCACCTTGCCGTCCATGAACGCCTTCATACCGGCCTCGAGGGTGCCGTCGACGAAGATGGCCTTGGCGGTGGCGTAGTCGAGGGTGACGGTGACGTCGGGGTTCTCGAGATGCCCCGTCTCCATCTCCGGCGTCCCCGAGGAGGTGTCGAGATGGGCGTCGAGCTTGCCGTCGCCGAAGGGCACGTCGGTGATGACCTGGTTCATTCGCACCGAGGCGGCGGGAGGTGCGGCGCCCTCCTCGCTCTCGGGACCGGCCATCTCGGCCCGGATCGTGCGGGCTTCGGCGATCCACTCGTCGGACAGGAACGGGTAGGTGGGCACGCCGCGACGCTACCGGCTTCCAGCGCCGTAGAATGAGCACCGTGAAGGCCGTCGGCGACCAGTGCGACGTCTGCGGGAACGACGTTCCGGCCGATGACCTCGTGAAGACCGAGCTGACGGTGGCCGGAGCCATGTGCCCGACGGCGATGACCTTCCACACCGCCTGCTACGAGAAGGCGGCGGCGATGTGGCAGCCGGATCCCGACAGCTACTGCACCGTCGACCCGCTCTTCCCCGAGACCGGCCAGTGGGTGCTGCCCGAGGAGGCGCGGCCCGCAGGCTGGGCACCGGCGACGGTGTCAGGGGACACTGCCATCTCAGGGGACACTGCCATCTCGGAGGACATTGCCACCTCAGAGGACATTGGGGTCAAGGGCTGATCCTCCGGGAGCAGGCCGACCCGGTCTTCGGGTGGCGGTACTGGCAGCTGTCGCCCCGCCGGCTGCTGCGTTCGGTGACCCAGCACGAATTCGAGTGGCCGCCCGGGCGGGTGCTGAAGGCGGTCTGCGTGGAGGTCGGCCACCCCGCCCCCGCAGAGCGGTGCAATTGCGGTCTCTACGCCAAC
>Ga0136633_1003351_pt1 | contig 10586 bp, 13 predicted proteins | sample AntDrymeUQ832206_2_FD_105494 | JGI IMG/M metagenome (GOLD analysis project Ga0136633, IMG submission 105494) | Polar desert sand microbial communities from Dry Valleys, Antarctica - metaG UQ83 (22.06) | ecosystem: Environmental > Terrestrial > Soil > Desert | place: Antarctica: Dry Valley...
GCGAGTCCTGCCATCGAGACTCCGCGTCCCAGCGCCTCGCGTTCGAACGCTTCTAGCGCGTCGAACACCGAGTCGGACGCGTACTTCTCGTACGAGGCCGGTCGCTGCGTCATCCTCGATCCCTCGGGATACGCCGCGCCTCGCCGATACTTCCCGGTGAGCCAGCCACCGGCGAGCGGGCCGAACGCCTCGTACCCGAGGCCGTGCTCGCGGCAGACGGGGAAAACCGTCTCGGCATCGCGGCGATCGAGGAGAGAGAACGAGTTCTGCACCCATTCGTAGCGCGTGACTCCTTCGCGCTCCGAGATTGCGAGCGCCTCGGTGAGTTGCTCGGCGTCGAAGTTGGAGGCACCCACCGCACCGACCTTCCCGCCCCGGATGAGCCCGTCAAAGGCGTCAAGCGTCTCCTCCTGAGGAATATCCGGGTCGTGGTCGTGCGCCATGTAGAGCCCGATCCGCTCCAGCCCGAGCCGTCGCAGGCTGACATCGATCTGGCGGAGGATGCGACCGCGCGCAAGCCCGTGATCCGCGCCCGGGGTGTTCGGGTTAAACGTCTTCGTCTCCACCACGATCGCAGCCCGAACCGTGCTGTCCTTCGTCCTCAGCCACGCGCCGATGAAGCTCTCGCTCCGTCCCCCACCGTAGGCGTCGGCGGTATCGAACGTCGTTATGCCGAGCTCCCACGCGGCGTCCATGATCCGAAAAGCCTCGTCCTTTGGGATCCCCTGGCCGAACAACTCGGGCGCGGACCCGACTCCGCCGAAGTTGCCGCAGCCCAGGATGAAGTGGGAGACCGCGATCCCGCTCTGCCCGAGCTCCCTAGTCTCCACAGGCGGGGATCCTAAATGGCCGTGGCGACAATGGGCCTAGTAATGGGTCTATTAGTGGGCTAACATGCCAAAAGTGCGTATTCACGTTCATCTCGATGACGACCTCGTGACGCGCCTTGACGAGCGAGTGAGCGCGCGCGGCCGAAGTCGGTTCATCGAGCGAGCGTTGCGTGCGGCGCTCGAGACCGAGGAGCGCTGGGAGCTGATTCGTTCTGCGTTCGGCTCGGTGCGGCAATCAAACCACGATTGGGACGACGATCCGGCCGCGTGGGTCGCCGAGCAGCGTCATGCGGATGAACGACGCGTCGGCTAGGCATGCCGATACTCCTGGACACGACTGTCCTAATCGACTTCCTCCGAGGCAGACCGGGAGTCCGGGCTCGCCTCGAGGAGATCGAGCGAGGCGGCGACGTCCCCCTGACCTCTGCCGTCAACGTCGAGGAGCTCGTTCGCGGCTTGCACTCCTCCGAAGCGGATGCTGCCAACCGACTACTTCGTGGGCTCCGCATGGCACCCCTCGGGCGCGCTGAAGGGATCCACGCAGGGACCTGGCGCCGAGAGAAAGCGCAGGAGGGGATCACGCTCAGTCAGAGCGACTGCCTCATCGGGGCTGCCGCGCTTGCCGTCGGCGCACGGCTCGCGACCGGGAACCCGAAACACTTCCCGTTCGACGAGCTGACCGTCGAGCACTGGCCCGTCGGGGCGTAGATGCTTGATCGGGAATTGGCCCGTGGTCGTCATCCGGCCCGGACCGTGAACTCCCGATTAGCATCGACTAGTAGTACCGTCTCCACGTGGCCGACGGAATCAGCCTCGAGGAGCTGCAGCTCGCCGCGCGCAACCACGGAATGCCGCTCGAGGCGCTCCGCTGGGACGTCACGCCGGTCGGTCTCCACTACCTCCTGACGCATTACGACATCCCTGCGGTCGATCCCGCCACATGGCGACTGGAGATCGACGGGCTGGTCGATCGGCCCCTGTCGCTCTCGCTCGACGACCTGCGCTCGAGGCCGGCGCTCGAGGTCGTCGCGACGATGGAGTGTGCGGGGAACGGCCGGGTGCTGATCGAGCCGCACGTCTTCAGCCAGCCGTGGCTGCTCGAGGCCGTGGGCAACGCTCGCTGGAAAGGAGTTGCGCTCGCCCCGCTACTCGAGGAGGCCGGAGTGCTGGCTAGCGCCATCGAGGTGCTCTTCGAGGGGCTCGACCGCGGGTGCGAGGGCGAGGAGGAGCAGGTGTACGCTCGAAGCCTCCCACTGGCTGACGCGCTCGGCGAGGACGTGCTGCTCGCGTACGAGTTGAACGGTGTTCCGCTTCCGCCGCAGCATGGCTACCCGCTGCGACTGCTCGTGCCAGGTTGGTACGGGATGACGAGCGTGAAGTGGCTCGCGCGCATCTCGCTCCTCGACACTGCGTTCGATGGGTACCAGATGCGCCACAGCTACCGCCTCCGCCAGGAGGAAGACGAGGTCGGCGAAGCGCTGTCGCGGATGCAGGTCCGAGCGCTGATGGTGCCTCCCGGGATCCCCGAGTTCCCGAGCCGCGCCCGCATCGTGCCGGTAGGCGAATGCGTCCTCGAGGGAAGGGCGTGGTCCGGGGAGGCGCAGATCGCAGACGTGGAGGTGTCCACGGACGGCGGTGAGACCTGGGCCGAGGCCGAGCTTGCTCCACGCTCCGACGGCCGCTGGGCCTGGCGCGGCTGGCAGTTTTTGTGGAACGCGGAGCCGGGAGAACACGAGCTCTGCTGCCGCGCGCGTGACGAGGCCGGAAACGAGCAGCCGCTCGAGGCGCCGTGGAACCTCGGCGGCTACGCGAACAACGCCGTGCAGCGCGTCTCAGTGACCGTTTCTTAGGGCACTTTCTGCCAACGCAAGCGGCGCGGGCGCGAAGCGACCTCCTTCAGAGATCTTCCCGCGATCGGAAACCGCGCGGAGCGGATATCGATCTTGCGTAAAGGAAACGGCAGCGCGTCGCGGTGACCGTCGCCTAACGAGGAAAGAGGCGCGCGGCCGTCGCTTTGAAGGACGCGGTCACGATCGCGCCCGGTCGAAGATCGAGGCGCTCTGCGGATGCGGCGGTGATCTCGGCGACGATTGGACCGACGTGAACCCTCACGCGATTCCCCAAGGGAGCTAGCGACGTCACGGGGGCACTCAAATGATTCATGCGGGAGTCGTCCTGCCTGATGAGCCCGAGAGAGACATCCCAGGGGTAGACAGCGAGGTTCACGGGCCCGCTCGCCTGGTCGGCGCTCCAGGCGGTGAGGCCGCTGTCCAGCACGACCTGCGTCAGGCCGTTCTCGGTCCCGATCGCCTGGCCCGCGAGCACCATCGCGCCGGCGAGGCTGGCCACGAACGGATCGGTCGGGATCGAGACGAGCTCGGCGGGGCTCCCGAGCTGGAGGATCCGGCCCTGGCTGATGACGCCGACGCGGGCGGCGAGGGTCGCAGCGTCCTCGAAGTCGTGGGTTACCAGGAGCGTCGGCAGCTTCAGGGCGCTGAGGAGGTCTCGAAGCTCGGCGCGCACTCCGGCTCTCGTGTGCGTGTCGAGCGCCGAGAGCGGCTCGTCGAGCAAAAGGAGAGCGGGGTCCCGCGCGAGCGCGCGCGCAAGCGCCACGCGCTGGCGCTCTCCTCCAGAGAGCTCATGCACGCGTGCCCTGGCAAGGTCGCCGATGCGGAAGCGCTCGAGGAGCTCGTCCACCCGCGAGCCGTCGCAGGCGCCGAAGCGCACATTCCCGGCGACGTCGAGATGGGGGAAGAGAGCGTACTCCTGGAAGAGGTACCCGACCCGCCGGCGCTCGGGCGGTACGTCGATCCCTCGATCCGTGTCGAGGAGCACCACCTCGTCGAGGCGGACGGATCCCCATTGTGGCCGAAGCAGCCCGGCGACGATGCGCAAGACCGTCGTCTTCCCCGCACCCGACGGCCCGACGAGCGCGAGCGTCTCGCCCCGCTCGACGGTCAGCTCGGCTGACGCGTCGAAGCTGCGAAGGGGATGAGTGAACTGGACCCGGAGTGCCATCTGGTCAGGAATTTGACGGTGAGGAGGACGAGAGCGCTGATACAGATCAGGAGCGCGCTGATCGCCAGCGCGACCGTGAAGTCGAGGTCGAACTGCTCGTAGATCGCGAGAGAAAGGGTCTGCGTCACGCCCTGCAGCGACCCGGCGAACATGATCGTCGCTCCGAACTCACCGAGACCCCGCGCGAAGGCGAGAGCAGCGCCCGCCCCGAGGCCGCTGCCGGCCAGTGGCAGCATCACCCGGAAGAAGACCCCGGCGCGGCCGGCGCCCAGGGTCCGAGCCGCCGCGGGCAACGTCGTGTCCACGGCCTCGAAGGCCGCAATTGCGGTTCGCAGATAGAACGGACTGGCGACGAACGTCACCGCCAGGATCACCGAGATCTTGGTGAAGGCGATGTCGATCCCGAGCACTTCGAAGGTCCCGCCGAGAAGCCCAGCCCTGCCGAACGCGACGAGCAGGCCCACCCCGGCGACGGCGGGAGGCAGCACGAGCGGCAGCTCGACGAGCGTGACGAGGATGTCGCGCAGGCTGCCGCGACGGGTCGAGATCCAGTATGCGGCCGGTGTCCCGAATCCGAGGATGAGGATCATCGCGACGGCGTTCGTTTCGGCAGTGACCCGAAGGGCGTCGCGCGCGGCGTCGCTTCCGAGCGCCGAGACGAGCTCGCCTGGCGGGACGCGCAGGAACACCGCGACGATCGGCAGCAGCAGGAAGAGGAGCGCGACCCCGGTCGTGAAGACGAACGCCGCGCGGAAGATCCGGTCTATGACGGCGCCTTCGGCAGCGGCAGGAAGCCGTATCTCTTGAGCGCGGCCTGGCCTCTGACCGAAAGAAGGGTCTTGATCCAAGCCCGCGCTCTCGTCTTGTTGGACGACCCCGACACGACTGCGATCTCATACCGAATGCGAGGCTGCCCCTTGGCCGGAATACGGATCACGGATACTCGATCGCCGGCCGGTCGGGCGTCGGTCGCGTAGACGAAGCCGGCGTCCGCCTGTCCAAGCGCGACCTTTCCTGTGACCGCCTTCACGTCAGATTCCTGGCTCACGACCTTGGAGAGCGCCGATGTGAGCCCCAGCTTGCGGAGAACGGTGCGCGTATACGTCCCGACAGGCACGGCCCGCCCGGCGATCACGAGCTTGACCGGCTTCCGCTTCAGGTCGTAGACCGACCGGATTCCTGCCGGATTGGACTTCGGCACGATGAGCACCAGTCGATTCGAGGTGAACGTGATCGGCTTCTCGACGAGCCTTTCGCGAAAGAGGCGCTGCGTATTGAGCGCCGCCGCCGACGCGAAGATGTCCGCTGGGGCGCCGTTCCTAATCTGGGTCTCGAGCGTGTTCGAGGCCGCGAAGCTGTACCCCTGCGCTGGATCGAACCCCCGGAGCACCTCGGACAGGGACGCGGCCGCGTAGATCGTCAAAGGGTCTGTACGCAGCGTTTGCGCACTCGCCACCGACGCGAGGGCGGACGCGATCGTCACGATCGCGATGAGACTGGCACGTCGTCGGCGCACGGCAGCGGCAACCTACCACAGCGGTAGAAAACAATTGACTACTAAGATGGCGCAATGAGCCGTCAGCCCCGCACGGAGCCGTCGCTCCCGGAGTGGGCGGCGCTCGGTCTGCTCTGCGAAGCCCCCGCCCACGGCTGGGCGGTCGCGCAGGCGCTCGACCCAGCAGGAGCCGTCGGTCGCGTGTACTCGTGCACTCGACCCCTCGTCTATCGGGCGCTGCGGCAGCTCCGCGAGTCTGGTCTTGTGGAGGTGCGTGGAACCGCGACGAGCGAGGCCGGTCCTGCGCGCACCACTCTGGGCGCCACCCGCCGAGGTCGCTCGGCCTTCGCCAGGTGGCGGGGCCGCGCCGTTTCGCACGTGCGCGATCTCCGCTCGGAGCTCATGCTGAAGCTCCTCTTCCACGACCGGGCGGGTCTCGACCCCACGCCGCTTCTCCGCGAGCAAGCCGCGGTGCTCGGTCGCGCCGAACGATCCCTCGAGCAGCAGCTGGGGTCGGCCTCCGGCTTCGCTAGGACTCTGGCGCTCTGGCGACTGTCGATCGGCCGCGCTGCGCTCTCCTTCGTCGACGGGTTGCTCGACAGCCGCACCGTCGAGCCAGTCGTCTATCGACCGATCGGCTATGTCGTCTCGCCCCACAAAGAACTCGACGGCATGCCCCTCCAACCAATCGCGGACACGAAGGGCGAGTCGACGATCGAGGTCTCCGAGGCGCATCGAGGATGCCTCTCGGATCTCGATGGCTTCTCGCATGTGTGGGTGCTCGCGCATCTCCACGAGACGCTCGGCTGGGACCCGATGGTGCCGGCGTTCCTCGACGATCGGCCGCACGGAACGTTCGCGACGCGCTCGCCTCGGCGACCCAACCCGGTCGGCCTCTCGTTGAGCCGCATCGTCGAGATCCAGCCGTCCGCGGTCGTCGTCGAAGGGCTCGACCTCCTCGATGGAACTCCGGTGCTCGACCTCAAGCCGTTCGTGCCGCTCTTCGACACGCCGTCGGGGAACCTGCGCTCGGGCTGGTTCGAAGGGCGCGCCGACCGGGTCTTCTCACGCACATCTGACGACCGCTTTGCGCTACGCAGCCGCCGAGCCTGAGCTGGAGGCGTATTGCCTATCGTTTGGATGTGCGCGCGCTTCTGATCGCCGTCGCTTCTCTCGCCCTTGCCGTGGGGTCGGTCGGCGCTTCCGGCACAAGCGGCCCCACGGTCACGAAGCTGACGCTCGACGGAGTGGCCTTCCGCCCCGAGCTCGCCCTGACCTCCGATAGCCGCTCACTGGGGCTGATGAGCCGGCGACGGGCGCCCGCGGATGGGATGCTGTTCGTGTTCCCGGAGTCGACGACCGGCGGTTTCTGGATGAAGAACACGCTCGTCCCGCTCACCATCGTCTTCTTCGACGCCGACGGCAAGCGCGTCAGGCGGATGTCAATGGTTCCATGTCGCGACGATCCATGTCCCATCTACCACTCGGGCCGCAGGTATCGCTTCGCGCTCGAGCTCCGGGCGTCGGAGACCCGTCTCGCCAGGAAGCTCGGCCCGCTCGGCGCCTTGCGCCGCCTCGTACGGCAAGCGCGCTAGATGGTTTCGCGTTTCGCTCCCGCGCTGACGGGCACAATCTCACGATGGAGCTGCCGGCAGCGCCCCGCCTGAGAGGACTCTTCCACCAGTACGCCTTCTTCGCCGCCGCGGCTGCTGGTGTGACGCTCATCGCCTTCGCCGAGGGAGCACGGGCCCGCTTCGCGGTCGCCGTCTACGCGACTGCGCTCGCCGCGATGTTCGGCGCGAGCGCCTTGTATCACCGCACGCCCTGGAGATCCGCCCGGGCAAAGGCGTGGGCCAGGCGCGTCGATCACTCCATGATCTTCGTATTCATCGCGGGGACGTATACGCCGTTTGCGCTCCTCGCCTTCTCGGGGGTTCTCCCGGCCGTCGTCCTTGCGTGTGTGTGGATCGGCGCAGCGCTCGGGATCGTGCTCAACGTCAGCTGGATCGACGCGCCCAAGTGGGTCATCGCACCCGTGTACCTGCTAGTCGGCTGGGTCGGCGTGCTTGTGGCACCACAATTCTTCACGGAGCTCGATATCGCGTCGGCCGTGCTCGTGACCGTCGGCGGCGTCTTGTACACGCTCGGCGCGTTGACCTACGCGACCCACTGGCCGGATCCGTTCCCGGCAACTTTCGGCTTCCACGAGGTCTTCCACGTCCTCGTCCTCGCCGCGGCGGTGACGCAGTTCGTCGCGGTCTCGTTCGTCGTCATCTGACCGTCCTGCGCCTGTCCCTGGCGTTTCTCGCGCTCCTCGCGCTCCTGCTCGGGCTCCCGGCCGCCGAAGCGGCGCGGATCCCTCTGGTGGTCATCGATGCCGGCCACGACCTGCACGGCAATTCGGAGACCGAGCCGATCGGTCCAGGCTCGAGCACGCGCAAGATCAAGGACGGCGGCGGCACACACGGTGTGGTCTCCGGCCTTACCGAGGCGGAGCTGAATATGCGCGTGGCGGCTCGGCTTCGTCCGCTGCTCGAGCGCGCCGGTATCCGGGTCGTGATGACGCGTACCGAGACCGCCGGAACGAGCATGGGCAACATCGCCCGCGCGCGGATCGCGAACCGTGCGGGTGCCTCGCTCTTCCTGCGCATCCACGCCGACGGATCGACCGATCCGAGCGCTCGCGGCTCGCACACGCTCTATCCCGCGCTCCGGCGTGGCTGGACGGACGACGTCTACGCCGAGAGCAAGCGCGCCGCAAGAGTCGTCCAGGCCGAGATGGTGCGCACGCTCCAGTTCCCCGACCGCGGCCTGCAGGAGCGGAGTGACTTCACAGGCTTCAACTGGGCCGATATCCCCGTGATCCTGGTCGAGATGGGATTCATGACCAACCGAACGGACGACCGGCTGCTGGCGATGGCGACGTATCAGCGGCGAGCCGCGGTCGGCCTCTGCCGGGGCACGCTTCGCTTCCTAAGGCGCCCGAGTGCTCCCTGCGCCTAGGGATTCCGGCTAGGCTGGGTCGATGGCCACCAAAAGACAACAGACGATGGCGAAGCTGACGCGCGAGCGAAACGTCAAGGAAAAGCGCGAGCGAAAGCTCGAGAAGAAGAAGGCCAGGAAGCTGGCGGCTGCCGAGGGCGGCGAGCCGATGGTCGAGGTCGACGAGTTCGGCGTGCCTATAGCCGAGGGCGACGAGCCGCTCGAGACAACGACCGACTGACGCACGTCGTCGTTACGCGCGCTCCTCGATCCTCATCAGACCGAGCTGCACGATGGTCCGGTAGCTCGTGAACGCGTGGTGTCCTGCCTGGAGGAGGTACTGGTCCGAGTCCAGCAAGCGGCGGTAGACGTAGAGCGGGACTCGTACCGATCGCTCGCAGTCGCCGCTCTTGCATTCGCACGCGAACTCGACGAGACCCTGCGCATCCGTCGTCGGCTCGAGCTCGGCGGCCTTCTGCCTATTGGACGTCCGGCTCGCCACGCGGTGGGCGATGTCGTCCTCGACCGCCACCAGCTTCTTGCTTGCGTTACTCGCCATACGGGTGCTCCTCCTGCCATGAACGGATAGGGAGGGCGCAGACGGCGCCGTCGGTATTCGTCCGGTGTCCTTCGAGTGTAGCCGCCGCCCTATGCGTGACCCGCCCGGGCGGGCTCGGATGCCGCATTCCTGCGGGCGATCTCTGTCCGCACGGCGGGCGCGACCTCGGTCCCGAAGAGGTCGATCGCGCGCAGCACCTTCGCGTGAGGAAGGGTGCCGACGCTGATCTGGGCGAGAAACCGCTCGTGCCCGAAGATCTCGTGCTGGAAGAGGATCTTCTCGACCACTTCCTGCGGGCTGCCGACGACCAGCGCTCCGCGCGGCGAGCAGAGGGCGTCGAAGCCTTGTCTCGTCATCGGCGACCAGCCGCGCTCGCGTCCGATCGCGTTCATCATCGCGGCGTACGAGGGAAAGAACTCGTCAGCGGCCTGCTGGGAGGTCTCGGCGACGTAAGCGTGCGAGTTGATGCTTAGCGCTGGGGGCGTGTCGTGCCCCGCCTCCTGTGCTGCCTGCCGATGGAGCTCGGCGAACAGGGCGAACTGCTCCGGCTCCCCGCCGATGATCGCAAGCGCCATGGGAAGCCCGAGCTTCCCTCGACTGGACTCACCCACTTGGGAGTGGTGTTCTTCCCGCGGATCTTCGGATCGGGCTAAGCCTCGAACCAGTCACTGTGGGCCTACTGCACAGACGCGACGGACAAGTCGTTGGTCGGCGGAGATGGCGGCGCCATGCTCGTCTCCGGACAGTGCCGAAACGAGAACAACATCATCCATCTGAAGGGAGTCGAGACCGGTTCGCCGGCCCCGACCGGGTGGACGGCGGTGAGAAATGCCGACGACTCCCTGTTCACCATCGCCTCCGGCGGCCGCGTGGTTCAACGTCTACTACCGCCTGACCCCGCGCTGACAACAGTGGCAACGAGAGGAGGCACGCCTTCGGGCTGCCTCCTCTCGGCTGAAGCCTTCGCGCCGTCCCGCGGCCTCTTTACGACGACGACGAGATGCGGGATGATCCAAGCCCTCAGACCGAAGGAGGCAAAATGGCGCCGATCGTGCGTAGCGTCGAGATCTCGCAGAGCCCCGAAGACGTCTTCGCGTACCTGACCGACTTCTCGCGTTCCTTGGAGTGGCAGGAGAACCTCGTGAGCGCGAGCCTGGAAGGAGAAGAGCCCTTGCGTGTCGGCTCGCACGTGAAGATGACGCGGCGAATTGGACGGAGCGAACGGAAGATGACCAACGAGGTGACCGACCACAATCCTCCTCGGAGCTTCGGCTTCCGGGGCATCGACGGTCCCATCCGGGCGATTGGCAAGGGCACCGTCGAGCCGGTCGGCGATGGCACGCGCTCTCGCTTCACGATGGAGCTCGACTTCGAAGGCCATGGGATCGGCAAGCTGCTCGTCCCGCTCGTGGTGCGCCGCCAAGCGCGAAGCGACATGGCCAAGAGCCAGGAAAGACTGAAGGCGCGGCTCGAGAGCGGCACTGACTAGGACTCGGCCAGGAACTCGGCTGCGAGGCGCCTCGGGCGCTCTTTGCGTCGTGCTTCTAGCGGGAGCATGCGGGGCGGTCTTTGCCTCGGCCTCCTTCTCGGCCCGTCCCGATGCGGCGGCGCGCTTGGCTGCGCTCGGGTTTCCCGGAGGCCGGTACTTCAACGTCGCCTGCGGGTTCAGTCACAGAAACAACGACGATCCGATCGTGTTTCC
>Ga0136633_1003352_pt1 | contig 10586 bp, 13 predicted proteins | sample AntDrymeUQ832206_2_FD_105494 | JGI IMG/M metagenome (GOLD analysis project Ga0136633, IMG submission 105494) | Polar desert sand microbial communities from Dry Valleys, Antarctica - metaG UQ83 (22.06) | ecosystem: Environmental > Terrestrial > Soil > Desert | place: Antarctica: Dry Valley...
CGGCCGAGCACGGTGGCCGACAGGCCGATCACCATCTTGGACTGGCGCACCGCCCTGCGCTCGAGCAGCCGGGAGTCGGCGCTGGCCCCACCGTCGAGGGGGTTCAGCCGCACGTCACCTCCCGGGGCCAGGCGGACCACGGCCAAACCCTGGGCCTGGGCGAACGGGAGGTACTCGCCCTTGGGGTCCAGGATCATCGCCCAGCGGCCCGGGCCGTAGACCGCGGCGTTCAACGACAGCAGGCACTTCACCAGGCTCGACTTGGCGAACCCGGGCTCGCCGAGGACAAAGGTGTTGGCGTTGTTGACATGCCCCCGGTCGTAGGACTCGAAGGGGTCCCAGCAGTGCGGTGCGCCACCGGCGGTCAGGTCCACCCCCAGCATCGGGCCCTCGTCGCCCAAAGGCGCCTGGATCGACGCCGGGTAAAGGCTGCAGACGTTGTTCGTCGTCCCGCTGTGCCGGGCCACCTTCAGCCGTCGGCGGCCGGCGACCTCCCGGACCGGCCGAGGCCGTTCCGGTGCCAGCCGGCTTCGGCCGAACAGGCTCACTTGGGCTGGGTCCTTGACAGGCCGAGCCCCAGCGGGAGCCCGGCGGCCAGGGCGAGGTCTTGGCGGCCCCACAGCTGGCGGAGCGTGACCCGCCGGGTGAAACAGCGCCGTTCGTAGGCCCGGCCGGCCCGGTCCAACTCCTCCAGTGTCGGCGCCGACAGGGTGACCAGACCGGCGTAGGACATCCCGGCGGCGCCGGACACCAGATCCTGCTCCCGCTCGAGCACCGCCACGTGCTTGCGTTTGTCTCGGGCCCCGACGCGGCGGCCGCCCTCCTCGCGGGCCATGGCGTCCGACCCGAGCCGGATGTCGGCGTGGGCGACCTGGCGGAACGCCTTCTCGTCAGGGACCGGCTCAATGATGACAGTCAGGGCCCGGTGGGCGCCGCCGGTCTTGCCGTCGTCGGTGGCCAGCAGCGGTTCCAGCCACCCGGCCTGCTGGGCCCGCTCCGGCCAGCCCGCCACCCAGAACACCCGGTGGTAGGACCCGTCGACCTCGACGTGGTTCGCCGCCACCTTGGTCGTCATCGGCCCGGCCTCGCCCACAGCCAGAGTCCCGAGACGCTCCGACAGCGTGCCGTGCCGGCGTGGTGCCGCCGAGACGCTGACCGGGTCAAGGCCGCTGCGCAGGAGGAAGGCGATCTCTTCGACGCTGAGCGGCCCGTCGGTCCGAAGCTTCGCCTCGGCCAGGGCGTCGGTCAGTGACTCGACCGCGGCCGCCAGGCCTTCGGCAGCCGCGTCGGCCTGAGACTTGGTGCGCTGCTCGGCGACGATGGTGAAGGTGACCAGCTGGTCGTGGCGGGCCACCTGCTGCCCGGCGACCCAGGCCCGGTAGGCGTCGACGCCGGCGCCGGTCTCGGCCCTGCCGTTCAGCCACGCCAGGTTGCCCTCGGGGGCGACGGCGTGGGCGACGTCGCTCCAGCACACCCGGGTGACCTTCACCCCCGAGCGGCCGGAGAACGCGGTGAACACCGCTCCCCAAGAGGCCAGCAGGGCCTCCTGCTCATGCGGCGGGCGGGTCAGGAACCCGTCGCCGGCGATGGGGACCACCGCGGTGAGGCTCTTCTCGGCTCGGTCACGGATCGCCCCCCATCCCTGGGGCACCTCGACCAGGCTGAGCCCGGCCAGCCACGGCGGCAGGGCCGGCTGCCCCGGAGGCTCCGCCCCGGTAAGGAGGTGCAGCGGTTGGAACCAGCGGCGGGCCCGGGCCGGGCGGGCCACCCACCCGACGATCACCGGAACCCAGGTGCAGACCGGCTGGCCGCCCACCGGGGCGACAGCGCAGGCGGCCAGGAGTCCGAAGACGACCGACACCGGGATGATCGGCCAGCGGGCCAACACCGCGACGAACCAGATCACCGCCGCCACCGCGATCACCCCGACCTGAACCCAGCCCAGGCCGAGCAGCACCGACCGGTCGAGCGGGTCGAACCGGTACCCGGCCCGCACCTCGGAGGTGGCGGCCACCTCAGCCGCCCTTCAACGTCTTGGCCAATGTCACCGTGGACGCGGCGGTGGTGACCGCCCTTCCTGGGCTCCCCTTGATCCCCTGCTGCATCGCCGCGTTCTCAGCGATCGGCATCAGACTGATCACCTTGAACGGCGCGAACGCGGCCAGACCCACCAAGGCCACCCCGACCAGGATCGTGCCGATGTCGACCCGGTCCTGCGCGGAGGGGGCAGACTCGTCGGCCACCGCCGCCGCCGGGCTCCCCGGTTCCGTCGGCGCCGAGGCGACCGTGCTCGGCCCGCCGTTCGCCATGGCCGCCAGCCCGATCGACAGGCACAGCGCAGCGATCAGCTTGGCCAGCACAAACCCGGCCAGGTACTGGCTCACCCGTGCGCTCATGGCCCGGGTCACCGGCCACAGCCGAGCGGCGATAGCCAACGGGGACAGGGCGACCAGCAGGTAGATCAGCGACGAGCGGATCAGCAGCTCCACCCACACGGCCAGCGCCGCAATCAGCAGGAACAGTGCCGACCAGCCGAACACCATGGCGGTCTGCATCGGAAAGGTGCGGCCCACCATCGCCAGCAGCCGCGCACTGAAGTCCTTGACGGGCTGGGCCGTCCCCTCCATCAGCTCGGCCGACAGGGCATCGGTGAGAGCGATCCCGAACGTTGTGATGGTCACCAGCAGGGTCAGGCTGAGCACCGCCCCAGGCAGCTCGAGGAGCACCCGGCGGACCACCGCCCCCGGGTCACCCGAGGCCACGGCGTGGCAAATCCCCAACACGACCATGATGGCCAGCAAGAAGCCGGCGACGCCAAGCATCTTCGCTAAGGGACCGTCGGTGAACCAGGAGGCGTTCAGGTCTGGTGTCGTCGATGAGTTGATCCGGTCGACCACCATCTGGAACACCGACGCGGCCGCTCCAACGACCGCCTTCACGATGCTCATGACGATCTCGTCGAAGCGGTCCTTAACCTGGCCGGCGATGGCGTTGCCGATGCCGGACACCGGGTTGGGGATCGGGATGAGCGGCATCAGCGGTGCTCCTTCACCAGTGAGAATCCTTCGAGGGCAGTGATGAACTCGGCCGAGGGGGCCGGGCGCTCCGACACCGTTGCGCCGGGCACCGGACCGGGGGTGCTGTTCACCGACCAGACCGACCAGCCGGGGCCGTCGACCCAGACGAACTCAACCGACGCGGTCAGCCAGCCGGCCGTGGGGACGTAGCCGCCGCTGGTGCCGCCCGAGGCGAGCACCCTGACCAGCCACACCGAAATCTGAGCCCGTTCGGGGGTGAACGGACCGGCCTTGGCCGCCAGCGGTGCCACCACCCACCACGACTGGCCCCGGGTGGCCAACAGCGCTTTGCGGGTCGTCTCCAGCCCGGCGGCGGTGCGATCAAGCTCGGCCGGGTCCACACCCGGGGCCATCCACCCGGCCAGGACCTTCCTGGCCTCGGCATCGGACACGTACACGACGCTCTGCTGCACGCCCGCCGCGTAAGCCAACGCCGCCGCCCTCGCCCCCTCACTGCTTCGGTCTAGGCGGGGATTCCCGACATCCGCAGGCGCCGATCCGGCCGGGACACCGTCTCCGGTGGCCCGGGCAACTGCCGTGGTGTCGCCGGCATCGTTCCCGCCGCCGCCCCCCCGCAGGCGCATCAGGCCGAGCCCGAGGAGCAATGCCGCCACCAAGACGCAGGCGACAACCAGCTGGCGGCGAGCGACGGGCCGCATCTGCTCAACTCCCGGCAGTCGAGAACAGCAAGTTCACGACCGGGATAGCCAAGCCGACGCCGGCGGCGCCGAACAGGCCGCCCATGAGCACCTGCTTGCCGGTGTTGCTGTGGTTCACCTGGCCCGAGATCCGCGAGACCCCGACCGTCCCGGCCCCGCCGGCGGCCGCGATGGCGCACAGGATCAGCGCACCCCACAGCACCCAGTTCAAGCCGTCCTGCATCAGCTTGGCGCCCTTGGGTGGCGCAGCCGGCGAACCGGTGACCTCGGCTACCAAGATGGCCAACTGGACCGGCACCCTGGCCAGTGTCGTCACCATGACTCTCCTCCTCGTGCCCCCACGGGGGCGCTACGAGGCCCACGCCGTCGCGAGCCTTCCCCTACAAAGAGTCAGAAAACGGCGGCGCGAGGGGACAACAAATTTTCGGAAAGTTTCTGTCCCCTTCCGGGCCCCCCAGCTGACTCTTTGTAGGTGTGAGCCTCGACACTGCACTAGAGCCACCGATCCCGGTCGACCTGTACCAGGTCCGGTGCGCGGTCGCCGCCCTCGTCGACTGCGTCGGCCACCACGGCCTACTCAGCGACGCCGGACTTCGCCGCACCGACCTGGCCGTGGAGATCCTCTCCAGACTGCAGGTACCCGAGACCAGCAAGCTGCGCCGCGCTGTCGACCGGCTCCTTTCCCCCGCCGAGGACCCGACCGGCAGCCGCACCGTCGACGCCATCGTCGAGCTGGCCGCCCTCACCCACGTCGACGCCGACGCCGCGCCCGCCCTCGCCGCCGCCCTCCTCCTCCCCGCCCAGCAGGGGCTTCTGGTCAACGACCCGAAGACCCGACCGACGCCTTTCGCCCCTCAGGGACTTAACGACCGGACCTCGAAGGTCCCATCATGAACCACCTCAGCCTCATCGGACACCTCGGCGGCGGAGACACCAAACCGAGGTCGTGGCCAGCCACCTCCACCAGCTCGGCCCGGTGACCCCCAGCCACAACCGGCGCCGGGCCGCCACGCCGGTGAAGGAGAACCAGCCGTGACCATCGAAGCCCTGCGCCGCCTCGCTGAGCTCCTCAACGACACCGCCGCCTACGCCGCTGCGGTCGGCCACGCGCAGATCGCCGACGACCTGGCCCAGGCGGCCTCAGCCACGCTGCTCCTCCTCGACGACGAGCGCGCCTGCGCCGCCGGCGTCCACACCCGCCGCGCCCGGCACCCAGCGCCGCTGCGGGTGCCCGCATGACAACCCGTCGAGCCCTTGCCGGCCGCTTCCTCGCCTTGGTCACCCTCGCCGGCTGCGCGAGCCCCCATCCCACTCCTACCGCCGCCCGCCCGAGCCCGCCGCCAACCTCGATCACCAGCCCCACCCCGCCACACCCAAGCCCGGTGGGCGCCCCCCAGCCGTCAACCGGCACCGGCCTTCTCCCGCCACCCCCCGACGACGCCGTTGCTCGTGAGGTCGCCGCTCCCGCCTCGGCCGGGCCCGACGGCCTCGACCGTTCCCAACCCGAGGAGGTGGCCAAGGCCTACGCCGCCGTCCTCTTCACCGTCGACTGGACCAGACCCCTCCCCACCACCCAGAAGCTCGCCGCCATCACGCCCCTTGCTGCCCCGGCGGTGACCGCCAAGCTCGCCCACAGCCGGAACTACCAGCCCGGCCCGGATGACCCTCGCGTCGCCGCCTCCCGGGTCGACACGGTCGAACGGGTCGACCTGGCGGACGCTGACCCGGTGCCCGGCGCCCACAGCTACCTGGCCACCGTGCACGTCACCACCCGCACCGCCGCCGCGGTCACCGCCACCGAGGAACTCCTTCTCGTCCACGTCGCCGACGGCCCGGGCGGCTGGCTCGTCGTCGCCACCCAACTGGTCTCATGATCCTGCTCATCCGGCTGGCCGCCGGCCTCGTCGCCACCGCCATCACCCTTGTCGCCGGTCTCCTGCTTCTCGGGTTCATGATCGTCAACGAGCCTGCGGCCGGCGGCGGTCTCGGCCCCGACGGCACCCCCCTCCTACTCGGACAGAGCCGCCTAAGCACCGAGCAGCTCACGACCTGGTGGAACCAGACAGGCCACACCAGCGCCAGCACCGTCGACGGCGCCACCCTCATGGGCCTCTACAGCGACACCGGCGCCCGGCTCGGCGTACGCGGCGACCTCGCCGTCGCCCAAGCTGTCCTGGAGACCGGCTACTTCAAGCACTTCCCCGAAGGCGGGATCAACAACTACGCCGGCATCGCCGTCCACGACGGCGCCAACCGCGGCGCCAGCTTCCCCACCGCCGCCGACGGCGTCACCGGCCACGTCGCCCTGCTCCGCGAGTTCGCCGACGCTCACTTCGCAGACGCTCCCGTCCACGCCGCCGAACCCGGCTGCTGTCCCACCGTCGGCTCTCTCGCCGGCGTCTGGGCCACCGACCCGGACTACGCCGTCAGCCTCCTCGCCATCTACGAGGCGATGCTGGCCTCCGCCGGCCTGCCCCCCGAGGAGACCGGCGGCCCGGGTTCCACCCCGGGCGGGCCCGTCGAGCTGGCCACCGTCGACGGCATCACCGTCGCCGCCAGCATCGCCCCCCAGGTCCACGCCCTGGTCACCGACGCCGCCCGAGCCGGCCTGCGCCTCTCCGGCGGCGGCTACCGCTCCCCCGAACAGCAGATCGCCACCCGCCGCGCCAACTGCGGGCCCAGCAGCTACGACATCTACGAGAAGCCGTCCAGCCAGTGCTCACCGCCCACGGCCACGCCTGGCACATCGATGCACGAACGAGGTCTGGCCATCGACTTCCAGTGCAACGGACGGCTCATCACCAGCCACGCCAACCCCTGCTGGCAATGGCTCAACACCAACGCCGCCACCTACGGACTCCACCCGTTCAACCGGGAGCCGTGGCACTGGTCCCAGGACGGCCGGTAGCCCGTGACCGCCCAAACGAGGCCCACGCACCGCTCCGTGGCATTGCGCGTCGTCACCGTCGACCCCGACGGCCACGCCAGTGCCGAAGACCTCACCGTCGACGACGCCGTTGCCCGCTTCGGCACCCCGACGGCGACGCTCCTGTTCGACCCCGACAGCCCAACCCCCGACCACACACCAGCTGACGCCCGGCGCCGCTACGGCCACCGGGCGGCCACCCTGATCTTCCCCGCCAGCAACGACCAGGTCCCTCCAGCTGGCGACACCGTCGAAGACCCACCCTCGGGTCCAGCCCTTCAGGTCACCCCATGACCCGGCCCCCCACGTCCACCCCAACCGCAGCGCTGGCCTCCGGTGGGCAGCGCCCGCAGCTTCGGAACCCAGCTCGCTCACCGAGGACTGACACGCCCGCAGCCCATGACGGCGATCCCGCCTCTTTCCTTCCCGTCCGCCCCTGCCCCGGGTGGGTTTGCCTACGCCCGTTCTGCCCCGCCGGCCACTCGGATGCAACCCCTCCGCTGCAAGCCTCCGCTGCGCTACGGGTTTCGCTCCCGGGGTCCGCACACGTGCTTGCACCTCCCTGCCCCGGCGGGGCTTTCAGAGCTTCATCAACCACCCGGACCAAGCGCCGGCCAACTGAAAGAAAGAGGCATCACCATCATGGACAGCACCGTCACCATCATCGGCAACATCACCAGGGACCCCGAGCTTCGGCACACCCCCTCCGGCCAACGCAACGCCACCTTCGGCGTCGCTGTGAACCGCCGGTGGCGTGACCAGCAGACCCAGGACTGGAAGGAGCAGGTCTCCTTCTTCGACGTCGTCTGCTGGAGGGACCTGGCCGACAACGCCTACGAGTCGCTCACCAAGGGCGCCCGGGTGATCGTCACCGGCCGCCTCGACCAGCGCAGCTGGGACGACGCCCAAGGCAACCGCCGCTCCAAGGTCGAGATCGTCGCCGACGAGGTCGGCCCCAGCCTCCGCTGGGCCACCGCCGACATCGCCAAGAATCAGACCAGGGCACCCGAGCCGGCCATGGCCGGCGCCGCCGCCGACCAGGAGACCTCCGACGAGGAGCCCTTCTGACCGGGCGGTGGGGCCGGGTGACCGGCCCCACCGCCCGCCCCCGCCGAACCGCCCCCCGCCTGCCACGTCGTCGACGTCCGCACGCAGTTCGTACCCATTTCCAGGAGGAACGTCTCAATGTCTACCCGCACGCCGCCCGAGCACCTCGGGCTCGACCTGACCAAGTGGTATTCCACCATCGAAGCTGCGGCCGTGCTCCGCTGCTCCCGCTCCTGGGTTTACGAACTCTTGGCTAGAGGTGAGCTGGCCAGCGTGAAGTCGGGCCGGAGGCGGCTCATCGCTGGGGCCAGCATCGCCGGTTACCTCGAGTCCCTCGTTGCCGCCTGATGGCGGCGACGACGCGAACAGGCCCGGGGGTTCGGGGACTTGGTGAGCGCGTTGAGGTTGTCGACCGGCTCGGCCCTAACGACCGGGTCATCGCCGACAACTGGCTTCGGCGGCACTCGAGCTTCCCCCGCCCCATCGTCACGCTCGCCATAGGCCACGTGTGGAGCTAGCAGGGGGTCGAGCGGTGGGCTGCCAAGACCGGCCGCGGTCGCTGGGACGAGCTCCCACCCGACCCTGTGCCCGAGCGGTTGGTACCGCTACGAGGGTGGGGCCCTGAGCATGGGGTCCCAGTGGAAGGCCTGATCGAGTTCGCCCGCGAGGGGCTGCTATTGCTGGCGAAGCGGGGCCGCCGGTTCTAGCTGGATCCGGAGGCAGCCGCAGCATTGTGGGGAGAGCACGGCGACCGGATACTGGCGAAGCGCCCCGATGGCATGGTGGGACCCCTCGTGGCATGGTCAGGCGGGGGTGCGCCGCCGGCCACGGGCGACAGCGGTGACGCCGAGCACTAGCAGGCCCGCACCGAAGCTGGCCAGGCCGAACGTGTCGCTGCCCGTCTGAGCCATCTGCCGTGGCGGTGGCGCCCGGAACCTGTTCGGGTCCGACTCCCTGCCGCTCGACGTCGATGGCGGTGGACTGGTCTGGCCCCTTGACCCGGCCGGCCGGGGAGGCAGTTTCTCGCACGCCCTCCCTGGGATGCCGCCTTGGTCGAGTCGGCTCGGGTCGGACGGGTCCCTGTCGAGGAAGTCCTGTGCGTCCTCCTGGAATCTGAAGTCCTCACACTTCCTCGTGTCCTGCTGGGGGAGCGCCGCCGCCACCAGGGCCGCCTTGTCCGTAGCGGCGGCGGCGAGGAGGGGCGCTGCTGTGAGGCTCGCCGGCTGGGCCGCCGCCGTGGTGGCGGTCTCGGCCACTACCGCCGCCGCCAGCACCGCCACCGTCGTGGTGGTGGTGGTGGTCTCCGGCACTACCGCCGCCTCCGACGCCGTGGTGGTAGTGGTCTCTGGCACGGGCGCCGGCATCGTCGTCGTGGTGGTGTCCGGCACGGTGGTGGTGGTGGTGGCCCACAGCACCGTCTTACCGGCTGGTTCCTGCGCTGAGGCCGGCCCGGCGAAGCCCACCAGCACGCCGAAGGCGAGCACCCCTGTTCCTGTCAGTACCCGTCGCATCCTGATCCCCCTCGGTTGTGCGTCGCATCCTGTCACGAACCGGGGCCGGGCCGCCTTGCCGCACCACCCGCCGTGCTAGCCGGCCAGCACCTCGGCCCAGCCGGGCCAGATCCGTTCGGGGCGCAGGCCGAGCTCGGTCGTCCACCATTGCGCCTGCGCCTCGGTGATCCCCAACGTCGAAGCGATCTGCAACGTCGAGGTGGCCACCCCCAGCCGTTTGGCCAGCGCAGGCCTCGACAGCCTGGACGCCGCCTCCAACGGGGCGAGCGGGAGCGGGCGCCCCGCCGGCTCGGCCGCCCGACGCATCTTCGCCCGTTCTTGCGAGCTGAGCCCGCCCCAGACTCCGGCCGGGTTGTCCGGCTGCTCGAGAGCCCAGGTTCGGCACTCGTCGAGCACCAAACAGCGGGCGCACACCGCCCTTGCCGGCGCCATCGACTCCCCCTTTCTCGATGAACCAGGAGATCGCGGGAACTCACGGCAGAGAGCGTCTTTCTGCCATTCCGGCCGCCCCGCTCCACCGCCTCGAGCAGGTCGACGAACATCACGGCCGGGACCGGGTCGTAGCCCTCGGCGCCTTCGACATCGAGCTCGGCCTCGGTAGCGGTCACTGACGGCCGAGGGTACCCTCTCACTGGAACGTTTCGGTTACCGAGCTCGGACGCCACTGTCCACAACCCGCACCCTTGGGCGCTACCCCCAACGCCCCGGTGGCGGTCAGGGTGGCCGCGGTGGCGTCAGGCTGCCCGCCCGGGTGATCGAGGTGGGCATGTGGCGACGGTGCCGCCGTCGGCGGGAACGTTTTGCCGACGCTCCCGGCGCCTGACCCTCTAACCTGCGGGCTACCCCAAAAGTGGACCCAGCCGGGGCGAACCGGCCGGGCCCCGCCCACCCCCTGAGTGACCAGGAGACGAGCATGACGAAGGTAACCGCAACCAGAGCCCGGCGTGGAAGTGGCGAAGGCGCCGTGTACCAGAGAGCCGACGGCGTGTGGTGCGCCACCATCGACCTCGGTCGCAGCTCGGACGGCACTCGCCGCCGCCGAGTGGTCAAGGCGAAGACGAAGGCGCTCGTCCTGGCCAAGATCAGCAAGGCGAAGGCCGACATCGCCGAGGGCGGACCCATCGTCACCGGCCGAACCCCGGCCGACACCTACCTGCGGTGGTGGCTGGCGGATGTCGTCGAGCCCCGGGTGGCGTCGGGTGGCCTCAAGCGGTCGAGCGCGTTCCGCTACAGCCAGGTCATCACCGGCTACGTGATCCCGTGCTGGGGGTCGACGCCCCTCGTCGACATCGGGCCGGAGCACGTCGACCGGCTCCTCCGAGGGTTGGAGGCCAAGGGCCTGGCCAACGCCACCGTGAAGCAGGCC
>Ga0136633_1003353_pt1 | contig 10586 bp, 4 predicted proteins | sample AntDrymeUQ832206_2_FD_105494 | JGI IMG/M metagenome (GOLD analysis project Ga0136633, IMG submission 105494) | Polar desert sand microbial communities from Dry Valleys, Antarctica - metaG UQ83 (22.06) | ecosystem: Environmental > Terrestrial > Soil > Desert | place: Antarctica: Dry Valley...
AATGCCGCCTTTGACCAACCCCGCCGGCCAACCGCGGAGGCACGAGCGGAACGCCGCGGCTAGAACCGACGCCGCCGCGAATCCGCGCGAACCGGCTCGATCGCCCGCTTGCGCCGCGGGCGCCCCACGCCGAGCGTGACGAGCGCCTCGGAGGGCAGCGCCGAGCGCGACGCCTCCGAGGCCGGACGGAACGCCTCGCGCCGCGCGACCGCCACGGCGGGCTCGGTCCGCCGCCCCACGATCGCGAGACCGCCTCCCCCGCGCTGCTCGACCGGGAGCTGGGTCCCGTCCACCGTCGCGACCTGGACCTGCGACCGCGTCTGCTCGTTCATCACGGCGGCGCCCTGTCCGGGAGCGGGTGCGGCCGCACTCGACGGCGCGGCGGCCTGCGCCGGGACCGACCCCAGCGGCGCGGGAGCGGGCGGCGGCGGCGGCGGGGCGGCGGCGACCGCGGGCTGCGGGATGTTGATCTGCGCCGCCGCGGGCGGCTGCGGCGCGAGCGGCTCAGGAGACACGGGCCGCTCGGGCGCAGGACGCGGCGGGTCGCTGCGCGGCTCGGCCGGCTTCTTGGTCCGGACCGGCGGCGGCGGGACCACGGCGGGGACGATCTCGCCGCAAGTCGCCGATCCCTCGAGCGTGCCCACGACGCGCGAGCCGATCAGCACCTCGAACGTCAGCGGGTATCGCCTGCCGCCCTGCTCGGCAGTGCAGGAGACGGTGGCGGTGTCCTCGATCTGCTGCTCGCGGTGCTCGTCGAGGCGGCCGGCCTCGCCGTTGGCCAGCGAGACGCTCAGGCCGCTGGTCTCCTTCGGGCGGATCGCGTATTCGGCGGGCTTGGGCGGCGCAAGCGCCCGCAGCAGGGCGATGATCGCGTCGTCGAGCTTCTGGGAGATGCCGCCCTCGTCGACCGTGCAGACGATCGGACCGCCCTCGGGGACGTCGGCCCTGCCGCCGCCGTCGCAGTCCACGCCGCCCTTCGGGGCCAGCGCTCCCGACTGCGTGGCGAACTCGTCGAGCTGCTGCTGGAGCGCGAGCTGGCGGTTCGGGGCGTGGTCGGGATCGCTCGGGTTGGTCTGCTCGTTCTGGTAGGGATTGACCCGCAGTCCGAGCGTCTTGATCTGCTTGTCCTTGAGCGCCTTGAAGACCTGCTCCTTGGCGGGCTCGCCTTCCGTGCCGGTCTCGTAGGGCTCGTCGGCGATCACGATCGCGGTGCGCAGGACGTCGCCGCCACGGAAGTTCGCCTGCTGGCCCGGCGCGACCTCGCGCTTGATCCGCGCCCCGGAGCTCATGTTGTCCGGGTTGCGCGCTCCCGCATCCAGGCCCGCTCCGGTCGCGGTCTGGAACAGCGCCGAGCGCAACGGCTCCTGCGCCCCGCGCAGCGTGAACAGGGAGTTGAGCGCGTCGACGATGGCCCCCGAGGGCGGGCCGATGTCGACCAGCCGCCGGTAGGTGTAAGTCTCGATGTCGTTGTAGGCACCGAGGCCCATCTGGACGTCGATGCCCGCCTTCGGCAGCGACTTGGCGAGGCCGACGATCGAGCACGACAGGGCCTCGATGGCGGGATCCATGCTCTCGGAGTGGTCGATCAGGAAGTAGGCGTCGATCGGGATCGGGTCACCCGGCACCTTCGCCTTCAACGGAGCGCTGGACGGCACGCCGGGCGTCAGTTGCAACTCGAGCCGCTCGGGCGCGAAGCTCGGGGCGCCGCGGCTGGCCCGGTCGAAGGTCTGGTTCTTCTTCAAGTCGCACTTCGTGCGTGGGACCAGGCCGGCGTCGGCCGGTGGCGGCTCGGGCACGAAGCGCAGCAGCTCATCCGGCGCATCGGCCGGATCGCCCGGCACGTCGCGGCGGGCAACGATCGCGCGGTGCTTCGGAGCGATGTCGAGCGGGAAGTTCACGTAGGCGGGGTCTTGTAGTGAGACCAGCCCGAACGGCTCGAATTCGAGCCAGCGCTCGGCCACGTTCTCGAGCTTCAGGAACGCCGGCCCGCGGAACGAGGGATCGGTCGAGCCGCCGGTCGAGTAGAGGTCGGCGATCCCGTTGACGACCATCAGCCCGCCGGACGGTCCGAGCCCGTCGAAGGGGATCTCGGCCCACTGGCCGCCCTTGTTGAGGCTCGCCGCGACGCGGTTGACGTCGGCGCCCTCAGCCGGGATCGCGCTCACGACGAGCGACTCGGCCAGCGTGGAGCGGCGGTAGGTGGCGATGTCGGCCCAGATATGGGTGTCGCCGGATTGATCGGGCGGCGGCGTGATCTCCAGCGCGGTCACCCCGAAGTCGGTCGAGCGCATCACGTTGCCCGCCCGCGTGGTCCAGAAGAGGTTCTTGCCGTCGACCGGGTCGACGGCGAACTTGCGCACCTGCTTGCCGGCCGAAGCCATCACGAACGTCCGGCCAGCATCGACCGAGGAGTAGATCTGGCCCGAGGCACCCGCCGGGTCGGCACCGCCGACCGCATCGACGGACCCGAGCGCGACGTAGACGATCTCCGGCTCGTCGATGCCCGCCTCGAGCTCGCGGATGCCGCCGACGGCGGGCAGGCCCGTCGACTCGTTCCAGGTTCCCGGCTTGCCGTGCTCATCCGAGCGCAGCAGCCGCGACCCCACGGCCTTCGCGACGCCGTCGAGCGCCATGTAGGCGGTGTCGCCGCGCTCGGGGTAGAGCAGCTTCACGACCGTGGGGAGCTGGCCGCCCGTGGGGTCGGCGCCTTCGACGCGGAAGGACTCCTCCCAGGTGCAGCCGGCATCGATCGAGCGCATGACGAGGCGCCCGTCGGTCACCAGCAGGTACTTGCCCTGCGGGCCGCCGGCGGCGTGCGCGGTGACCTGCGCAAGCTCCTTGGGCTTGGCGATGCGCGTCCAGCGGCCGCTCACGCGCACGGCATCGGACCCGCTCCCGCAGGGACGCACCGAGGTCTCCGCCGCGCTGCCGCTCTGGCCGCGGGCACTCGGGAACGTGGCGAGCGCCCCCACGACCACCAGCCCGCCGAACACGCGCACGAGCCGGCCCGGCGTCACGTGACTCCTTCGCCGCCGGGCGACAGCGCGGCCGCGACGCCCCGCTTGCGACGGGCCGACCCGGCCCGCGGGGGGATCACCACAGGCGCGAGGGCGTCGAGCAGGGCGGCGCCTTCGAGCGTCTCCTTCTCGAGCAGGATCACGACCATCGCCTCCAGCACCGGCTTGTTGCCCTTCACGATCTCGGTGGCCCGCTTTTCTGAGTCCTCGAGCAGTTGGCGCACTTCGGCGTCGAAGTCCTCGTGCGTGCGCTGCGACATGTCCTGAAGCCCCAAGGTAGCGCCGAGGAACTCGTCCGCATCGTGCGCGAGCAGGCGCATCCGGCCCAGCTTCTCGGACATCCCGTAGCGCCCGACGATCTCCCGCGCGAGCCACGTGGCGTGCTCGATGTCCTGCTCGCCGCCCGTCGATCCTTGTCCGAGTGCGAGCTCCTCGGCCGCCATGCCGCCGAAGGCGACGACGAGCTGGGCGAAGAGGTCGTCGCGGGTCAGCAGCACGGCGTCGGAATCCATCCGGACCGCCGCCATGCCGAGCCCGCGGCCGCGCGCCAGGATCGAGAGCCGGTGGATGTCGTCCGGGCGCCCGACCGCGGCGGCGCAGATCGCGTGGCCGGCCTCGTGGATCGCCGCGCGCTCGCGCTCGGCGTCGGTCAGGACCCGCCCGCGGCGCTGCGGGCCGTGCAGGACACGCTGGATCGCCTCGTCGAGCAGCTCCTCGGAGATCTGGGTCTGGCCGCCGCGGATCGTCAGCAGCGCGGCCTCGTTGATCACGTTGGCCAGATCGGCGCCGGTGAATCCCGGAGTGCGCTTGGCCAGGCCGTCGAAGGACACGCCCGGCGCGATCGGCTTGCCCGCCGAGTGCAGTTGCAGGATCTGCAGCCGTCCCGCGTGCGTCGGCTGGTCGACGGTCACGTGGCGGTCGAAGCGTCCGGGGCGCAGGACCGCGGGATCCAGGATGTCGGGCCGGTTGGTGGCGCCGATGACCACGAGGCCCGACGACACGTCGAATCCGTCGATCTCGACGAGCAGTTGGTTGAGCGTCTGCTCGCGCTCGTCGGAGCCCCCCGAGCCGCCCCCCGACCCGCGCCGGCGCGCGGCAGCGTCGAGCTCGTCGATGAAGACGATCGCCGGAGCGGCTTCGCGGACCTTCGCGAACAGGTCGCGCACGCGGGCCGCGCCCACGCCGACGAGCGACTCGACGAACTCCGCACCGGCCACCGAGAAGAACGGGACGCCGGCCTCGCCGGCCACGGCGCGGGCGATCAAGGTCTTGCCGGTCCCGGGTGGACCCATCAGCAGGACGCCCTTGGGCGGGACGGCGCCCACCCCGGCGTAGCGGCCGGGATCGAGCAGGTAGTCGACGACCTCGCGCAACTCGACCACGGCCTCGTCGGCACCGGCGACGTCCGCGAAGGTGACCGACGGCGTCGCGACCTGGCCCTTCTTGCCCTTGCCGAGTGAGCCGAAGGCCTCGATGTCCGACAGCGCGCCGCCGCCCGTGCGCATGATCAGGAACGCGAGCGCGAACAGGTTGGCCAGGATCATGAGCGGCAGCAGGAAGGTCGTCGCGATCCTTACGGACTGCTTGAAGCCCTGCGTGTCGACGCGCGTGTCGGCGCCACCATCGAGGGCCTTGTCGACCATGTCGTCGGTGCGCGTGCCGTCGGTCGGGTAGGCGACCGAGAACTCCGCACCGGCCGCGGTGACCCCCGCAACCGGGACGCCCGGGCGCAGCTTGCCGACTGCGACGGCGTCGTGGTCGCGCAACTCGACGGTCTCGATCCGTTTGGCTTCGGCGACCGCCTTGTACTGGTCGAGCGAGAGTTGCGTGCCCGGGCGATCGGCGCCCAGATAGCCCAGCGCCACGCCGAAAAGGACCAGCAGCGCGATCAGCGAGGCCAACAGGCCGACGACGATCGAGCTGCTCATGAACCCCGGCCGGCGCTCCCAGACGGCGGCGGCGATCTGCTTGACCCGCGCGAAGCGGTGCGTCTCCAGCCCTGGCTTTGTGGCAGCGGTCATCGAACCCATGGTCGCAGGGAACAACGTTCTCGACATGGGTTCCTTGCTTGGAGTGGGCAACCACTCCGATTGTGTTGACCCTGCGTTGTCGCGGTGTCACCACACGGGGCCTTACCGCGAGTTCCGCCGCCGCGAGGCGTTGACACATGAAGTCCCCCCGCCGGAGGAAACACCGCACATGTTCCGAATCGCCCGCCTGATCATCCCCGCCGTCCTGTTGTTCGCGCTGACCGCACCGAGCGCGTCGGCGCAGGCCCCAGGCCCCGACTACGTCACCTCGCCGAACGTGGAGTTCGTCAAGCGCGTCAAGGAAGTCGGCGACGGCGTCGGCGCCGCGATCGTCGGCACCACGATGTTCGTGACCTCGACGTCGCACCTGACGGCGTTCGACATCAAGGATGGGGCCAATCCGAAGCTTCTCGGCACGATCACGATGGACGTCGAGTTCGAGAACGAGGAAGTCCCGACCAACGGCAAGCTGCTCGGCATCTCGGGCCAGATCGGTTGCAAGGACCCGACGCAGGCCAACGGACTCAACGGACCCGGCCCGTACTCCTCGACCGAGACGACCGGCTGCCTGTCGCTCTACAACGTCTCGGATCCGGCCGCGATCAAGTTCATCCGCAGCGTCGCGGGTGCCGGCTCACACACCTCCGCCTGCATCCTCGACTGCGCCTACATCTACGCCGACGGCGGAGCGGTCACCGACACGCGCGACCCCAAGAACGCCAAGGTCGTGGCCAACTGGAGCGACTCGCTGCCCGACGGCTTCCTCAAGCAGGGCTGCCACCACATTCGCGAGATCTCGCCCGGCATCATCCTCGGCTCCTGCCAACCGGTCATCCTGCTGTCGGTGCGCCCCGAGGACGGCGGCTCGCCCGAGAAGCCCGTGCTGATCGCCTCCGGCTCCAACGGAGACGAGCGCTTCATCCACTCCAGCCGCTGGCCGAACGGCGGTCGCGACAAGTTCATGCTCGCCGGCGGCGAGACGAACGCCTCCGGCACGTGCGACGACACCGTTGGCGCCTTCATGACCTGGGACGCCTCGAAGGTCGCCGCCCCCGGCACGGGCTTCGTCAAGAACTCGGCGTTCTCCCTCATCGACGAGGTCCGCCCGGTGAACGGCCAGTACGTCGACGGCCACTCGCCGGTCAACGGCCTCGGCTGCTCGGTGCACTGGTTCCAGGAGCAGCCAGGGTTCAAGAACGGTGGGGTCGTGGCCCTGGCCGAATACGAGAACGGCACCCGCTTCGAGCAGATCGGCCCCGATGGCAAGATCACCGAGCAGGGCTTCTTCCTGCCGCTCGGCGGGTCGACCTCGGCGCCGCACTGGAACCCGGACGGCAAGCACGTCTACCTGATCGACTACACCCGCGGGATGGACGTCGTCCGCTACACGGGCGACTCCTACGTGCCCAACGCCGCCGGCGAGGTCAAGCCGACGCCGGGCGCGGTGCCGGGCACGGGCGGTGCCAAGCCGGGATCCTCCGACGCTGCGCCGTGCGCCTCGGCCGCCGGTTTCCGCGAGCCGAAGGTCACGATCAAGGGCCGCACGCTCTCCTTCACGTCCGATCGTCGCCAGACGCGGCCCTTCACCGTCGAGGTCTTCCAGCAGGCCCGCGGCAAGCGTGTCATCCGCGAGAAGCGCGTCGCGCGCTTCGTCGACAAGACCGCCGACTTCTCCTGGAAGGCACCGAAGTCCGTCAAGGCCGGCTTCTTCTTCGTGCGCTACACGATGAAGCTCGACGGGACCAAGGACGTGCGCCGCGTCACGTTGCAGTTGGTGGGCAAGAAGTTCAGGGCCGCCCCGGACTACTACCAGCGCACCGACTGCGGCCTGTTCCGGTCCTTCAAGCTCGGCAGCAGCGCCTTCGGCGGCACGTCCCGCAAGCCTTTGACGATCGCCTACCGGCTGGCCACCGGCGCGCAGAAGGTGACCCTGGAGGCCCGCGTGGGCAGCAAGCTCATCAAGCGCTTCAAGGCCCTCACGGCTCGCGACAAGACCTACCGCTTCTCCCTGCCGGCCAAGTCCGTCAAGGCGGGGAAGCTGGTGAAGATCACCGCGACCGTCGACACGGGGTCGCGCCAGGCCACCCAGCAGCTCTTCGCCCGCCGTCTGTAGTGACCATCCTCCCCACGAAACCCTCCGGAGATCATCGAATGAAACTCAACCTGCGCCGTGCCCTCGGGCTGTCGGCCCTGGTGTTCGCGGTCGCCGTGCCGACCGCGGCCGGCCAAGGCGTCCAGCCCGACTATGTCTCGTCGGACAACATCCAGCTGATCTCGCGCCTCAAGCAGGCGGGAGACGGCGTGGGTGCCCGCATCATCGGCAACTTCATGTATGTCACCTCGACGACGCACCTGACGATCTTCGACATCACCGATGCCGAGGCCCCGAAGATGATGGGCGCCGTCACGATGGACGTCGAGTTCGAGAACGAGGACGTCCCGACCAACGGCAAGGTGCTCGGCATCTCGGCCTCGATCGGCTGCGAGACCGTGACCCTGGTCACCAACCCGGGCACCAACAACTGCCTGAACCTCTACGACGTCTCCAACCCGGCGGCGCCGAAGTTCGTCAAGGCCGTTCCCGGCGCCGGCGATCACACGTCCGAGTGCGTGCTGGACTGCACCTACTTCTACGGCGACTCGGGCTCCATCACCGACGCCCGCGACCTCAAGAGCGCCAAGCAGGTCGACGCCAACTGGCAGACGATCATCGAGGACCAGCTGGGCATCTCGGTCGGCTCCTCGCATGCCGTCCGCGAGGTCCAGCCGGGCATCCTCGTCACCTCGACGCAGCCGATCGTGATGATGTCGGCGCGCCCGCAGGAGGGCGGCTCGCCCGAGCGCCCCGTGCCGATCGCGATCGGCGAGACCGAGAAGTTCATTCACTCCGTCGAGTGGCCGCGCGAGGGCCGCGACAAGTTCCTGCTCGTCGGCGGCGAGACCGTGCTCGACCCGAGCTACACCCGCTGTGACGACACCGCGGCCTCCTTCCAGGTCTGGGACGCCTCCAAGGTCGTCAACCCGGCCACCGGGGCGTGGAACATGAAGACCAAGTTCTCGCTGATCGACGAGATCCGCCCGGTCTCGGGCCAGTACGTCGACGGTCACGCCCCGGCGTCCGTGTTCGGCTGCTCCACGCACTGGTTCAAGCCGCACCCGTCGTTCAAGGACGGCGGCGCGGTCGCGGTCGCCCAGTACGAGGACGGCACGCGCATCTTCCAGGTCGGCGAGAACGGCAAGCTGACCGAGCAGGGCTTCTTCCTGCCGCTCGGCGGCGCGACCTCGGCTCCGCACTGGCACCCGAACGGCAAGGTCATCTACAACATCGACTACGAGCGCGGTCTCGACGTCCTGCGCTACACCGGTGAGACCTACGTCCCGAACACGCCGCCGACGCCCGGTGCGACGCCCGGCACCAACGGCGCGCCGCCGCCGAAGGTCGACCAGCCCGAGTGCGCCTCGGCCGCCGGCTTCCGCGAGGCCAATGCCTTGCCGAGCGGCAAGAAGGTCCGCTTCACGACGCAACGCCGGCAGACGAAGCCGTTCACGGTGGACGTCTTCCAGCAGTCGCAGGGCTCGACGGTGGTGCGCGAGCGCCTCGTCGCGCGCTTCTCGAACAAGTCCGAGGACTTCGTCTGGAACGGCACCGACCGCAAGAAGCGCAAGCTCAAGGACGGCCGGTACTTCGTCCGCTTCACGATGAAGCTCGACTCGGGGGCCAAGGACGTCCGCCGGGCCACGCTGAACCGCAAGCGCGGCAAGTTCTCGCTCGCGCCGGACTTCTACCAGCGCGTCGACTGCGGCATCTTCAAGTCGCTGAAGCTCGACTCGTCGGTCTTCGGCGGCAAGAAGAAGGCGCCGCTGCGCATCGCCTACAAGCTCGACACGGGCGTCCGCTCGGTCAAGCTCGAGGTCAAGGCCGGCGGCAAGGTCGTCAAGACCTTCACCGGCGGCGGGGCCCAGGGCAAGACGTTCCGCTTCAAGCTGCCCGCCAAGCTGGTCAAGAAGAACAAGGAAGCCGAGGTCACCGTCACGGTCGACCGCGGCGGCTCCTCCTCGCCGACGTACGTGCTGCGCGCCAAGCGCATCTAGCCCGTCCGCAGCCACAGGCTGTTTCCGGCCGCCGGTCCCCTCGCTGGGACCGGCGGCCGGTTTCGGTTCTACGCTGCCCGCCGATGGCCGCCGCCCCCCCACCCCGCAACCTCGTCAACTTCCAGTCCGTCGGCAAGGGCTACGGCAGCCGGACGGTGCTCGACGGGCTCTCACTCGGGATCTCCGCCGGTGACCGGATCGGGATCGTCGGGCGCAACGGTGACGGCAAGTCCACGCTGCTGAAGCTGATCGCCGGGATCGAGGAGCCCGACGCCGGCCTCGTGACCCGGCTCGGGACGCTGCACCTGGCGATGGTCGGCCAGGGCGACGAGCTCGATTCCGGCAAGACGATCCGCGAGGAGCTCGTCGGCGGGCGGGCCGACCACGAATGGGCCCGCGACAGCCGCTTCCGCGAGGTGCTGGACGGGCTGCTGGGCGGCGTGGAGGTCACGCGCTTCCCGGACGGGATGGACACGCGCATCTCCCCGCTCTCCGGCGGCGAGCGGCGGCGGATCGCGCTCGCCCGGCTGCTGCTGGACTCCCCCGATCTGCTGTTGCTCGACGAGCCGACCAACCACCTCGACATCGAAGGCGTCGACTGGCTCGCGCGTCATCTCGCCGCACGCCGCGGGTCGCTCATGGTCGTCACCCACGACCGCTGGTTCCTTGACGCCGTCTGCACCGCGACCTGGGAGGTCGCCGACGGCACCGTCCACCAGTACGAAGGCGGCTATGCGGCCTACGTGCTGGCTCGGGCCGAGCGCGACAAGCAGGAGGGTGCGCGCGAGGACCGCCGCCGCCAGCTCGTGCGCAAGGAGCTCGCGTGGCTGCGCCGTGGCCCGCCGGCGCGCACGGCGAAGCCGAAGTTCCGCATCGAGGCGGCGAACGCGCTGATCGCCGACGAGCCCGAGGTGCGCGACCGCGTGGAGCTGCTGCGCTTCTCGGCGGCCCGGCTCGGCGACAAGGTGCTCGACGCGGTCGACGTGTCGATCGGCTTCGGGGAGCGGGAGTTGCTGCACCGGGCGACGTGGCGGCTCGGGCCGGGCGACCGCGTCGCGTTGGTCGGCGTCAACGGGTCCGGCAAGACGACGCTGATGAGCCTGTTGTCGGGAGCGTTGGAGCCGTCCGCAGGGAAGGTGACCCGCGGGGCAACCGTCCGGATCGCCGTCCTCTCGCAGGACACGGCGGAGATTCCTGGCCACCTGCGCGTGCTCGAATCGCTCGAAGAGGTGCGTGGGCGCACGAAGCTGAGCGACGGACGCGAGGTCACCGCCGGGCAGCTCTGCGATCGCTTCGGGTTCCGCGGACCGCGCTCCCGGACGCTCGTCCGCGACCTCTCCGGTGGCGAACGGCGGCGGCTGCAGCTGATGCGGCTGCTGATGGAGGAGCCCAACGTCCTGATCCTCGACGAGCCGACCAACGACCTCGACATCGACACGCTGACCGC
>Ga0136633_1003354_pt1 | contig 10580 bp, 9 predicted proteins | sample AntDrymeUQ832206_2_FD_105494 | JGI IMG/M metagenome (GOLD analysis project Ga0136633, IMG submission 105494) | Polar desert sand microbial communities from Dry Valleys, Antarctica - metaG UQ83 (22.06) | ecosystem: Environmental > Terrestrial > Soil > Desert | place: Antarctica: Dry Valley...
ACTCAACCAGGCGCAGTACAACCTGAGTCGCGCCCGCATCGAGTCACCGATCGACGGCATCGTCTCCCGCCGCAACATCGAGGAGGGCGAGACGGTGGTCATCGGGACGATGAACAACGCCGGCACGGTGCTGTTGACGATCGCCGACATGTCGATCATCGAAGCGGAAGTCGAAGTCGACGAGACCGACATCCCCTCGGTGCGCCTCGGTCAGGTCGCCAAGGTGACCATCGACGCCCTGCCGGGCAAGGAGTACAGCGGCAAAGTGACCGAGATCGGCAACAGCCCGATCCAGGCCACCGGTGCGTCGGCGGGAGCGGGACAGGCGGCGACGAACTTCAAAGTCACGGTCCAGCTGGATGAGACGATCGACGAGGTTCGCCCCGGCTTCACGTGTTCGGCCGAGATCGAGACCGCTCAGCGCGCCAACGCCGTCGCCGTGCCCATTCAGGCGATGGCCGTGCGCGACCTCGTGTACGACAAGGCCGGCAGCATCGTCCGGCCGCCCAAGGGGGATGGCAAGAAGAAGTCTCCGGCACCAGCCGTCTCCGTCGAGCTGCCTGAAGGCCAGTCGCGCAAGGAGACCGAGGGTGTCTTCGTGATGCGGGAGAAGAACGCCGAGTTCGTGCCGGTGCAGACCGGCATCGCCGGCGAGCGCTACTTCGAGGTGCTATCTGGCATCAAGATCGGCGACAAGGTCATCACCGGCCCGTTCAACTCGGTGCGCGACCTGCAGGACGGCGACCAGGTGCGGCTGTCGGACGCGGCCGAGGCCGCCAAGAAGAAGTCGTAGCTCGCAGGCGCCATGAACAAGTTCTTCGACGCGATCGGTCTCGCCCTCTCCTCGATCTGGGCCAACAAGCTCCGGTCGTTCATGATGGTGCTCGGCAACGTGGTGGCCGTGTCGTCCATCATCGCGGTCGTCGCGCTCATCCAGGGCATGAATGGCTACGTGGCCGACTCCATCGTGCAGGAGGTCGGCGTCGGCACGTTCCAGATCGCCCGCGTCGGGGTCATCACCAACGAGGAAGAGGAAGAGGAGGCCCGCCGGCGAAATCCGGACGTCTCGCTGGTCGACCTGCGGGCGATCAAGGGCACCGGTGGGACGATCGACGCCGTGATGGCTCAGGCGAACTCGCAGGCCAACGTCACATTCCGGAGCGAGACGCTCGAAGGTGTCGGCATCCGTGGCGTGTCGCCCGACTACGACCAGTTCGGCGGCTACGAGGCCGAGCGCGGTCGCACCATCAGCCGCATCGAGATTCAGCGACATCGCCCGCTGGCCTACATCGGCAGCGAGACCGCCGAGAAGCTGTTCAAGGGCCGCAACCCGGTCGACCAAGTGATCATGGTCAACGGGGTGCACTTCCGCGTCGCCGGCGTGAACGAGAAGAAGGGCAGCCTGTTCGGCAACTCGCAAGATGACTTCATTCTCGTCCCGCTTGGTGCCTTCCAGAAGATGTTCGGTACGCGGCGCAGCTTCGAGATCACCGTCAAGCCCATCAATCCCTCGCTGGTGCCGCAGGCGATGGAAGAGGCGCGCGTGGCGCTGCGCATCTCGCGCAAGTTGAAGCCGCGCGACAAGGACAATTTCGGCATCGTGACGTCCGACACGTTCATGGAACTCTGGAAGAGCTTCAGCCAGGGCGCATTCGCTGTGCTGATCGGACTGGTCTCACTCTCGCTGCTGGTGGGCGGCATCGTGATCATGAACATCATGTTGATGGTCGTGAGCGAGCGCACCCGCGAGATTGGACTGCGCAAGGCGCTCGGCGCCCGGCGACGCGACATCGTCTGGCAGGTGTTGACCGAATCGACGACGCTGTCGGTGGTGGGCGGGGTGATCGGCACCGTGCTCGGCTTCATCGTCGCGTCGCTGGTCGCCTACTTCTCGCCCATCCCGGCCAAGATCGAGCCCTGGGCGGTGGTGATGGGCATCAGCATCACGGCCATCGTGGGGCTGTTCTTCGGCCTCTACCCGGCAATTCGCGCGTCCAAGCTCGACCCGATCGAAGCGCTGAGGCGCGAGTAGGCCGTGGCACTCCGCGTCGGCATGCTCTGGGAAATCCTCCGCATCGCGACTGACACGCTGCGTTCCAACAAGCTGCGCTCGGCGCTCACCATCCTCGGCGTCGTCATCGGCGTGATGTCGATCGTGGCGATGACGGCCCTGATGACGGGCTTCAGCAACTCGCTGGAAAATCAGATCCGCGCCTTCGGCAGCAACACGGTGTTCGTGCAGAAACTCGGCTTCCAGAGCTTCTCGAGCGGCCGCAGCTTCCTCGAGGTCATGAAGCGGCCCAATCTCACCAACGAGGACGCCAAAGCTCTCGCCGACTCACCGCTGGTGGGCGACGTCGGGCTGCAACTCGGCGGCGGCGGGCCGTTCGCGGCCATCGAGCGGATGTCGTTCGCCGGAGAGGGCACCAAGCCGTTTGCCGTCATCGGTGCCACCTCCAACTTCGGGGAACTCAACTTCATCCCGTTCCTCAGCGGCCGGTTCTTCGGCGACTTCGAGGTGCAGAACCGGCGCAACGTCATCGTGCTCGGCTACTCGCCTGCCGAGGCGCTGTTCCTGACGCGCGGGATCGACCCGATCGGCAAGGTCATCCGCGTCGGGCGCGATTCCTACACCGTGGTGGGCGTGATGGACAAGCGCCCTGGGGCCCTCGGCGACGCCAACGGGTTCGCCGTCATCCCGTGGACGACCTACGAGAAGCGGTACCCCACGCCCAGGTTGCGTGGCGCCATCTTCAGGCCGCTGACGATCGTGGTAGCGGCGCGCGACGGCGTGCGCGTGGACGACCTGCGCGTCGAGATCGAGTCGATCATGCGGGCGCGGCACCGGCTGAAGCTCGGCGAGGAGAACGACTTCGACACGGTGACCGCCGACTTCATCGTCGCTTTCCTGCGACAGTTCACGCAGGCCGTCGTGCTCGCGCTCTTCGTCATTTCCTCGATTGCGCTGATGGTAGGTGGCATCGGGGTCATGGCGATCATGACCATCTCGGTCACCGAGCGTACGCGGGAGATCGGCGTCCGCAAGGCGCTTGGCGCCAGACGACGGGAGATCCTCATCCAGTTCCTGATCGAGGCCGTCTTCCTGACCATGCTGGGCGGCCTGCTCGGGATCATCATCGGGGCCGGTATCGGGTACGCGATCAACGTCTTCGCGGGGTTCCCGGTGGCACTGCCGATCTGGTCGTTCGTCATCGGCGTGGGCTTCTCGGCCACCGTCGGCATCCTGTTCGGGATGCTGCCGGCGATCAAGGCCTCCAAGCTCGATCCGATCGAGGCACTCAGGTACGAGTAGCGCCGAGCCCGATCCCGGCGACCCTTGTTCCCCTGGCGTCTCTGGCATAGCATCGCGGCGTGTAGCTCTTTCCTGGAGGGTGTTCGTGCCCACCTATGCAGCGGCGTCCATACGCAATGTGGCCGTTGTCGGCCACAACGGATCCGGCAAGACTCAGCTCATCTCCGCGCTGCTGTTCACGGCCGGGGCCGTGAGCCGGCTCGGGCGGGTAGACGACGGCACGGCGCCCACCGATTTCGACGAGGAAGCGATTGCCCGCAAGCACACGCTGGCGGCCACGCCAGCCTGGCTCGAGTGGCAGAGCACGAAGGTCAATCTCGTCGACACGCCGGGGTTTGGCAACTTTCTCGGCGAGACCGGTGCCGCACTGCGGGTGACCGACGCCGCCGTGGTCGTCGTCGATGCCGTCGCGGGCGTCGAGGTGCAGACCGAGCGGGTGTGGGGACTGACTGGCGACGGGCAGCAGGCGCGGCTGGTCGTGGTCAACCGTCTCGACCGCGAACGCGCCAGCTTCGCGACTGCCCTCGCCAATCTCCGTGAGGCCTTCGGTCGGACCCTGGTGCCGGTGCAGCTTCCCTACGGCGAGGAGAAGGGCCTGCGCGGCGTCATCGACCTGATCGCCCAACGGGCCTACATCTATGAGGGCGGAGCCGGCCGCGGCAAGGCGGTCTCCATTCCCGAGAGTCTGGCCGCGGAAGCGCGCAACGCCCGCGAGGCGCTGGTCGAACTGGTCGCCGAAGCCGACGACCAACTCATGTCGCGCTTCTTCGACGAAGGGACACTGACCGAGGAGGAACTTGTCGGGGGCCTGCGCACCGCGATTGGCCACGGCGCGATCGTGCCGGTGTTCTGCGCCTCGGGCACCGCGAACATCGGTGTCGATCGCCTGCTCACGGCGATCGTGCAGTACGCGCCGTCCCCGGCCGACCGACCGCTGCCTGCCGTCGAGAAGACCACCGGCGAGACCGTGCCGGTCACCGCCGACGACGCTGCCCCGACCCGGATCTTCATCTGGAAGACGGTGGCCGACGCGTTTGCCGGGCGCATCTCCCTGTTTCGCGTGGTCACCGGCACGATCCGCAACGACAGCACGCTCACCAACCTGGCGCGTGGCTCGCAGGAACGCATCGCCCACCTGATCGCGTTGCAGGGCAAGACGCAGGCGCAGGTGAACCAATTGCACGCGGGCGACCTCGGGGCCATCGCCAAGTTGAAGGACACGCAGACCGGTGACACGCTCGCCGACAAGGCCCTCGACCTGGCGCTGCCGCCCATCACCTTTGCGGCGCCGTTGTTGTCCTACGCCCTGGAACTGAAGTCGCGCGGCGACGAGGAGAAGATCAGCACGGCGCTGCATCGGCTGCAGGAAGAGGACCCGACCATCCGCACCGATCGCGATCCGCGCACGCACGAGCAGCTGATTTCGGGACAGGGACAGATGCATCTCGAGGTCACGGTCGCCAAGATGAAGCGGCGCTTCGGCGTCGACGTGACCCTGAAGCTGCCGCGCATCCCGTACCTCGAGACCATCACGGCGAGCACCGAAGCGCACGGGCGGCACAAGAAGCAGACCGGCGGGCACGGCCAGTTCGGTGACTGCAAGATTCGCGTCGAGCCACTCCCGCGCGGCGCCGACTTCCAGTTCGAGGACGACATCTTCGGCGGCTCCATCCCCCGCCAGTACGTGCCGGCCATCGAGAAGGGTATTCAGGACGCACGCACGCGCGGCTACCTGGCCGGCTTCCCGATGGTCGACTTCAAGGCGACGGTCTTCGACGGTTCGTTCCATCCCGTCGACAGCAACGAACTGGCGTTCAAGATGGCCGGATCCATCGCCTTCCGGGACGCGATGTCGCGCGCCAAACCCGTGCTGCTCGAGCCGATCATGCAGGTTGAAGTGCACGCGCCGAGCGAATTTGCCGGCGACCTCATGGGCGACCTCAACGGACGGCGCGGTCGGATCAGCGGCATGGAGGCGCGCGGGCTTGACACGGCGATCAAAGCGCAGGTGCCGATGGCCGAGATGCTCACCTACGAGCAGCACCTGACGTCGGCCACCGGCGGGCGCGGTTCCTATCACGTGACGCACTCCCACTATGAGGAAGTTCCCGCACATCTGCAGGCCAAGATCGTCGCGGCGCACAAGCCCGATCACGGCGTCGAGCACAGCGAGGCGTAAGCCTGACCCGCGTGCCGGGTTCACGGGTGCGAGTAACCGGTCCGCTCGCCGCGGGTCTGCAGTACCCTGTCGACAATGAATCGCCGACGTGGTCTCCTCGCCTCGACCCTGCTCTGCGCGGCCGCGTACGCCGTCTCGCCGGGGGCGCAGGCCCCAGGGCCGCCACCGGCCGCCGGGTCGCTCCGCTGGTTCAAGGGCAACACCCACACGCACACGCTCAACAGCGATGGCGACAGCACGCCGGACGAGGTCGTGCGCTGGTACCGTGACAACCGCTACCACTTCCTGGTCCTGACCGACCACAACTACCTCACCGAGATCACGGCGCTCAACGCGCTGCACGGCGCCGACGACAAGTTCCTCGTGATCCGCGGCGAGGAGGTCTCGTCGAGTTTCGAGGGCAAGCCGCTGCACATCAACGGCCTCGACCCATCGCGGCTGGTGCAGGCGCAGACGGGCGGCACCAGCGTCGCCGACGTACTGCAGAAAAACGTCGATGCCATCCGCCTGGCCGACGGCGTGCCGCACATCAACCACCCGAACTTCGGCTGGGCGGTGGCGGCCGACGACCTGGCGGCACTCCGCAACAACAAGCTGTTCGAGGTCTACAACGGGCACCCGATGGTGAACAACCTCGGAGGCAACGGCCGCCCGGGTCTCGAGCAGATGTGGGACACCCTGCTGTCGCGCGGCATCCTGCTGTACGGCCTGGCCACCGACGACGCGCACGAGTTCAAGAAACTCGACAACCTGCAGTCGTCTCGGCCGGGCATGGGGTGGGTGGTGGTGCGGGCGGCGAGGCTCGAGGCGCGGGCGATCCTGGGGGCCCTCGAACGCGGTGATTTCTATGCGTCGACAGGCGTCGAGTTGAGTGACTACCAGGTCGCCGAGGGACGCATCACCATCAAGGTGAAGCCGGTCGCCTGGGCGGGCTACCGGATCGCGTTCATCGGCAAGGGCGGCACCGTCCTGGAGGAAATCGAGGGCCCAGACGCGACCTACCAGATCAAGGGCAGCGAAGGCTACGTGCGCGCCAAGATCACCGAGTCGGACGGGAACATGGCCTGGACGCAGCCCGTCACGGTCAGCAGATAGTCGGAGGCCCGGTCAGTCGCTCCCCGAACATCGTTGTCCTGATCCGCTCTCGCTCACCAGGCCTCAGGCTGCCGAGATCGCTGAGCAGGCGCAAGGCGAAGAACGTCCACAAGAAGCCTTGTGCCGTGCCCATGAACAAGATGATCGGCCAGCCCAGGAGGACGGCCAGGAACAGGATGGCGGTGCGACTCCCCTGCCAGGACACCCCGGTCTCGAGCCAGTGCACCGAACGTACCGGTGCCACCACCGAATCCAGGGCCGCACTGGCGCACAGCACGAGTGCCATCCACCGGGCGCGGTCGCCCACGTCGGTCGCCCAGCCCTGCAAGCGGCCCTTGTCGGCTTCGATGAAGGCGACCACGCCCAGCATCAGCGCGCACGCAAGACTGAACGGGCCGACGAACCAGAGCAGCATCCGCCAGGCTTCGTGCAGGCGATGGGCCGCCTCGGGTTCGTCGCGGAGTGCGAGCCTGGCGGTCCACACCCGTGCCGCCAGGAGCACTGATGCAAGCAGCGTCTCCATGACAAACAGCAGCATCGCGAGGACGACGCTCTGGTTCTGGACGAGGGCGAGGGCAGGGAACGCGAACGCGGCGAGCGACCACAGCCGGTGGCCGAGCATGGGTCCGGCAGCGCTCAGGATAGAGGCGAAGGACATCACAGGGGCAAACGACGCGCCCCGCGGGAGTGAACGGCTCGAGGAAAGGTGACAGGGACCTGGTGCCCGGGGAGTCGTCCCCAGGCACCCGGTTCCAGATTACTCGGCCTTCTTGGCGGACTTGCGGGCGCGCCGGGGCTTGTCCTCGGCGGCAGGGGCCCCTTCGTCCTGGAGCTTCTGGACCGCAGCGCGAGCGCGCCCACGCAGGCCCTTGGGCTGCTCGGCCGCCTGCGCGCCATCGGCGGCCCCGGCGTTCGGATCGTATTCACTGCCGACGAGCTCGATCTGGGCCACCTCCGCGGCGTCCCCGCGGCGGTGTCCGAGCTTGAGCACGCGGGTATAGCCACCGGGCCGCTCCACGAAGCGGGGCGCGAGCGTGTCAAACAGCTTGGTGACGACCTTCTTGTCCGCCACGTCGCGGGCGACGAGGCGCTCGGCGTTCATTCGGCGCAGACGCTTCTCTTCGTCGGTGCCCTGCGCGACGAGGCTCCGCTTGGCCACAGAGATCAGCCGCTCGACGTACGGGCGGAGTTCCTTGGCCTTGGGCAGCGTGGTCTGAATCCGCTCGTGGCGGAGCAGCGCCTGTGCCTGATTGCGCAGGAGGGCGATGCGGTGCTCGGTTACACGTCCGAGCTTGCGATGGGCAACACCGTGTCTCATGGGTCTACTCGTCTCATGCGCAGGACGCAGGCATCAGGCGACAACCTGACGCCGGCGCCTGTCGCGTACCTACTGTGCCGGCTGCTCCACGCTCATGCCGAGGCTGAGACCCATCGTCTGGAGGATCTCCTTGATCTCGTTGAGCGACTTGCGGCCAAAGTTCTTGGTCTTGAGCAGGTCGTTCTCCGTCTTGGCCACCAGCTCCCGGATGCTCCGGATGTTGGCATTCTTCAGACAGTTGTAAGACCGGACCGACAGCTCGAGTTCCTCGATGCTCTTGTCGAGGTGCTCGTTGCTCTCCTCGGTCAGTGTCGCCGGGGTGGCATCGCTGCCCTCTCCGACCACGACATCGTCGTCATCGTCGCCGCCGAAGATGAAGAGGTGATCGCGCAGCAGTTGCGCGGCCAGCTCGATGGCCTCGGTGGGCGTGATGGCGCCGCTGGTGTTCACCTCGAGGGTCAGCTTGTCGTAGTCGGTGTTCTGACCGACGCGCGCCGACTCCACCAGGTAATTGACCTTGCGGACCGGCGAGTGCACCGAGTCCACAGGGATCCAGCCGATGCCGAGATCCTCATCGAAGTTCCGGTCGGCCGACACGTAGCCGCGGCCGTTCTTCAGCCGCAGTTCCATGTACAGCTTGCCGCCGTCGGAGACGGTGGCGATGTGCGCGTCGGGATCGAGGACCTCGACCGTGTGGTCGACCTCGATGTCACGCGCGAACACCGGTCCGGGCTTGTCGATGCGGACGTACAGCATCTTGCTCTCGTCCCCATGCAGCTTGAACGGCACCTGCTTGAGGTTGAGGATGATGTCGGTGGCATCTTCCACGACGCCCTCGACAGGCGAGAACTCGTGCTGGACACCCTCGATCTTCACCGCGGTGATGGCCGCGCCCTCGATGGACGACAGCAGCACCCGGCGCATCGCGTTGCCGATGGTGGTACCCCACCCGCGCTCGAACGGCTGCGCGGTGAACCGTCCGAATCGGCCGGTCTGGCCCTCGCGGTCGACGTCGAGACGCTTCGGGCGTTGGAACCCCTTCCACAGCATCGATGTAGTCCTTTCCAGTCTCAATAAAAAGCCCGGGACGCGACGCGTGCGCGCACACGTCCCATTGGGCACCGCCGGTCAGCCCGGCACGGCTGCCAGATCTGCTCGGCAGCTACTTGGAGTACAGCTCGACGATCAACTGTTCCTGCACGGGCAGGTTGATTTGCTCGCGCGTCGGGATCGACACCACCCGCCCGGAGGACGCTGCTGCGTCGAGCGAGAGCCAGTCGGGAATCCCGCGACCCTTCACTTCCTCGACCGCGTGCAGGATCACCGGATTCTTCTCGCTGGCCTGCCGCAGGCTCACGACATCGCCCTGGCGCAGCTGGTAGGACGGGATGTCCACCTTCTTGCCGTTGACGAGGAAATGGCCATGCTTGACCAGCTGCCGCGCCTGCGGTCGCGAGGTCGCGAATCCGAGGCGATAGACGGCGTTATCGAGGCGACGTTCGAGCAGTTGCAGCAGCGTCTCGCCCGTGATCCCGCGCTGGCGATCGGCGGCCTCGAAGTAGCGGCGGAACTGGTTCTCGAGCACGCCGTACGTGCGCTTGACCTTCTGCTTCTCGCGCAGCTGCAGGCCGTAGCCGAGCATCTTCGCCTTACGCGCCTTGCCGTGCTGCCCTGGCGGAAGGTTGCGCTTTTCAATCGCGCACTTCGCCGTGTAGCAGCGTTCGCCCTTGAGGAACAGCTTCATGCCCTCACGCCGGCAGAGACGGCAGACGGGTCCGATATATCGAGCCATGTACTTCGTGTCCTTCTCACGACGCGCGCAAAAGCGCGCGGAACAGCATGCCGGGTGGCATGCCCTCCCTTTTGGACGACCGTGGTCGCCGAACCAGCGCGCTAGACGCGACGCTTCTTCGGTGGCCGACAGCCGTTATGCGGAATCGGCGTGACGTCGCGGATGGTCTTTACGTCCAGCCCGACGTTTGAAAGAGCGCGGACGGCCGATTCGCGACCCGCACCCGGTCCCTTCACACGGACTTCAATCGAGCGCATGCCCACGCCCTTGGCCGCCGTGCCGGCATTCATCGCCGCCTGGGTCGCGGCAAACGGTGTGCCCTTGCGCGATCCCTTGAACCCGATCGCCCCGGCACTGGACCACGACACGACGTTGCCCTCGACGTCGGTGATCGTGATCAGCGTGTTGTTGAACGAGGCCTGAATATGGGCTACGCCGCTGTGCACGATCTTCTTCTCGCCGCGCTTCTTGAAGACCTTCTTGCGGCCCGCCGCGCCTGACTTCTTCTCGTCTGCCATGGTCCTACACCGTCTTCTTCTTCGCGATGGCGCCCTTGCGCGGGCCCTTCCGCGTGCGCGCGTTCGTCTTCGTGCGCTGACCGCGCACCGGCAGGCTGCGGCGATGCCGCAAGCCGCGGTAGCAGCCAATCTCCATCAAGCGCTTGATGTTGAGCGAGATTTCCTTGCGGAGGTCACCCTCCACGCCGCCCACTTCCTCGATCACCTTCGAGATGGCGCGCACATCCTCTTCCGTGAGGTCCTTGACCCGCACGTCCGAGCTCACGCCCGAAGCCTTCAGGATGTCGCCCGAGCGCTTGCGCCCGATGCCGAAGATGTAGGTCAGTCCGATCTCAACGCGCTTGGTACGCGGAAGATCCACGCCT
>Ga0136633_1003355_pt1 | contig 10578 bp, 9 predicted proteins | sample AntDrymeUQ832206_2_FD_105494 | JGI IMG/M metagenome (GOLD analysis project Ga0136633, IMG submission 105494) | Polar desert sand microbial communities from Dry Valleys, Antarctica - metaG UQ83 (22.06) | ecosystem: Environmental > Terrestrial > Soil > Desert | place: Antarctica: Dry Valley...
ATCACCCAGAGCGCCCGCATCGCCTGCGTCATCCTCGCCGCGCTGCTGCCGGTCTCGCTGGCCTGGAAGGGCCTGTTCATGGCCGGCGCGGTGATGCTCCCGTGGTTCGGCGTCGTGATGGCCAACGCCGGCCCGACGGTCAACCGCAAGCGGCAGACCTCGCTCGTGGCGCGCCCGGTCGAGGAGCCCGTGCGCATCGCCATCGAGCCCGGTCGGGTCATCGACCAGGACTAGCGCCGCGCTACTTCCGCTTCGTCGGCCAGACCCCGTTGCACCGAGCGGTAGGAAGGTCGGATGCGGGCAGTCCTCCAGCGCGTCACGTCCGCCTCGGTCACCGTGGACGACGAGATCGTCGGCGGCATCGGCCCGGGCCTGCTCGTGCTGCTCGGCGTCACGCACGACGACGGCCCGGCCGAGGCCGAGACGATGGCGCGCAAGGTGCACGAGCTGCGCATCCTCCCGGGCGAGCTGTCCTGCGCCGACACCGGCGCGGGCCTGCTGGTCGTCAGCCAGTTCACGCTCTACGGCGAGACCCGCAAGGGCCGCCGACCGTCGTGGACGGCCGCCGCTCCCGGCGCCGTGGCCGAGCCGCTGTGCGACGCGGTGGTCGAGGCGCTGCGGGCACGCGGCGCTCAGGTGGCGACCGGGCGCTTCGGCGCGCAGATGTCGGTCGCGCTCGTCAACGACGGGCCGTTCACCGTCCTCGTCGAGGTCTGACTAGCCCTTGGCCGCCTTGGCCGCGGCCTTGACCGACTGCTTGTAGGCCCGCACCTGCTGCAGCGTCTCCGGCCCCGTCACGTCGGCGACCGACTTCAGCGCCCCGTCCTCGCCGTATGCCCCAGCCGCCTCGCGCCAGCCGGGCGGCTGCACACCGAGCTGCTTGCCCAGCAGCGCGAGGAAGATCTGCGCCTTCTGCGTACCGAAGCCGGGCAGGCCCTCGAGCCGGCGGAGCAGCTCCGCGCCGTCCGCGGCGTCCTCCCACACCGCCTCGGCGCGGCCGTCGTAGCGCTCGACCAGCGCGGCGCACAGGTCCTGCAGCCGCTTGGCCATCGAGCCCGGGAAGCGGTGCACCGCCGGCGTCTGCCCGACCAGCGCGGCGAACCCCTCCGGCTCGTACGACGCGATCGTCTCGGCGTCGAGGCGGCCGAGCCGGTCACGCAGGACGTGCGGGCCTTGGAACGCCTTCTCCATCGGGATCTGCTGGTCCAGCGCCATGCCGAGCAGCAGCGCCAGCGGGTCCTGGGACAGCAGGGCGTCGGCGTCGGGGTCCTGGGACAGGTGCAGCGTCGGCATGGCCGTCATCCTGCCGCCTCGGCGCGACGGCCGTCAGCCTGAGGCCGGCCCGCCAGCCCGACAGGGCGGGCACGCGGGAGATGGCCTCCTGCCACGCCCCGTCGATCCAGCGGACGTCAGTGAGGTGCGGGGCCATCTGCTCCTGCCACCAGGCGTCCTGGCCGGGGTCATCGGCCAGCCGCTCGTAGTCCTGCTTGCTGGCGAAGAACACGGGGACCACCACGGTGGTGCCGTCGTCGGCGAGCAGCACCTCCTCGGTCAGGAAGCCGGCCACCGCCCGCTGCTCGGTCCAGTCGACCGTCGCACGGCGCACCTGGTCGAGGGAGCCGGTCAGGGTGGCGATCATGACCGTGCCGTAGCGGCCCGCCGGACCCTCGTCGGCGAGCATGGCCCGGAACTCCTCCCGAAGCTCCGGGGTGTCCTCGTGGCCGTGCACGCTCGCGGCGTGCTCGGCGGCGGCACGCAGCCCGGGACTTGTGCCTCGGCCGCTGGCCGTCGGTGCCTGAGGAGGACGCTAGACCTGCTCGCGAGGCGGGTCCAGAGCCTGCGATCCTCCTGCGCAGCGGGGGTTGTCGCCCGTCCCGCCGGGGTCCACGATGGACGGGCCGAACGCGGGAGCGGACGCGAGGCCCGACCCGCGCGCGGCGGGAGGAGGTCCCACCATGGGACAGGCACGCGAGGTCATGGAAAGGATCACTGCGGCGGTCGTCGCGGGGGACGCCGACGCGCTCGAGCGGCTGTACGCATCGGACGCCGTCGCGGACACGCCCGACGAGGGCCGACTGGAGGGCCGCGACGCTATCGTCGGCTGGCTGCACACGTTCTCGCAGGCGTTCTCCGACATCTCGTTCGAGATGATCGCGACGACCGAGGCCGGCGAATCGGCGGTCGACGAGGCCTACCTCTCGGCGACGCACACCGGGCCGATGCCGGGGCCGGAGGGCGAGATCGCACCGACGGGCAACCGGATCCGGCTCCGGGAGTGCGACGCCGTCACGGTCCGGGAAGGCCGCGTCGTCTCGCACCGCTTCTACTTCGACCAGCTGGACTTCCTGAGCCAGCTCGGTGTCCTGCAGCCGTCGGCCATCGTCCTGCCGGACGCGCGGACGGGGTCCGAGCGCACGGGCGCCCCGGCGCGCTGAGCATCCGCACCGACCAAGCCACCGCACCACGTCACGCCGCCGTCGCAGATCCGTCACAGGATCGACATATGAGGCTGATGCGGGCACACTCCCCGGGACCTGACGGAGGAGGACGGACCGTGGAGCTGACCGACGACGCAGCGAACATGATCGTCGATCTGGTGGAGCAGCGCTGCCTGCCGGACGGCGCGGGACTGCGCATCGCGCCGCGCCGCGACCACCCGGCCCTGGCGATGTCGCTCGTCGAAGAAGGCGCACCCCGGGACGTCGTGGTGCAGGCCCACCGGGCCCGGCTGTTCCTCGCGCCCGACGCCGACCGCCGGCTGTCCGGCGCGGTCCTGGACGCCCGTCGCAACCAGATCGGGTCGGCCTTCTTCGTCCAGCCCTGAGGGGTCCTCGTCCCACCGGGATCATCAGCGCCGGCAGGGCACCGCCCAGGTCACGCTGGTCGACCGCGGGATCTGAGCCGAATCAGCCCTGGGTGCGGTCGGCCGGACGCCGCCGCACCGGCTGGGGGTCGCTGACGGCCGGCGGCGGCAGCTCGATCACCGGCGCGGCCTCCAGCGCGGGGCCGGTGATGTCCGCCCAGATCGGGGCGGGCAGCGTGCCGCCGTAGACCTGCGGGTAGTACTGCCCGTTGATCGTGATGCGCTGCAGCGGCTCGGGCACCGGCTTGCCGACCCAGACGCCCGCGGCGAGCTGGGGCGCCCAGCCCATGAACCACGCCGCCTTGGAGCCGTTGGTCGTGCCGGTCTTGCCGGCCACCGGCCGGCCGATCGAGGCGCGCCGGGCGGTGCGCGACCACGGCCCGTCGACGACGCCCCGCATGATCGACGCCATCGTGTCGACGAGCTCCGGCGCCAGCGCCTGGGTGCACGCCTGCTCGGGCAGCGGGACCTCGGTGCCGTCGGCGCGCGTCACCGAGAGCACCGGGCGCGGCGGGCAGTACCGCCCCCGCGCGGCCAGACCGGCGTAAGCCGCGGACATGGCCAGCGGGCTGACCTCGTTGACCCCCAGCACGAACGACCCGCCGCGGTGCAGCGGGGCGGTCGGCGCACCGTCCACGAACTGACGCAGTCCGAAGGCCTCGGCGATCTGCGCCGGTCGCTCGACACCGGTCTTCTCCAGCAGCTGCAGGTAGAACGTGTTCACGGAGTTGCGGGTGCCGCTGACGATGTCGTGCACGCCGGCGGCGGAGTCACCCGCGTTGCGCACGACGTACGGCTCGTCGCAGGTGCGGCCGTCGCAGTTCTTGAAGACCGTCGAGGTGTAGGACGCGGGCGCGTTGAAGGTGGTGCTCAGCGGCAGGCCCTGCTCGAGGGCCGCGGCGAGCACGAACGGCTTGAACGTCGAGCCGGCCTGCATGCCGCTCGAGCCGCCCAGCGCCAGGTTGAGCTTGGTCCGGCCGGGGCCGTCCTCCTCGCTGAAGGTCCGGTTGACCGCCAGCGCCCGCACCTCCCCCGTGCCCGGCTCCACGGCGACGTAGGTGGCGGCGACACCAGAGGGGTCGGTCGGGGGCACCGCGCGCTCGAGCACGGCCGTCGCGTGCGCCTGCATCGGCGGGTTCATCGTGGTGCGGATCGTCAGCCCGCCGCCCAGCAGCTGCGCCTGGCGCTGCTCGCGCGTCTCACCGAGGGCCGCCCCCAGCGGCCCGTCCTCGAGCGCCCGGCGCACGTAGTCGCAGAAGAACGGCGCCGTCACGCCCGGCGCCTCGCAGCCGCTGCCGACCGGCGACAAGGTCAGCCCCAGGTCCTGGGACCGGGCCGCCACCCGCTGCTGGGCGGTGATCGCGCCGACCTCCTGCATGCGTGCCAGCACGACGTCGCGCCGCTCGCGGGATTCCTCCGGGTTGCGCACGGGGTCGTGCAGCGACGGCCGCTGGACGATGCCGGCGAGCAGCGCGCTCTCGTGCAGCGCCAGCTCCGAGACCGGCTTGCCGAAGTAGTACAGCGCCGCCGCGCCGATGCCGTACGTGCCGTTGCCGAAGTAGGCGATGTTCAGGTAGCGGCGCAGGATCTCGTCCTTGGTCAGCTCGCGCTCGATCGCGAGCGCGTAGCGCGCCTCCTGCAGCTTGCGACCGATCGACACCTCGCGCGCCGCCGCCTGCTCCTCCGGCGTCGCGGCTGCGGCGATGCGCGCGTTCTTCACGTACTGCTGGGTGAGCGTCGAGGCGCCCTGCTCGACGTCGCCGGAGCGGGCGTTGGCGATGGCCGCGCGCAGCATGCCCTTGGGGTCGATGCCGTCGTGCTCGTAGAAGCGGGCGTCCTCGATGGCCACGACCGCGTCGCGGGCGCTCTGCGGGATCTCGTCCCAGGACACCGGGATCCGGTTCTCCCGGTAGAGGTAGGCGAGCAGCGAGCCGTCCTGGGCGAGGATCCGGCTGCGCCGCTGCAGCTCCGGCTCGTCGAGGTCGGCCGGCAGCACGAGGTACTCCTCAGCCGACTCGCGCGCCGCCGTGCCGGCGGCCAGCACCGCCGGCAGGGCCATCGCCGCGGACACCAGGCCCACGAGCGTGCTGGTGAGCAGCGCGCCCACGAGCCGGGCGGGGGCCAGGCGCAGGTCATCCATCCCAGCGGTGTTCCCCACTACCGCTCGACCACGTGACCGACGCGCGACGGGACTGCGACGACCGCTACTCCAGCGGTTGGACCGGGAGCTCGTCCTTCCTGCGCGCCAGGGTGATCCCGCCGCTCGCGAGGCTCACCAGCAGCAGTGCCAGGACCTCTCGCCCGCCGAGCTCCTCGCCCAGCACGAGCAGCCCGGCCACGGCCGCGGCGGCCGGCTCCAGGCTCATGAGGATCCCGAAGACCTGCGTCGGGATCCGCCGCAGTGCGGCCAGCTCCAGGCCGTACGAGATGACGCTGGACAGCAGGGCGACGCCCAGCGCAGCCACCAGCAGCGACGGCCGGTCCAGCACCGCCGACGCGCCGCTGATCCCGAACGGCAGGACGAGCAGGGCGGCGAAGGCCAGCGCGATGGCCAGGCCGTCGGTGCCGGGCAGCACCTGGCCCACCCGGGCGCTCGTGACGATGTACGCCGCCCAGAACAGCCCGGCGACGAAGGCCAGCAGCAGGCCGGAGACGGGCAGGTCGCCCGAGGTGTCCAGCCCGAGCAGGGCGACCCCGCCGGCGGCGAGCCCGGCCCACAGCAGGTCGACCGCCCGGCGCGTCTGCACCAGCGCGAGCAGCAGCGGACCGAGGAACTCCACCGTCACCGCCACCCCGAGAGGCACCGTCTGCAGCGACAGGTAGAAGGTCAGGTTCATGCCGGCCATGGCGCCGCCGAGCAGCAGCGACGCCGTCCACGACGCCCGCGACCACGACCGCACCTTCGGTCGCAGCACGAGCAGCAGCAGGACGGCGGCAAGGCCGAGTCGCAGCAGCGTGGTGCCGGTCGCGCCGAGGTCGTCGAACAGTTGCTTGGCCAGCGAGCTGCCGACCTGCACCGAGACGATCGCGGTGAGGACGAGCAGCGGCGCCGGCACGCGGTCGGTAGGTGCGGGCACGGGCCGCGACGCTAGTCGAGCAGGAGTTGCAGCAACGGTGTCGAAACTCCCGGCCCATGACGGTCCCCGCGCACCGCCCCGGCACCCTCCGCGCCCTGCTCCTCGTCGCGACGCTCGGCCTCACCGCGGCGGGCGCCGGCGCCCTCGCGGCGGCCCGGCCCGCGGCGCAGCCCAGCAGCCCAGCGCTCAGCACGCCCTTCGCCCTGGTGCAGGACCGGGCGGTCGACGACCGGCTGCCCCAGCCCGAGGACCGCTACGCGGTCGCCGGCGGCTGCTACACCGTCGAGGCGCCGGGCGAGGGCTACCTCGTGTCCGACGCCGGCGGCGTGACCATCACCCCCGACGCAGCGGCAGCCGAGCCGTTCCACTTCCAGGCCACCCGGCTCGGCGAGTACCTGCTGGCCACCAACGAGGGCCGCGATCCCGCCTACGAAGGCGCCTGGTGGGACGTGCGCGGCTACCTCGCCGCCGGCTCGACGCTCGGGCTGCTGCCCGGCACCGGCGTGACGCAGGCCGACGCGCCGGGCGAGGACGCCGAGTGGCGGCTCGAGGCGGCCGGCGCCGACCCCGCCGCGCGTGCGGCCAAGGGCCAGGCGTACGTCCTGTCCGTGCCGTCGCGCGGCGCCGCGCTGACGGTGCAGGACGGCGCGGTCGCGCTCGGCGCCGCCGGCACCCCGCTGGTGCTTCGCCACGTCGCCGACGACGACGCGCCCGACGACGACGCCAACGGCACCGCCTGCGCCACCTGGCCGGAGATCGACACCGACGCCGAGGGACGCCCGCAGCCGGTGAAGGGCAAGCCGAACGCTCCCGTCAAGGGCTTCTTCGAGGCGCACGTGCACAGCATGGCCTTCGAGTTCCTCGGTGGGGAGCTGCGCTGCGGCCGGCCCTGGCACCCGTACGGCGTGGAGTTCGCGCTCGGCTCGTGCAACGACGAGAAGAACCCGCTCAACGGCGTCCTCGAGGTCCCCCTCGGCGGCAACGACCCGGCCTACGCGGCCGACTACGACCCCGTCGGCTGGCCGACCTTCGCCAGCTGGCCGCAGAACCGAACCCTCACCCACGAGCAGTACTACTGGCGCTGGCTGGAGCGCGCCTACCTCGGCGGGCTGCGCCTGACGACCACCCTGCTCGTGGACAACGAGGCGCTCTGCACGCTCTACCCGGTCAAGAAGAACTCCTGCAACGAGATGGACGGCGTCCGCCTGCAGGCGCAGCGGCTGTTCGAGCTGCAGGACTACGTCGACGCGCAGTACGGCGGCCCCGGCGAGGGCTGGCTGCGCATCGTCACCAGCCCGGCCCAGGCGCGGCAGACCATCAACGCCGGTCGGATGGCGATGGTGCTGGGCATCGAGATCTCCGCGCTGTTCGACTGCACCGAGCTGCTGGACCAGCCGCAGTGCACGGAGGACGACATCGACGAGCGCCTGCAGGAGGTGTTCGACATGGGCGTGCGGCAGATGGAGCTGGTCAACAAGTTCGACAACGCGCTGTCCGGGGTGACCGGCGACAGCGGCGCGACCGGCCCAGTGGTCAACTCCGGCAACAAGCAGGTCACCGGCCACTGGTGGGACATGCGCGCCTGCGCGCAGGAGGTCGAGCACGCCCACGGCGACGAGGAGGAGGGCGACCAGCACGACAAGACCCAGATCGCACCGACCGACGCCACCCCGGAGGACGGTGAGGGCGTCGACGCGCTGGCCGGCCGGCTCATCGACGAGTTCGGCGGCGTCACCAGCGTTGTCGCCCCTGTCTACGGCCCCGGCCCGCACTGCAACAGCCGCGGCCTGACCGACCTGGGCGAGTACCTGATCCGGGCGATGATCGCCAAGGGCATGATCTTCGACCCCGACCACATGAGCGCCTCGGCGCAGCGGGCCGCGCTCGACCTCATCGAGGGCGACATCGTTCCGGCCGAGCTGGCCGCCGCCAAGGCCGAGCGGCGCGCTCCGGTGCTGCCGGCGGTCCTGTCCAGCCACAGCTGGGGCAACGAGGCCGTCTACCAGCGCATCTACGAGCAGAGCGGCGTCGTCGCCCCGCGCACCGACGACGCGGCCAGCTTCGCCGAGCGCTGGCAGGTGCTGCGCGGCTACGCCGCCGAGCAGGCGCCGGCCGGCTACGACTTCGGGATGGGCTACGGCGCCGACACCAACGGCCTGGGCGGCCAGCCCGGCCCGCGCGCCGAGGCCGCCACCCGCGTCGACTACGCGAAGGGCTTCGCGGCCCCGATCGGCGGGGTGCGGCTGCAGCAGCAGAGCAGCGGCCTGCGCACCTTCGACGTCAACACCGAGGGCGTCGCGCAGTACGGCATGTTCGCCGACTGGTTCCACGAGGTGCGCCTGGCGGCCGACGAGATCACGCCCGGCCTCGGCGACGCGATCACCCGCGACATGCTCAACGGCTCCGAGACCTACCTCGGCATCTGGGAGCGGGCCGTGTACGGCGGCAACGACTGCGTCACCGACGGGTCGAAGCCCGACGTCAAGGACGTGCACGCCGCGCTCGGCGGCAACCTCGACGGCTTCCTCGCCGCGATCGGCCAGCCGGCCGACCGCACCGACGACGCCTACGTCTACTGCGCCGTCGAGGAGGACGGCTCGGTCGTCGTGCTCGACGTCCGCTTCGACGAGCAGGGCGTGGCCGTGTCGGCCGGCCCGTCCAGCAGCAGCCTGACGCCGACGGAGCCGACGACCGACGGGCACGACAGCGACGGCCACGAGCACGGCCTGCCCGGGGTCGACGCCGTGACCGGCGCGCTCGACGACGGCAGCCTGGCCCTCGGCGGCGTGCTCGTGCTCGGGCTCACCGGCCTGGGCGCAGGGACGCTCACCGGCCGCTACCGGCTCGGCTGATCGGCGTTGGACAGCCGCCCCGTGCGGGGTACAGGGTGTTGCACCCGCGTCACCGGACCCCTCGGAGGAACCTCGTGCACCAGCTGAGCGGACTGGACGCCGCCTTCCTCGCGATGGAGACGTCGTCGGTCTACGGCCACGTCGGCAGCATCTGCGTCATCGACCCCAGCACCGCGCCCGAGCCGCTGACGCTCGAGCGGCTGCAGCGGGTCATCTCCTCCCGGCTGCACCTGGTCCCGCCGTTCCGCCGGCGGCTGGCCGAGGTGCCGTTCGGCTTCGACCAGCCGTACTGGATCGAGGACCCGGACTTCGACATCGAGTTCCACGTCCGCGAGCTGGCCCTGCCGGCGCCCGGCGACGACAAGCAGCTCGCCGAGCAGGCCGCGCGCCTGCACGCCCGCCCGCTGGACCGGCGGCGGCCGCTGTGGGAGCTCTACCTGATCTCGGGGCTGTCCGGCGGCCGGATGGCGATCTACACCAAGGTCCACCACGCCGCGATCGACGGCGTGTCCGGCAACGACATCCTCGCGGCCGTCCTCGACGTCACGGCCGAGGGCCGCGACCTCGGCGAGGTACCGCCGTGGGAGTGCGACTCGGTGCCCGGCTCGATCCCGCTGCTGGCCCGCAGCGTGCTGTCGCTGGCCTACCAGCCGGTGCGCGCCGCGCGCGTCGGGGCGGCCGTGGCGCGTTCGCTACCCGGCCTGGCGCTCAGCCCGGCCCGGCCGAAGCTGCCGGTCGTCGACCGCTTCCTGCCCCGCCGCGGCGCGAGCGCGGTGCTTCAGCAGACCGGGCTGCGCGCGCCGCGCACCCCGTTCAACCGCCCGGTGGGGCCGCACCGCCGGTGGGCGTTCTGCACCGTCCCGCTGGCCGACGTCAAGGCCGTGAAGAACGCCGGCGGCGGCACCGTCAACGACGTCGTCATGGCGCTGTGCGCGGGCGCGCTGCGCCGTTGGCTGGTCGACCACGGCGCGCTGCCCGACGGCCCGCTCATCGCCGCCGTGCCCGTGTCGGTCCGCACCGAGGACCAGAAGGGCACCGGCGGCAACCGCGTCTCGACGATGACCGCCCCGCTGCCGACCCACCTGGCCGAGCCGGCCGACCGGCTCGCCCACTGCCACGAGGCGATGCGCGCGGCGAAGGAGCAGCACGGCGCCCTGCCGGCCACCCTGCTGTCCGACGTCACGCAGTTCGCCATGCCGGCGCTGGCCGGTCAGGCGGCCCGGATGGCCGCCCGGCTGCGGCTGGTGGAGTGGCTGAGCCCGTTCAACCTCATCATCTCCAACGTCCCCGGCCCGCCGGTCCCGCTCTACTACGCGGGCGCCCGGCTGCTGGCCTACTACCCGCTGTCGGCCATCGCGGACGGGCAGGGCCTCAACATCACGGTGATGTCCTACGAGGACGGGATGCACTTCGGCCTCATCGCCGACCGCGACCTGGTCCCGGACCTCGACCGGATGGCCGGCTATCTCGTCGACGAGCTCGACGAGCTGAAGAAGGACGTCGGCGCGACCTGACCGCTCTGCTCCTCAACGAGCGAAACCGGACATCAGGGCAGGCTTCGGGCGCGCTCGCATGAAGATCCTCGGGGCGGGCAAACGGTGTTTACGCACCGGCCAACCCCGCTCACAAGGAGTCCACGAGATGATCGTCCTCGGCTTGATCCTGCTGCTCATCGGCCTGCTGGTCGGGCCGTCCATCCTCACGACGATCGGCATCATCCTGCTGCTCGTCGGCCTGGTCCTCAACCTGGTCCCGATCGGCGGCAGCCGCCGGAGGGTCTTCTAGC
>Ga0136633_1003356_pt1 | contig 10577 bp, 10 predicted proteins | sample AntDrymeUQ832206_2_FD_105494 | JGI IMG/M metagenome (GOLD analysis project Ga0136633, IMG submission 105494) | Polar desert sand microbial communities from Dry Valleys, Antarctica - metaG UQ83 (22.06) | ecosystem: Environmental > Terrestrial > Soil > Desert | place: Antarctica: Dry Valley...
CCGCCTGCTGACACGGCGGTGTCGCCCCTTTTCGGCCAGTTCCGCACCCCATCGATGGACGAGGGCACCACGGAGCGGCCGCCCTTCGCGATGCCGCGTGCCTGGCGTACGGACCTGCCAGCGCTGCCTGCCGCCGACGCGCGGCACCAGCGGTCTGCGGATGACGACAGCGCCCGTGCCGCGGAGTCGGACCCTGTCGGGTGGGCCGGGCCCGCGGTCCACGATCGCGAGGCTCCGGATGAGGAGCCGGCCGCTGAAGCCGCCACCTCGCCGCTCGAGCTACGGGAGCAATCGCTCGACGTGCCAGACCAGGCCGCCGAAACGGCCGGGCCGCCCGCCGCCGCGCTGGTCGAGGAGGACGTATCCGCAGTCGGACCTCGAGTCGAGGTCGAGCCCTGGGCAGCGTCGGACCCTTCACCGGCCTCCCACGGCGCCGACGCCGACCCGCAGTGGAGGATCGAGGAGGAGATCGACCTCACGCAGCTGCTCGAGGAACTGAAGCAGTGGGACCCGGTGCTGCCCGAACCGCTGGTGCGCCCGCGCCCCGACACCGAGCCGGCGGCAGCGTCGGGTGATGCGGCCGACCGCGAGGAACCTCCCTCGGCCGCCGTCGCCGACGCGACGTGGGCTGCGGCCGTGCATGTCCCGCCCCCGGACGCGCTGACCGATGCTGCTCCCCTCGCGTTGGTCCCTGCCGATGGCAGTGCGGAACTCGACGCCGTGTTTGCCGACCTCCATCGTCGCACCGACGACCGCGCGGTGGCCGAGCAACAGCTCGCCGCGGGTCGGGTGTTCCTGGCTGCCGGGCTGCTGGCGGAAGCGGCACGCGCCTTCGAGCGCGCGTCGGCCGAGCCACGGGCCCGGTTCGACGCTGCGCTCGCCCTGGCCGAGTTGCATCGGTCTCGCGGTCAGCTCGGGGAGGCGGTTGGCTGGTACGAACAGGCGGCCGCGGCAGCCGTGCCCGATGCTGCGGTCAAGCGCGCGGTGCTGTACGATCTGGCCGAGTCGCTCGAGGCGCTCGGTGAAACCGACCGCGCTTTGGGCGTGCTGCTCGACCTGTTGTCGCAGGTCGAGGACTATCGTGATGCGCGCGCACGACTGGATCGTTTGCTGCGCGTCGATGCCGGAGGTTAGTCGTTTCCCTGTTCAGTCGCGTATTGCTCGCACTGTACCTGCTCGAGGCAGGGCTGCTGCTGGTCCTGGCGCCCTGGACGCAGTTCTGGGACCGCAACTACTTCGCCGCGTTGCAGCCTGGGCTCGCGTCGTGGCTGACCCACCCGTTCGTGCGCGGGGCAGTTACCGGCGTCGGCATCGTCAGTGTCGTAGCGGCGGTCATGGAGATCGGCTTCATGCTGTCGAAGCGCCGGGTGTCGCCACCGGTGCCGGGCGCATAGGGATGTGGCCGCCGAGGACGCTGGCCATCACCGACAGCGAGCGGCTCGTCGAGTCGGGCGGCGGCGTCGAGGCGACGCTGGTCGCGTTTGTTGCGGCGCTGGCGGCCGCAGGCGTCGATGCCGTGCAGGTCCGTGAGCGTACCTGGGCTGACGACCGCATACTGCGGGTGACGCGGGCGGCGGTGGCGGCGGTGCGCGGCACCACCTGCCGCGTCCTGGTGAACGAACGGGCCGATGTCGCCGTGGCCGCGGGTGCACATGGCGTGCACCTTCGTGGCGCGGGTATGCCGGCTTCGCGGGTGCGCGGTGTCTGGCCGTCCGGGTTGCTGATCGGTCGTTCGATCCATGTCGGCGACCACCGGGACGTCGCGCAGGGTGCGGACATCTTGGTGTTCGGGACGGTGTTCCGGTCGGTCTCCAAACCCGCCGCGGCGCCGGTGGCTGGGGTGGCGGCGTTGTCGGACTGGGCGACGCGGGCGGGTGTGGTGCCGGTCGTGGCTGTTGGGGGCATCGACCTCGCTCGGTGCGGGGCCGTGCGTGACGCAGGCGCCTGTGGCATCGCCGGCATCGATCTCTTCGTTCGTGCGTATGCGCAGGGCCCGGCGTCGTTGGCGGCGGTCGTAGGAGAGATTCACACGGTGTTTCAAGACCAGGGGCGGGCAGAGTGACCGTTGGCGAACGATTGCGGGAAGCACGGGAGCGCCAGAAGGTCTCACTGCATGCAATTGCAGCGAAGACCAACATCTCGGTGCGGTTTCTCGACGCTATCGAGAAGAACCAGTTCGACAAGTTGCCGGGCGGCATTTTCACGCGCGGCTTCATTCGCTCGTACGCCTCGCTGGTCGGGCTCGACCCCGACGGAACAGTCACCCAGTTCCTGTCAGACGAGCCAAGCCAGCGCGACGACGACATCGACGAGGCCCCGGCGCGCCGCACGCAGGGAGACGGCCCGGGGATGGGCACCCTTGTGCTGGCCGGCGTTGGCATCGTCGTGCTGGCGCTGGTCTATCTTCTGAGGCCCGCATGGCTCGGGCTGCAGTCCTCACCAGCGCCACACGAGAGCGTGTCGCCGGTAGCGGTGTCGGACGCCGACCGGTCGCAGCCCTCGTCGGCCACGCCCGTGGTCGGGACGGTCAGCGCGCCCATGACCCCGGCCTCTGCTGCCACGCCAAGCGCGCCGCCGGCTCCGATGACGACCATGCAGGAGACCGGGCCCGCGGCGCCGAAGGCGCCGTTGCGGCTCGTGGTCGCGCCGTCGGGGCGCTGCTGGGTGCAGGTCTCGGCCGATGGGCAGATGCGCGTGGCCCGCGAAGTCGCGCCAGGTGAACGCCTCGCCGTCGACGCGGCCGAGCGCCTGCAGATCGTCGTCGGCGATGCCGGCAACTTCGCCTACGAGCTGAATGGTCGTCCGGGCAAGGCGCTCGGCGCGGCTGGGCAAGTCGCGCGCGCGACGATCCTGCCGTCCACCGTTGCACAGTTCCAGACACCGTAGCGACCGTGCACCTCGGGGTGTCGTCGCCGGTCGTCGACCTGTTCCTCAAGCGTGACGTGCCACGCGATGTGCGCTTGCTGGCGGCGCGCGGTCAGGCTACCGCCGACGGACTCCAGCGCCTCGCGCTGCTGGCGCTGATGGCCATCGACGAGGACCCTGACGTCGTGTCGTTGGCCCTCGCGACGATCGACGGGATCCCCCCGCCCGCCCTGGACGCCTTCTTTGCTCGCGCGGCTCCGCCGCCCGAATTGCGTGCCTGGTTCGAAGCGCGCAGCACCGCACTGCTGATCGCCAGCGGCGCGCCGGCGATCGTGCCAGCCCTGGTGGACGCGCCGCTGCCGGAGGACGAGGAGGAGGCGCGTGTCCTGCTCACCTCGTTGCCGGTGCCCGACAAGATCAAGATCGCGACCCTCGGCCGGCGTGAACAGCGCTCGATCCTGGTGCGCGACCCCAACCGCGTCGTCTCGACGGCCGTGATGTCCAGCCCCAAGCTCACCGACGTCGAGGTGGAGAACTTCGCGCGGATGCAGAACGTGTCCGAAGAGGTGTTGCGGCTGATCGGCACGAGCCGCGCATGGACGAAGCGCTATCCGGTCATCGCCGCCCTGGTGAAGAACCCGAGGACCCCGCCAGCGGTGTCGCTGCCGTTGGTGATGCGCCTCGCCGAGCGCGACGTGAAGGGGTTGACCGTCGACCGGAACGTGCCAGAGAGCATCAGGCTGGCGGCGCGCAAGCAGTTGGACGTGCTGCAGTCGCGCAAGTCCTGAGGCGCTACCGCGGTTTCGGACCGGGCCTGCGGCGCGGCTGGGCCGGCGCGGCCGGCTTCGCGGTCGTGGCGGACCGGCCTGGGCCGGGCGGGCGCGCGCCCTTGCTCGCGCCGCGCGTCTCCACACCCCACTCGCGCCGCATCTCTGCGATTCCCTCCATGAAGACCGCGGCTTTTTCGCGATCCTCGTCGGTGGTGAGCTGCTTGAAGAGATCGATGGCGCGCCCGAAGTCGTCGCCGATCGTCGACCGGGTCACGTTGAAGTACAGCGCGCGCAGTTGTTCGAGCACGGTCATGCGTCTCTCCGGTGACGGCGTAGGGCGGCCCGCAGCGCCTCGAGCGGCAGGCAGGTCAGCACATCCTGCGGTGTCAGCCACGCCCGCCGCGCGGTGCAGGTGGCCCAGTGCAGGTGCGTGAATCCAGCCACGCCGTGTGCGTCGCTCGAGATCACGATCTTCACCCCACGATCGCGGGCAAGGCGGGCATGCGCATCATGCAGATCGCGGCGATGCGGCTGCCCGTTGATCTCCAGCGCGACGCCGAGCCGTGCGGCCTGGCTGATGACAGCCTCGACATCCAGCCCCGACGCGTCGCGGCGTAACAGCATGCGAGCCGTAGGATGGCCCAGGATATCGACCCACGGGCACTCGAGGGCCCGCAGGACACGGTCGGTCATCCGCTCAGGCTCCTGGGACAGCGCCGAGTGCACCGAGGCCACCACCACATCCAGCTGGGCCAGGCAGTCGTCGGCCAGGTCCATGGTGCCGTCGGCGCGGATGTCGCATTCGATGCCGGCCAGCAGCGTGATGCCGTCCAGTTCGTCGTTCAGCGCACGGATAGCCGCGGCGTGGGCGAGGGCCCGCCGCTCATCCAGGCCGTTGGCCATGGCCAGCGCCTGGCTGTGATCGGTGATGGCCAGGTAGGTCAGCCCGATCTCCTGGGCAGCCTGTGCCATCGCTCGAATGGTGTCCTTGCCGTCGGTGGCGGTGGTGTGGCAGTGCAGATCGCCGCGCAGGTCGGCGCGTTCGATCAGCACCGGGAGGCGTCCGGCGCTGGCGGCCTCGAATTCGCCGCGCTGCTCGCGCAGTTCCGGGGCGATCCACGCAAGGCCGAGGGCTTCGTAGATGCTCGCCTCGGTCTCGCCGGCCACCCGCGTGTCGTCCTCGAGGCGAAACAACCCGTACTCGTTCAGCTTGAGGCCCTGCCGCACGGCCCGATCGCGCAGCTCGATGTTATGGGCCTTGCTGCCGGTGAAGTACTGCAGCGCCGCGCCGCGCGACTGGGCGGGCACGAGCCGCAGGTCGGCCTGCAGGCCTTTACCGAGCCGCACGCTGCTCTTTGTCGGGCCCTGCCCGAGCACCCGCTCGACCCGTGCAAACGAGGTGAAGTGCTGCATCACCTCTGGACCGGCGTCGGTGGCCAGGATGTCGAGGTCGCCGCAGGTCTCGGCCCCGCGGCGAAGGCTGCCCACGAGATCGAAGGTGGCGTCCGGGCACGCGGCGCTGAGGTGCGCGAGCACGGCGTGCGCCTGCTGCCATACCTCTGACGCCAGGTACCGGCCGGCAAAGGACTGGTGGTCCTCGATGGCCTTGCGCAACGCGGCTTCCTTGCCGGGGCCCATGCCCTTGACGCCGCGGACGGCGCCCGAATCAAGGGCCTGCGTCAGCTGCGCGACCGAGCCCACGTGCAGTTCCTTGTAGAGCAGTGCCGTGGTCTTGGGGCCCACACCTTGCAGTCGCAACACGTCGAGCAGACCGGCCGGGAACGCAGCGGCGAGTTCGCGATGGAACGCCGACCCACCGGTCTCGGCCAGTTCCAGGACGCGGGCGGCGATGTCCTTGCCGATGCCCGGGAGTGCGCGCAGGTCGGCAGCCGCCAGCCCGGCCACTCGTTCACCGCAATCGCGGACGACCTGGGCGGCATTGCGGTACGCGCGGATCTTGAAGGGGTTGTCCCCGCGGATCTCGAGCAGGTCGCCGATTTCGGCAAGCACGCGGGCGATGGCGACGTTTTCCACGAGCGGAGAAGGTCCCGGTGAGCGTGCGCCCGGGTACGCAGGATCGCGGTCATTATAATGACGCCTCGACCTTCCCCCGCGAGGCCGCTTCGGCCGCGCCCGGGAGGTCGGCCTCCCAATGACCCAGCGAGACAGACGACGACAGGTGGGGCAGCTGCTGCTGGCTGGATTTCACGGGCACGCCATTCCCGTCGAGCTCCGCTCGTTGGCCCGCGACTTCGACCTCGGGGGCGTCGTGCTCTTTGCCAGGAATGCCGCCGAGCCCGCCCAGGTCGCCGATCTGGCGCGCGAAGCTGCCGAGCTGTCTCGTACCGCTCCGGTCTGGGTCGCTATCGATCAGGAAGGTGGGCGTGTCCAGCGCGTGAGGACGCCGCTCACCGTGTGGCCCGCACCTGCCAGTCTTGGCCGCGCCGACGACCTCGACCTGACACGCCGCTTCGGGCGCGCGCTGGCCCGCGAGGTCAGGGCGATGGGCATCACCCTGAACTTCGCCCCGGTGCTCGACGTGCTGACGCGGCGCGACAACCCGGCAATCGGCGACCGCGCGTTGTCCGACGATCCCGCCCGCGTCGCGCGCCACGGCGTGGCACTGCTGCAGGCGCTGCAGAAGGAGGGCCTGCCGGCGTGCGGCAAGCATTTCCCCGGGCATGGGGAGGCCGCCGTCGATTCGCATGAGGACCTTCCGGTGGTGGACCTGTCGCCCGATCGCCTCGAGCACGTGGAGTGGGTACCCTTCCGTGCGGCGATCGAGGCCGGCATCGACGCCGTGATGTCCTGCCATCTGCTGGTGCCGAGCCTGGACGAGCACGCGCCTGCCACGCTGTCGCACGAGATCATCACCAACCGGCTGCGCGGGCAGCTGGGATTTGGCGGGCTGGTGTTCACCGACGACATGGACATGAAGGCGATCTCGCTGCGTTTCGAGCCGGGAGAGGCTGCCGCGCGTGCGGTCGCGGCCGGCTGCGACGCCGTGCTGCAGTGCGGTGGCGACCTCGACCGGGTGCACGCTGCACTGGAGGGTCTGGTGCGGGCGATCGAGGACGAGACGCTGCCGGCGACCCGGCTGGACGAGGCGTTGGCACGCCACGCCACGTTGAAGGCGCGGTACCTCTCCGACGAGGCGCGTCGTCGGCTTCCGGCTGCCCCGACCCTGCGCGAGGTGATCGGGTCGTCCGAACACGCGCTCGTCGCTGAGCAGATGCGGCAGTTTGCATGACGCCGCGGCGCCCGTTCCTCCGCCCGCGGGCGCTGCGACCGCGCGACCGCATCGCGCTGCTCACGCTGGCCAGTCCGTGTCAGCCCGCCGAGGTGGCGGCTGGTGCGGACCAACTGCGAACCCTGGGCTTCGAGCCGGTCGTGGTGCCGGCGCCTGCCGCCGGCGCCGGCGCCAGGTACGTCGCGGGAACGGCTGCGGCCCGCGCCGCGCAGCTGCGGGCCGCGCTCACCGACCCGCGTATCGCCGCGGTCATCGCCACCCGCGGTGGCTACGGCTCGGCGCAGGTGCTGTCGCATCTCGACCACGACGAGATCCGACACGCGCGGACGCTGCTGATCGGCTACAGCGACATCACGGCGCTCCTTGATACCTGCACGGGAAGGGCGGGCCTGGTCAGCGTTCACGGTCCGATGGTGGAAGGGCGCCTGGCGCGTGGCCCGGAGGCCTACGACCGCGAGAGCTTCGTGCGGCTCGTCAGTGAACCGGTCCCGTACGGACTGGTGCCACTCCCAGAGGCCCGTACGCTGCAATCAGGTGAGGCAGCCGGGGTGCTCCGTGGCGGCACCCTGACCCAGCTGGCCGCCCTGCTCGGCACGCCATGGGCGTTTGTCGCGACCGAGCCCACGGTGCTGTTTCTCGATGATGTCAACGAGCGACCGTATCGTCTCGACCGCATGCTGTGGCAGCTGCGGGCGGCCGGCGCGTTCCAGCATGTGATCGGCGTGATGCTGAACCACTTGCCTGGATGCGACGAGCCCGGCGGCGGCATCACCGGCAGCGACGCCGTCTGCCACGCCCTGGAGGGCTTCACCGGACCGATCGTGATCGGCGTGCCCAGCGGGCACACGCCCGGCGCGATGATCACCTTGCCATTTGGCGTGCGGGTGACCCTGCGCGCCGCAGACGACGTGACGCTCTCGATCGACGAGGCGGCAGTCGCGTGACCAGGGCGTAGCGCGTGCACATTCACCTGATTGGCGTGGCAGGCACAGCAATGGCGACATTGGCGGCCATGCTGCAACGGCGTGGTCATCGAGTCACCGGTTCCGACGCCGGCGTCTATCCGCCGATGAGTGACTTCCTGCACGCCGAGGGCATCGACGTCCACCACAGCTACGACCCGTCGCACGTGGCTCCGACCGCCGACCTGGTGGTGGTCGGCAATGCCATCTCGCGCGGCAACCACGAACTCGAGGCCGTGCTCGAGCGCCGGCAGCGCTACTGCTCGCTGCCTGAACGCATCCGCGACGAGTTCCTGTGGGACCGGCATCCGATTGTCGTGGCCGGCACGCACGGCAAGACCACCACCACGAGCATGGTGGCGTGGGTGCTCACGCACGCCGGCTGCGATCCCTCGCTGCTGGTGGGCGGCATCGCTGCCAACTTCGCAGGCAGCTACCGCCTTGGAGGCGGCCGCGACTTCGTCATCGAGGGCGACGAGTACGACAGCGCCTTCTTCGACAAGTCCGCGAAGTTCCTCAAGTACCTGCCCGAGACCGTCGTGGTCAACAATGTCGAGTTCGATCATGCCGACATCTATCCCGACGTCACGGCGATCATGACGGCGTTCACGCGTCTGCTGCGGCTCGTGCCGTCAAACGGCCGGGTGTTCATCGGGATCGACGACCCGGGAGCCGCCTCCCTGGTGTCGTCGGCCCTCGGTGCCGTGCAGACGTTCGGGTTGTCCGCGCAGGCCGATTGGCAGGCGCGCGACCTCCAGCCCGTTCCACAGGGCACGGCCTTCACGGTCGCGCACCACGGCGCCCCCCTCGGGCGTGCGGTGGTACCGATGACCGGGGAACACAACGTCCGCAACGCGTTGGCCGCGATCGCCGTCGGGGCATCGCGTGGCGTGCCGTTTGCGTCGATCGTCGATGGCCTGGCGACCTTTGCCGGGGTCAAGCGGCGCATGGAGCTGCGCGGCACCGCCAGCGGTGTCGCCGTCTACGACGACTTCGCGCATCACCCGACCGCAATTGCCGAAACGCTGCGCGGTGTGCGTCGTGCACATCCGGACGCGCGCATCTGGGCGATATTCGAACCGCGTTCGGCGTCGAGTTGCCTGCGCCTCTTCCAGACCGCGTTTGCCGGGGCCTTCGGCGACGCCGACGAAATCGTGCTCGCCTCGGTGTTCCGGGCGTCGCTGCCCGAGGATCAGCGTCTGTCGGTGCCGGAACTGGTGCGCGACCTCTCGTTGCGCGGACTGAAGGCGCGTCACATCGACGGCACCGCGGCGATCGTCGAGACGGTGGCCCGGGAGGCGCGCCCTGGCGATCTCGTGGTGGCGATGTCCAACGGCGGCTTCGACCAGATCCACGCCCGCCTGCTCGAGACGTTGCGTGCGCGGCACCAGACATGACCGAACCCTGGACACTCGCGTGGCTGGGCGACGCGGCGCTGACGGTGCGCGTGGAGGCGGAGGCCCCGCTCGCTGCCAACGCCGGCGTCCACCGGCTGGCTCGTCGCCTCACCAGGGCCGCGGTGGCGGGCGTGCGCGACATCGTGCCCGGCATGCGCGAACTGGTCATCCATGTCGATCCTCTGCGCTGTGACGTGTTGGAGGTCCAACGGGCCCTGCGCGCCATTGACGATGGCCGGGCAGGCCCCGGCGGTGGGCTCGGCGGCAGGTCCGACGGCGGACAGGTGCTGGAAGTGCCCGTCCACTACGGTGGCGATGCCGGGCCCGACCTGGCCGAGGTGGCCGCCAGCTGCCGCCTCTCACCGGAGGACGTCTGCCAACGACACGCTGCCGCCGAGTACGTCGTCTGCTTTGTGGGCTTCCTGCCGGGGTTTCCCTATCTCGGGCTGCTGGACGGAGCGCTGCAGCTGCCGCGCCGCGCGACCCCTCGGCCACGGGTGCCGCCGGGGTCAGTGGCCATTGCCGGTGAGTACACCGGCATCTATCCGTGTGCGAGTCCAGGCGGCTGGCACATCATCGGCAGGACCGACGTCTCGCTCTTCGACCTGCACGCCGTGCCGCCTGCCCGCCTGTCGCCGGGCATGCGTGTCCGCTTCGTGATTGGGCAGGTCCACCGGTGAGCGTCCCTGGCTTGCTGGTCGAGCGCGCCGGCGTGCATACGACCGTGCAGGATGCGGGGCGATGGGGGTACCAGCATCTGGGCGTGCCGGTGGGCGGCGCGCTGGACCGCGACGCCCTGCGCCAGGCCAACTGGCTGGTCGGCAACGCGCCAGACGAGTCCGTGCTGGAGGTGACGCTGGTGGGCTGTGTGCTGCGCTCCGAAGTGTCCATGCAGGTGGTGGTGACCGGCGCCACGTTCGACCTGCGTGTCGACGGACGCGACGTGGCGCCCGGCATCGTCCTCGCCCTGCGGCCCGGCCAGGTCCTCGAACTTGGGGAGCGCAGGAGCGGGGCGCGGGCGTATGTCGGCGTGCGCGGCGGTCTCGATGCGCCCGTGGTACTCGGTAGTCGAAGCGCATGGCCGCTGCTGCCGCGGCGAGGGGCGCTGACCGATGGCACGAGGCTGCCCGTGGGGACTCGCATTGCCGGGCCCGTGCGGGCGGGCGCATGGCCAATCGAGCGGCGGTCGCACGTGCTCCGCGTGCTGGCTGGGCCAGACCTGCCGGCGGCGCCACAGGCGTTGGCCGTCCTCTGTGCCACGGCCTATCGGGTGACCGCTGCCGCGAGCCGGATGGCGTACCCGCTGGAGGGCCCCGCCGTGCCGCTGCTGACG
>Ga0136633_1003357_pt1 | contig 10576 bp, 12 predicted proteins | sample AntDrymeUQ832206_2_FD_105494 | JGI IMG/M metagenome (GOLD analysis project Ga0136633, IMG submission 105494) | Polar desert sand microbial communities from Dry Valleys, Antarctica - metaG UQ83 (22.06) | ecosystem: Environmental > Terrestrial > Soil > Desert | place: Antarctica: Dry Valley...
CTGTCCGGTATCGACGAGTACTACGCCGATCAGCGCGGCGACGGCCCGGCCGTCGCGACGCAGGTGGCGCGGCAGCTGGCCGATCCGCGGCCGGCCGACGCATCCGTCACCGATCAGCTTGACGCGTACCGAAACCTCGCCGCCGAATGGCACGACTGGGCGCGCGTCCGCGCGGCGTGCCGCGAGCTCGCGCGCATGATGGCGGAGGGCTGAGCGCGTGCCGCTGGCGTTTCGCAACCTGACCATCAGCCCCGGCGCCCCGGTCGCGCAATGGCCCACCGAAGCGGTGCAGGCCGCGATCGAGCGCGGCGATCTGCGTGACTGGCGGCGCGTCGGCGTCGAGCTGCGGCGCGACCCCTGGGGGCGCACGGCGCGACAGGTCGAGGAGGTGCTCTCTCACAGCCGCCCCTACGGAGCCGCCGAGCTGATCGAGGAGCTCTTGGAGCACGCGCGCCGCCGCGCCGAGGCCGACGAGCGCGAAGCGGTCGCCGCGGAGGTGCGCCGCGCCGTCGCGCGCAGCGGCCTCAGCAAGGCGCAGTTCGCCACACGCATCGGCACATCGCCATCGCGCCTGTCGACGTATCTCAGCGGCAAGGTGACGCCGTCGGCGGCGCTGATGGTCCGCATGCGCCGGCTCGCCGACCGGGCCGGCGCCGAGCAGGCGGCGGCGCAGATCGCCGCGTCTTGAACTTGCGAACGTGTTAGCTAACATTCTAGCTATGCAGGTGAACATGCACGACGCAAAGACGAAGCTCAGCGAGCTGGTCGCTGCCGCGGAGAGCGGCGAGGAGGTCATCATCGCCCGCAACGGCGAACCGGCGGCACGGCTCGTCGCGATCACTGCCGAGCATGCCCCGGTTCGCCTCGGAGTGCTCGCGGGAGAGATCGAGCTCGGCCCCCACTTCGATGCGCCGTTGACCGAGTTCGAGCCCTACTCCGCGTGAGCGCCGTCCTGGTCGACACGCACATCGCCCTGTGGGCGCTTGGAGATCCAGCGCGCCTCACCGCCCTGGAGCGAGCGATGATGATCGACCCCGCGATCGACCGCTGCCTGAGCCCGATGTCGGTCTGGGAGGCAGCGCTCAAGCGCCAGGCGGGGCGACTGCGGGCGCCCCGCAATCTGAGCGTGCTGCTGGCTGCCGAATTCCGCATGCTCAGCATCACGGCCTCCCTGCTCGAAGCCGCCGCCGACCTGCCACGCCACCACGCGGATCTGATTGATCGCGTCCTGATCGCCCACGCGCTCCAGGACGACCTCAGCGTGCTGACACGTCACGGCGCGTTCGCAGGCTACGGAGTACGACTCGCGGCATAGGCCGCTGCCGGACCGCCGCCCTGGCGCCCGACCCATAGCCTCGCAACCCGTGCCGCGGCTCAGCCCAGGTACTCGAGCTTCAGCCCGTTGAACCGGTGAAAGTCGCCGTCGAAGGTGGCGAGCGTGGCTCCGTGCTCGATCGCCAGCGCGGCCAGATGGGCGTCGGTGGTCAGGTTGGCGGCGGTTCCGGCGGCCTCGATCAGGTCTCGGAGGATCGTCGGGTGCCTGCTCGTGGGCGAGACGAGCGCGGTCGAGGAGAGGTCGATCCACTCGTCGAGCTGGTCGAGCGCGGCGGCGACGCTGAGCGGCTGGTCGTACACGCGCGGGTTCGTCGAAATGCGCAGGAACGCCAGCAGGACGATCCAGGCCAGACCGACCGTCTCGCTGCCCGACAGCGCGGCCTCGAGCCACCGTCGTGCGCTCGCGTGATGGCGTGCGGTCTGATCACGACCGCTGAGGAGGATGTTGACGTCAGGGACCTTCACCGGCCCTGCTCGAGCTTGCGCGCGATCTCCTCGTCCTCGAGCTGGCCGGCAAGCCGCAGCGCCTTGGTCAGGTCGATCCCGGGCTTGGCCCGCATCGGGCTGGTCTTCATCCGGTATGGCTCGGGCGGGGCGCCCGCATCGGCCAGTCCGGATCGGATCGCCTCGTTCAGCACCGCCTTGAAGGGAACGTCGCGCTCGCGCGCGCGCGCTCGCAGCCGTGCTGCCAGGTCGTCGTCGAGCGTGACCGTGGTGCGCACGGGCGACAGCCTAGCATCAGATCAATACGCATCATGATGCGTCGAGGCGGCTACACAAAGATGGCCTCGTCGATGAGCTCCAGCCGCCGCGGGTCCTCCTCGCTGATCGCCAGGTACTCGTCGACCGTCATGCGTGTTCGCGCCGTCGCCGCCATGGGGCACATGAACCCTAGGACCCGGCGGGGCGAATCTCGCCTCCGGGGCCGCCGAGATCCCACGCCGGTTCGTCCCCGGGCGCCGGCGCGTACACGCAGAACGTCCCCGTCTTGATCGCGGTGCCGAGGCCGCGGCCGAGCGCGGGGTCGTGGCCGGCGATGCGTCCGAGCGCCGTGCGGATCGCGCGCGTGACGTTCACCCGCGCGCGCTCGGCGTCCGAGCCGGCCTTGCGATCGCGGCCACGCAGGCCGACGGCGCTGGAGAGCTCGCTCACGAGAAAGCCGAGCTCCTCGCGGGCGCGCGCGACGCGCTCGGGGTCGTTGAAGGCCTCGGCCTCGTCGATCTCGGCCCGCAGCTCGCGGATGCGCTCGCGGTAGGACGCCTTGGCCTGCTCGTCGAGCAGGGGCCCCGAGTCGGCGTCGCCGCGACCGCGTACCTCGAGCCCCGCCTCCCCGGCGACCCCGCGCGCCGGCCCGCGCGCCTGCGGCCCGGCCACGAGGTCGAGCGCGTGAAACTCCACGTGCGGCGCCCCGAGCAGCCGCGCGAGATGCGTCAGCCCCTTGGCGTGGCGCAGCCCGATCTCCGCGCCGAGCGGGCCGATCGTCCAGATGTCGCCGCGGCGGTAGAAGGCGATCGGCGCCGCGGGCGCGGGAACGGCCGCGCCGGCGGATGCGCGAGCCGGTGCCTCGGACGGCGCGGGAGCCGGCGCCTCGGGGGGTCCACTCCCCGCCTCGCCCTCGAAGTCGCCCGGCGCCCCCGCCGGACCCGCCACCTCGCTCGGCGCCGCGCCACCGTCGTCCCACACGGCCAGCAGCCCCGCCAACTCCAGCCGTCGCGCCGTCGCGATTGCGTGCCTGCGCGTCGTGCGCGCGCGCGAGGCGCCGCCGGCCGCGCCCGCCCGCTCGAGCACGACCGCGAGCTCCAGCCCGATCGCCGCGACCAGCGGCTCGGCCCCCCAGCGCCGCGCGGTCTCGAGCGCCGCCTCGTACTGCTCGATCGCCTGCTCGTCGTCGCCCGCCGTCGCCGCCGCGATCGCGAGGAAGCGCGACACCGGACCGAAGCAGGCACCGCCGCGCCCCGTGATGACGGCGCGATCGGCGTAGGGCACGAGCAGCGCCCCGAGCTGCGCGGTGCGCTCGGCGTCGCCAAGGCGCTCGCCGACCTGCACGAGCAATGCCACCGTCGCCAGCCACTCGCCGTCGCGCGGGACCTCCGCCAGCCCGTCGGCACAGAGCGACTCGAAGGTGCGCCGCGCCGCTTCCGTGCGCTCGATCGCGACCTGCGCGAACGCCGCGGCCGCGCGCCACACGGGCACCGCCGGGTAGCGTCGCGCGAAATCCTCCAGCGAGTGCACGACCTCGGCCAGGCGCCCCTGGGCGGCGCGCAGTGTGAACAGCTGCACGGCGTACAGCTGCCCCGCGTTCTGGGTCTGCACGTCGCGACCGGTCGCGAAGGCCTCGAGCGCGAACTGCTCCGCGTCGTCCAAGCGGCCGTCGAGCATCGCCCGGTTGGCCCGATAAAGCGGAACCTGCCACAGGTACAGCGGGTCGCGCAGCTCGCCGGCCAGGCGCGCGTGGATCGCCAACTCGATGTCCGCGCCGACCCAGTCGCCGAGCTCCATCAGGCTGACGATCCGCCAGACGTGCCCGCGCAGCACGAGGCCGCGATCGCGCGCCTCCTCGCCGAGCGCGACGACGTCCGTCGCGATCTGCAGGCGCTGCACGGAGTTCTCCGGCCCCCACAGCGTCAGGTAGCGCGCGCTCAGCGCCGACGCGATCGCCGCGCGGTCACCGAGCCGGCGCGCCATCGCGAGCGACTCCTGCGACAGCCGCTCGCGCCGCTCGGCGTGCTGGGAGTAGTACAGCTCGGTGGCCGTGCGCCCGAGCACGCGCGCCAGCAGCGGCCCGTCCTCGGGACCGAGCGCCGTGCGCGCCTCCTCCAGCAGGCCGACCAGCGTGTAGTCCACGAGGCCGAACTCGAAGCCGCCCATGCCCGCGCCATAGCCCAGCGCGGCGCGCGCGAGCCGTTCGGGCGACCCGAGCCGGCGCGCCAGGCCGGACGCGCGCAGGAACGTCTCGCGCGCGTTGCGCGCGTCGCCGGCGCGCGACTGCGCGGAGGCGAGCGCGAGCAGCAGATCGCAGCGGCGCGGCACGTCGGCGTGCGCCTGCAGCCCGTAGGCCTGCAGCGCGCGCTCGAAATGCTCGGCGGCCTCCTCGTAGGCAACGAGCGACAGCGCCCGCTCGCCCGCGCGCACGGAGTAGTCGATCGCCTTCGTCAGCTCGCCGGCCGTCGCCGCGACGAAGAAGTGGTGCGCGAGCTCGGCGACGTGCGGCTCGGGATCGGAGCTGTAGAGCTCCTCGAGCACGTTGGCGACCTCGCGGTGCAGCAGGCCGCGCCGCTGCGGGCCGAGGTCGTCGTAGAGCGCCTCGCGGATCAGGCCGTGCGAAAAGCCGTAGGTGCCGATCGCCGCCGGCCGCTCGGCGATCACGCCCGCGCCGACGGCCTCGGTGAGCCCGCTGTCGAGCTCGGCGGCATCCAGGCCGCAGACGCGCTGCAGCGTGTCGAGGCGAAACTCGCGCCCGATGACCGCGGCGCAGACGAGCAGCTTGCGCGCGCGGTCGGGCAGCGGCGCGAGGCGGTGGCGGATCGTCTCGCGCACGCCGTCGGGGATGCGCAGCCCGACGACGTGCGCCTCCGAGTCCAGGTGGCCCTCCGCGCTGAGCAGGCGAACGACCTCGTCGACGAAGAGCGGGTTGCCCCCGGTCGCATCGTGGATCGCGTGCACGACGCGCTCGGGCGGGCGTCTGCCGGCGACGCGCTGCACGACCTCCGCGACATCGCGCACGCTGAGCCCGCGCAGTGGCAGGCGGTGGCCGTGGCGGAGGATGTCGCCGAGCGTGGCGGCGAGCTCGAGGTCCGCGCGCGCCTCGGCCTCGCGGTAGGTGCCGATGACGAGGATCGGCGCGTCGCGCAGGTGCACGGCGAGGAAGTTCAGCAGCAGCAACGACGGCTGATCGGCGCCGTGCAGATCGTCGAGGATCAGCACGAGCGGCCCCTGCGCGGCGGCCGCGCGCAGCAGCGCGGTGACGGCGTCGAAGACCTGAAAGCGCGCGGCGGCGGACTTCACGGGGCCCGGCGGCACCGCAGGCGTGGGCGCCGTCTGTGCCAGCGCCGACACGAGCCCGGGCAGCAGCTGCTCGAGGCGTCCGCCGGCCTCGGGGCCGAGCGCGGCGATCGTCGCGCCGACGTCGCGCTCGGCGGCCAGGCGGCGCAGGATCCGCAGCCACGGGAAGTAGGCGGGCGCGCCGCCGCCCTCCCACGCGCGGCCCCACAGCACGAGCGCGCCGGCGCCAACAGCCTCGGCGCCGATCTCGTCGGCGAGCGCCGTCTTGCCGATGCCTGGGTCGCCGGCGACCATGAACAGCGCGCCGTGGCCGCTCAGCGCCGACTCGAGGCCGCGGCGCAACTCGGCGAGCTCGCGTTCGCGGCCGACGAGGTTGCCTGTCCCTGGCGCCACCGGGCGGAGTCTACGGCCGCTCGGCCCCATTTTTTAGGGGATTGCCTATCCCTTGAAGATCTCGACCGGCTTACGCACCCAGATGTACGTCGACTTGCTCGTCGCGCGCCGGTAGGTCTTGTTGGTGTCGAACTGCAGCACCCAGCGCCCGCGCTCGGCCGGAAACGGGAAGAGGTGACGCTTGCGAGTCCTGCGGATCTTGCCGCATGTGCCGACCGCGGTCCCGAGGCGCACGTCTCGGCGGACCTTGCCGCTGGGCGAGACGTAGTGCAGGTAGACGGAGGCGCGGCGGCGCAGCAGCCCGAAGCCGTTGACCGAGAAGCGCACCCGCAGCGTCTTCGGGTCGCCGGAGTCGGGCGAGAAGTCGGCGAAGATCTTCGTCGTGCGGTAGTGGACGGTGCCCGTCCCACCGGCGGCGTCGGTGCCCACGAGGGTGAAGATCCGCTCGCGCAGGCCGCGCGCCAGCTCGGGCGCCGCGAACTTGCGCTGAAACGTGCCGGCGGCGTCGGTGTCGGCGGTGCCCAGCGGCTTTGCGTCCTGGGTGATCGAGACCGGTGCCATCGGCGCGAAGGCGGTGCCGCCGAGCACGACGTCCTGGGTCTCCTGGTAGCAGCGCGTGTCGGTCGCCAGCAGCGCCGCGTCGGCGGCGGGCGCCGCGGCGAGCGAGGCCGCGAGCGAGACGGCGAGGGCGAGGGCGCGCTGCATCGTCGAGCGAAGGTATCCGATAGGGCGGGCGGAGTGGACCGGTTGCGGGTGCATCGCCCGGGCTACCCGCGCGACATCTCGGGTCGCGGGCCTCTACGACGTCAGCCCGGGAGCACTGTCAGCCCCAACATCCGGGCCGCCTGTGCCTGCCGCACGTCGAAGGTCACGAATGGCACCGCCGCGCCGCCCAGTCGCTGCGCCGCCGCGAGATGCAGCGCGTCGAGCGTTCGCGCGCCGGTGAGCTCGGCGATGTCGGCGGCGCTGCGGCACGTGACCTCGTCGAGCTCGACGATCGCGAACGCGGCGAGGTCCTCGATGAAGGCCGACCGTGCCGCCGTCGCGTCGCGCTCGTCGAGCAGTCGCGCAAGGTTGCGGCGCACCTCGATCTCGGTGTGGCGCGCGGTCAGCAGCGACGTATCGCTGGCAAGAATCGCGTCCGCCGCGTCGGAATCGGGCTCGTCGACGTAGCGCTTGAGCAGCGCGCTGGAATCGACATACAGGCTCATTCGCCGCGATCGTCCGCCAGCTCGTCGAGGACCCGTCTGCGGGCGGGCCTGCGAGGCACGTCGCGAAGCGTCGCTCCGGATCCGGGCACGATCCATCCTTCGGCGACGCCTTCGCTGATCCTCGCGCGACCCGGCAGCGGACTCAGCAGGGCCTTTGGGCGCCCCCTGTCGGTCACGCGGATCGTCTCGCCGTGCTCGGCTCGGTCGAGATACTCCGACAGGCGCTGCTTGAGCTCGCGAATCCCGACGTCGGCCATGTAGACACTTTAGCAGCGCGATGTGTGCACATCGCCCGAATCCGGCGGACACGGAACGTGAAATGTCGCTTCGCCCGAGGTAGGCTGCTCGCATGGTCCCGGTCACCGCGCCCGTGCATCGCCTCTCGGTCCAGGACGTCTACCGGATGGTCGAAGCCGGCGTGCTCGACGAGGACGACCGCGTCGAGCTCGTCGAGGGGGTGCTGGTCGACATGGTGCCAATCGGAGCCGAGCACGACGGAGCCACTGCGTGGCTGAATAGCCACTTCGCTCGCGTAGCGACCGAAACCTGGCAGGTGCGCGTCCAGAGCGTGCTGCTGATCGCGGGCGGATACCTGCTGCCTGACCTCATGCTTGTCGCGCCGCTGCCCCGCAGCGCGCAGCCCACCACTGGGCACCTCGTCGTCGAGGTCGCTCAGACCTCGCAGGCCCGAGATGCCGACAAGGCCCGCGACTACGCGGTGGCGGACGTGCCCGAGTACTGGATCGTGGACCTGCTCGGACGCAAGCTCGTCGTGCATCGACACCCGCTCGCGGGCGCTTACCAGGAGATCGAGGCATATGCCGACGGCGCTGCGGTGAAGCCGCTGCTCGCTGACGCGCCCGCGGTCGACGTCAGCGCGCTGCTCGGCTGAACAGCCGAGCGCCGCGACATCACGGACGATCGGCACGATGCGCGTGCCGCGACCGGCTTGACACGCTGGCTCAGGCGGCAACCCGCAGCGCCGAACCCCCGGGGCGCTGGCGCAACTCCTGCACGACGGCGTCGAGCGCGCTCGTGTCCGCGAGGCGGTGCCCGTCGGTGACGGCGTCGATGACGGCGCGCTTGCGCTGCAGCACCGACGCCATCTGCTCGTCGATCGTCTCCGCCGCGAGCAGGTAGTACGCCGTCACGGCATCGCGCTGGCCGATGCGGTGGCAGCGATCCTCGGCCTGGTCGTGTCGCGCCGGCGTCCAGTCGAGCTCGACGAACGCGACGTTTGACGCGCGCACGAGCGTGATGCCCTGCGAGGCGGCCTGCATCGAGCAGACGACGAGCGCGGGCCCGTCGGGGCGCTGAAAGTCATCGACCGCGGCGGCGCGGGCCGCGAGATCGTCGTCGCCGAGCACGTGCGCCGCGGCGGGGAAGTGCCCGACCAGCGCGCGCTGGACCTCGCGGTGATGCGCGAAGACGATCAGCGGCTCACCCGATGCGATGAAGTCCTCGATCCAGGAGATCGCGGCGCGCAGCTTGCCGCGTGCGGCGAGCCGACGCAGGTAGTTCAGGCGCGCGAGCTGCTCGGCGCGCAGCGCCGCCGCGACCCGCGCCTCGAGCGTGCGCAGGTCCAGCGGCTGCGTGCGCAGCCAGGCGATGACGTCCTGCTCGGCAAGGCGGTACTCGGCCGCGTTGTCGAGCTCGACCGGGACGCTCGCAAAGCGCTTGGCCGGTAGCTGCGGCAGGACGTCGGCCTTCGTTCGGCGCACGTAGCAATGTGCTCGAAGGTTCCAGTGCAGCCGGTCCAGCGCCTTCGCACCGCGGAAGCGCCGCCCGAGGCCGGCGCCGCTGCCGAAGTCCGCCAGCCGGCCGATGAGCCGCAGCTGCGCGACGATGTCCTTGGGGCGGTTGATGATCGGTGTCCCCGTCAGCGCAAGCCGCAGGCCATCGCCGGCGACGCGCTCGCCCAGCGCGATCGCCGCCTTCGTGCGATTGCGCCGCGGGTCCTTGCAGTAGTGCGACTCGTCGAAGACCGCGGCCCGCAGCCCGCGCTCCGCGAGACGATCGGCATGCGCCTCGAGGATGTCGTAGTTGCACAGCACGACATCGGCGCTGTCCGCTCCGCCGGCCGTCCAGCCCTGCGCCGAGCGGCCGTGGACGACCGCGACGCTGCGCCCAGGAATCCAGCGCTCGCACTCGCGCTGCCACACGAGCTTCATGCTTGCCGGGCACACGACGGCCGCCGGAAACGCCCCGTCGGCCTGCAGCGCGGCGAGCGCCTCGATCGTCTTGCCCAGCCCTTGCTCGTCGGCGAGCAACGTGCGCCGCTGCGACAGGACGTAGCGGACGGCGGCGCGCTGAAACGGCCGCAGCTCCCCGCCGAGCCCATCGACGTGCAGCTGCGCGTCGTGGGCAAGCGACAGCGCGATTGTCGCCTCCGCGCGCGCACGCTCGGCATCGAGCGCGTCGAGCCTGCGCGCCGCGTCGTCCGCGACCTGCACGTCGGGATGCGCCTGCAGCAGCTCGCGCAGCCGCGCGGACAGTCCGGCGTCGGCGGGCAGGGCGAGCACGTGCGCTTGAACGACGAAGGCGCATTCCTCGTCTCGCACATAGGCGACGTCGACCTCTGGCAGGAGCGCAAACGCGTCCGCCGCGCTGAACAGCCAGTCCGTTCGCAGCTCGAAGCGCTCCGTGCCCTCGTCGTCGCGCCCGAGGTCGAGCGTCGAGCCCGCTGGGCGCGCCCCCTCGCGAAGGGTCGGCAGCGCCGCCGCGCCCGGGGCGTCGAACTCGACCGTCCCATGCGCGTGAAGCAGGGCCACGGCGGCGGCGTCGGCCCGCAGCAGCAGCGAGCCGGCCTTGTACTCGGCGGCGGCGTCGTACAGCTCACGAGGTACCGCGCCGTACAGCGTGTCGACGACGAACCACGGCGCCCGCTCATGCTCGACGACCGTCGCCATGGCCGACCACGCGGCGGCGTTCGCTTCGAGCCAGCTCTCGACCGCGTCGCTGATCGTCAGCCAGGGATGCTCGTCGAGCAGCGCGACCACCGCGGCCGCCAGCGAGGGGACGGCAGGGACGACCCACGTCCGGTCGACGGCGTCGAAGCGCCTGCGAGGCAGCCGCTTGATCGCCGCGGCGAGCTCGCGGTCGACCGCGAAGGCGAACACGAGCTCGTCGGCGGCGGCGCCGCCTCGCAGCCAGACGTCGGTGGCGCCCGCCAGCTCGCGGCGCTCGAGCGCCGCGATCAGCGCGTCGAAGTCCGCGTCGACCGGCGGGCGGCGAGCGTCGACGCCGGGGCGCTGCGGGAGGCCCAGCATCGCCGCCGTCGTGCGCGGATCCTCCCACGCGACCGTCGGCATCGCGAAGCTGTTGCTCGCCGCCGCCCTCAGGGCGCGCCAGTAGGCCGGATCGCGCTCCGCGCCCGGCGTGTAGGCCGGCTTGCGCGTCCCGTCACGCCGGACGGTCTCGCCCGCCCCGCAGCACTTCTTGTACTTCACCGCGCTGCCGCATGGGCATGGTCGGTTGCGTCCCGGAGCAGTCACGATCGCGAACGCTAGCCGCGGCCGCGGACGAGTCGCAACACCGCCTCCGCGTCGAGACCGCCGTCTGCGCGGTCGATCGGATACAACCGTCACAGCAAGCCCGCGAGCGAACCGATGGAGCCGCCATGCCGACGTATCTCA
>Ga0136633_1003358_pt1 | contig 10575 bp, 9 predicted proteins | sample AntDrymeUQ832206_2_FD_105494 | JGI IMG/M metagenome (GOLD analysis project Ga0136633, IMG submission 105494) | Polar desert sand microbial communities from Dry Valleys, Antarctica - metaG UQ83 (22.06) | ecosystem: Environmental > Terrestrial > Soil > Desert | place: Antarctica: Dry Valley...
CTCGACGGCAGGCCGACGCGGACGGTCGAAGTGCGCTCCCAGACGATCCACACCCTCGTCGAGCTGCCCGAGGCCGGCGAGCACCGGCTGACCCTCGAGCTCTCCCCGGGCACCTCGGCCTACGCGTTCACGTTCGGATAGTCAGCAGGTCGTCCGGGGCGTTGACGTTCCTGAACGCCCGCGGGTCGTCGAAGGCGACCTCGAGCGGGTCGAGCGCCGCGACGAGCTCGCGCATGGGCGTGAGCGCCGGCAGGGCTTCGAGCCGCCGCAGCGCCCGCGGATGCCACACCGCGCAGAGGGGCTCCAGCCGCCCGACCACACGGGGCACGACGCACGCGTGGCGCCCGTCGTCGGCCCCGAGCAGGCGTCGCAGCGTTACGGGGTCGAGCAGCGGCAGGTCAACCGCGCAGCACAGCACGGGCCGCCGCCGGGCCGTTCGCAGCGCGTGCAGGATGCCCGTCAGGGGGTGGCAGGGCTCATCGGGCTCGGCCCAGGTGGCCACGCCCGAGGGCAGCGGCGGCAGCCGCGTCGTGGCCTTGGCCACGACGGCCTGCGTTTGGGTCACGGCGGCCAGCGCCCGCAGCGGGTAGTGCAGGAGCGCCATCCCGTCGAGCTCGACCAGCGCCTTGTCGCCGCCCATACGCCGCCCCCGGCCGCCGGCCAGCACCACCCCGACTGAAGACATGCCGCGAGCCTACGTGCCTAGACTGCGGGGGGAATGCACGACGAAGAGCTCAGAAAGCCGTGGCTGCGCTGCTACCGCTGCTGGTCGGACGACCTCGAGGTGCAAGTGCACTACGAGGGGATCCACAAGATCGACGCCGTGACCGGTGAGCGCGCCGAAGTCGTCGACGAGCTGCAGGAGGCCGTCGTCCAGTGCCTCGACTGCATGCACGACCAGCCGCACCTGCAGTTCGCAGGCGGCCGCGTCGAGCCGATCGAGGACCGCTGGGAGCGGATGATCGCCGGCGAGCCGTGGGTCGCCTCGTGCACCGTCGCCGTCGAGGCCGACGACGTCGAGAGCTGCTCGGGGCCCGAAGCCGGCGACGCGCTGAGCTTCGCGGCCTTCGGCGACCACGGCACCCGCGAGTTCTTCACCCACGTGCGCTTTCACAAGCACGAGGACGAGGGCGCCATCGTCGTGCACCTGCTCGTCGAGCTCTACGCCCGCCACGAGCACGAGGCCCGCGACGTGCTCGAGGGCGCCGCCCGAGGGCCCCTGACGATCACCTCGCTGGCCAAGGAGGAACGGCCGCCGACGGCGACGTCCGCCGACCGCCACTGACGGTCGTCAGCTCCTGGCGACGATCAGCTTCCGCAACCGCTCGCGGCGCAGCGCCGCCGACTCAAGCTGGGTCTTCGCCTTCGCAATCAGCGCTTTGGCCTTCGCCGGCGCGTCGGGGTCGAAGACCTCCAGGCCTTGACCGAAGGTCCCCAGACCCGCGAGGAAGCTGGTGACGGCCGCGAGGTACTGCGTGCGCGCGCGCTTGAGCTTCGCGGAAGTCGCGCGCTGCTTGGTCACGGCGGCCTTCTGGCGGCGCACCGCGGTCCTGAGCTTGGAGAGCGCAGTCTGCGCCTGCTCGCGCCCGACGGCCGACACGGTGTCCCTGGTGGCCTTGTCGAAGGCGCCTTGCACCGCGTCGAGCTTCCTCTCCTGCTCGACGACGGCCTTGCGCAGCGACGCGTCGCTCGCTTGAGCTGGCGTGCCACCGGCCAGAGCGGTGGCGATGGCGATCGCTGCCACGGCGGCTGCGCGTCGGGCCATGAGTCGGGTGAGGTGCATGACCGGAGACTAGGGGTAGACCCCGCGCAGCCGCGCCGCCTCCGCGACGCGGGTGACGGCCACCGAGAGCGCCGCCGTGCGCCAGGAGACGTCGAGGCGCTCCGCAGCGTCGGAGACCTTGCCGAGCGCGGCACGCAGCTGGCGGCGCAGACGCTCCTGCAGCTCGATGTAGTCCCAGGAGTAGCGCTGGATGTCCTGGACCCACTCGAAGTAGGAGACGCAGACACCGCCCGCGTTGGCCAGGACGTCGGGCACGACGCGGATGCCGCGGGCGGCCAAGAGCGCCTCGGCCTCGGGAGTGGTCGGCCCGTTGGCGGCCTCGACGACCAGCCGGCAGTGCAGGCGGTCGGCGTTGCGCGCCGTGATCTGCTGCTCGAGCGCGGCCGGGATGAGCACGTCGCAGTCGACCTCGAGCACCGCGGAGCGCCCGACGGGCTCGCCCCCCGGAAAGCCCTCGATGACGCCCTGCTCGTCGACCCACGCCTCCAGGGCCGGGACGTCGAGGCCGCCGGGGGCCGTGACCCCGCCGCTGGCGTCGGAGAGCCCGACCACCCGCGCGCCGATGTCGTACAGCTCGCGCGCCGCGATACGCCCGACGTTGCCGAAGCCCTGCACCACGAAGCGCTGCTCGCGCACGGGCCAGCCCAGGCGCTCGAGCATCCCTTCGACGACGTAGACGACCCCGAGCCCCGTGGCCGGCCGGCGGGCCTCCGTCCCTCCCAGCACGGGCGGCTTGCCCGTGACGATCTCCGGGACGGCGTAGCCCATCTGCTGGGAGTAGGTGTCCATGAACCAGGCCATCTCGCGCTCCCCCGTGGCCATGTCGGGAGCGGGAATGTCGCGCTCGGGCCCGATGATCGGGATGAGCTCGGTGGCGTAGCGGCGCGTCATCCGCTCGATCTCGCCGACGCTCATCTCCTTCGGAGTGCAGCGTACGCCGCCCTTCGCGCCGCCGTAGGGCAGCTCGAGCAGCGCGCACTTCCAGGTCATCCACATCGCCAGCGCGGCGCACTCCCCCATCGAGACGGCCGGCGCGTAACGCATCCCGCCCTTGGTCGGGCCCATGTGCAGCGTGTGCTGGACCCGGTAGCCCGTGAAGCTGCGCACCGCGCCGTCGTCCATGCGTACGGGAAAGTTCACCGTCAGCGTGCGGCGCGGCTCGAGCAGCCGCGCCCGGGTGTCGGGGTCGAGCGCCAGCACGTCAGCGGTCTGCTCGAACTGCTCGGCCGCGATCCGGTACAGGCCGGTGGCCCACTCCGCGCCGGCCGGCACGGACTCGCCGTGCTCCACGAGGGTCATGAGCGCGAGCCTACCCGCGAGCCCGTCGCCACCCGACGCGCTGCGGACGCGCGGGGGTCCTGCATCAGGACCCCGATATGGAGCCCGGATGCAGGAACCCCCCGCCGATCACACGCCGAGGCGGGCCTTCAGCGCCTCGAACTGGGCGCGCAGCTCGGCGGGCAGGTCGTCGCCGAACCTCGCCAGGTGCTCCTCGATCTGCGGTAGCTCGCCCCTGACGGCCTCCTCGTCGACGGCCAGAAGTATCGCGAGGGCCTCAGGCGACAGCGCGAGGCCACCGAGGTCGAGGTCGCCCTCGGCGGGCAGCAGGCCGATCGGCGTCTCCACGGCCTCGGCGGTGCCCTCGCAGCGCCGGAAGACCCACTCCAGGACACGCGAGTTCTCGCCGAAGCCCGGCCAGACGAACTTCTCCTCGTCGTCCTTGCGAAACCAGTTGACGAAGAACATCCGCGGCAGCCTGGCGCCCTCGGTGTTCCCGACGTCGAGCCAGTGCTGGAAGTAGTCGGCCATGTTGTAGCCGCAGAACGGCAGCATCGCGAACGGATCGAAGCGCAGCTGGCCGACGGTGCCGAAGGCCGCGGCGGTCTGCTCGGAGGCCATCGTCGCCCCGAGGAAGACGCCGTGCTCCCAGTCGAAGGCCTCCCGGACCAGCGGCACCACGGAGGCGCGGCGCCCGCCGAAGAGAAACGCGTCGATCGGAACCCCGGCCGGCTCCTCCCACTCCTCCGCGATCGTCGGGGTCTGGACCGCCGGAACCGTGAAGCGCGAGTTCGGGTGCGCGGCCGGCGCCTCGGAGGCCGGGGTCCAGTCGTCCCCGTGCCAGTCGATCAGGTGCGCCGGCGACTCGGCGGTCAGCCCCTCCCACCACACGTCGCCGTCGTCGGTCAGGGCGACGTTGGTGAAGAGCGTGTTCTTGGTGATCGAGGCGACAGCGTTGGGGTTGGTTCGCTTCCCCGTGCCCGGCGCGACGCCGAAGAAGCCGTTCTCCGGGTTGATCGCGTAGAGCCTGCCGTCCGCGCCGAACTTCATCCAGGCGATGTCGTCACCCACGGTCTCGACGGTCCAGCCCTCGAGCGTCGGGATGAGCATCGCGAGGTTCGTCTTGCCCGTGGCGCTCGGGAAGGCCCCCGCGATGAACTTGGCGGTGCCCTCGGGGGAGGTGAGCTTGAGGATCAGCATGTGCTCGGCCATCCAGCCCTCGTCGCGGGCCATGACCGAGGCGATGCGCAGGGCGAAGCACTTCTTGCCGAGCAGCGCGTTGCCGCCGTAGCCCGATCCGTAAGACCAGATCTCGCGGGTCTCGGGGTAGTGGACGATGTACTTGACCTCGGCGTTGGTCGGCCACGGCACGTCGGGCTCGCCCTCGGCCAACGGCGCCCCGATGGAGTGCACGCAGGGCACGAACGTCCCGTCCTCGCCCAGCGCGTCCAGGGCGCCCGTGCCCATGCGCGTCATGATCCGCATCGAGACCGCGACGTAGGCCGAGTCGGTCAGCTGCACGCCGACGTGGCTCTTGTCCGAGCCGAGCGGCCCCATCGAGAAGGGCACGACGTACATCGTGCGCCCGGCCATCGCGCCCGCGAACAGCTCGTCCATCTCGCCGCGCATCTCCCCGGGCGACTTCCAGTTGTTCGTCGGGCCCGCGTCACGCTCGTCTTCGCAGCAGATGAACGTGCGATCCTCGACGCGAGCCACGTCGGAGGGGTCCGACCAGGCGAGGTAGGAGGCGGGCCGCTTGGCGTCGGAGAGGCGCTTGAAGGTCCCCGCCTCCACGAGCTCTGAGCAGAGGCGGTCGTACTCCTCCGCCGAGCCGTCGCACCATAAAACGGAGTCAGGGGTCGTCAGCGCGGCGATCTCATCCACCCAGGCCAGCAGCATCGCGTTCGTCGTCGGCACAGTCGTTTCGGGCACGGAATTCGTCGACCTCGTATCTTCGGAAAGGGGCAAGCGACCGATTCTGGCGCAATATGCCTGCGGCTGCGCGCCGGGATAAGCCGCACTCGAAGTGAGTACGCTGATAAACATGCTTTTGCCCGCCCAGCCCGCGCCGCCGTCCGGCGGCGCGCCCTCCGGCACCGCTTCGCTGCTGGACCTGGTGCCAGAGCTCGCCGACGACCTCGCCGAGAGCGAACGCGGCACCGTGCACAGGAGCACCGCGGTGCAGACCGTCGCCGTCGCTCCGGGCCCGTGGTCGCCGCTGGAGCTCGTCGCCGACGAGCAGACCGTGGGCTTCCTGCTGGCCGACGGCGTCATCGTGCGAGACGTCCTGATGGCGGGCAGCATCGCCTCGGACCTCCTCGGGCCGGGTGACGTCGCCGGCCTGGGCGACGACGACATCACGCTCGTCCCGGCGCAGGTGCGCTGGACGGTCAGCGCGCCCGCCCGCGTCGCCGTGCTCGACGCGCGGCTGCTCGCCTCCCTGGAGGCCTGGCCCGAGATCACCGCGCGGCTGCTGGCCCGTGCGACTCGCCAGACCTCAAACCTGGCCATCCAGCGCGCGATCTCCCAGCTTCCGCGGGTCGATCAGCGCCTTCTCGCCCTCTTCTGGCACCTCGCCGAGCGCTGGGGACGGGTCGGCCGCGACGGCATCGTCGTGCGCCTCGCGCTGACCCACGAGACGCTCGGGCGGATGGTCGGAGCGCGCCGGCCCACGGTCTCGCTCGCCCTGAAAGAGCTCGCCACGGCCGGCACCGTCGTCCGCCGGCTCGACGGCGCCTGGGTGCTCCGGCGCGAGGGGCTCGAGCGGTTGGCACCCGAGCGTGCGGCAGACGGCTGGCAGGCACCCGACGCCACCGTGCTGCCCGACCTGAGCCTCGCCCCCCGCCTCGAACCCGCCGCAGCCGTCGGGGACGATCTGCGCGCGCGCATGACCCTGCTCGACGGCTCCTACGCCGAGCGGGAGCGCCGCGTGCGCGAAGTGCTCGCACGCTGCGCCGAGACCCGTGACGAGCTCATGCGCGCGCGTCAGCGGCGGGAGGCGACGGCGCTCCGCCCGCCGGCGGCGCCGTCTCGATGAGCAGAACCGCGCCGTAGGTGTCGGCGCCTCCCGCGTTGAGCGGGAGCGTGGTGACCTGTGTGCGAAACGCGCGGCCGCGTCGGTTGGTCGCCTCGAGCTCTACCACCCCGCGTTCGACCGTGCCGCGCAGCACGTCGCGCAGAGGATCGGCCAGTTCGGAGACCGGCAAGCCCACGTCGAGGCCGAGCAGCGACTGGTCGTGTACGTCGGCGAGACTCAGACCGAACAGCTCCTCGGCCTGCCCGTTCCACATCTGGACGAGGAGCTGGCCGTCCACGACGATCACGGCGGTCTCCATCGTCGTGAGGATCGTCTCGAGGAACGCGTTGACCTCGTTGAGCTCGCGGGTGCGCTCCCGGAGCTCGTCGTTGATCGTCTCGAGCTCCTCGTTGGTCGACTGAAGCTCCTCGTTCATCGTCTCGAGCTCCTCGTTGGTCGACTGAAGCTCCTCGTTGGTCGTCTCGAGCTCCTCGTTGGTCGACTGAAGCTCCTCGTTGGTCGTCTCAAGCTCCTCGACCGTCGACTGAAGCTCCTCGTAGGCGTTCTCGAGCTCGACCTTGGAGGTCTCGAGCTCCCCTCGCAGATGCTGCTGAAGCGTGACGTCGGCGAAGGCGACAGTGGCCCCTGCCAGATCGTCATGGCTCTGGATGGGCGTGACCTGGACGTCGAAGACCCGACGCTCACCCGAGGGCACCGTGTGCTCCACGAAGCCCAGCGCAATCGTGCGGCGCTCCTGCGCCGCCCGCTCGATGTTCGTCCGCAGGTCGACGGGACGGAAGGAGAGCTCGAGGTCGCGCAGAGGACGGCCGAGGTCGGCGTGAGACAAGCCGAAGAGCGCCCGTCCCTGACGGTTGACGGCGCGCACGACCTCCTGGGCGTCGACGACGACTTGAGCTACCGGCGCCGAGTCGAAGGCGAGCTCGCCGAGGGCCGAGTTCTCCTCCCCCGTCAGCGGGGGGACGGTGGAGAGCGATGGCCGGTCGCGCACGCTCGGGCGGGGGACCTTGGCGAAGAGTCGCCGCTTGAGGTCGCCCGCGACGAACAGGTCGGAGTGGGTGATGAGCATCTCCGACTTGCCCAGGAGGAGCACTCCGGTGTCGTTGAGCGCGAAGTGCAGCCGGTTGAGGATCCGCGCCTGCGTCTCGGCGTTGAAGTACATGAGCGTGTTGCGACAGCTCAGAAGGTCGATCCGCGAAATCGGCGCGTCCTGCACGAGGTCGTTGCGGCCGAAGATCACCGAGCGCCGCAGGTCCTTGCGAAACGAGTGACGACGCTCCTTGTGCTCGAAGTACTTCTCGAGCAGCGCCGGCGGGATCGTCTCGACGGCCTTGTCGGAGTAGACGGCGGCGCGCGCCTGCGCGAGCGCGTCGTCGTCGACGTCGGTCGCGTAGATCTTGACCCGCTCGAGATAGGCCCGGTCGCCGAGCGCCTCGCACAGCAGCATCGCGACGGTGTAGGGCTCCTCTCCCGACGAGCAGCCCGCAGACCACACCCGGATCGGCCCTTCGTCGCCGAGCGCGCCCAGCAGCTCCGGAAGGGTCGTCGCCGCCATCTCGTCCCAGACGGGGGCGTCGCGGAAGAACCCCGTGACGTTGATCAGGATCGTGTTGAACAGATGCCCGAACTCGTCGGGATGCAGCTCGAGATAATCGCGGTAGGCGAGGTAGTCCGCGGCGCCCACCGCTTCCATCCGCTTGACGATGCGCCGCTCCAGCGTCGACCGCTTGTAGCCCGTGAAGTCAAAGCCCCGGGACAGCTTGAGATGGTCGAGGAGCAGGTCGAGAGGCGAGGACGGAGCGGAAGTCGTGGCCATGTTCTCCCGTGAAACCTAGCGCGAGTCGGAGCCGACGCCACCTTCGAGGGGAGTGAGGGTGACCTCGGCGAACTGGTGCATAGAACGGCGGATCACGGTGGCTTGCTCTCGCGCGGCCGCGGCTTGTCGCTCGAAGGCCTCACCCGAACGCGGGTGCCCCCCCACCCGGGCGTGCGAAGCCATGCGCTCGAGCAGCACGGCACGATCGTCGAGCGCGCGGGCGGCCGTCCACAGCGCGCGCTCCAGCTCACGGCCCTGCTCCGCGGCGAGGCTCTCGGGCGAGTAGGCGTGACCGACGGAGCACTGCAGCCGGGCGACACCGGCTTCTTTGACTTCGAACAGCACGCCTCCGCAGTCAGGGCACGTGAAGCGCGTCCCCACGTCCGACGGGCCCTCTCCCTCGAACGTGGTGACTCGGGGCGAGCTCGAGCCGGGTAGGCCATGCTCGGGTGGGCTGCCGCCGGCCGCCGCGCCGAGCCACTGCGCGATCCCGGCGACGGGCAGTACGGCGTCTACGGCGAGGTGGGACAACGCGCTTCGCGGCATGCCGGAGTAGAGCGCCTCCTCCGGGTCTTGCACGAGCGCGCGGCCCCCGCGGGCCTTGATCGCCGCCAGGCCGGCGGTGCCGTCGTCACGCGTGCCGCTGAGCACGATTCCGACCGCCGCGTCCTCGAAGGTCTGGGCGGCCGAGCGCATCGCCGGGTCGATCGCCGGGCGGTGGCCGTTCTCCCGCGGGCCGCCCGAGAGGCGCAACCCGCTTGAAGTCACCAGCACATGACAGTCGGTCGGCGCCACGTAGAGGTGGCCCGGCCGCAGCTTCTCGCCGTCACGGGCGGCAACCGCGGGCAGGAGGCCGGCCCGCTCGAGGATCTGGGGCAGGACGCTCGTGCCGGTCGAGGAGATGTGCAGGACGATGACCACGGAGCAGCCCAGATCGGCCGGCAGGCCGGCCGCGAAGAGCTTGAGCGCCTCCACGCCGCCGGCGGAGGCGCCGACCACGGCGAGCCCCACAGGAGGGCCGGAAGTGCGGTCGCTCTCGCTCACGCCCTCGAAACTACCCGCAGGACGGAGTCGACGCCAGCCGCGCCGAGCTACGGCCGGTCGTGCTCGCTCAGGCTTGCCCGGCCTCCCGGCGCGGGACGAGCACCAGGCGCTTGAACTCCGCGACGAGCACGCCGTCCTGGTTGTAGACGCGCGTGTGGACCCTGACCGTGCCGCGGTCAGGCTTGGACTGCGATTCACGCTTCTCGAGCACCTCGGTCTCGACGAAGAGCGTGTCGCCGTGAAAGACCGGCGCGGGGTGACTGAGTGACTCGGTGGAGAGGTTGGCGATGGCCTTGCCGCTCACGTCGGAGACGCTCATCCCCAGCGCGAGCGCGTACACCAGCGGGCCGACCACGACGTTGCGGCCCTGCTGGCTGGCCGCGGCGTAGACGTCGTTGAGGTGCAGGGGGTGGTGGTTCATCGTGACCAGGCAGAAGAGGTGGTCGTCGGATTCGGTCACCGTCTTGGCCGGCCAGTGCTGATAGACGGCGCCGACCTCGAACTCCTCGAGGTAACGGCCGTAGGGATGACTGCCGCTCGCCTCGCGCTCGCGCTGGTCTGGAGTGAATTCAGAGCTCATGGGGTCAAGAATGCCGCTTGGGGCGTACTCGTGCCCCGCTGCGTAGGATCGATCACCATGCGCAGCCCCAAGGACTTCTTCAAACCGCTCTGCGTCGGAGCGCCGGAACCCGTGCGGGAGATCGGGTTCCCGCCCTCGCGGATGATCCACTTCTTCGACGGCTCCAACGAGAAGATGCTCGGCAAGCTGCCGGAGATCGCGGCCAAGGCGGACATCGTCCTGGGCAACCTGGAGGACGCGGTGCCCGTCGACCGCAAGGAGTCGGCGCGCGCCGGCCTGGTCAAGGCCGGCAAGGAGCTCGACCTGGGCGCCACGCAGCTGTGGACGCGCGTCAACGCGCTCGACTCCCCCTGGGTGCTCGACGACCTCGTGACCCTGGTCACAGAGATCGGCGACAAGCTCGACGTGATCATGGTCCCGAAGGTCGAGGGGCCGTGGGACATCCACTACGTCGACCGCCTTCTGGCCCAGCTCGAGGCCAAGGCCGGCGTCACCAAGCCGATCCTCGTCCACGCGCTCCTGGAGACCGCGCAGGGCGTTGCCCACGTCGATGAGATCGCCGCGGCCTCCCCGCGCATGCAGGGCATGAGCTTCGGCCCCGCCGACCTCGCGGCCTCGCGCCGCATGAAGACCACCCGCGTCGGCGGCGGGCACCCGGGCTACGTCTCGATGAGCGACCCGGAGCTCAACGAGGACGGCTCGATCGCCGACGCCCCGCGCATCACCGCGCAGCAGGACCCGTGGCACTACTCCCTCGCGCGCATGGTCGACGCCTGCACGACCCACGGGCTGCTCCCGTTCTACGGTCCGTTCGGCGACATCAAGGACGTCGCGGCCTGCGAGGCGCAGTTCCGCGCCGCGTTCCTGCTGGGCTGCGTCGGGGCCTGGTCGCTGCACCCCGTCCAGATCGAGATCGCCAAGAAGGTCTTCTCGCCCGACCCCGCCGAGGTGGCGTTCGCCAAGAAGGTCATCGAGGCGATCCCCGACGGCGCGGGCGTCCACATGATCGACGGCAAGATGCAGGACGACGCGACGTGGAA
>Ga0136633_1003359_pt1 | contig 10570 bp, 11 predicted proteins | sample AntDrymeUQ832206_2_FD_105494 | JGI IMG/M metagenome (GOLD analysis project Ga0136633, IMG submission 105494) | Polar desert sand microbial communities from Dry Valleys, Antarctica - metaG UQ83 (22.06) | ecosystem: Environmental > Terrestrial > Soil > Desert | place: Antarctica: Dry Valley...
ACGCCGTGCGTCGCGCGGTCCCGGTCTACGTCGAGGTCAGTGCGTGAGGGCCTACCGCCGGCCTCCCGCCATGCGCACGGCATCCGGCCGTCGGCGCAGCCGCCACATGGCCCAGATCCCGACCAGCGGGCCGATGGCCAGGAGTGCGAACGCCAGCGTCCAGGACGACTGCGTGCCCGGGTCGAGCAGCCCGACGCCGACGATCGTCACGCCGGTGAGCAGGAATCCGGCAGCGGTCTGGAGGGCCAGCGCCGAGCCGGCGGTTCCGGGCGGTGCCAGCTCGCTGACGGCGGTCGAGAATTGCGCCGAGTCCGCCACGACCGTGACGCCCCAGACGACCAGCACCACCAGCACCACCGCCGTGGGTCCTCCGAAGAGGAGGCCGGCCGCAATCGCGCTCGACCCGGAAAGTGCCATGGCCGCAATGGTCAACGTCGTCCGTCCCAGCCGATCGGCGAGGGCGCCCGCCGCGATGCAGCCGACGGCTCCGGCGGCGACCACCAGAAAGGCGACCGCGCTCGAGCCCTGCGCCGTGATCTCGCCGCTGAGCGCCAGGCTGGCGGCGACGAAGGCTGGCAGCCAGGTCCACATCGCGTAGAGCTCCCACATGTGGCCGAGGTATCCCAGGTTCGCCAGCCTGACCGATGGCTCGGCCAGGGCGGCGCGGGCCATGCGCAGGCTGAGGCGCGCCGCCGGCACGGACAGCGGTCCCTCCCGCACGCCGCGCCAGGCCAGCCAGGCCGCCAGGAGTCCGGGAGCGCTGCCGGCGACCACCACGAGACGCCAATCCAGGCCGACCGTCGCGCCGGCGGCTCGCAGTGCATGCGGCATGGCCGAGCCGAGCGTGATGGCGCCGATGAGGATGCCGACCCCCAGACCCCGCTCGCGGTCGAACCAGCCGGCCAGCACCTTCATGGCAACCGGATACACCGCGGCGATGCCGACGCCGCTCAGAGCCCGGAGGGGCAGCGCGGTGAGGAGATCCGTCGCCAGCAGGCCGAACGCGGCGTTGGCGATCGCGGCCAGCAATGCCCCGCCGGCGATCAGGCGGCGTGCGGCAATGGCGTCCGCGGCACCGCTGAAGGCGACCACGAGGGCGCCGATCGCGAAGCCCAGCTGCACGGCGACCGTGAGCAGCGCGGTCTCGAGCGGGCTGATCTCCCACTCCGCGGCGATGAGCGGCGCGACGGACGCGGCGCTGAACCATGGCACGAGCGCGAGCAGGCAGCACGCTCCCAGCACCGCCAGCAGGCGCCATCGGCCTTTCGGCTCAGCCGGCATCGTCGGCAAGCATGGTGTAGACGAGGCACTCGCCGCGGAGGACCTCGGTGCCGTCATCGCGGCGGGCGACGCAGCGCAGGCGGGTGATCGGCTTGTCGACGCGTGCCTCGATCACCTCCGCCTCGGCCGTGATCGTGTCGCCGATGAAGACGGGCGCCGGGTAGTCCCACTCCTGGTGGAGGAACACGCTGCCCGGGCCGGGTAACCGCATGGCCACCAGGGCATTGAAGAGACCGGTGGTCAGCCCGCCCTGCACGACAAGTCGACCCAGCCGCGTGCGACCGGCGAACTCGGCGTCGAAGTGGAGCGGGTTGCGATCACCGCTGATCTGGGCGAACGCTTCGACATCGCCTGCCGTGAACGCGCGCGTCCAGGTGGCTGTCGCGCCAACCTCCGGCGGCTCCCACGACCGTCCCATCAGTCGCCCTCCGCCAGGAACGACTCCACCAGGTCATCGTAGCCGCGGAAGGAGCTGCGCACGGTGTGGCCGCACTCCGGATCGGTGACGAGGTGTGCGCCCGGGATGCGCTCCGCCACCAGTTGCGTCGAGGCCAGCGGCACGACCTGGTCCAGCTCGCCGGCGAGCACCAGCGTCGGCACGCCGATCTCGCCCAGCCGATCGGTGACGAACGAGCTCGGATCCAGGGTCGCCTTCAGCTCACCGATGAACCGCTCCGGCGTCGCGGGACGCGGCTGGATGCGGGCTGCCGCGGCGAACGAGCCGGACTCGCTCTCATTCGCCGCCTTCATGTGTTGCGCCATGTTCGTGAAGAAGGTGCCCCAGGCGCCGGCCTCGCCCAGCTCGATCCACTTGCCCATGCGCTCCGCCATCGGTGAGTCGGGCGGAGTCTCGGAGGCCACGGCCGCAAGCACCAGCCGGTCCACCAGCTCCGGGTGGTCGACCGTCAGCCACAGGCTGATCCGGCCTCCGCCGGACTCGGCTTCGACCGCCACCGGGCCAAGCCCCAGGTGGTGGAGGGTGGTCGCGACACCATCGGCGATGACCCGCGGGTGCATGATCCGCTCAACATCCGCCGCATCCTCCGGGATCGGCCGGCCCAGGATGGTGACGGCGCGGTCCTTCGCGCGGCCCTCCCAGCGGCGCTGCATGACCCCCTCGGTACCGGCCAGCGCACGCAGGCCGGTCTCGACTCCGCCGAGCACGATCAGCGGGGTGCCTTCGCCACCTTCCAGCCGAAACGCCTCGATCCGGCCGCCGCGAATGGGGATGCTCTCGGTGCTCATCGGCGGCAATGCTGCCAGATGCCGGCAGGCGCTACCATCGACTCATGGCATCCATCAGCCGCGAGGACGTCGAGCACGTCGCGCAGCTCGCCCGCCTGCACCTCACCGATGACGAAATCGACCGCATGCAGACGCAGCTGTCGAACATCCTCGAGGCGATCGAGACGCTTCGCGACGTGGACACCTCGCACGTCGGGCCGACCGCCAGTGTCATCCAGCTCGAGAACGTCATGCGCGCCGATGAGGCACGACCCGGCATCAGCCGTGAGGCCGCCCTGGCCAACGCGCCCCTGCGCGACGACCCGTTCCTGCGTGTGCCGACCGTCCTGGAGGAAGGCCGCTGATGTCGCTCCTTCGGGCTTTCCTGTCAGATTCTCACCGGGGGACTGTTAGCGTCGCTTTCAGGCACCCCAGGCAGGCGCCAGCTCCGACGAACCTAGGCAAATATGGGCACATCTGCACAGGAGAATCTCGCAACAGTCACGCGACTGCCGCTAACAGTCTCCCGATGAGAATTTGGGCTGAAAGTTGCCAATGACGGCCCTCCCCCTCCCGGACCGCACGATCACCGAGGTCGCGACCTCGCTCCGCAGCAAGGAGACGAGCTCGCGCGAGCTGACCGATGCCTGCCTGGCCCGCATCGAGCGCGACGGGGAGCGCCTGAACACCTTCCTGGCCGTGGATCCCGACACCGCCCGACGAGCCGCCGACGAGGCCGATGCAGCCCTGGCCCGCGGTGAGGGCTCCGAACGCCCCCTCCTCGGCATTCCGTACGCGCTCAAGGACATCTTTGTCACCCGCGCCCTCGACGACGAGGGCCGCGACCTGCCCGGCGGCCTCCCGACCACCGCTGGGTCCTTCATCCTGGAGGGGTATCGGTCTCCCTACGCGTCCGCCGCCCAGGAGCGCCTCGAACAGGCCGGCGCGGTCCTCCTGGGCAAGACGAACTGCGACGAATTCGCCATGGGCTCGTCGAACGAGAACTCCGCCTACGGGCCGGTGCGCAACCCATGGGATGAGAGCCGGGTGCCCGGCGGCTCTTCGGGCGGATCAAGCGCGGCCGTGGCCGCCGGCCAGGCCTTCTTCGCCCTCGGGACGGATACCGGCGGCTCGATCCGCCAGCCGGCCTCGCTGACCGGCACGGTCGGCATCAAGCCGACCTATGGACGTGTGAGCCGATACGGGATGGTGGCCTTCGCCTCCAGCCTCGACCAGTGCGGCCCCTTGGCGCGATCCGTCCGCGACGTGGCGCTCGTGCTCCGCGCCCTCGCCGGTCACGACGTGCGTGACTCGACCAGCGTCGATACCCCCGTGCCTGATTATGCGGCGGCGCTCAGCGGCGACGTGATGGGACTGCGCCTGGGCGTCCCGCGCGAGTATTTCGTCGAGGGCATGGAACCGGGCGTGGAGCGAGCGGTCCGCACGGCCATCGACATGCTGCGTGACCTCGGTGCCGAGATCGCCGATGTCAGCCTGCCCTCCACGGATCGTGGCCTGGCGACGTACTACATCATCAACCCGGCCGAGGCATCGGCCAACCTGGCGCGCTACGACGGCGTCCGTTACGGCCTGTCCGCCGGGGCCGATGAGCTGTCGCAGAACTACGCCCGCACCCGCGGCAGCGGCTTCGGTACCGAGGTCAAGCGGCGGATCATGCTCGGCACGTACGCCCTCTCGGCCGGCTATTACGACGCGTACTACGTCAAGGCCCAGCAGGTGCGCACCCTCATCAAGGACGAGTTCGATGCGGTCCTCGACACCGTCGACGCCATCCTTGCGCCCACCTCGCCGAACGTGGCGTTCAAGATCGGCGCCAAGGTGGACGACCCGCTGGCCATGTACCTCAACGACGCCTGCACCCTGCCGGTGAACATCGCCGGGCTCCCGGGCATCAGCGTGCCATGCGGGCTGTCGGATGGCCTGCCGGTGGGATTCCAGGTCATCGGTCGTGCCTTCGACGAAACGACCGTCCTCCGCGTGGCCGATGCCTACGAGCGCGCCGCCGGATTCGCCGATCTCCGTCCGCCCACCAGCGTCGATGCCTAAGATCAGCCACGTCCGGATCGCCGCGCGCGAATCGGCGGGCGATCCCGATCAGAATGGAGCGGACGCCGGCCGAACGCGGCGCGCGGCCGACCATAGTGACACCGTGCTGGAGCGGCCGACCGCCTGACCCATCGGCACCTTCCGGCAGTCTGGTCTAGGCTGCCGCGGTGACCGAAATTGCTCGCCATCGTAACGCCGTCGAGGCCTGGCGCCGGCATCGGTATGACGCGCTGCGCCGGGACATTGGCTGGCTCACGCTGGCGGGGCTCGGCTGGCTGAAAGCGGGCGTCAACCACCTCGGAACCGATGGCGACAACGACGTGATCCTACCCTCCGGCCCTTCCCGCGCGGGCACGGTCAGGGTGGGCGACAACGTTGTCGCGGACGGCGACTTCATCCACGAGGGCGCGGCCGCTCATGGCCTGCGCCTGGTGAACGACCAGCAGGGCGAACCGACGCTGCTCGAGCTCGGCGCGCTCCGCCTGTGCGTGATCGAGCGCGGCGGACGCCTGGCCATCCGAACCTGGGACACCTCATCGGCTGTCAGACGTTCGTTCGAAGGGATCGACCATTGGCCGGTCGATCCCGCCTGGCGGCTGGATGCGCGCTTCGTGCCGACGCCCGACCGGGTGCTGCGGGTGTCGGACGTCCTGGGCGTCGTGGACGAGGAGCCGTCCCCGGGCGAGGTCGCCTTCGAGATCGGGGGCGTGACGCATCGGCTTCAAGGTCTAGCGGGTGGCGACTCCGGAGAGCTGTGGCTGGTCTTCAGTGATCTCACCAACGGCGCCGAGACCTACGGGGGCGGCCGATTCCTGTACACCGACGCGCCCGACGGCGACGGGAACGTGATGGTCGACTTCAACCTCGCCTACAACCCGCCCTGCGTGTTCTCGCCCTTCGCCACGTGCCCGCTGCCCTGGCCGTCGAACCGCCTGGCCGTCCGCATCGAGGCGGGGGAGCGGATGTACAGCGCTAGACTGACGGCCAGATGAGCAACCAGCCCGCCACGCGCCGCGCGCCGGCCGACTTCCTCAACCACCGCGTGCGCGAGATCCCGCCCTCGGGCATTCGCCGCTTCTTCGACATGCTGGCCGAGATGAAGGACGTCATCAGCCTCACCATCGGCGAGCCCGACTTCACCACCCCCGAGCCGATTACTCGCGCCGCGATCGAGAGCCTCGAGGCGGGCGAGACCCACTACACCGCCAATGGCGGCATGCTGGAGCTCCGCGAGCTCATCGCCGCCAACCTGCAAACGCGCTACGGGGTCGAATACGAGCCGCGCACCGAGCTCCTCGTGACGGTCGGCGCCTCCGAGGGTGTCGACGCCAGCCTCCGCGCGACCATCAACCCCGGCGACGAGGTGATCTACCACGAGCCGTGCTTCGTGGCCTACGCGCCATGCATCCAGCTCGCCGGTGGCGTGGCGGTCGCGGTCAGCACCACCGACGCCACCGACTTCCGCGTCACCGCCGTTATGATCGAGAGCAACATAACCCCGCGCACGAAGGCCATCTTCCTGGGCTACCCGAACAACCCGACCGGCGCCGTCCTGGACCGTGATGAGCTCGAGGCAATCGCAAGCATCGCCGATGCCCACGACCTGCTCGTCTACAGCGACGAGATCTACGACCGCCTGGTGTATGGCGACCACGAGCACACCGCCATGAGCTCGCTCAGAGGCATGCGCGAGCGGACCATCCTCCTCGGAGGTTTTTCCAAGAGCTATGCCATGACCGGCTGGCGCATCGGCTACGTGGCGGCTGCGGCGGGCCTCATGGAGGGGATCGCCAAGGTCCACCAGTACGGGATCATGTGCGCGCCAACCTCCGCGCAGTTTGCCGCCATCGAGGCGTTGCGCAGCGGCGAGCCTCATGTCCAGGCCATGCGCTCCGAGTACGACCGGCGTCGCCGATATATGACGGACAGGTTCAACCAGATCGGCCTGCATTGCTTCGAGCCGATGGGCGCCTTCTACTGCTTCCCCCGAGTGACCGATGCGACCGGCATGGACGACACCACCTTCGCCCAGCGACTGCTCGAAGAAGAACGGGTGGGCGTCGTGCCCGGGAGCGCCTTCGGACCGTCCGGTGCCGGTCACGTGCGCGTCTGCTACGCCGCGGCGTACGAGCAGATCACCGACGCCATGGACCGCATCGAGCGGTTCGTGCAGCGTCACCGCGCGTGACGGCGACGCCCGCCCAGCGATTCAGCGACACCGCCGGTGACTATGCCGCGACGATGGCGCCCGCGCTTGCGCCGGTCGCCGCCGAGGTCGTGCGCCGCGCCGAGCTGCGTGCCAACCAGAGCGTCCTGGACATCGGGACAGGCACCGGGACCGCGGCCCGCCTCGCCCTTGGCGATCAACGGCGCGTCATCGGTCTTGATGCCGCAGCCGGAATGCTCGAGATCGCGCGCCGCGAGGCACCCGGTGTCGAGCTCATCGAGGCCGACTTCACCCGCATCCCGCTCGAGGATGCCTCGATCGACGTCGTCATCGCGGTGCATGCCCTGCTCTTCGTGAAGGACCGGGTGGCGGCGTTGCGGGAATGGCTCCGCGTCATCGCGCCCGGCGGACGGCTCTCGCTGTCGGTGCCCGGGCCCGGCGACGTGGTTCCCAGCGCCGTGTTCGGCGAGATCTACGACCGCTACGACGTCGAGTGGAGTGTCAACGACTATCCGGTCCCGTCGGAGCTGGCGCGATGGGCAGGAGAAGCAGGCTGGATCGACATGAAGGTGGATGCCGAACCCACGACTGCCATCCCGCTCCGCGACGAGGCCGCGTTCCGAAGCTGGCTGCGCGTAGGCCGCGCCGTCTCCGGCTGGAGCGCTGAGCGTATCGACGCGTTCGCACGCGACCTCATGGCCAGCCAGAGCAGCGCTGACGGCTCGTTCCGCATCCCGTTCGGCACCATCTATCTCACCGCGCGGAGGCCCGCATGACCTTCACCGAGCTCCTCCGGGTCGCTCCCGGCACGCAGCCCGACCTGGGGGTCATCGATGCGGACTCGACCCCGGGCTTCGACGGCGACAAGGCAGCGGCACAGGACCGCGTCCACGAGCTCGCGGATGTGCTCGCCGAATTCCAGGAGCGGCTCTGGGCGGAGGGTCGCCAGTCGCTCCTGATCGTCCTCCAGGCGCTCGACGCGGGTGGCAAGGATGGCCTCATCCGTAACGTCGTCACCGCCTTCAACCCGCAGGGCACCCGCGTCACCGGGTTCGGCGTGCCCAGCGAGGAGGAGCTGCGCCATGACTATCTGTGGCGCATCCATGCCGCGACGCCGGGCAGGGGTCGCATCGGTGTCTTCAACCGCAGCCACTACGAGGATGTGCTGGTCGTCCGCGTCAACGAGCTGGTCCCCGCATCGGTGTGGAAGCAGCGCTACGAGCAGATCAACGCCTTCGAGGCGCACCTCGCCGCGAACGACACTCGCATCCTGAAGTTCTACCTCCACATCAGCCGCGAGGAGCAGCGTCAGCGGCTCCAGGCACGCATCGACGACCCGGCCAAGCACTGGAAGTGGTCGTCCGGCGACCTCGAGACGCGGGCACGCTGGGACGACTACCGCGCCGCCTACACCGATGCGCTGGCGCGCTGCTCCACCGCTGCCGTCCCCTGGTTCGTCATCCCCGCCGACCGCAAGTGGTACCGCGACCTCGCCGTTGCCGAGATCCTGGCCGAGGTCGCCGCCGACATGAATCCCGCCTGGCCCGCGCCCGAAGAGGACATCTCGAGCATCGTCGTCCCGGCCTAGTCTGCCGGCGTCAACCGCTGCGACCCGGGCGGTGTCGTCACGTTGTCATGAGTTGCACGCTAGGCGATCCGCGCGCCTGGGGGATGGCGGATTGAGCGTGCATCTGGCAGGCGAGCCCGCCTGCCGTCGCCTTGCATGCGTCTGGTGCATGAATGACGACGGAGAGGTGTCCCGCGGCAGAGGCCCGCGTGAAACACGCACCGTACGAATGCGCATGAAGCACCGATGGATTGGCGGCGGCCTCGCCCTGGCCATCGCCCTCACCCTTGGCGCCTGCGCGCCGCCCCAGCAGGGCGCCGATGAATCGGACGCGCCCTCGGAGGCCGCCGACAACTCGACGCCCGCGCCAACGACGCCGCCCGCCGAGCCAAGCAGGAGCGCGGCCCCGGCCCAGACTCCCTACGACTACTAGCCGCTACCCCGCGCGCTGCATGCAGGCTCGCGCGAAGGCGAGGAGCCCCTCGATCGGCTTCTCGCCGGCGTCGGAGGTGGCGGCCAGTTCGATCTTCGGATCCTCGGCGGTCAGCCGCCAGACCGACTTGACCTGGTCCGTTGCTTCGTCGAGCTGCGCATCAGTCTGGAGGCGCAGGCCGCGCACGGAGCCCCAGCGGTATAGCTGGCCCCGCAGGATCCAGTCGCCCTCCGGATTCGCACCGACAGGGGAGTACTGGTAGTCGAGCAGGCCGGTGTCGGTGGCCACGAAGATCCGCATCCGTCCGGTGTCGGAGTTCACGCCCACGTGCGTCGCATACTCGCTCGCACCGAGGTCACCCAGCTGGTGCTGGACGAGCGCCCGCGCCTTTCCGATGTTGTCCCACTCACCGATCTTCATCGGGGCGCAGCGTAGCAGGCGGTACGGATGCGTAACGGATGAGCAGGGATATTCACGCGCCGCGCGCGGGCAGCGCCTGCAGGCGGCGGCGAGGAAGCGGCAACTGGCCCACCGCCAGGATGGCATCCACGGCTTCAGGCGGGACGGGACGGGAGAAGTGGTAGCCCTGGCCAAGCCGGCAGCCGCGGGCACGAAGCGCCAGGAGCTGTGCCTGGGTCTCGATGCCCTCGGCCACGACCTCGAGGCCCATTGTGGTGGCCATCTCCAGGATCGACTGCACAACCGCCCCTTCCTGCTCCTGGGTAATCCTGGACACGAAGCTGCGGTCGATCTTGACGATGTTGAACGGCAGGTGCCGCAGTCGGCCGAGGGACGAGTGCCCGGTGCCGAAGTCATCGAGCGCGAGACGCACGCCGAGCTTCCGGAGTCCCCGCAGCTCGCGCAGCGCGGAGAGGCTATCGTCAATGAGCGTGCTTTCGGTGATCTCGATGACGAGCGCCGAGGGATCTAGCCCGCTCAGGCGCAGAGCGGCCCGCACGTCGCGCATTACAGACCCCTGCTCCAACTGCGAGGCCGAAACGTTGACGGCAACGTGCATCGGTGCCCCGCCGGGAGCGACCCACTCGAGCGCCTGACGGCAGGCCTCCCGCAGCACGAATCGACCAATGGGCGCGATCAATCCCGTCTCCTCGGCCAGCGAGATGACCTCGGGCACCGAAACGAACTGCCCATCCGAATCGCGCCAACGAAGCAGCGCCTCGAAGCCGACCACGGCTCCGTCGCGCAGCTCGACGATCGGCTGGTAATAGACCTCGAGCTTTTCCTCGGCGATGGCACGCTCGAGGCTGGCCTTGAGCTCGAGGCGGCGGATGGCCGCCTCGTGCATTCGCTCCTCGTACAGCTCGTACCGGCTCTTGCCGCGCTGCTTGGCCAGGTACATTGCGAGGTCGGCGTTGCGCAGCAGTTCCTCTGGTGTTGTGGCGGCATGAGCCTCGACCGCGATGCCGATGCTGGCGTGCACCTGGACCTGCTTCCGATGGATGGTGAACGGACGCTCGAACGCCTTGAGCAGCCGTCCCGCTACTGCCTGCGGTGTCTCGGAGGCCACGTCCTCCAGCAGGATGGCGAACTCATCGCCGCCGAGGCGTGCCGCTGTATCCGCAGGACGCAGGGTGTGCCCCAAGCGGCGGCCCACCTCCATCAACAGCTCGTCGCCGGCACCGTGGCCGAGGCTGTCGTTGATCGTCTTGAAGTCGTCGAGGTCCAGGAACAGCACGGCCAGTGGCGACCCCGGGGCTCGGCTTGACCGGTCGAGCGCATGCTGGTCAGTGAAGAGGGCCCGATTCGGGAGTCCCGTCAGGGAGTCATGCAACGCTTGGTGGCGCAGCTGTCCCTCGAGCTCCTTGCGGAC